>Ga0209542_10000141_pt1 | contig 178070 bp, 152 predicted proteins | sample RifCSPhighO2_01_FD_184028 | JGI IMG/M metagenome (GOLD analysis project Ga0209542, IMG submission 184028) | Soil microbial communities from Rifle, Colorado - Rifle CSP2_plank highO2_0.1 (SPAdes) (version 2) | ecosystem: Environmental > Terrestrial > Deep subsurface > Rock core/Sediment ... | reverse complement strand
AAGATATGCCCGGCCGCACGCCATCGGAACTCATTGCCACACGGCAAGCCGTGCCGGCCGGGCATATCTTGCGTGGTTTTACGCCGAAGACGGTGCCGGCGCAGGTGGTCTGATCAACGTTTTTTTACTACCATTTCTTTCACCAAAGGAGCGAACCCGGCAGCGCGCAAGTGTTGCCGGGATTCGATGTGGCTTCATAACCAATATCCCCGCAAGATCGAATTTCACTACAAACAAATGTCCCTCAACTCCTCCTCGCTACGCTCGGAGTCGTTCGGGACATAGTATCTTCGGCCTCATGCTTCGCTCGGCTTCACTACGCCTGCCTGCCGGCAGGCAGGTTCCGCCGAGACTCGCATTCGGCTCGAATTCAACTATGGGGCGAGATAAGGGGGTCGAACCCTTGACCTGCTGGACCACAACCAGCCGCTCTAACCAGCTGAGCTAATCTCGCCATACAATGAGAAGAATGAAAGAATGTAAAAAGAACGTGGTCGCCGCCATTATACAGGCTCCACGAATGAGGAGAGTATAAATTCTAGGAGAAAGCATTCTCTTCTTTTATACTTAGATTGAGGTTGGCGCCGTTGGAGGTTCATCCTCTTCCTCGGGTAACTCTGCGCGCAGCATCGCAAGTGGTTCATCATCAGGCATTTCGAGTTCGGCTGGGACGAGCGGTGGAGTAGGGAGCGCCAGTGTCTCTTCCACGATTGGTGGCGGTAAAACGCTCTGTGGCTTTTCTTCTTCCTTCTTCACTTCCTTCGCTTTCTCCATTCCCTGTTGCAACCACGAGGGGACGGGGGCACTGGGGGTTGGGGATGGGGTTGGTGGAGGTGGAGTTAGTACGGGAGGTATGAGAGGTATGAGAGGTAACGGAGGCGGTGTAGTTGTCGTTGTGGTTGTCGTTGTTGTAATGGTAGATGGAGCTGGTGGTGGAACAGGAATCTGTTGCGTAGGTTTTGGTGTTGGCACCTTTGATGAGGGCGTCATCTGAGGCTGGATCGATGGAGACGTTGGCGCTGTTTGGAGCCACGGTGGTAACTGCCCGGATTCCGTCTGCTTCTGCGGTGCGGTTTTGTCCTGCGGTTGTGGCGTTGGAGCTTTGGGAGAGGGTGGAGGAGGAGCGGGTTTTGGCGGAGTGACTATCAGTGGAGGAGGAGTGGGTTTCGATGGAACTGGAGATGGCGGTGAACCCTGCTTCTTCTTCACTGGAGGTGTGATGTCCTCCGCAACTAACTTCATCGGCGCAGGTTCATCGGAAACCTTCGTCGGCACCGATGCCGCTTCGATGATATCCGGCACGCGGCGAGGAGTGGTAGTAACTTCTTCACCACGCATAGTCGCAATATAGGCTTGAAGTTTTTCTTTGAGCGTAATGCCTTCGTTCTTGGCAGCGACGAAGAAGAATCCAAGCGCGACGGCAGAAATGAGGAGTAGGAGCAGGAAGACAAAGAGTGCGACTTTCAACATGAACCCAAGCGCATGCACGATGCCAGAAAACGCACCGCCTTCGCTCGGTGACTCACTTGGAATTTCTCCCGTACGAATCGTGACACTCGTTGCTGCCGCTGCAATCTCTCTTCCCGTGGCGACATCCGTGAGCGAAAGACGCACATCGTAGGATCCGGCATCCGCATATTCATGGGTTGGCGTAAAAAGATAACTCTTCGCACCGTCGCCAAAATCCCACGTGGAGTAGATCTTTGTCTGATCAATCGATTCAGCAATGATGGGTTGTACCGTGACCGCATTCCCTTCGATCGTGGTATCGATACGAAGCGCCTCCGATCCCGCTTCTCCTCCGACTGGAATTTGCTCATGAGGTTCCGACGCATTGCTTTGCACAGTAAATTCGGCCTGTACGGTACCGAGCGTCAGATCATTCGCATCACGAAGAGTCGCGCGCACGGGGAGAACGCCGGGAGCATCCGGACGGAGCAGGAGTGTCGGGGTGAGTGTCGTCGTATCCGGCTGCCCGTCGCTCTGTAAATCCCATGCGTACGACGCGGTGCCGGTGGGAGCGCCTTCCACCGTGAGCGAAAATTCTTCCCCGACGATAAGGACACGCGTACTTGCAATCATGCGGAGCGTGCCATCGTCCTGCGGCGGAGGAAGCGGCGGCATTACCCCATCGCCAAAGAGTACGGAGAGCATCATGGTATTCGATTGGCCACGATTATTGATGACAGTCAGCCCTACTCTGCGCGCATTCTTTCCATTGGGGAGCAGCAGAATATTCGTTTCCTCACCCGTTCGTTCGAACACTGTGCCTGCAACGTCGTTATCATTCGCTGCGTTACCATCGCGATCTGTATCAAGATCAAGATCAAGATCAAGATCAAGAAGGTAGCGTGAAGTTGCACCCACGGAATCCGAGGCATCGAATTGGAGCATGCCACCCCCGGCCGGGAGAACCACCGCTTTCCGGAAAGAATCCTGGAGCGGCATGGTATGAAGAATCGGAATAATCGGCGCAAGGGAATCGAATACGACCGTGATCTTTGCATCACTTACTTCTCCTTGAACGCCAAAGACAACGAGGCGCATCTCCCGTTCCTTCTCCCCTGCTCCGGGGACGAGACTCACAGGAAAACTGCCGCCGGCAAAAAATGATGGATGGGTGCGGTTATCGGCGTCGTTCGCAGCGACTCCATCGTCGTCGCTATCGACTCCGACATTCGTATCGATGTGATATTCGCGGATTCCACCCGTCGATTCATCAAGGTGAAGCACAAGCACCCCCCCCTCCTCCGACAAGATAACGCGATGATCCATTCCTCCGGCAGGCGGCACAGTGCGAAGCACGGCACGAACGACAGATGAATGAGTGGGTTCTATATCCACGGGCTGCGTACTCTGTACCGTGATCGAATGGATTTCCTCTCCGCCTGTGGCGCTTCGAATCGTCAGTGCCAATGTCGCGACGCCGGGATGTGGCACTATGCTGTGGAAAAATCGCCCTGCCTGCGTCTCCAGAATCTGCCCATTCATCGTAAGCACCCACGAATACAGAGGATCTGCGAGCGATGTCTCGGCTCCCACCGTCATCGGCGTGCCCGAACTCATAAAAAGTTCCACATCCGCCGCACGCGCAATGCCATGAAAAAAAACAACAGCGAAGAGCACGATGGACAAGCCTCCCACGATTCGCCGGCGATATGGGAAGTGATTGTGCATGGTGTCCGTTTAGAAAATTGCCGGAAGTTCGTGCGTAAAAAATCCGACGATGACTCTGGCGAAGAAGATCACGGCAAGTCCGATGATCGTATAGAGAATGATCTTCTTTGCCCGGGCCACCGAATTCTCCGATCCCGCACCAAACATAAGCACAAGTCCTGCAATGATAATCGTCACCACTGCAATGAGCGCTAAGAACGATAGAACGTAAACGATTGCATCCACCACCGCTTCGCGAACATCCTTATCCGAAGTCGGCACATCGACGTTATCTATGATCAAATCAAGGCCAACATCAATTTGACTTGCGGCAGCGGAGGGCGCCATTGCCTCCTGCACCAGCAATCCTGCTGAGAATCCGAATACAATGGCAAAGGCGATGCTCGTGAGTGTAAAACGCACAGAAATCAGGAGGAAACGGAAGAGCCGACGGCGGTTGCCGCATCGACAATGAACTGCACGATGACGAATGCAAACACGATGACCACGAGCCCGACAATCGACCAGATCATGATTTTCTTTGCGCGCTCGATACTCGAATCCGATCCAAAGCCAAGAATGAACATAAATCCGGCAACGACAAATGCAACAAAAGCGAGAAGTGCTGCAAAGGTCAAAGCAAAATTAATAATTTCGCCGATCGCAACGACTATATCGGTTTCCTCGCGGATGCCGGTATCATCGAGCTCTTCCCCTGCGGTGCTCAGTCCTTCGATCAATCCATCTCCATCGAATACAGAGGCCTTCAGCGCCCCGCCACCCGCAATGCCTGCAAAAAGAATGGCAAATGCGATGAGCGCAAAGCCAATACTCTCGATAATTTGCCGTACATGCAAGAGAGAAGCCATCAGGAAATTATACCACAAAACGGCATCGTTTGGAACTGGTAGAGTACGGGCGATTTCCACTCCCCCATGCCAAGCAAAGACGACATTCTCTCGTACCATCGAAATGCAAAAGGAAAGGTCCGCATGGCTCTTACAGAAGCTATTTCTTCCCGTGAAATTCTCTCAAAAACCTACACGCCGGGCGTCGCTACTGCAGCACTCGATATCGCAGAAAATGGAAAGCATGTATGGGATCTTACGGGGAGAAGAAATCGCGTTGCGATCGTGTCGGATGGCTCTGCAGTTCTTGGCCTTGGGAATATTGGACCCGCTGCAGCGCTCCCCGTGATGGAAGGGAAGGCAGCGCTCTTTAAAGAGTTCGCAGATATCGACGCATTCCCCATCGTGCTTGCAACGCAGGAAACCGATGCCATTATCGAAATCGTGAAAGGCATCGCACCATCATTCGGAGGAATTAATTTGGAGGATATCGCCGCGCCTCGGTGTTTTGAAATCGAAGAAAGGTTGAAGCGCGAACTCGAGATCCCCGTATTCCATGATGATCAGCACGGCACGGCGATTGTCGTTCTCGCAGCGCTAATGAATGCGCTGAAGGTGGCACGCCGCTCCGCGGCGTGCAGCACGTCACGGAGTGACATGCCACGCATCGTCATCTCCGGCGCCGGCGCCGCCGGAACCGCCATCGCGCGTATTCTCCTTTCGCAAGGATTTCATACGATTCTCGTCGTCGATCGCAAAGGCATCATCGGAAGATATCGCGACGATTTGGACTGCGAAAGCAAAACATTCCTCGCCGCCGTGACGAATCCGGAAAATATTATCGGAGGGCTTGCAGATGCGCTGCAATCGGCAGATGTCTTCATCGGCGTCAGTGCACCAAATCTTGTGACGAAAGCTATGGTGCGTTCAATGGCAAAGAACCCGATTGTCTTTGCACTCGCAAATCCAGATCCAGAGATCATGCCGGATGATGCGAGAGATGCCGGCGCGATGATCGTCGCCTCCGGCCGGAGTGATTTTCCGAATCAAGTGAATAATCTTTTGGCATTCCCCGGCATCTTCCGCGGAGCACTGGATGCGGGAGCAAAAAAAATTACCGAGGAGATGAAGATTGCAGCGGCGCTTTCTCTCGCCGCCTGCGTCCCTGAACCATGTCCGGAAAAAATTCTGCCGGACCCTCTAGAAAAAGGAGTGGCTATGCGTGTGGCAGAAGCTGTGAAAAAGGCAGTGTAGCCTTTCGCATTATTCTGTGACCGATGATTGCGACTCTTCTCCTGCTGGTTTGGAAGGAAGATCCCCCGCAATTTGCGGACCGAAAATTTGTTCGATAAGCGCAAGCACATTCGGCGTGTCACCCACGTAAATCACAATGCGCTTTGCAAGGTGATACACGTGCACCGGGCCTTCCCATGTGAATTTTTCCCCGGCGATTGTTCGAGCATCCGCGGAAATTTTTGCCTTATCGACGAGCGCCGCTTCGACCGATGGATAGCGGAAATAGCGATATTCCTCGCCTTCCACCGAACCCATCACGCTTTCGCCTGTGAGCGGAATTTCCGCCGCGCTCAGCGGCTGTGGTTTGGCATTACACGAAATGAGAGAGAGCGAGAGAAGCGTTCCGAAGATCCCGATGGAAAGTTTCTTGAGTGGATGCATATGGACAGAGCCGGAGTAGTCTAGCCTGATCACTAAAGAAAAGGGATAGAAATTTGCATGAAAATGGAAAGAGGGAAATGATGGGTCTGTATGCGAAAAACCCTTCATCTTTTTGCCCTCCTTGCACTCACGCTGCCACTCGCAGCCGATGCAAGTTCGAACTTCGATCATCTCTGTACATACGCGATGGAATGTAAAGCAAATCCAAATCTCTGTAATGCAATCCCGGAGTCACTGCTCTTTGAACTCGATGTTGCCTGCGGAACATTGATGTTTTCGGGCATTGATCGGCCGGAACCGCCGTTTCCCTTTACGCACAACGCACCGCCACGCACCCGCACGATTCCTCACTGTGAGAACGGATCCCGGCCACTTGGCGTCACCTGCGGGAACGCCTACCCCGTGAGCTGCATTTGGTACTGTATGGAGAATGGGGTCGTAGAGCTGCGACCTTTGCGATAACATCGAAATATGGTAAAATAGAAGAAATGACAAACAACGATTCCGAGCCATTGATTCAGCGCTTTGTCGATGCGACGCTGCAAACGGATGTCAATTTGGATAGGGAATACGAAACAATATTGAACAGCATGACCATGACACGCGATCTCGTACGCAAACAAATCACTGAAGATACATATCCCAAAGAGCGAAAACAATTGATCGAAAGCGATACAACGCCCGAAGCTTTGGCAGAGCTCGATGCAAGATCGCAAGGAGTTCACGATGTACTCGATCCCAATCATCCAAGACAGCAGGCGAAGGTGGAACAACTGCAAATAATGATAGGAAAAGTGGAAGCTGTCATGGGCAAGCAGTTCTTGCTTAATACTCTCCAAGGAAAAATCACCGAATTTGTTAAGGACTCTTCCCCCGAACTCAGCGCACGTCTGCGAGGATTCATCAGAAGTCTCATTCGAAGAAAAATGGAAGAAGCATTGAGGCCAATAGAGGATGACCAATTCCAAGTGGCGGACAGGCTCTACAGTGATGACGATGACAAAGATGACTATCTGGAAAACATTTGGAATGAAACGGAACGCCGCCTCATGGTGCAATTAATGAACGACTAACAGAATGGCGATCTCTGCGCATGCTTCACAGGTGGAAGCGATGTTGCTATGCTCGTTTCCTATGTACACCCTCCCACCTCTCCCCTATTCCTACGACGCACTGGAGCCACACATCGATGCGAAGACAATGGAGATCCACCATACGAAGCATCATCAAGCGTACATCGATAAAGTGAACGCAGCGCTGGAAGGCTCAGAATTTACAGGGAAACCGATCGAGGAAGTGATCGCGCATCTCGATCAAATACCAGAGGCGAAGAGAGGAGCGGTGCGAAACCATGGCGGAGGACACGCAAACCACTCGCTCTTTTGGACATTGATGAGTGGAAAGGGCGGCGAACCAAAAGACGAACTCCTCGGCGCGATCACGAAAGCTTTTGGCAGTTTTGAAAAATTTAAAGAGGAATTTACAACGACAGCAACAAACCGGTTTGGTTCGGGATGGGCATGGCTGATCAAAGAAAACGGAACACTCAGTATTGCAAGCACCGCGAATCAAGATTCACCGCTCATGGGAAAAGCAGTCGCAGGATGCTCTGGTACGCCGCTCCTCGGGATCGATGTCTGGGAACATGCGTACTATTTGAAGTATCAGAATAAGAGACCCGACTACATCAAAGCATTCTTCGCGGTCATTAATTGGAACGAGGTAGGAAAACGCTACGAGGCAGTTTCGTAAGCTATCCCCTCATCCACTTCCAAAGTTCCGCGGTAAAAAATGTCCCGATCGCGGTGACCCCGATCCAAAACCAAAACGAACCCATGGCGACTGTGACCTGCCGGAATTCTTCGTTCTGCTTTGCAAGATCAAGCGAAGGTGCCTGCAGCAGCTCTCCGACAAGCGGCACGGTAATCGTGAGCGCAAAGAGGAATGCAAACGCCAACGAGAATCCGGCAAGAAAGCAGATGAGCAAAAGGAGTTGATGATGGAGAGTCATAGACCGATTCTACCAAACATTTCCTTGACCTTCGCCTCCCGCTCCTTATAATCCCCATGATTTCCGTCGAGCGCTGATTGCGTTACGAGCTGGCGGAGAAGTTCAGGAGCATCCCGTTTGGTATGGATGCGTCTGTTCCCCTCTCCCTTCTCCTAACGCCCCTTCTCTATGGCCTCCAAAAAACCGAAGAAGAAAATCATCAAGAAAACGGTGATAAAAAAGAAGGCGGGGAAGACTCTTCCTGCCAAGAAGGCAGCTCCTTCCAAAGAAGGAAAGTCCTCTTCGGGAGAACAAAAGCTCAAGGCGAAGAATATCCCGCGCCAGCGAACGGTGAGCGTCTATAAATTTAAAGAGGACAAAGCAATTGTTCCGACAGAAGAGCTGTTATTACCGAGTTTACGGGGCACCGCTCCGGCGGTCTTTAAGGATCTTGCAGCGCATTTGCAACCGACGAAGGTGGTAGACAACCGCGTGTACCTCACCGATGACCCATCTGATGATTCGGAACTTCCTCCACTCATCTCGGTCCAGCTCCAGAGTTACCGGTGGCTGCTTGGCGAAGGCATTTCCGAACTTTTGCAAGAAATCAGTCCCATTACCGATTTCTCGGGCAGGAAGATGGAGGTGCATTTCCTTGGGCATACCTACGATCCTCCCAAGTACGATGCCGAAACTTGCCGCCGCAATAACTTGAGCTTCGAAGCTGCACTCAAAGCGCAGACGCAGCTCATCAATAAAGAGACAGGCGAAATTAAAGAGCAGGATGTATTCCTCGGCTCCATTCCGCTCATGACGAGCAATGGAACGTTCATTATCAATGGCATCGAGCGAGTGGTCGTAAACCAGCTCGTCCGCTCGCCCGGAGTGTTTTTCCGCCAGATGCCGGAGAACCCGCACTACCACGGCGCCAAAATTATTCCAAAGCGCGGCGTGTGGCTGGAGGTGGAAACAGACAGGAAGGGAATCATCACCTGCAAGATTGATCGCAAGCGCAAAATTCCCGTCACGCAAATCCTCCGTATTTTTGGCTACGAGACGGATGAGGAGATTATGAAGATTTTTGAAGACATCGCGGACAGCGAGAATGATTTCATTAAAATGACTTTGGAAAAGGATTCCGTGCAAACAGTAGAAGATGCCTACCAGAGCGTCTACCGCAAAATCCGCCCCGGCGATCTTGCAACGCCTGATAACGCAAAACAGCTGATTGATGGCCTTTTCTTTGATTTTAAGAAATACGACATGGGCCAGATTGCCCGCTACAAGATGAACCGGCGCTTTAATTTGGATACGCCAAACGACGAGCGCTACCGCGTTTTCCAAGTACGCGACTGGGTGGAAATCCTGCGCGAACTTGTTAAATTGAATAATGGTCAGGGGCTTGCCGATGATATTGATCACTTAAGCAATCGTCGCGTTCGCTCCGTGGGCGAACTCGTGCAGAATAAATTCCGCGTGGGTCTTGTACGCACGGAACGCATCACAAAAGACCGCATGACCGTGATGGATCTGGAAACGGTCACGCCTATGCAGCTCATTAACTGCAGGCCGATTACGGCTGCCATGCGCGAATTTTTCGCGAGCTCTCCGTTGTCTCAGTTCATGGATCAAACAAATCCCCTCTCGGAGCTCGCCCACAAGCGTCGCCTCTCCGCGATGGGTCCGGGTGGTCTTTCGCGCGAACGAGCAAGCTTCGATGTGCGCGACGTCCACACAAGCCATTACGGAAGAATTTGTCCCATTGCGACTCCCGAAGGTCCGAACATCGGTCTTGTGGTGCACCTCGCAAGCTATGCTCGAGTGAACGAATATGGGTTCTTAGAGACCCCTTACCGCGAAATCGCACAGTCTGTGAAGATGGACGCCGATGCGCTCGTCGGGAGGATTATTGGCGATAGTATTCGCGATGGTCGAACAGTGCTGCTAAAGGAAGGAGATGTTGTGACCACAAAGGCCGTTGCCAACAAAGTTGTTTCGCTTTTGAAGAAGGAAGGGAAAAAAGCGGTACCCGTCCGTGCATACCTCACGGGAAAAACTTTCTATGTCGATGCCGAACAAGAGCGCCACATTATCACGGCGCAAGCAAGCAGTCCGCTCAACGAGAAAGGTGAGTTCATGGAATCCAGAGTCTCCGCTCGCCACGCAGGCGAACCGTTGATCGCCCATGTGAAAGATTTGACGCATATGGACGTTTCTCCCAAACAAATTCTTTCAATCTCCACATCGCTCATTCCTTTCTTGGAGCACGACGATAACACGCGCGCTTCCATGGGAACGAACATGTTGCGCCAGTCCGTTCCGCTCATTCATCCGGAATCTCCGCTTGTCGGTACGGGTATGGAAGGGGTCGCTGCGCGCGCCTCCGGCCATGCACTGATTGCGGAAGAAGCCGGACAGGTGGTGATTGCCGATGCCGGCGAAGTGACCGTCATCTATAATTCTGGGAAGAAATCCCGCCATGCGCTCAGAACATTCGAACGCAGTAATCAAGCAACGTGCTTCCACATGATTCCTCGCGTCCGCGCAGGAGAAAAAGTGAAGCGAGGCCAGGTGCTGGCAGATGGCGCAGGTGTCGAGAATGGAGAACTTGCGCTCGGCAGAAACCTCCTCGTCGCTTACATGCCGTGGGGCGGTTATAACTTCGAAGATGCCGTCATTTTGAGCGATCGTATCGTGAAGGATGGGCTGTTTGATTCCATCCATATCGAAAACTACATCACCGATATGCGCGATACGAAGTTGGGCCCAGAAACAATCACGCGTGATATTCCAAACGTGGGAGAAGCAAAACTGAAAGATCTTGATCAAGATGGCATCGTGCGACTTGGTGCAACGGTGCACGAAGGAGATATTCTCGTCGGCAAAATCACGCCAAAGGGCGAGACAGAGCTAACTCCCGAAGAACGGCTTCTCCAAGCGATCTTCGGTGATAAGGCGAAGGACGTAAAGGACTCCTCACTTAGGCTCCCCGGAGGCGAGGGAGGCAAGGTTGTCGGCATACAGATTTTTGATCGATCAGAAGGTATGGAACTCCCCACCGGCGTCATCCGGCAGGTGAAAGTCTACGTTGCACAGACCCGCAAGATTCAGGTGGGAGACAAGATGGCCGGCCGCCACGGCAACAAAGGAGTCGTCAGTAGGATTGTGCCGCAGGAAGATATGCCATTCCTCGCGGATGGCACGCCCGTGGATATTATTTTGAACCCGCTCGGCGTTACTTCCCGTATGAACATCGGGCAAATTCTGGAAACGCACCTCGGATGGGCGGCAAAGGAGCTTGGCGTCAAATTCGCAACGCCGGCGCTCAATGGAATTTCCACGCAGCAGATCGAAGAATTTTTGGAGGTCGCGAATCTCCCGCGGAAAGGTAAAGTGCAGCTCTACGATGGGCGCACGGGCGAACCTTTCGATCACGAGACAACCGTGGGAATCGTGTACATGCTCAAACTCCTCCACCTCGTCGAAGATAAGATCCATGCGCGCTCCGTCGGTCCATACTCGCTTGTTACGCAGCAGCCGCTTGGCGGCAAAGCACAGCATGGAGGACAGCGTTTTGGAGAAATGGAAGTCTGGGCGCTCGAAGCGTACGGCGCTGCTCACACGCTCCAAGAAATGCTCACGATTAAATCGGATGATGTCATCGGACGTTCGCGTGCGTACGAAGCATTGGTGAAGGGTGAGCCAATTAAGAAACCATCGACTCCGGAATCATTTAACGTTCTCCTCCAAGAACTCCGAGCCCTTGGACTCAAGCCAGAACTACTGAAGTTTAAGGAGGAATTGAAGTTAGAAGAGCGCGCTGTGATCGAGGTAGGAGAAGTGGAAGTCGTGGAACTGAAGACCGAAGCCGATGAAGAAGAGCTTCTGATCAGCGTTCCTGCAGAAGATAAGGTGATGGAGCTTGAAGAATTGAGTGATGAATCGGATGACGAAGTGCGTGCGGGCGTCGAAACAGGAGACCCCGGCGATGCGACAGGCGAATCCATGGAAGCAGAACTCAAAGAACATGTTGTCTCGGAAGAAGCGCAGGAAGCCGCGTAATCCCTTTCATTCCATTTTTCTTCTCTCATGAAATCCGTCAATAAAGTAATCCTCCTCGGCAATGTCACGCGCGATCCGCAGCTTAAAAGCACGCAGAACGGGCAGAGCGTTGCTACCTTTGGTCTCGCGACGAACAGGGTTTGGAAAGATACAAATGGAACCAAACAGAGCCTGGCCGAATTCCATAATCTCGTTGCATGGGGAAAACTCGCTGAGTTTATTTCCCAGAATGTTACGAAGGGGAAGCCCATCTTCATCGAAGGGTATTTAAAGACGAGGAGTTGGGACAGTGCGGAGGGCACCAAAATTTTCCGCACGGAGGTGGTGGTGGACAATATCGTCCTTGTTGGCCCCCGGCCGGAAAATACTTCGGAATCCCCTGATTTTTCACAGGATGCATCGTCCGACATTCATTTTGATCCACTCGAAATCGAACCAACAGTTCACGATCTCGTTTCCTCCTCGTAATACCACCCGCAACAGTTTCATTTTTGATTCTCCCTCACAACCGCTTCCCCACCTCTCTTATGCCAGCCCCTTACGCACCCAAGAAAGCAGACTCGTTCGATGCTGTCATGCTCACGGTCGCTTCTCCGGAAGATGTCCTCAGCTGGTCGCACGGCGAGGTGACAAAGCCGGAAACCGTGAACTACCGCACCCAGCGTGCGGAGCCGGATGGACTCTTCTGCGAAAGAATCTTCGGTCCGACCAAGAACTACCAGTGCTTCTGCGGAAAATACAAAGGTATCCGCTATGCAGGCGTTGTGTGCGAGAAGTGCGGTGTGGAAGTGACACGTTCCATCGTCCGCCGCGAGCGCATGGCTCATATTAATTTGGCGGTTCCGGTCGCCCATATCTGGTTTTTGAGGAGCTCCCCTTCCCGCCTTGGCCTGCTGCTTGATCTCCCGATTAAGACTCTGGAACAGATCGTGTACTTTGCGGCGTACGTTGTCATCACCGTCGATGAAGAGCAGAAAGTGAAAATGGTGACAGAGCTCAATACAGATTTTGATCAGCGAAAAAAACAGGTGAAGCGCGATCATGAAGAGCAGATAAAAAAATTGAAGGAAGGCAAAGCGAACAAAGAGCAAATCGAGGCATTGGAAGCAGAGACAGCCGATCGGTTCGAAATGCTGAAGGAGAACCACCGCGCCGCTCTCGAGGATTTAGGACAAATCGCGATAGGGTCGGTGCTTTCGGAATTAAAGTACAGGGAAGTGAATATGAAATTCGGCCACCTCTTCCGCGCGGGAACAGGTGCGGAAAGCCTGCGCGAAATCGTCATGAATATCGACACGGGCAAGCTCCTCGAATTTTTGGAAAAGGAACGCGAGGAAGCCTCCGGACAGAAATTGAAGAAGGTAATGAAGCGCTTAAAACTCGTCTCTGCGTTGCATCGCTCCAGCATTAAGCCTGAGTGGATGATTCTCTCGCGCCTTCCTGTCATCCCGCCGGATCTCCGCCCGATGGTGCAGCTTGATGGAGGACGGTTTGCAGCGAGCGATTTGAACGATCTTTATCGCCGCGTCATTAACCGCAATAACCGCTTGAAGAAGCTCATGAGCATCGGCGCTCCGGAAGTCATCTGCCGCAACGAAAAGCGCATGCTCCAAGAGGCAGTCGATACGCTCCTTAATAACTCCGCACGTGCAGGAAAAACTCTCTTCACAGCGGGGGACAGGCGAAAACTTCGATCTCTTTCCGACATGTTGAAGGGGAAGCAAGGACGCTTCCGCCAGAACCTCCTCGGCAAACGCGTCGATTACTCCGGACGCAGCGTCATCGTCGTCGGACCGGATTTGAAGATGGATCACTGCGGCTTACCGAAGGAAATGGCCATGAAGCTCTTTAAGCCATTCGTCATCGGACAGATTATCCGCAAAGAACTTGCCCACAACGTGAAGGCTGCAGAACGTCTGATTTTTGAGGGTCACCGCGAGGTATGGGACATTCTGCAAGACGTCATCAAAGATAAATATGTTCTTCTGAACCGCGCACCAACGCTCCACCGCCTCGGCATCCAAGCATTCCAGCCTGTGCTCATCGAAGGGCTTGCCATTCAGCTGCACCCGCTTGTCTGTACGGCATTCAACGCAGACTTCGATGGCGACCAGATGGCTGTCCACGTTCCCCTCTCCGATCAGGCGCAAGCCGAAGCAAAGTCACTCATGGTCTCTTCCACGAACCTCCTCAAGCCGTCCTCGGGAGATCCAATCATCAGTCCGGAACAGGATATGGTGCTTGGCTGCTACTTCCTCACCTTTGCAAAGGTGAAGCGCCCCGAACACCCGCGTACGTTTGCATCGCGCACGGAGGCAATCGTCGCCGTCGAATCCGGTGATCTGCATCTGCAGGAAATCATTCGAGTACGCCTGAACGAAAGGGAGACTGCGCTCACGGAAACCACGGCCGGTCGACTCATCTTCAGCGAAATCATTCCGTCCGAACTCCCATTTGTGAACGAAGCGATGACGAAGAAGAAGTTGAGCAAATTGATCGCACTCAGTTTGGAAGAAGCAGGTCCCGAAAAGACCGCCCGCCTTTCGGATGCCATTAAGAAGCTCGGCTTTAAGTACGCAACGCTCTCCGGTATTTCCATCGCCGCCTCGGATATCATCGTGCCAAAGGAAAAGGAGAAAATTCTCAATGAAGCAAATGAGCAGGTCGAAAAAATTCATACCCAGTACTTCCGTGGATGGATTACTGCCGATGAGCGCTACCGTCACGCCATCCGCATTTGGGGAAAAGTGAAAAGCGAGCTCACCACGATGATGATCAGCGGCTACGACGGCCACGAAGAGAACGATATCGCCTGTATGATTCAATCCGGCGCCCGTGGTAACTGGGGGCAAGTGGCGCAGCTTGCCGCCATGAAGGGACTTGTCGCCAATCCATCCGGTAAGACGATCGAACTCCCCATCCGCGCAAACCTGAAGGAAGGATTCTCGGTTCTCGAGTTCTTTATCGCAACGCACGGAGGACGCAAAGGAAAATCAGACACCGCCCTTAAGACCGCCGAAGCCGGTTACCTCACGCGCCGTCTCGTCGATGCCGTGCAGGATATTTTGATCACAGAGATCGATTGCAAATGCACGACCGGCCACCTCATTTCCCGCAAGCAAAGCGATGAAATCGGCGAAGGATTCGAGAAGCGTATTTTCGGCCGCACGCTGGCGGAAGATGTCGTCATTGATGGCGAAACGATCGCACGATGCCATGATGACATCGATGCAAAACTCATCGATCTCTTCAATGTTAAGAAAGTGGAGGAAATTTCGATCCGCTCCATTATTACCTGCGAAACGCAGAAAGGCCTCTGTGCAAAGTGCTACGGCCGCGACCTGTCGGACAATCGTCCGGTGAAGATCGGAACGCCGGTCGGCATTATTGCAGCGCAAAGTATCGGCGAACCGGGCACCCAGCTCACCATGCGCACGTTCCACATGGGAGGCGTCGCCGAAGGATCGGATATCACGCAAGGTCTTACGCGGGTCGAAGAACTCTTCGAGGCACGCACACCAAAGACACCGGCGCTCCTCTCCGAAATCAGCGGCATTGTGAAGCTCTCGCACCGCAGCGGCAAAGTACTCATTCAGGTGGTTGGTGAAGAAGGAAGCGAAACCATCTTCAATCTCCCGCCGGGATTCGAGCCAAGCGTGGAAGTGAATGCCCCCGTGAAAGAGCGCCAAGTAATTTCCCGTTCACAAAGGGATAAATCCACGATCCGCGCCACGATCGCCGGAACCGTCTCCAAGATTGCAGATCGCAGCATCGTTGTTCGCCATGCTGCTATCCAAGAACGGGAGTACGAGCTCAGCGTTCGCGAAACAATTCTGTTGAAGAACGGACAGAAGATCGAAATGGGAACGCCGCTCAATGCAGGCCACTTTAACCTGCAAGAACTCTTGTTGAAGAAGGGGGTGTATGCCGTTCAAAGTTACATTGTCTCCGAGGTGCAACACATCTATGCATCACAGGGACAAACGATTAATGATAAGCACCTCGAAATTATTGCGAGGAAGATGTTCAGCAAATTCCGCGTCATTGATGCCGGCCAAACGCCACTCCTCGTAGGAGACGTCGTCGATATGGCCGCTCTGAAACAGGCAAACAGGGAGGCGCAAACCGATAGCAAAACACCCGCCGTCTGCGAGCAGCTCCTGCTGGGACTTTCCCGTGTTTCACTCGCAACAGATAGCTGGCTGGCTGCCGCTTCGTTCCAGGAAACAATCCGCGTCCTCGTCGAAGCAAGCACCACAAACAAGATTGATCCTTTGGAGGGTCTTAAGGAAAACGTCATCATCGGTCGCCTGATTCCTGCCGGCGCCACCTATCGGAAAATGTTCCATCCGGAAGAAGAAGAGGTGGGAGCAATACCGGAAATGGAGGAATATACGGAGCGGAAATAATGGACTCGCGAAAACCTCTCTCTTCTAAGTCGCCGAAACTCCCCACAATTTTCTTTCCTCCGAGCGCCGAGTCCCCTATTCTCCCCCCGCAATGCCAACCATTAACCAGCTCATCCGCAAACGGCGAAGAACTCCGAAGAGAAAGAGCAAATCCCCTGCTCTCCAGTACACGTGGAATTCTCTTCATTCGAAAACCGTCCCTCTCTTCCGCGGCGCACCGTGTAAGCGCGGCGTCTGCTTAAAAGTAACGACGATGACGCCAAAGAAACCAAACTCCGCTCTGCGAAAAATGGCACGCGTGCGGCTGACGAATGGCCACGAAATTAATGCCTATATCATGGGGGAAGGTCACAATCTGCAAGAGCACTCGGTCGTTCTTATTCGCGGCGGTAGAGTCCCCGATCTTCCGGGTGTCCGCTACCACATCATCCGTGGCACACTCGATACCGAAGGAGTACAAAATCGCAAGCAAGGCCGCTCACGCTACGGCGCTAAGAAACCGAAGAAATAATTTTTCCATTCCCTCCGTTACTTTCCTTCCCTTCGTTACCTCCATTACTTTCGCTCTCTCCCCATGGCCACCCCCGTTAAACGCTACATCCCCGAGAACTCCGATCCCCAGATCGAAAAGTTCATCAATTGCCTCATGCAAAAAGGGAAGAAGAGCACTGCTCGTCGTATCTTCTGGGATGCAGTGGAAGCAATGAAGAAGAGGACGAAGGAGGACCCGATCGAGATTTTCCAAAAAGCATTATTGAATGCCACTCCGTTGGTCGAAGTTCGCCCAAAGCGCGTCGGTGGCGCCGTCTACCAAGTGCCAACCGAAGTCCCAGCCAAGCGCCAGCAATCGCTCTCTGTCCGTTGGATGGTGGGAGCCGCCCGCGAACGCAAAGGAGCACGCATGGCAGATAAACTTGCTCTCGAGCTCCTCGATGCCGCAGGGAACCAAGGAGGCGCCGTGAAGAAGAAGGAAGATATTCAGAGGATGGCGCAGGCGAACAAGGCGTTCGCGCATCTTGCCAAGTAGCTTCTCCTTTATGGTCGATACTCCGGCAACATCTTCCAAAATGCATGGTGAAGGTTTCGTAATGTATCCGCAATGGGTTGATCTTCGATGATGAGCCCGACGAGATCCCGCGAGGAGGACATGATGGCAACACGATTGCCGTACACATTCACTTCCACAGGGAGATCGATGCCCACGAGCATCTTCAGCCTTCGCTTGTGCTCGCGCCTCTTCTTGAACGCAAAATCGGAATCTGCGGATTTATTCACAATGCCCTCATACCAAATCCCTTTCTCTGCACGTCGCTCGCAGTATCGCCAAATCCATTCATTGAGTTCGCGGCTCCGCTCCTTTGGGAAGAAGTGGGCAAAATCTCCAAAAGCATGAATGACTCCCTCGGCATGCCGCAAGGAATCATTGTAAATCTCCTTCATACTTTCGACTCCTTGGAAGAGCCGCACTTTCGGAGGCAACACAAGCGGGTGACTCAATTGTTGGAGGAGAGGAAGGGTATCGAGGAGTACCGCCTTCGTGCGCTCCAGATCTTCCGCCCGACGCTCCAGCATGGAGATGAGTGATGCGGGGGCGCATCCTGTAAAGTACTTTACGCCGTCCTTTTCGTGTTCCTGCACAATCCCCTTTTCCATGAGCCTCGTGAGAATGTTGTACGTATGCCCGCGTTTAAGATTTGCCTGTTTTGCGAGAACGCTCGCGGGTTGGGATCCAAGTTCGAGGAGAGCGATGTAGAGCATCGATTCCGGCTCATCGAAACCGAATGATTGAAGTGTTTGCCGTATTCGTTCAGGGGCACTCGACATATGTGCCCTCAATTTTGTCACAGTATGATGACAGAAGAAAGGCTACAACTATTGTAGGAAATCTAATTCAGTATAGATTGTCGTCATCACCCCCTGACTCGGGGTCAGGAACGGTGTAGGGGGACCTCTGCGCGCACAACATGGGGTTGTGAAGGCGAGAGATCCCCCTCTCTACTTCTATCAAATTCACAAATGACGGCTATCACCTTCGCCGATTTCGAAAACATTGATATGCGCGTCGGCCGCGTCATCGCAGTGGAAAATTTTCCGGAGGCGAGGAAGCCCGCCTACAAACTTACGATTGATTTTGGGTCGAAGATTGGCACGAAGAAATCCTCTGCGCAGATCACGCATCTTTATACAAAGGACGAGCTCATCAATCGACGTGTTGTGTGCGTCATTAATTTCCCTCCCAAACAAATTGGGCCGTTCATTTCGGAAGTGTTGACGCTCGGGGCGGCGGATACTAATGGAAACGTCGCACTCCTTGGTTTTGATCGGGAAAATATCCCATTGGGATCTAGAATCTTTTAGTGACTTAGTAGATTCCCCCGGCCTTACGGCCGGGGATCTTCGGCGGAGGATCAGAAAGGAAATACGTGATTTTTTTACGTCATGCTGAGCGAAGTGACCCTGCACCAGAGCGAAGCGATTGGTGCAGGGGAACGCAGTCGAAGCACCTCGCAACTAAACAATTTCTTCCACTAAGATTCCTATACACACTTCTTTTTGATAGAAATAGAGATGGTAATCCTCGCGACGTGCTTCGACTACGTCCTCCGCCCCGGAACGCCGGGGCTGCGGACTTCGCTCAGCATGACGTAATTGAATATGCTTTTGTATGAGACTTTCATTATAGAAAACCCCTTCCTTTACCTTGTTTCCTCCCCTTTTCCCCCCTACACTGCACCGGACTTCTCTTTTTCCGCATACCCCACAATGGACCTCAAAAACGTACGCAATATCGGAATTATTGCCCACATCGATGCGGGGAAAACGACGACGTCCGAGCGCATTCTCTTCTACACGGGGAAGAACTACAAAATCGGCGAAGTGCACGAAGGGGAAGCAACTATGGACTGGATGGAGCAGGAGCGCGAGCGCGGTATTACGATTACTTCCGCGGCAACGCAGTGCAAATGGAACGATGTCACGATCAACCTGATCGATACTCCGGGGCACGTCGACTTTACGGCGGAAGTGGAGCGATCACTCCGCGTGCTCGATGGAGGAGTGACGGTGTTTGATGGCAGCCAAGGCGTGGAGCCGCAATCGGAAACCGTATGGCGGCAGGCCGATAAGTACCATGTGCCGCGCATCGCGTTCGTGAATAAGATGGATAAGACAGGCGGCGATTTCTATATGTCACTCGCAAGCATCCATGAGCGCTTGAGTAAGCAGGCCGTCGCCATTCAGCTTCCGATCGGTGCGGAGAATGAGTTCACCGGCATCATCGATCTTGTGGCTCAAAAAGCGTATACATTCGAAGGCGAGCACGGCGAAACGCGTGTGGATATCCCTATTCCCGCAGATATGAAGGACAAGGTGGAAGAGTATCGCGGAATTTTGATGGAGAAAGTCGGTGAGGAAGGAGGCGACGAGCTCACGCACACTTATCTTGAAAAGGGCACTCTGAGCGAAGCAGAAATAAAAAAAGGACTTCGTGCGGGTGTAGTGAAGAACCGCCTTTACCCCGTTCTTTGCGGTTCATCGCTAAAGAACCTCGGCGTGCAGCTGATGCTCGATGCCGTGGTGGATTACCTCCCGGCACCTCCCGATCTCCCGCCGATCAAAGGAAAGAATCCGGATACCGAAGCAGAGGAAGAGAGACTCTCTTCGAACGATGCACCGCTCTCCGCACTTGCATTTAAGATCGCCACCGATCCATTCGTCGGAAAACTCTGCTTCATTCGCGTGTATTCCGGTATTCTCAAATCAGGAAGCTACGTCTACAACGTTACCTCCGGCGAAAAGGAGCGCATCGGCCGTCTTGTGCGCCTCCACGCCAATAGCCGCGAGGAAATTCAGGAGATCCAAGCAGGAGATATCGGCGCCGCCATCGGCCTTAAATCCACTAAAACCGGCGATACGTTGGCCGATGAGGATAAGCCGATTTTGCTTGAATCCATCACCTTCGCGGATCCTGTGATCTCGATGGCGATCGAGCCAAAGACGAAAGTAGATCAAGAGAAAATGGGTATCGCAATTCAGAAGCTCGTGGAAGAAGACCCAACCCTGCGTGTAAAGGGCGATGAGGAGACGGGACAAACGATTCTCTCCGGCATGGGCGAACTCCACCTCGAAATCATCATCGACCGCATGAAGCGCGAGTTTAAAGTGGAATGCAATTCCGGCAAACCGCAGGTCGCATTCCGTGAAACGATTACGAAGGAAGTCGATCACGAGGAAAAGTACATCAAGCAGACGGGAGGCCGCGGACAGTATGGCCATATTCTCATCAAAGTTTCGCCGCAGGAACCGGGAAAAGGATTTGAGTTTATTAACTCCGTTGTCGGAGGAAAAATTCCCCGTGAATACATTCCGGCTGTAGAAAAGGGCATCAAAGAAACACTCACGCGCGGCATCATGGCTGGGTTCCCAATCGTGGATGTGAAGGTGGAGCTCTACGAAGGTTCGTACCACGATGTGGACTCATCGGAAATGGCCTTTAAAACCTGCGCTGCCATCGGTATGACCAATGCCTGCCGTAAAGGGAATCCCGTGCTTTTGGAACCGATTATGAACGTGGAAATCGTGACGCCGGAACAATTCCTTGGAGATGTGATGGGCGACATTAACTCTCGTCGCGGCGTTATTAAAGAAACGGGAGAACGCGGCAATGCGAAGACTGTCCGCGTGGATGTCCCGCTCGCAAGCATGTTCGGTTACGCGACATCCATCCGCTCGTTAACGCAGGGACGCGCCAGCTTCGCCATGGAACCGAGTCATTACGCGCAGGTGCCAAAGAATGTGGCGGAGGAGATTATTAAGCAGAGGACGGGAGCATGAGGGCTGGCCGAAATACGTCATGCTGAGCGGAGTGATCCTGCACCAGAGCGAAGCGATTGGTGCAGGGGAACGCAGTCGAAGCATGACGTAAAATGGACTTTTTTCCCTCACCAAATCTCATACATATCCCTCCGTATGCACCTCCTTCTTCTCCATGCCTCTTGCAAAGAGCCATTCCTTCGTATCCTTCACCATCTCTGGGCTTCCGCAAATATAACTTTGCACTGAAGAAAAATCGGCAATGATCGATGGAATGACTTCCGTCACGCGGCCGCGGAGTCCGCTCCACTTTTCATTTGGTTTCGTGAGTGCTACATGCAGGTGGAAGTTTGGATGAGTGGATGCGAGTGCATCAAATTTGTCGATCCAGAAAAGATGCTTTTCGTACCGCGTTCCAAAAACAAGGTGGATGTGCCGGCGCTCCACCACTCTCTTCAGCGCATCAAACGCCATCGAATAAAACGGTGCGACGCCTGTGCCCGTTGCGACGAAGAGAAAATCCTTGGGGTTCTCGTACGATGGTGTAAAAACGCCAAACGGCCCCTGAATCCTTACTTCATCACCCACCTTCAACATCTCCGCGACCCAGCGCGTCGCTCTTCCGCCTTCTTTGTTCATAATGACAAAAGTAAGTTCTTGATCGTCTGATGGCGGCGAAGCAATGGAATAGGCACGCGACTGAATTTCCGATGGGTTTGTCACGAGTGGCACATCAAAGAGCACAAATTGCCCCGCTTTGAATGAAAGTTTTTGATCCCCCGGCAAACGGAGTTTGAGCTCAAACACCGCCTCATTGAGCGGCTCATTTTTGGTGCAGGTGGTGAGGTAGGAGGGCGTGGCCATACAGGTGTATAAAGTATCTGGTATTACGTATTAGGCATGCTCATCATACCTAATACCTGATACCTAATACGTAATACCCGCGGGCATTTTCTCCAAAACACTCAAAAATTCATCAAACAAGTACCCTGCATCTTCGGGTCCCGGCGTTGCCTCGGGATGAAACTGGACGGAGAAGAATGGTTTAGATTCGTGCCGAATCCCTTCCACCGTTCCATCATTGGCATTGCGGAACCAGACATGCCAACCAGTGGGTAGCTCTTCGCTGACGGCAAATCCATGGTTTTGTGAAGTGATAATACAACGAGTGGTAAATGCTGAGCGATGAGCTGCTAGCTCATCATTCTCTTCTAATCGCTTATCGCTTACCGCTAATCGCTCATCAAGCATGGAATCATCTTTGAGACGCTGCATTTCTACACACGGCTGGTTCGCACTCCTGTGTCCATATTTCAATTTGTACGTATCGCCGCCGATTGCAAGCGCAAGGAGCTGATTGCCAAGGCAAATGCCGAATGTCGGAATATTGTGTTGGAGCGCAAAGCGGATCTGATTGATCGTCGCTGTGCACATCTTAGGATCACCCGGACCGTTACTGATGAACACGGCATCGTAATCAAAATCAGCGGATGCAAGATCAAAATCCCACGGCACGCGAATGACCCTCACTCCCCTCTTGAGGAATGAACGGATGATGTTGCGCTTCATGCCGCAGTCGTAGGCGACAATAGTCGCTCTTCTCGAGTGAGGTCGCGCGTCTCTCGACTCGCTCAATCCTTCGCGGAGCCTGTCCTGAGTGCTGTCGAAGGGCTCCGGATTTCGCTCGCTCGAGAAGAGCGCGACCGAATCGAGAGATGGTTCATACGTCATCACTTCCTTACAACTCACCTCCGCCACCAAATTCAACAAATTCGGATCCTCGATGTGGATGCCTCTCGACTCGTCCGCTGTGGCGGACTCGCTCGAGGAGAGCATCTTTCCAAGCATCACCCCTTTCTCCCGCAGCTTCTTCGTGAGTGCTCTCGTATCGATTCCCGTTATTCCCGGAATATTGTGTTTCTTGAGCCAATCGGAGAATGACATCACCGCAGCGAAGTGCGAATACTCCTCGCTCACCTGTGCGCAGATGACGCCGCGGACATGAATATTTTCGCTCTCAAAATTTTTGCTGAATCCCCATTCGTTTAATTCCTCAGAGGGGACTCCGTAATTGCCGATGAGCGGATACGTAAAGACAAGGATCTGTCCGCGGTAACTTGGATCCGTGAGTGATTCCGGATACCCGACCATCGCGGTGTTAAAAACAACTTCGCCATCAGTGTCGATCCCCGCTCCGAAGGATTTTCCTTCGAACACCGTCCCATCACTCAAAGTTAAAGAAGCCATGTTTGTATAGGGAGTACCGCTTGCCCGGCGGAGCTCCGAAGGAGCGGAGTCGGGTCGCTGAAGATTAAAGACGCCATGCTAGGCGGCATAATACACACATTTCATGTGCCACGAGACAATTTCATCAGCCTTTTCTCATCACTATGCTATGATCCCCTTTGACGATGATAGAAACGACGCTGTACCTCCGCGCTGACGAAAAAAAACTCTTTTTGAATCTTTCTAAAGATCTGCAGGAGGGATGGAAAATTGCCGAGGAAACAATCGATGCATACGAGCGACCGGAGGAGTTAAAAATGCGAAGCTTCATGCTCCGGACAAAGACGAAGGAGTGTAAAGCTGCCTTCGAACAATATTCGCACCTCACAAAAGATCTGGCAGCAGAAGCGCTCTTTACGCTTGGCGCAGAGGGAATTTCTAAGCTCCTTCTCCTCTTCCTCTCGGTTGTAAAAACAGATGAGGACATCAAAGGCGTTGCAGAGCTCTCGCACATCCGTCACGCACTCCTCGTAAGTAATACAAAGCATTCCCCTACTCACTCGTAAGATGATTGCTGTTTCCGATTCCGCTGGCGAAAATCTCCGAAAGCCGGATATTACGGCAGAAGAAATCCCAGTCGAAGGATTTCCGATTTACGGCGACTCGGAGGAAGTGCTTGGTCGTTATGGTCTTGATCGAGATCTGGATACCGCCCGCGTACAGCTCTCCTCGATGGAGAATCGACAAGGGCTTCTGGAGGAAATCCGCACCGAGCACCCCGATGTGAATGGCCAAGGCGAAAAAGCTGCGGAGGAATTGGGTTTGAATATGGAAGAGCTCCAAAAGAAAGAATCATTCCTTACGAGTGTTGCCAAATTTCCCTTCCGCCACCCGTGGATTACTTCCGTAGCAGCACTCTATACCGCGTATCAATTTGGATTTTCTCTCCCCGCCGCAATCGAGGATGTACTCTCGTCCGTACCGCTCCAGAAGATGAAAGATATCATTCAGTCGATTGGACCGGTTGGGGGGGCTGTGGGGGAACTTCCGGATGGTGCACTCCCCTACGTGCCTGGCATAGACATGGTCTAGTAGCCATTCTGTTCAAAAAGTGCTAGAATATCCTGATATGGGAATATCAGGAAATGAGCAGGTGGAAAACACAAAAGAACACAGCGATGGGTTCAGGATTGCCGCTGAAGATCTGCATCAGATTGTTGAAGGGAAAAAGAAAATTCCCCAATTGCCAGTACAAGAAAAATTGGCGAAGCTCCCAATAGGCGAAGAAATTACCGAGCAAGAATTGCAACGATTTCTCCATACGCTCTACAGTGATCTTGATGATGGCATTTCTCTGCAAACATTCGAAAAAATTGGTCAAATCAATACAACGCAATTGGAGCTTCAACGACTTCGGCAGGAAATGAATGGATCGCCTTCTGCACAAAAAGAAGGTGCTGCTCATCGACTTGCGTACTACCACTATCTGCCATTACGCGTGACGCAAAATTCACACAATCTTTTACTGTATGCACAGCAATCAGAAAAATACAGGGCACTCGGCTACAAATTGAATAATGACATCATCCTTGCACTGCAGTCAGCAACAACTGAACATGCGAATACCATCGCTGAGATTCTTCGTGAGCGTGTTGTTGTTGGAAACTACATTCGCATTCGCACCCTTGCAAAGAGAGGTGATAAGACCGCCAAAAGCCTGCTTTCAAGCGCACTTGAACAGGTTCCTTCTCAATATCGTAAACAGCTAGAAACTGAGAGTGGAGAGCAACAATTGGTCCAAGATATAGAAAAAAATATCACAAAACTCCTCTCCGGCGATAAAAACGAAATCCTCCCCGTGGAAGCACTCCTGATGCAGTTCCATAGTGACCTCTTGGATGAAAACTTTCGGAAGGAAAGGGCGCTAAAAAAAGATAATACGGATGGGATCGGGCGCATTCTGCAGGAGCGTGAAGAAATCAGAAAAGCAAGACGCACATTCCATCTGAGTCAAGGTTTGCGGAGTCTCGAAGCATATAAAATTGTCACGCTCGGCGGAGCCTTTGGTGAGATTTACAAAGGACCAGCGAATGCAAAGCCGGGGAATATTGGTGGAACGAAGGAGATGGAAGAATTCCTCATCAGCGAAGGACAAAATATCCGCAGCGATTTCTCTCGCTATGCGAATATTATTCGGGAGCAAATTTTGAATGATGATCTTCCGGGTATCAAGGCAGAGGAACTGTGGAATAAGGAAGGACGACTACTCTTCCTCAAAATTTCACGAAGGATTGCACAGTTACGAGCTCTCCCCAAATATGCGATTAATCAGACTCTCGGTGATATGCATGTGGATAGCCTTATGGGCGATTTAAACGAAGAATTCGGCCTTCCGCGCGATTTTAACCATAATGATCCAAGTGAATGGGAACGCCCTGATGTGAAGGCAAATATGGAAAATATGAAGAAGAAAATGCGAGGAACAGGCGAGGTCATTCGGAACCACAGTGCAGAAATTATGAACGGTCTCGAACTCTTCCAAGAAGATTTTTCACTTCTCGAGGCAGTTAAGCGCACGCGTAACGCGGAAAATTTGGATTTCTTACTCGGTGTTGCTCCAGATTTTGATGCAGTCAGTGGATTGCCTCTCGATGAATCTTCTATCAATAAACTACGCAACAATGACGGCGCACTTCTTGCACTCTGCTTTCTCATTTTTGATCGGATGGAAGAAAAGTGGAAAAGCCACAACAAAGATCTTGATGCACTGGATGATGATCTTGCAAAAGTCCTGGAAACGCACCAAGGAGCAAAACGCTCATGGGGTGCCGGTGGCGAATTCCCATGGATTCTGATTGCACTGCTCACCGCAGTCGGCGCGGATGCGCTCTTCAATCGTGCGCGTATAACACGATATTCAACACGCATGACGTACCGCGCTGGCCGCACGTCGTACACAAAAATGAAAGATGTCTATAAGCGCTACCGCGGAAGCCGCGGAGGCACGCCGCCGGAATCCGGGAACGGAACACCGCCGGAAGCGCCACGTACGCCAAGGAATCCTCCAAGTGGCTCTGGTTCACGAAGTGGCAGGCTCCGCTGGGGGCCAAGCAAGCCGCCTCGAACACCCGTAACAAAACCGAGCGCACCACCTGTAGAAAAACCAACGCTTCCTACACGCACTGCCGCACCCTCTGTCCAGCCGAAAAGCACAGGGGTCACTCCTAAAGAACTCACGCCTAATGGAAATCTCTTTGGCCGAGAACTGATTCTGTACGCAATCTGGCGAGTCGGTGAATCACAGCTTGCAAGCTGGGCGATAAAGCCGTTGCCGCAGGATCGTCAAGTGGAAGCAGCGCTCGCCTTTTATGGTGCGCATCACATAAAAGGTGCAGAGAGATCCGCGGAAGAGATGACGAGTCTGGAAAGCCGCCACAAATTAATCACGATGCGTGGCACGGTAGAAGGAATTTTGGAGCGCATCGCACGTGCAGAGCTCCCGGATTCCGAGGCGGAAGACATCGCACTTTTGCAGCAATGGGGCGAAGAGTTATTGGATGATATGGCAACAATGGATGAAAAACTCTACAAATTCTTCCCCATCACCGATTCCTTTATCCAAGCACCCGGCGTGCGCGAAGGCATTGGTGTTTCGACAGATATTCGATTCGCTCGCGAGAAGGGTATAGAGAACATGCGCTCTACAATGAACCTCTCGGAATTATTGAAAAAAGCCCCCGCAGGGGAACGAGTAACAATGCAGGAGCACTTAGAGAGGATAAAAAACGCTGATCCCGCCATGCTCAACGAGTTACGTGCTGGGCTAAAAGAATCACTCAACGAAGCGAAGAAAACACCATTCCAGAAGTTAGAGGAGGAATATCAAGCGTTCGAAAGAGAGGCGGCGAGGGTGATGGCGTGCGGAGAATGAAGCTCCACTTACTTGAGATTTTTTTCGATATCCTTGAGTTTATACTCAAATGATTTTTTCGCATTCTCCCACGCCGCTTTCTTCGTCGCATTCTTCTCATCATTCTTGTAGTGAATGTAGGCAGTCACGGCTTCGCCGCGGAGCGTATACATTCGGCTAAGAGATCTCCACATAGGAATCATTTTTTGCCTCTTTGCCCACAGACTCCAAGGTTCCTTTCTTGTTCGAGCGTTATCCAGCGCTATCGCTTCCTTCTCGATTTCTTTTTCGTACGCCTTCACACCCTCTTCCATTTTTGTAATGACACCATCAGCATTTGGGTATTCCTTAAGAAATTCATTGTACCGAGGATTTTTATTCGCCAGTGCTATGACAGCCGGATCCCATGCCGGTAAGAGGTTCTCGTCTCTTTCTTTATTCAAAGATTTCGCTGTCTCCTTTGTAAGCTCGGCACCTTGGAGGCCATAGTACACAAGGAGATCAGTCGCCTTCTTCCCCGCTTTCTCTTTCTTCGCGGCAAATTCCTTGTGAACCTGGGCACGAGCGGCACCTGTAATAAATCGCTTACCGCCTATTTCGTACAGAGTGACGCGCCATTCGCTGAGGGAATAAATATCCTTTGCCAAGGCTTCCAAAGCATTCGCTTCGGTTGTATACGTCAGATCAAATTTAGGGGATGTCTCATCCAGATTTTTTGCAAGAGCTTCGAGATCTCCTTTCATTTTTTCATAATGCATCTGGAGTATGGAAAGAGCAGAATGCAGTTCTGGAACCTCGATCCTAATCATTTCCACCACATTGGTTTGGATGTTCATAGTCTTTACATATTTATCTTCGATGATCTTAATGCGATCCTTTGCAGTGCTCTCCCACGTCTTTGCAGTAGGTCCACTCGTCAAAATCAATGAATCGGGAGCACCAGTCGTTATCATCGACGCACTGGCAGAATTCCCAAGGAGCGAGGCTGCAGCCGCAGCAAGAGATCCCCGCACAAATGTTCTCCTATCGAGAACAGGATCATTTGATGGTGCTTGAACTTCGGAAGAATCTACCAAAGGGATTTCGTGCTTCGCACCCTCGTTCTCTTCGAGCGGATTTGTGTTTTTCATTATTTATATTATAGTCATATTTATGGAATAAGTCAAAATACTTAGGGAATGAAGAATAATCTATTTATTCAGTGATTTTGTAGATGAATTCTTCCTATAATCTCGAAGTATCATAAACTACATAATTGTTGTATAATATATACGTGGCACCTGATACAGACAACAACAATGGTTTAGACGAAACTGATCCTCCTCAAAACTTATTTGATGTCTCTGGAGCTGCAATCTTGCTGGGTCTGACAGTAAATGAAGTCCAAGATCTACATAGTGCGCAGTGGTTAGTGGCTGCAGATGCTTCATCAGTGGATGCATGTTTCACTGTGCAAAGTCTCCAAAACGCACGGCAATGGCTCAACACACTGGGAGACAGTTACGAACTCTGCATGAACCTAAGGAAGCGCGCCACAGAATCACGGCAGCTTATCGATACAGATTTCCAAGAGGCACAAAGAATCTGGATAGAGATTCGCACAGAATGTGTACAGATGTGTGCAATACTTGCAACGGCTACATTGCCTCCATTCCAAAGTTTGACCTCCTACGCAAGAGGAGCAACGAACATCCCCGCCGATGCTATCGACCAAAAAAATAGGGATGAGTCACTGCGGCGATTTGATAACTTTCTATCTTTTCTTGCTGGGGATATTCGTAACACTCTCCCCCCATCATTACAACAAAGATACACAATCAATTTCCGCACACCAGTAGATGTAGTTGATTTGGCAGCAAACGCTGTTGCTGAATCAGCTCGCGCTGCCTCACGGAGTGATGATTCGAAGCCGGACATTCTTCCATTTCGCCCGAAGCAAAGCGGGCCAACTGCTCCAGAAACTTCTGAATCCCCAAACAAGAAAGATTTAGAACTGATTGTAAATATCCTATACGAAAATAATTTGTGTACTCTTATCGAGAATTATAACTATCGCAAACAGTTGAGTGAGAGAGGATATGATTTAACCGCTTCACAATTTATGGATGAATTAATACGTACGAACAAGTTATCAACGTATCAGAAAGAATTAATTATGGTAAAATTACGAATGCGTAATGACCATAATGCTGCCGAGGTGGTAACAAAACAGGCCTCATCCAAGCAACCCTCTCAACAACCACCACCTCTGACCGACGAAAAGAGGGCAAGAATTTTGGCCGAATTTGCAGAACGCACGCGACAAGAATTAACCGCAATGTTTCAAATTATGATTAATCATAATTTTTGTTCAGTCTCACAAGCTCGAGCTTATGGGAAAACATTAAAACAGGGTGGGTATAGAATGCCTCCAGAGCCATATTTGGACATGTTAGTAACAAATAATAGAATCAGTAGAAGGGATGCAGATATTGTTCTTGCTGAATTGAGGCAGTGGAGATTAGCAAATCCAGCACCACAATCTCCTTCGATAAGAATTCCGTATGATGGTGAGTTTACTGTAGAGGAAGTACCAAACAGTGTAGGAACTCCACAGGGAGAAACTTCATCCACTCAATCATCAAATACACAAAGAGTTCCATATGATGGAGAGTTCACTGTTGATGGTATTCGTGCGAATGGGCAATCTCCCGCAGCAGATTTTGCTGATGTGTCGTTTTACCCAGAAGATCCGACTGCAACAACCCCCTGCCTTGATTTTTTAGAAGGAAGCAAGAGATTTACACCATATCAGATCGCTGTGTGGAGAGCTCGCTTCCCGCGCTTGATAGAGGCAAAAGCATTACTTCGTGTTTTGGTACAAGAGGGAGCTGTTGCTTCATCCGATGAATCAGATTTGTTTCATTCGTATCAAAATCCGCAACAATATGATGGGCAAATCTTCGATATATTCGAAATGCCATCTGCACCGCTCGAACTGGATAACCCCTCTCCTCAAGAATCTTCCCGGCCTCAACAACCACTCGATCCGAAAAGCCGCTTCGCTGCCTCATTGATTCAAGGCGACACACTCGCCGATCTGTACAATTCAATTACCGGGGACGAGTCTCCGAAGATAGATTCAAGGAAGGCACCACCTCCGCCTGAACCGCAAAAACCACTGGAAGAAGCAGAAAAATTCATAGCATTTTTAGAAGGCATCAACGTACTAACCCAAGGAGAAGCCTACAATACGCGCTTGCAATATGGGGCGGTGCAAAATGATATTTGCAAAACGATCCTGCAGGTGCTGGTGAACCAAGACACCATCACAAGAGATTTCGCAATCAAAATTTGGCAGAGGTACAAAGCATATGTAAGTGGATAGATATCCTATAAACATAGTGAAAATGCTTAAAAACATGTTTTCTCTGCATTTATCAACTGTATTGATAAAACCAAAACATTTACATAAATTCATTTTTTATGTATAATATGTATATGTCATCAGGTACTCCTCCCAATGCACCACGGACACCAGAACAGGAACAATTCAACCGCCATGCGGCGAGAATTTTCCTCGATCTCTTGGAACAGGAACAACGGTACGGTCCCACCTTCATGACTGGGCTTCGGGCACATTGCCAAACCAATAATCTCGATGCTCCGGACATTGGAATCTTGCTTACACAGCGATCAGACACAAGTAAACTTGAGGAAGGAGATGCTCAGAGAATGCTCACGGAAGCATTTCGTCAAGCGGACGAACTGCTCCGGCAAGAGATACGGCGGCGACAAGAAGCAGAGGCAGCAACCGCAGAAGCACTCGCTAGATCAAACAGAGTTGGTTGCCTTGCTGGTGGGTTTCGGGGTGTATTCGGACGAATCTTTTGGGTACCAAATAAAGTGGCACGAATCGTGCGATCACTAAATGACCAAGGTCCTTGGAAAACAACAGTAGTTCCAGCGGAAACACAGGAAGCTATACTAAAGCTGAGGTTTGGTATGTCGTCGAGAACACTGGGGGAAGAGGAAGAGAATATGCCTCGTGATCAAATCCAAGCCGCAGCGATACTATCTGCACAGGATAAAATAAAAAGTGAGGTTGAATATCCCACGCTCCCACCTGATAAACAAAAGGCTCAAGACGCCGAACTAAAAATGATGGCAGATGTCATGCGATTATTCAATGATGCAGCTGATAAAATTGAGCATTGCGCTCGAGCAGTCGAACATGCTCATAGTTTTCTACCGTCTGGAATTGAGGATAAAACTGATTTGACTGAAGTTGGAGAAAGTTTTGAAGAAATGCACGTAGCTATCGAGAAATTCGTTACGCTTGGTAGTACATGCGTCACAAATACCAAAGCGGCGGCGGCAATTGTTAACACAAAGTCTGAATGTAAAATTCTACTCAATCGCGCGAAGGCACTGGAATCCGCACTGAAAGCATTCACGAGTGGATCGTGGGGTAAAACACCAGTGGTATTGGAGACATGGGCTGAGCGCGCCGGTACTGCATGGGATACAAGCGCACAGTGGTTACTTAATACCAATGCATTCAATCGCCAAACGACAATGGTTCATCTTTTAGGGGAAATGAAAGAATTGAGAGAGGTGCTAGCAACTTTAGATAAACTCATGCTTGTTGATAATGATCCAAAAGAAATCAAAAAATCTATCACTGATGCACTCGATAAACATGCAAAAGAGAAACAGAAGCAGCATGCCAGTGCCACAATGCAAGTCCTTGCTTCTATTACGCGTGGAGTACGCGAGAATCTTCTGAAGCTTTCACTTATAGTTGGAGTTTTGTACAGTGGAACAACAGTAGTAAATTACTTTCAATCAGATGAAGAAGAAAGTAAGGCTGTCCCAACGCAAGGAGAAGTACCAACAAGAGTACAAAAGACTTCGGAAAATAGTGGAAGCACAATTGACCTTAACAAAAAACTCCAGGAGCAACTGAAGAAGCAGAAGGAGCGGGAAGGGGGAAATTAAGGGGCTCTATTAAGCTTCCGGACGATACTCCTTTGCTGTTTTATGTTGGATGGAGAACCGGGTGGAGTTTCTATAATCACAGTAACGACAGCTTCCTTCCACCGATATCCTTTGCTTGGAAACTCATTACCTGCGGCATCCTTAAATTTAGTAACCTTTCCCGTAGCATCCAGCGTTTCCAATACTGGCAATGTATTATGAAATGCAAAATCCGTGAACGAAGTTAACCCTGCTGGAATGGCTATTGGTCCATTACCTACACTTACTTCCTGCGTGTGTGGAGGTGGATTTGTGCGATCAGCTTCGGGCGCAAAATTAGGATCAATTTCAGGGACGAAATCAATGCGAATAAAATGTCTGAAAGTACTCAGAAGAGGTGTAGTTGCATTCCCAAGATTGAGGCGGAATTCAGTTGTGGGATCATCAAAGTCTACTGACATCGTATCCAGAACAACACGCATTTGTTCTGATGTTTCCATACTTTTCTGTACCTTCTCTACCTCTGCCATAGAAAGCACCCATGCATCCTTGGTTATGCGACCTACACTCACACCGGCTTGTTTCATAAGTTTTACGATGTTGCTATTAAGCACAACAGTCACTGTTGCAGATCCTGCATTCTTTGCATCCTGAATCGCTTTATCGAAGCGTGTTACCCCTCCCCCAAGATCTTCCACAAAGAGGTACTCGTACACTTCCTTTGCCTTCTTTCCGATCGGTTTCAAAACAAACGGCAGGATGTATTCGTTGTACGCATCCTTTCCCTTCTCTTTAGCCCAATTCTTCCATTCCCCTGCATTCGCGATAAAGTCATCCACCGCTTTCTCGATTTCCTTATCCGAAAACCCAAGACCTTTGAACGCAGGGATCTTATCTTTGCGATCGGTTTCGCCAAGGAGCACATCGCGGAAGTCGATCGTAGTACTTCCATTCAGGCGAATATCGAGCGCAACCTTATCGAGCGTTGCTCTAAGATCCAAGGCTACACGCTCCAAATGCGCTTTTTTGGCATCGGTAATATCGGGATCATCCAGAATAGCCCTATGCTTCTGTTCGTAAGTGTTCCACACGAAGTTGAAGAAGGATCCATCGATATACTTTTTGTGGAGCACTCCAATTCCTCGCTGCGCATTCGTCGCACCCGGCTTTGCAGCAATCGATGCAATATCCGGATTTTGCCCAGCAAGGTATGCAAACACTGATTCCGAAACTTTCATGAGCACTTCCACCTTGTCCTTCGTCGGTAAATTCTTTACTGACTCCTGCACATTCGCCGCCCTCGTCATTTGATGCGCATATTGCGCGACATCGGCAGGCACGTTTCCCTTGCTTGCAAGCTTCCAACGGTATGCTGCGTTGTACCACTCCATGAATTTTTTAGGATTCTGCTGGAGAAGGAAGTGGAATGCGGTTTGTTCTGGAAATCGATTAAGATTGACCATGTGTTCTTTACTGACGGCTGACTCATCGTTCAATTTTTTGTAGTAGTATTCGGGCAGACTTCCTGCCGTTTTTTCGTCGAATGCGACGCGCTTGATGGTTTCGCGAATGTCGCGCATTTTATCGGCAACGCCCTTTTGCCCAAGACGCTCAAAGACACCTGCAAGCGCTTCGGTCGGCTGTACGCCAAACTCTCGGCGAAGAAACGCTCCGCCTACGGCAAGCCCTCCGCCATAAATGAGGTACTTCATCAGGTTTGTACCCTTAAGGCGGCTCATCACAAGGAATCCCATGATGGCAAGTCCGACACTTAGCTCCGGATGTTCTCCTGCATTATCCCAAAGAAATTCCTTCGTACGGTTAATGGTGCTCTCCACAATGTTCAACCCCTTATCGGCCGCAAGTTTCCTACTCGTGTTTTCGTACACGGTAAGATACGGCGTAAGGCGTGCATGGATATTTGCAATCGTATTTTGCAAAAAAATAGCTTCCGACGTATGCGCAATCTTCCACGCACGCTTATCTTTCGCATTGTACCAATCACGCAGATTATCAAGAACAAGCGGCATCGGAAGCCGATTGAATTCAGCTTCATCGGCAGGATCAATCGGTTGCGGATCAATTGATCTCTTATCCTCTTCGAGAGATTTTTTTGCATCACTATGATCCGACACTCTCCCTGCCAAAAAGTTATAAGCGGTCCATGGCTTTGTGAGCCATTCGTTAAAATCGGAAATCGTCATCTCCTTTTTTTCGATCGCATGACGCAGGTGCCGCGCAAGTTGAACCTCGTTCGGGAATCCCACTGTTCCCGCATCAAACTCTATGCGGTCAACATCGCCTGTGAGTCGTGGTTCTTCGGCTCCCATGATTAATGATGTGAGGAAGAGGAGGAGGATGAAGCGGGTGAAAGCAGATGATTGACAAGTTTCTTCGTTCCCCAAATAGGCGATGTGATTGCGCTGCCAATGCCGCGTCCAATACTCCCTGTCATCCCCTTTGCATGGTAACGATCAGATGCCTCATATCCGGTTGCGCCGGAATACAGTCCTTCACCAAGGCCAAGAACAGGTCGAAGCGCAGTGCGGATGGGCCACCAAATGGGAGAAGTGAGTCCCTTCACCAATCTGTTATTACCGGTGACGGCATTCCTCGTTGCGGTGATTCCCCTGTTAAAGAGGTACTTCGGTAATCCATAGGGGATCAAAGTTGCCCCGCGCCATAGATTGCCAACGAACCCCGTGTTGCTATAACCATTTAGTTTCCCATTCGCCCATCCCATACCGTAAAGCGCTGCAACCGCAGCACCGACGCCAAGCGAGCTCGACAGCGCTCCGGTTGTTGTACCAAGAGCAGGGAAGTAGCTAGTCATACCTGCACCAAGAGCAGAGAGATGCCCACCAGCGAGATGCAATGCTGGAAGAAGTGGCTGAAGAGCTGGTGCTAGTAATTTGCTCAACCATAATCCAACACCACCGCCCCCGAGTGTCCCAAGAGCCCGCACTATTACCTTCGTTTCCGTATGTTCAATATTAAGCTTGCTTGCATAGTGATAACCAAGCCCCGCTCCGCCTACGCCGCCAAGAAACTGTGCCATACCAAGAATGCTCGATTGACCGACACCACTCAAAAAACTACCAACACCCTGCACTGCCGCAGGAATTGCTGGTGCAATCGCAATACCGCCTGCAGCTCCAATCGGGCCTGCAAGATGCGGTACGTGTTTACCAAGGTATCGCTTGCCTAGATTCCATCCGATATACCCAGAGCCTCCCGTTACTGCCGCATGCGGCAAGCCGCTCACTGTGGCAATTTGCGCAAGGGCAGCTGCACTTGTGCCTGCAGCGCCTGCAGCCACCGTTTCCTTTGCGGCTGTCACTGCTTCCACTTCTCCGCCACTGTAAATGGATGTCCACATATCATCATAACTTCCATGCGAAGATTCCTCTGCACCATGATTTGAAGCAGCGCCCTTTTGCGCTGCAAGAATTTTTTTTGCTTCTGCGCGCGTCGCCTGCTGTTCTGCTCTTGCATGGGCATCTTCGGCCGCATGACCATGAGCTGCTTCTGCCTCTGGGCCGCCATGCGGCGCTTCTGGCGCATGCCCCGGTGTTCTACAGATAAGCCGCGCCTCTCTTTGGAAGAAAAGAGTCTCACACATTGAATATTTGTTTTTATGCATAAATCTGATCATTATACCCGATTTCTCGCAGAGATTCAACTCGATCAGTGGCTTCTAGAAGAGAAAAAGCTGCCTCCCGGAGTAGGATTCTGCAGATGATTCGCCGCATTGCTGCATTTGGCCTCCCGGTCTCGATCTTCTTCGTCGCCATTGCCGGAGTCGCGCTGCTCGCCCGCGCGCCGTTTGGAGAAATTTATGGGACGCTTCTAAGCCAAGGAGAAAATGAAGATGCCGCAACAATCACGCTATATGGAATGAATAAGCCTGTTGTGGAAATAGATATCGCAGAAAAAGATGATGCGCTCTACATCATTTTCATGATCGAAGATACAGAAGCATCAAGCGCAACGCTCACCGTACCAATCGACTGGAAAATACAAGAATCACGCGGCGTCCATGCATCGGATATCGCAACATACGAAGGGCTTGGCAGAATAACGCACATCATTCCTTTCGCCGCGGATGCCGGAGGAAAAATTGAGCTTCGTTTTACGGCAACAACCCCATTCGATGCTATTGCCTTCTCGCATGATGCGCCTTCCCCTGCTCTTCTCACGCTCACGCACATTGCTTTACCCAAGGAAACAACGACGAGAAATACGAGAATTGTGGAGGGATCGGCTGTGGTGAGGCTATGAGGGTGGACGGGCGTAAGTGGGGTATAGAGATGAGGTTGAGGAGTTGAGGGGTTGAGGGGTTTAGAAGTTGATGCAAAGGGAATAGTCAATTAGGTTTGTTCTATGGAAATTCTGCCAATCCAGACGCGGCGCATTCATGCGGGTGATGATCTCGTACCGCTTTTAAATGTGGCGAAATTACAGCCGCTTGATATTCTGGTTCTTTCATCGAAAGGCGTTGCGACTGCCGAGGGACGAATTTTCGAACTCAAAAATTTTGGTGCGAGCAAAGAAGCAGAAAAATATGCAAAAGCATGCGGACGCTCTCCGGAATTTTGTGAAGCAGTGTTAGTGGAAACAAAGAGAATGAACGGCATTGTCCACAGCACATGTCCGGGTGCAATACTCACGGAAGTAAAACCATGGAGTGCTTTGATTGAATCTTTTTCTCATCACTCGACTCACTCCTCGACAAGCTCGCAGCTCTCTCGAGAAAAACGTGGAACCATTCTCATCGCCAATGCAGGATTGGATGAATCGAATGTACCGCAAGGGACTGCAATTGGATGGCCAGAGGATGCGGTGGAATCGGCACATAGACTAAGAGAAAAATTAGAGACAGTTGTTGGAGGACACATTGCCATCATCATCACCGATTCCTGCGTTCGCCCGGGGCGGTGGGGAGTCACGGCATTCGCACTCGCGGTTGCCGGCATCGATCCTTTGCACGATGAGGCAGGAAAAGCAGATCTCTTCGGAAGAAAATTACGAATCACAAAAGAGGCAATCGCCGATCAACTCGCAACTGCAGCGAACATGTTGATGGGGAATGCTGATCAATCGATTCCTGCAGCAATTGTTCGTGATCATGGAATGGTATTGAGTAAATATGAGGGATGGGTGCCGGGAATTGATCCCGAGGAAGATTTGTTTCGGGAAATGTAGAAAATTTTTAAGTTCTGAACCTCGGAACCTCAGATCTAATAATTTCTGAGCTTCTTCTCCTCAATCATCTGAAGCACCCTTGGATACCACTCCCTCTCCAGCGCTTGTACTCGCGATTTCAGCGTCTCCACCGTATCACCCGGCAGCACCGGACACGTCTTCTGCAGGAGAATTTTTCCTGAATCCACACCTTCATCCATCAAGTGAATCGTCATGCCGCTCTCTTTGTCACCGGCATCAAGCACGGCGCGATGTACGCGCTCTCCGTACATTCCCGCTCCTCCATACTTTGGCAAGAGCGCAGGATGGACATTGAGGATTTTATTCCGCCATTTTGCGATGAACGGAGCAGTGAGCACGAACATCCAACCGATCGCGGCCACAACATCGATCTCTCCGAGTGATCTGATCGCCGCATCAAGCCTTTGATCGTATGCCTCACGCGACTCCCCTACTTTCTTCTCTACAATGATGAACGGAAGATGAGCGACTTTCGCCTTATCGATACATCCACGATCAGCGCGATCAGTAATGAGTCCGATACACTCTGCAGTGAGCGATCCACTATCCACCGCTTCGAGAATCGCTTGGAACGTGGTGCCGTGTGAGGAAGACAGAACAGCAAACTTCACGCTACTACTGTACCTCATGCATTCCATACTTCCCGTACCTTCGTTACTTTCCCCACTCCTTCATTATCTCCCAACCAAACTCCTAAACCTCTCAGCTCCTAAACCTCTACAATAGCCCCATGCCGCTCATCCTCCTCACCAGCGAGGAATACGCAGAATGGCTCAAAAATAGGCCAGAAACGCCTCTCTGGCAGTGTTTGGAGTGGAAACGATACCAAGAACGCTTAGGACGGGAAACGCGAATCTATGGTCTTATTTCCAATCAATCAAACCAGCAAACAAGCAAACCAAAAAATATCTTCGCCACCGCCCTCGTCATTATCGATCGCACGAGCTTTGGCCTCTCGACATGGGATATCCCACGTGGTCCCACCGGCAATAAAGAATCGTTCGCGGAACTCATTGCAGGAATTCTTGAGGAAGCAAAAAAAGAACGATGCATCGCTCTCTATTACTCACCATTCTACGTCATACCTAATACGAAATACGTAATACCTTATACCCATCTCTCCTCCCGTCACGAACAACCAGAAGCAACACTCATCATCAATCTCACGGAGAGTGATGATCAACTCCTTTCCTCCATGCATGAAAAGGGGCGCTACAACATTCGTCTGGCAAAGCGGCACGGCATCACTGTGGAAACCTCGCAGGATATCGATACGTTCTATGCACTCATTCGAAAAACGGGGAAAAGAGATCATTACACCGCAAAGCCAAAGTCCCATTACAAGGATTTTATTGCCACTCTCCCCGGGAGTTTTCTCCTGCTTGCTTACGATTCTTTAGATACGCAAAAAAAGGCCTTGGCAGGCCTTATAGGCGTTATATATGGGGAAACAGGGATCTACTACTACGGTGCCTCCGATCACGCGGGAAGGGCAAAAATGGCGCCATCACTCCTGCAATTCGAAGCTATGAAGTTCTGCCGATCCCGTGGCGCTTTGCACTACGATCTCTTTGGCATCGCGCCAAATGATGATCCCAATCATCCATGGGCAGGAGTGACTCGATTTAAAAAGCAGTTCGGTGGCGAGCAGGTAATGTACCCGCAAGAGAAGGAGGTCACGCTGATGCCAATCGTGAAAAAATTAATTGAGTGGAAGCGGAAAATCATACGGTAACTTCCTCCTCCTAACCCCTTAGGAGACAAGGCTCTTTCCAAGTCATTTAAAAAAGGACCCCCCTTTCGGGAGGTCCTCTTTCCGCGTACTCGCTGAAACACTACGTATCGCTTAGATCTTGTAACTTGTCGAGGAGACCTGTGTCTCACCGTACTCAATCCATGTGAAGAGGAAGATGGTGGAATCACCAATCGAATCACTCCAATGGACATGGCTGTCGCCGGACGCAACACCGTAGGTGGTCTTCGTGCGGTCGGAGAAGTCGCTGAGTGTAACTGTGAGAGACGAGCCGGCAGTGGAGACAACTTGGTTGTCGGAAATATCTCCTTCGAGAACGAGGGTAATCGTACCGCCGCTATCAAGCTGGAGATCGACAGCCGTGTTGTTGCTGCGCTGACAATCGACGAGGATCGTACCAGAAGCCGTAGCACTGGCATTGATGCTCACGCCGCTGTTGTCGTAGGCCGTACAACTGATCTGTTGCGTCTGGTCGTTCTTGTTGTAGAGATCGAACTCAGAGGCATCGATGAGAAGGTTGGTCGTCGACATCTGGAACACAAGACCAGAGAGGGTTGCCTTGTTGCGTCCATTGAGCGTGTTCGAGTTCGTTGCTGCAGTGAACTTGTACTCGGCAATTCTCTTACTGATACCTTGAGGAACGTTTGTTCCATCGGCATCTGGGTTCACATCTTCCACTGTAACGATCTTCGCAAGGACGATGTCGTTGCGCAGACCCACAATGGCGGTGTCCGTGGCAGGAGTCGTTGTACCAACGAAGACTTCTCCTTCGGCGGTTGTATCCGTATCCGGGGAGAGAAGAACGTTGCTGGACTCAAACCCACGAGCCGTGACAGAACCTGTCGTGGTCGTGTTGTTCGCTGTACCTGGGTTGGAAGAATCCGTCACCTTGTTGACCAAGAGGCGGATCGAACCGGTGTTCGTCTGGAGTGCACCCTGATCGTCCGTCTTCAATTGTGGGACGACGAGAATGTCGAGACGATCTCCATCCGGAACGACAAGCTGCTGACTCTCCATAACCGCACAGAAGGACGGAGCCATAATGTCGGTAGAGATGTTGTTGCAGTTGTCGACGGTGGCGGAGGCAAACGATGTGCTCTCGCCATCGCGGTAGAGCTGGAGACGGTTAATGCTCTGTGTTACGCGTGTTGCGCCGGAGTTCGTGAAGATAAGGCGCGTCACATCGACTGGTTCATCCTCTGCTCGGAGTTCGAGACGGAGAATTGCCTCTCCAACAGCGCCAGCAAGAAGCTGTCGGCTGCGGGTCGGGACGGAATCTTTCGTAACGTAGAGCGAACCCTGGTTGCGGAGGTTAAAGATCTTCGATGTCGCGGTGACAATCGTGATCTGCGCAGTCGCACCAGCGGTGCAGCTGATATTCGTGGCATCAGCACTGACACAGGAGAGCGACGTGCCATCATCAGCCTCTTCGGCCTCGATGACGTTGCTTTGACTCGTGTCAAATCCAACCGAAAGTTCGTTGCGGTTCAAAGAACCTGCGATATCCGAGTGAACCTCGAACATCACGGTCTCCTCAGCAGGAATGGTGTAACCACCGCCTGCGAGATCATCGAACGGAATTTCATCGGCGCCGGCTGTCTCGATAGCACCGTTACAAGTGCCTTCACAACCACGGCCGGATTCGAGGATCGTATCGACTTCACCATCATCGTCGCTGTCGACCCAAAGCGTGTAATCAGCGCCATCGACGAGGGAACCTGTATCGGCCTTCATGACGAATTGCGTCACGAAGATGTCTTCTGCCTTACCGGCTGTAGCCTCAAAGCGGAAGAGGGCGACATCTTGGGAGTTCTCGACAACCGTGTCTGTCGTACCAAGCGAACGCTCGGTGATGGAGAGACCGGAGGTCGCGACTTCCATGAAGTTACCGGAAACATCTTCTCCCGGGCGGATATCGGCAACCGCATCACCCGTGGAGAGACCTTCGGCATCAAAGTTGTAGACCGTAGAAGCTGTAACGAAGCCGCCGAAGTCACAACCTGTTGTATCAGCCTCCTCAGCAGAACAGAGGAAGGATTTAAACTTATCGCCGTTTCTTGGGACATCGGCGATGAAGTCGAGGCTGAGTTCCCAGCGGGAACTGTCGCGAAGAACGAAGTCATCAAACCGGTACACAGCTGTCGTCGATGTTGTGGTGCTTGTGGCAGCACAAGTCGTACCGGACTTGGTACCAGCGTTAGAGGAAAGAATAACTCCTTCCACCGACTGACCGGTAACCGTGTTTCGAATCTGAACATCCTCAACGTTCTCGGCCATAGTGTCATTGCTTGTGCCATGACAGACGAATGTTGCACCTGTGGACGTTTGGCCAAGGATTACGGCATACATTTCGTTCACGCTGATGTCTTCACCACCCGTGACGAAATCGACGTTTGCCATAACGACATCATCTGCATCCGGCGTGTATTCCTCTGTCACCGGACCATCGATGTCAATCGTGAGCTCACCGGCGTTGATCGTGACCGTCGAAACCCCCGGAGAGGAAGCGATCGTGACCTGAGAGCCGTAGAGCTGACCGTTCACGCCGTACCCGTAGAGGGAACCGACAGCGAACACGTCGTTCGTCTCTTCGAACGCGAGTTTGATTGTGTCGGCAGCGCCGTCGACAATGTCGGCGACTGTCTCGAGCGTGATCTTATCGCCTTCGAGCACTGTAAATGGAGGATCGAAGGTGAGTGTTGTGTAATCGGCAACAGACTGCGAAACAGTGTCCGTGAGCGGAGTCCCGTCCGTCCTGCGGACGTAGATGTTCACGTAGTCACCATCGGAAGCTGTTCCTTGGTTCTCGAGCGTGACGGAGTAGAAAGTCTGGTCCTCAACAGAGTTGACCGAGAATTCCCACTTACCGATCGCTGCGTCCTTGTCGTTCACATCGATCTGACTCGGTGTGACGGAGCGGTAGGTCACGGTGACGATACCCGATGTCACGGCTGCGATTTCGAATGTCTCGCCGCGGAGAGGGAACGTACCGGAAACCTGCTGTGCATTGGACAGAACGTCGCTTGCGAGCTCAACAACGTAGTTGTGTCGGCCGTTCGTAGAGGCCGTGGAATCAAAATCAGCCATAAAGTCGACCGTGACCGTCTCACAAGCCTCGACAAGAAGTGGGCGGGAGAAGCGGACATCAGCCGTCTGATCCTCGGAATCGAAGACGCGCGTGCGTGACGTGCGTGCTCCGTTCACGGAGAGCCATGCTGCGGTGATATCGGACTGGGAACCCTGACCCTCGTGAATGAGAGTAAGGCCTTCGACCTGAATGTCATCGGAGCAAGAAGCTGTGAAATCAACAGAGAGCATAGCAATACCGATTGCACCCTTCGGGATCGTGTCGCCGAGAGGAGTGTTCGGGTTTAACGAAAGTTCGAGTGTTCCGGAGGACTTTGGGATGCTCGTGTAACCCGTAAAGGAAACAGAGTCCTCGAATTCCTCACCACCGGTGGTCATACCGCTCACGTAGAGCATGTAGTCCTCACCGGGAGTCATGGAACCTTCGAATGTTACTTCGACAACGTCGCTGCTCGTCAGCTTGACGCCATCGAGCGTAAGACCATCGACCTGATAATTTGCGAGGTCTTCGGCTGCAGCACGATCAACAGGCGTGCTGAACTCCACTTCGAGCATTGTCGAAGAGAGCGTGCGAACGCTGTCGATACCTGCGGCGCCACCAACGACGGTGCCTGCGCCACAATCTGGATACTGCATACCAAGATCAACGCGGTGGAGCATCACCACCATTTCTGCGCGGTTCATGTTGTCGCCTGGGCGGACCGTGCCACGACCATCATCACCTTGGAGGATGCAGTTATCTGCAGCAACCTGGATGTCGTTGGTGTACCACTGACCGCTTGGGTTATCGACGAACTGCGGAGCATCGCCCGTGCCGACGAGACCGAAGGCGCGGTTGATGAGTGCAGCGGATTCTGCGCGGTTAATCTTCGCGCCGGGACGTGCGTAGCAAGGATGACTGCCGTAGCAGTTTCCATCGCCGCGTACCCATCCTTCTGCTGCTGCTTCCTCCATGTAGCCAAAGAACCATGCACCGGGGGCTACGTCTTCGAAGCTCGCAACGGAAGGGGCCGTTCCGAGAATACCGCCGTTGAGTTCAACGACGAGTTTGACGAATTCCGCGCGGAGAGCTGGGTCGCCACCACGGAATCGGTCTTGCGTAGAATCAAGGTAACCAGCTGCGACGAAATCATCGACCGCATCTTGGTACCAGATTCCATTTGGGACATCGGAGTAAGCGAGGATCGTTCCCGCTTGCGTGAGAACAATGGCGCTGACCGAAAGTCCCGCTATCGCTTTCTTAAATTTAGAGAGATCCATTGGAAAGAGATTGGAACTGAAGCACGCCGCAAAGTGCGGCATGCCAGGAAATAAAAAGCGTGTATGAGTATCGGGGAGCAGAACCCGGGGCAAACCCAGGCGAGCATCTCCTTACATATAAAGAGGGTGACACAAATACACAAAGGCGGGCTATAAGGCCCGATTGAAAATCGAAGTGATGCACGATCCTGAATCTCCATGTGGAGAAATTCATACAGGATGTGAAGAATCCCCTGCATTTCATTTTGCACAAAATAGGAGACGCGCACAGTGATCTGTCGCGTCTACGTAAGGGACATGCCGGATTGTAAAAGAGCAATCCGCTATTCGTAACGACTTCTGGCAGGCATACATCTTTTTGTGCCTGTCCTCAGAAATCTGGAGCATCCTAGCAACTCATGTTCTTGCGGGGCAAGCACTGAACCACTGGATACGACTCATGAAACGGGTACAAATGAGGTCTGTTACAGACAGAATCTTGAGGACGGGATTTGAGCTGATAATCGTACTTTTAGGCTTATTTAAGCCATTTTAGTGTATCTAAAAAATTGATAGAGATGAAAAATCTAAGCTCAAAAAGGCCATTTGAGCCCATTGTGGTAAAAACGAATCGTATTGCTAAATTTGAATATTATTATTTAATAAACAAAGTTTACTTCGTGTCCAGGATTGTTTCCTCGGGGATTTATTAACTTACGTGACCAAAACAGGCATAGTTTGACAAATAAAACTTCCATATTGTTAAGAAAACTTATCAAAAGCACCTAGAGAAGACGCTTTGAGAGTTATCGATGGCTGATTTTTGGACCGTCATCCACATCCTCAACAACAAATCCCATTTTCAGGATTTCTGAGCGCAATGCATCCGAACGCTTAAAATCGCCCTTTTTTCTCCATTCCTCGCGCTCAATTACAATATCCATGACCTCCTTCGGGATAATGACAGACTCCCACGAAAAACATGCAAAGACTTTTTCAAGCATGTCGCAGAAGTCACGAAGCTCATCTCCGCCAAACGACTGCATCTTCCGTGACGCAGCCATGAGGTCAAAAATCGCTGCGATGGCCTCGGAGACATTTAGATCATCATCCATCGCAGAGAAAAATCGATCACAATACTCCCCTACCCATACCATTTTTTGGCTTCCCTGTGCGGTTACAACATCATGAATCCATTCGGAAATGCGCATTCTTGCCTTCTTCGCATCTTCGAGACCCTTCCACGTAAATTGGGTATGCGAACGATAGTGGCTGCTGAGGAAAAAGAATCGAAGATCAAGAGGCGAAAATCCCTTCTCTTCGATATCACTGAGCGAAAGAACATTACCGAGTGATTTGCTCATTTTCTCATTCGCAAAATTCACCCTTCTCTTATGCATCCATACGCGAACAAACGGCTTCCCAAAGGCACACTCGCTTTGGGCGATTTCACACTCATGATGGGGAAAAATGTTGTCCTCCCCCCCCGTATGAATATCGATCTCTTCCCCTAAAAACTTTGTGCTCATCGCGGAACACTCTATGTGCCAACCCGGGAATCCGGCGGCAGGATCCTCCCCTGCTCCGCTTAGACGCTCGCCATCGGAAAAGCTCCAACGAAGAATATGGACGGCATTCGTTCCGACACACTTCTTCCAGAGTGCAAAGTCTGCGGGGTGCCGCTTTGTTTCTGCAAGCTCCACTCGGACCCCTTCCTCCAGTTTGCCAAGGTTTGCCAGTGTGTTTCCCGATAGTTTGCCATACTCTGGAAAACTCTGAACGGAGAAGTAGATGCCATCCTTCGTCTCGTAAGCATGATCCGTCTTCAGAAGTTTTTGAATGATCGCGATCATCTCCTTTATTGTTTCAGTTGCTCTTGGACGATGCTCTGGTTCACGCATATGAAGAGCTTGCTCATCCGCAAGATATTCATCCGTATACTTCTTCGCGACTAAAAGTGGATCGATTTTTTCTTCATGTGCCTTTCGCTCAATTTTATCTTCACCCGAAGCATCAGCAGCAGAATCTGCGACCAAATGGCCCACATCCGTAATATTTTTGACGTGCGTCACGCGGAAACCTTGTACCTCGAGCCATCGGCATAAAAGATCTGCAATGAGAAATGATGCATAGTTGCCGATATGCGGACGACTGTAGACCGTGGGACCGCACGTGTAGATTTTTGCTCTCCGCTCTTCCAAAGGAGAAAATTTTTCCTTTGCCTTTGTCAGAGTGTTAAAGAGAACAAGATTCATAGTGGCATTCTGTCATGCGAAGTAAAAAAAACGCTAGGGATGAGGTGTCATGAAATCGATCAATAAATGGATGGATACGTTTGCCATCGGTTTACCCTATAATAAGGTAGGAGAATAAGGCTCGTATAGTCGAATTTTGTTTCCAAACAAATGATTAACAACATTTAAATGTATGTGACAAAGCGGGATAAACCATTGGAAAACAAATGGCAAAGTAAAATTTTTTCGTATGAAACACCGATCACTACCGAAAGAAGTACTTCTCCTGTTCACTGCTGTAGGCTCAGCGAGAAAGAATAGACCGTGGAATAAGCTGAAGGAGGTAGAGCAGAATGCATGCGCCACTCAGTATGAATGCGCCGAGACTCATCGTAAGGAAGGCGCTATGAACAATTGTCCTCGTGAAAAACAGTGACAAACCAAGAGCCAAACTAAAGGCAAACCATTGGCAAAGCCTTATAAATGGTATTGAAACCCGGATAAACCGAAGGGAAACAATGAGTAATATTGTGGCAAGAAAGAGATGTGTGAAGATAGACGTCATTGCAGCACCAATGAATCCAAAGAGGGGAATAAGGTAAAGATTGAGAGTAACAGAAATAACTGCAGCAAGACTTGTGAAGACAAGGAGCGGTAAGGACCGCTCGAGATGCAGGAGAAGATAAAAGCAGAAGGTAATAATCATCCCAAGGAACATGGAGAAACTCATGAGCATGAGCGCGGTATCGGACCCAAAGGAGAGGGGGGTACTAAGGTAGGCGCTCTGTGCAACAAGAAGAATAATTGGGCGCGCCCAGAAGTAAGAAAAAAGCGAGATACCAGAGCCAAGAACAAGGAGGCTCAGAAGAATTTTCCCAAGAAATATTGGCATCATTTGCTTCATTTCTTCCGACGCATGATTGAATGCCGGCAGTGCTGAATTGAGGATAAAGGTTGGAAGAAGAAAACCTATTTCAGTGAGTCTGAGCACTGTTCCATAGTACGCATTCTGCAAATCGTAATCATCCGGTCGAAGCAGAGCGATAAGCGTCACATCGGATTGCCTGTAGAGAGTTGTTGCAAGAAAAGCGAAACCAAATGGCGCAGATAGACGCATGAGGCGAAAGAGTTCATCGATGGAAAACCATGGACAAACTGATGGCAAACTACGGTCATTTACTTTGTGCTTTCTGAGCAAAGGTATGGCAAACCAAATGGAAGAGAGAAAAAGTGTCAATGACCCGATACCTCCAAATGCAAGAAAGAGATAATAAATACTTATTGAATCAGAATTTCTCACTCCAAAAAATACCGTCAAGCCAATCAGGCAAACCGGTATAATCTTTGAGCAAACCTCGGAAAGAAATACGGAATGCATAGAATAGGTCACTTGGAAAAGCGTGCGAAGCATGCCGGAGAGGAGCGTAAAAAAAGGAACGAAGATTGCAATGGCAATACCGTAGGGAAGGGGAGTGCCAGAAAACATAGGAAGGGAAAATCCAAAGAGAAGAGCAAGGCCGAGAGACAGAAACGTAATAATCGCACGAAGAACGAATAGCGTCCCAAATGTTCGACGAAAATCTGCCGCACGGCTTAGATCACGAACAGCAACGGCATATAAGCCAAAATCCGCAAGTATGCCGAAAATTTGGAGATACGAATACACCGTTTGGTAATTGCCAACGAGCGACTGCGAAAGCGCCGTTGTCACAAATTTAATACTGAGGATCCCCAGGATCATCGTGACAGCCTGCGAGGAGAACTGCCAAAGAGTGGAGGTGGCAATCGCGCGAGAGTGCATCGAGGGAAAGTGTAGAGGTTTTGCTTGAAGAGTGGAGTAGTGGTTTATAAGGTTTGGTAAGTTTGGAAGGTATAATCTGCCAAACCTACTAAACCTAATAAACCTACCAAACTTTGTTCTGTTCACCTTTCCTCATCACGATTTTCCCCCTACAATGCCAACGGTTTATCCCGCTTTTACAGACCTATGCCAGCCCCTTACACCATTGAGCAAACAGCCGAAGCAAGCGGACTCTCCATCAAATTCATCCGAAGGCTTAAGGTCGCTTTGCCAGAGTTTTTCGAAAAGCATACCGAGCGCGGGCAAAGCAATTCCCTGCTCTTCGACGAGGAAATCCTGGAGGTATTAAAGCGAACAAAGGATTTGAAGAATCGCGGAAGAACGCTCCAGCAAATTCGAGACGAATTGGCTGAAATTTCAAAATCCTATCATGAGGAAAAAACTCATGGGAGTGACTCCGTGCTTCCACCGCCCGCTCCACTTGGAACGGAAGTGCAGAGCGGAGAAGGGGAGTACCTCAAGCGTGAAAACGACTTGCTGCGATCACAGGTCGGCTTACTGCAAGATCTTCTCCGAAAAGCCGAGGAACGCTTTGATCGTTTGCTTCCAGAGGCTTCGGTTGAAGGGAAGAAACAATCGTTGAAGGGACAACTCTTAATGTGGCTTGTAGAGGCAGCTGTTGTGACCGTGTTTGCCGCTGGATTTATCTTCATGATCTGGCTCTTCGCACAGAAGGCATTTACGCTGTAGGATTGGGTTGCCCCGTCCACGCATGTCCCTCCCCTTCCATCATCTCACCTCATCGCTCCAACTCACGCCGGAGGTTGTGGAGATTGTTTTTAAAGCGGCACGAAAAATGGAGACAATACTCGAACGAAAGGGAAGAGTGCATCTGCTGAAAGATAAAGTCATCGCGCTCCTCTTCTACGAAGCAAGTTCACGCACGATGCTCAGTTTCCAATCGGCGGTACAGCGGCTCGGCGGTGGAGTAATCCTCGCGCAGGGACGACAAATGAGCTCGCTCGAGAAAGGTGAAAGTATCGAAGATACGATCCGCATGGTTCATAGCTATGCCGATCTTATCGTCATGCGGCATCCGGAGGCAGGTTCCGCGGCGCGCGCTGCCGCAGTAAGTGATGTGCCGTTCATCAATGGCGGTGACGGGGGCAACGAACATCCCACGCAATCACTTCTCGATCTTTATACGTTGCAGAAGTCGCTCGGCAGACTTTCGAATCTTCACGTTGCATTCGCCTGCGACCCACTCCACTCGCGCACCATCCGGTCACTCGCGCTCATTTTAAGCCAATACTCCGGCAATAGATTCACATTCATCGGTCCGGAGAGCCTCAAACCCGGCCCGGCATTTTTGCAGGTCTTAAGCGAGCGGCGCACGCCATTTGATGTCACAACAAATCTCGCAATGGGAGTCGAAGCAGATGTTCTCTACATGAACCGATTACAGGAAGAGAGATTCGACGATCACGCGGAATTCGAGCGTTTGCGAACGGAATACAAACTCACGGCAGAAATGCTGAAGGGGAAAAATACATTGGTGATGGATCCGCTTCCCCGTATCGATGAAATCGCACAGGATGTCGATCCTCTGCCGAATGCCGCTTACTTCCGCCAGGCCAAAAACGGCGTCCCCATCCGTATGGCACTCATTGCTATGATGCTGGGGAAGGTATGAGCACACTCCTCATCAAAAACGGAATGCTTGTCACAGACGCAGGGGAAAAATCCTCGGATGTGCTGATTCGAGATGGCATCATCGAAGCGCTTGCCCCGAAACTTTCCGATGCTGCGAATGAGTGCGTCGATGCAGGAAATCTTCTTCTCTTCCCCGGACTCATCGATTGCCATGTGCACTTCCGCGAGCCGGGATACGAAGATGCGGAAGATATGGAAACGGGTGCTGCTGCTGCGCGGAGTGGGGGAGTAACGACCGTCTGCGATATGCCGAACACGAACCCGCCGACTTCGACGAGAGCGGCGCTCGATGATAAATTGAGAAGGGCCGAAAAAATCAGAGAATGCAACATTCGGTTCTTCTTCAATGTGTCGAGCATCAATGATCTCGCAGAGCTTGCGGCAAGTGATCGAAAACATATGGTGGGAGTAAAGCTCTACTTCGATCACTCCACGGGAAATCTGGGAGCGGATGAGGAAGCAATCAATGGCGCATTCCAGTTTTGCAGCGAGAGGAACATCACGATCGTTGTTCATGCGGAGGATGCAGCTACGAACGAAGCTGCAAGGAAATTGAATACGCAAAGCGACATCGCCGCGCACTCCGCAATGCGTCCGCCGGAATCCGAGATGGAGGCGGTGGATGAAGCGATCATGTTGGCGAAAAAATATGGAACAGCTTTGCACATTGCGCACCTCTCCACGCGGTTTGGACTCAACCTTGTGCGACAAGCAAAAGCGGACAGGCTCCCTGTGACCTGCGAAGTCGCACCCCATCACCTCTTCCTCACGGTCGAAGACTATAAAACTCTCGGCACGTTTGGCAAAATGAATCCACCACTCCGCACGCGCGATCACGCGGAAGCACTCTGGGAAGGAATAGGGGATCGCACGGTTGATTGCATCGCAACGGATCACGCCCCACACACGCTCGCGAGAAAAAATTGCGAGCATCCGCTCGAGGCTCCAAGCGGCGTTCCGGGGGTCGAGACAATGCTGCCACTGCTTCTTTCGTGTATGGAGAGTGGACCGGAGGACGGTGAAGGGAATCTGAGGCCGATGGGAGGGACACCTGAAACCGACATTCAGCCACAGGACATTCTTCGGCTTTGCTTTACCAATCCAAACCGCATCTTTCACCTTGGTAAACCGGGTATTGTCGTTGGCAAACCGGCGGACATCGCCCTCGTCAACCCCGGTCAAAGCTGGAAAATTCATGGCAAAGCGCTCCACAGTAAATGCGGATGGACTCCGTACGAGGGGTGGAGAGTGATTGGGAAAGTAATTCGCGTGATCTGAGGAATCTTATTTTTTGGAACGCTTCTTCTGCTCCGGCAATAAATCCCACATCATTTGCCACCAGATGCGATAACTTTGGGCAAGTTTTGGACTCACCATGACGAATATTGTGAGATCGTCTTCGATCTTCCCAAACCCAAGCCCTGTGAAGGTGACAACATGATCACCGAAGACTTCGATGGCAGACTCTGATGTGTATGCCTTCGGTGCAAACTTATACGGCTTCCCCACAGCTTCCGGCACATGGGGTGCCTTGTCCTGTACTTCCCAATCGAAGATATGATGGAATTTTATATTCTTCCTTTTCGCTTCTTTTAAAAACCATGTTGTAAATGTCCCCAGCCGGGGATCAAACCATCCACCCTTTGCACCAAACTCATACATATCTTCTCCGACTTTTAATGCTTCTCGCAGAAAATTCTTCATACCTTCGACACCCTTGTAAATATATGCGCGTTGAGGCGCTCGATGTTCGCGGTACTCCGAAAGGAGTGCCGGGAGTTCTTGTTCGAGCCGCAATTCTTTTTCTCGAATGAACTCAAGAAGCTTCCCCGGCTCCACTGCTTCGTACAGAGTTTCGCCGGAAGAAAACACTTCGTAGACAAGACCCTTCTCGATCAAACGATGGACCGCGTCGTAGGCATTGCGCCTATGGACTTTTGATCGGATCGAAATAGTAGAAACGCCAGAACCGCCATACGTAATCAGAGCGTGGTAAATCTTCGCTTCATTCGGACTTAAACCGAGATCCTGAAAGAGGTCTGTGGTCATTTGTGGTGATTATTATCACCTATTGGTGTGCTTTGCCACTCATATTGTTCTCCGTAGATTGACAAATACAAATTTCATTTCTCATTGATTTATGACGTTTCTCTCTCCCTACGAAGCATTCGGCCTTCTTGCAGGATTTGCCGCCGCCATGTTGCTCCTCGTCTCCTTCCTCCAACGGGGGAGCGGAGACCAGACACGGGAACGATTTCTTGCTGCGAATCGCACTGTCCATTGGTTCAACGCAGCAATGAGTATGGCGGTGACATGGGTATGGGCGCCTGCGGTGTTTATCGCCTCTCTCCAGGCTTATACAAAGGGAATCGCCGGTGCTTTTTGGTTCATTGCGCCGAATATTCTCTGCTTCTTTTTCTTTGCGCCGCTTGCAATCCGCCTTCGTCGTTTAATGCCGGAGGGATTCACATTACCGGAATTTATTATGCGGAGATTCCATGGACACATAGGTGCCCACTGCACATTCCTCTTCGTGTTCTTTGGGTATCAGCTGGGAGCGCTCGTCATCAATGCCCTCGCTGGAGGCATTCTTCTCTCGCTCCTCACCGGACTCTCGTTCCCGATAGCGGTTCTTGCAATGGCGAGTGCTGCGCTTTCGTACTCACTCATCAGCGGACTTGAAGCTTCGATCTACACAGATGTTATTCAAATGCTCATGGTGGTTCTGATTGCTTTCTTTCTTGTTCCACTCACAATCATGCAAGCAGGAGGGATGGGATCAGTGCTCGGGGGCATGAGCGGCGTCACAGGTGAATTTGGAAACATATTCCACCCGGGCGTCGCATTTGCGTTTGGTATTCCTATGACTATCGGTCTCCTTTCTGGGCCATTTGGGGATCAAATGTTCTTCCAGAGAGCATTCGCCGTCCGTCAGCATGATATCATCCGCACATTTGTTATTGCGGGATTCCTCTTTGGACTTGTGCCTATTCTTCTTTCGATGTTTGGATTTATCGCGGCAAATCCAACGTTTGGCATTGCCATATCGGATCCCCAAATGGTCGCACCAATTGTGATCGCACACTTTTTACCACACTGGGCACTCCTCCTTTTCACACTCATGGCGTTTTCAGCGCTCGCCTCGACGATTGATAGTGCCTACTGCGCATTGAGTTCTTTGGGAGCGATCGATCTCTACCAACGATATGTAAACCGCCACCCAACTCAAAGGGAAATCGTACGTATTTCCCGGATGGTGATGATTGGGACAGCAACGCTTGGTACTGGCATTGCGCTCTTTCGGCCGGAACTTCTTTGGGTATTTTTGATTTATGGCGCACTCGCTTCCGCATCGCTCTTTCCGACGATTTTGAGCCTCTGCTGGAATCGCGTCACCGCGAAAGGGGCAGCGTGGGGAGTGGGGCTCTCGCTTCTGATTGGATTGCCCCTGTCGATCTATGCAAATATCACAGAGCGCGAAACACTCATTGTTATCGCTGCGCTCGTGAGTGTACTCATTGGAGGGATTGTCACATCACTCTCTGCGCTGATGAATCAGAACAATATTTTTGATTTCTCAGAAATCGGGACAGAGGAAACCGGTGTATAGTTTCACTATGTCCGGCCACTCCAAATGGGCAAACATCCGGGTGAAGAAGACGGCGCAAGATGCACGCCGCGGAAAGATTTTTACGCGACATGCGCGATTGATCGAAATCACTGCTCGGAGCGGGGGAGGGGATCCTGATACGAATGCAGCACTACGAGTCGCGATCGATAATGCAAAGGCGGATAGCGTCCCGAATGCAAACATCGAACGTGCCGTGAAGAAGGGATCGGGCGAAACCAAAGGCGAGGCCATGGCCGAAGTGATTTACGCCGCGACCAGTGCAGGGGGAGTAGCGTACTTGATTGAATGTCTCACGGATAACACGAATAGGACACTCGCAAATGTGAAGAGTATTGCCAATAAGAACGGCGGAAGATTTGCGGAGACAGGATCGGTCACATGGATGTTCGAACAAAAAGGTGTTGTCATGGCATCGCGGCCGCAACCAATCGGAGAAGAAGAGCAGCTCTTGCTCATCGATGCGGGAGCAGAAGATATCGAACTCAATGGATCTGCAATCATCATCACCACCGGGCGCACTGCGCTTGGAAAAGTTCGCGATCTTGCGAAAGGGCAGGGATACGAAGTTCAAACTGCCGGGCTCAAATACATCCCAAAACAAACCATAAAAATAACGGATACTGAAGCGGCGCGCGGTATCGTTCATCTGATCGAAGCGCTGGAAGAAGACGATGATATTGCCGAGGTGCATACGAATGCAGAATTTGCAGACGAAGTCGCCGCATCGCTGGAGTGATCCGCGTGATACACTCGGATCAATGATGACTCTTCATACGCTCGAAACCGTACTGCCGCTTGGTTTCCAACTTTTTATTTTTGCACTCATCGGCCTCTGTTTCGGGAGTTTTAGCACCATGCTCTTGTACCGTTTGCCGACGGGAAAACCCATCGGCGGGCGTTCTGGCTGCACTTCGTGCAACCATCAGCTCTCGTGGTTCGAACTCTTTCCTCTCGTCAGTTACATCGCACTCAGAGGCAAGTGCCGTGCATGCCATGCGCATATTTCACTCCGGTATCCGTTCGTGGAAGCTCTCTGCAGTATTTTATTTCTGTTCATTGCTCTGGCTTTTCGATCATTGCCGATTCTGCTCCTCTTCCCGCTTTCGATTGCCTGCTTCATTGCATTTCTCATTGCGCTTTACGATTCGCAAACGCAGCGCATACCCGATGTTCTCACCGGTGCACTTGCCATTGCGGCAATTCTCTACCAACTGGGAATCACTATAGCGACTGATAAAGAAATGGTGTGGGGATCGATCTACGGAGCAGCGATGATCGGAACACTCTTCGGCGCCATGTGGCTTGTGAGCCGCGGTCGTTGGATCGGCAGCGGAGATATTTTTTTAGGAAGCGCGCTTGGGCTTCTTCTTTCATTCCAACAAGGAATCCTTATGCTTTTTTCGGCATATGCAATCGGCGCTGTCGTCTCGCTTGTTCTTCTTTGTACACAAAAAATTTCCCGCGATACGCATATCGCCTTCGCACCGTTTCTTGTCCTTGGAACATTCGTAGCTCTTTTTGTTGGCGATAAAATAGTGGCTTGGTACGTATCGCTGCTCATCTAAACAGAAAAAAAGAGGACGAACATCCGTAAAAACGGGACTGCTTTCCTGCGACCGATTCGATCGGGAGAAAGCAGCCCCGTGATTTCCGCCAATGGCGAGCCTGCTTCGAAAGGGACATGCCCCACGCCATCCCACGAGAATCCCGAGGGAGGAAGCTCAATATTGACATTCCTTATTGTAGATAATTTCCTGCATATGTCAATAATCACCCATAGGAGGCCATAGGCTCATTCATTGCGAAATTCTGGCAATTTTGGTATACTAGTTTGAAGCCAATACCCACATACACACTATGGTCAACTCTCCACAAACACCTCCTTCTTCGAACGGAAAACGCATCCTCATCATCGAGGATGAAAAGCCGCTCTCGCACGCGCTTAAGCTTAAACTGTCCCACGAAGGGTACAGCGTCAGTATTGCCGAGGATGGAGAAGCGGGATTAAAAATCGCACAGAGCGAAGACTTCGATCTGGTACTCATCGATATCATCATGCCAAAAATGGACGGGTTCACCGTTCTTGCAAAACTCCATGAGTCCGGCAAAACATCGAATGTCATCGTCCTCAGTAATCTTGGCCAGAAAGAGGACATGGAAAAGGCAAAAGAAATGGGAGTATCGAATTATCTCGTCAAATCAAATACACCAATATCGCGCATTGTGGATGCGATCAAAGCATTCTTAAAATAATGAAACACAATTCTCTCTCCGAGCGCAGTGTGCCACCACTCGGCGAAATATTCGTCAAAAGTGGCATGCTCTCGGAAGAGTTGCTTAAAGATGCGCGTGAAAAATCACAAAGGAATTTGATACCATTGGAATCCGTACTTCGATCGGAAAAGATCCTGACGGACGAATTGATGGAAAAAGCGATTGAGGAGCAGTCCCGCATTCTGCTGTCCGCAGGAGATGCGGAAGTAAAATTGAGAAATTGGGATACGAAAAAGAGGGAGCTGGAGGAAGAAAAAGTAGAACGCGCCGTGCTCCTCGCCGCGCGAAAAGCGGAAAACACGCTCATTCGAAATGAACGACGCAGCGAGGATTCGGCGATCCAGAGCGAACAAAAGCAGGCAGCGGACGGCCCGACACTCCTTCGCGTCATCGTACACGCCATCCAGACCGAGCATCAAAAACGCAAAGAGCAGAAACGAATTGCCAGAGAAGAAACTCGACGGAAAGACGCAGAGAAACAGGAGGAACAAATGCGTAAAGCAGCGGAGCTGGAGATGCATCGAAAGGAAATGCAGCAATTGCAGGAAGAAATGAAACGAAAAGCAATGGAGGAGAAAAAGCAAAAATTGGCTGAGGTGGAGAAGAGGCGCGAAGAGGAAAAAATAAAGCGCCAAATGGAACGGGAAGCGCAACGTGAAAAAAGCCGCAAACAGAAAGAGGAGCAGAAACAATGGAAGCAGGAACGCATGAAGCAAAAAGCGGAAGCCAAAAGAAAGATGCAGGAAATGCGCGAAGCCGCTCACCACGAACGCGAGAAAAAAATCCTTGATCAAAAAGCAGAAAGGCTCCGCAAGCGGATGGAGCGGCAAAATAGGCGGCTGGAACGCCGCACATCTATTATGAATCGCCTCGGCAGAATTTTCTCGCCGCGCCGCAAGAGTCACGAAACAGCGGCGGATGAGAAGTACCTCATCGATGAAGCGAAAAAGGAGGCACTTCGACAGGTGCTCATCGAGCATGAAAAACAGCGTTATCAATCCGGTGAGCAATCGATTGATATGCCAGGCGTGAAGCAATGGGTCTCTCAATCATCCAATCAGTCAGAACCCGAAGCACGCACCACCGATACGGAAAAAACTATTTCGGCCGTTCTGGTTGATTCACCGGAGCAAGTAGTGGTATCCGCACCTAGAATCATTACCCAGAATCAGCCACAGGGGTACGCTCCCCAGCGAAGCGAGCCAGTTACGCATGATGAAAGAGAATCTCTCTTAAGCCATACTCGTGATCTGGAAGAGCAGCTCAGTGCCTCACGCGATGCCCGTGTGGAATCAGCGCAGGCGCCTGTGTCTTCGGCAATGTCCGACGATGAGCGTGCCATGCTGCTCAGCACCATCGAGGAACTGAAAAAACAAAGTCAAGCCAGCACTGCAGATTTGATCGAAGAACAGGAGAGAATTCGAAGGGAGCGCGAGCTCCTTGAAAAGGAGAGGGAAAAGCTTCTGGAAATGAAAGGCGCAGCATGGACTTCCGCAGTCAGCACAGAGAGGGATGAAATCGAAACAGCTCGCAAGGAACTTGATACAGAGCGCGAAAAACTTGTGCAAGAACGGGTAAAACTGGAAGAAGGAAAAATGGGAGAAAAGGAAGCGGCAGATGATGCACAAGAGGCACTGGCTGCCACGAAGGCAAATTTTGAAAAGAAACTCAAAGAACAGGAATTAAAATTCGCTGAAGAAAAGAAAGAATTGGAAAAGCACCCGACTCACAAAAATGTGGGTGGTGGGATTTCGAAAGAGGATCTCGAACGCGAAAAAGAAAAGATGAAGAAGGAAATGCAGAAGGAGGCCGCCATCGCATTCGAAAAAGAGCGGACGGAATGGGCTTTGGAAAAGGAAAAAATACGACAAGAATCCATCGCTCAAGCCGAAGCCGGATTCCTTACATCAATGAAAGGTTCAGGCGGATTATTCGGCGGCGGCAAGCGCGATGCGCTCGCAAAGGAAATAGGGAAGTGGCAAAAAGAAACCGAAAAACTCGCGGAAGAAAGACAAAAACTGGAGCGGGAAAAAGCTCTCCATGAGGAAGAGCAGCGCATGCGAGAAGAAAAGCGCAAAGTGGAGGAAGCAAGAATTCAATTAGAGCGCCAAAAAGTCGCCGATGAAAAGCATGCACTCTCCTCGGAGGAAGAGCATGAAAAAACACTGGCCGATGAAAAAAAACAACTCGCGGAGGAACGAGAAGAATTGAAGGCTGCGGCGAAAGCAAAAAAGAAGAAAAAGAAGAAAAAGGGCGAAGTGGAACCGGAAAAGAAAGATGAATCCGTGGATTTGGGACAAATTCTTGTCGCCCAAAACTACCTGGAACAATCGGAGTACGAAACGGCAAAAAAGAGCGCAGAGGAGCGCAATGTCACGTTGGATCATGTCCTTCGTGAAGAGGGGCTGCTCACAAAGGAAATTATTCAAAACGCGGTAGCGGAGTACTACCATCTCCCGTTCGTCGATGTCAGCGCCAATCCTCCCGATACGGATATCGTGGAATTGCTTCCGACAGAAATCGCATTGGGCATGCGGGCGACCGCGATAGAAAAAAGAAGCGATGGCACGCTCGTCGTTGCAACGAATAATCCGGAGCGGAGCGATGAGCTTCGTGCAAAAATTTTGGAGGCTGTCGGAGGAATCATGGGACTCGAACTTGTGTACACCACCCGTGATGCAATCGATGCAGCACTTGCGTTCTACCGAAAACCGCTCAATACGCGGTTTCAATCGATCATCGAGCAGCACCAAAAAATCGCGCCGGAAATCATCGAGGAAATTTTTGCCGATGCGATTCAACTTGGCGCTTCGGATATCCACTTCGAACCGCAGGAAAAGACAGTAGTGGTTCGATTCCGCGTCGATGGCGTCATGCACGAAGCCGGCAAAATTCCGCGGGAATATTACGAAGGAATCGTCAACCGCATCAAAATTGCTGGAAACATGCGCATCGATGAGCACTACGCCGCACAGGACGGTGCTATTCGATGGAAACATGGCGACAAGGCAATGGATGTGCGCGTATCAATCGTGCCGATTGTGGATGGAGAAAAGATCGTTATGCGTCTTCTGTCGGAGTACGTGCGTACGCTGACTCTGCGTGATCTTGGATTCTCGCCGCGGCACCTCGATGTTCTTGTGAAGGCGGCGCACAAACCGTTCGGCATGTTGCTGACAACGGGCCCGACTGGTTCCGGAAAATCCACGACGTTGTACGGTCTCCTTAAAATACGCAATTCACCCGATGTGAACATCAGTACCATCGAAGATCCCGTGGAATATAAAATCCCGGGTATTAACCACATTCAAGTAAATGTGAAAGCGAACCTGACATTCGAACGCGGTCTCCGCGCTCTTGTCCGTCAGGACCCGGATATCATCCTCGTCGGAGAAATTCGTGATGACATCACCGCCCAAATTTCCGTGAATGCTGCGCTCACCGGACACCTTCTCTTTAGTACGCTCCACGCCAACGATGCTGCCACCGCAGTTCCTCGTCTTCTGGAAATGGGTCTGGAATCATATCTTCTTGCTTCCACTCTCGAACTCATCATTGCGCAGCGTCTCATGCGGCGCAACTGCATGAAATGCCGCTACAGTTACCAAGCCTCACAGGCCGAAGCACAAAAATTATTCACCGGTGCAGAACGATACTTTACGGAAGATACGGAAATTACCCTCTACAAAGGAAAGGGCTGCGCCACATGCGGCGGAACCGGGTACAAGGGGCGTGTCGGTGTGTACGAACTCCTGCCGGTTACGCCGGAAATCGAAGAGATGATCACCAATAGAAGGACAAGCGGCGAAATCAACATCTTGGCACGGCAACAGGGTATGCTCACATTGTTTGAAGATGGACTCGAAAAAGTCCTTGCAGGGTTCTCCAATATCGAAGAGCTCCTCCGCGTTGCCGCTCCTCCCGACGCACTTGCATCGGGCCCCTCCATAAACTATGCAACTCTTCTCTCGCAAAAAGACCAGTAGTACATCCGCCGTGTCGGGTGATACTTCTGTCAGGCAAAAAAAGGAGTCTTACAAAGGCTTAGGCACGTTCAAGCGAATGAGCTTGGCGGTGGCGAACATGGGGCTTGGAAAATTCCGCAGTCCGTTCATTCAGAACCTTGCCATGATGCTTGGGGCAGGACTCCACGTGACCGATGCTCTTGCGGCACTGGAGCGTGAAGCAAAGAAAGGTCCTATGAGAAAACTTGTCGAAAAAATCCGCGCAGATGTCGATAATGGATACGCTCTCTGGCGCGCAATGGATGCTCGAGGATACTTTACGCCGTATTCCATCGCTCTCGTACGTATCGGCGAGGAATCCGGAAACTTGGCGGAAAATCTTGATAACCTTGCGACTCAGGATGAAAAAGATCATGCCATGAAGCAGAAAGTAAAAATGGCTATGATGTACCCGAGTATCGTCATCGTTCTCACATTCATCATTGCGATCGGCCTGTCGTGGTTTGTGCTGCCACAGCTCGTGGGTGTACTCGTAGCGCTCAACGTCAAGCTCCCCGCAACCACGCTCGCTGTCATTGCGGTTGCCGATTTCTTCACGCAACATGGCGCCACAGCTGTCCCTTCGGCCTTTGGCGGATTATTCCTCATGGGCGTGCTCGTTAAATTCACGAAGCTCCAAATCGTGATGCAGTGGTTCCTGCTTAAAGTACCGGGCATTAAATCCCTCATTCGCGAAGCGAGCATAGCGCGCTTCGGCATTATTCTCGGAAGTCTTATGAGTGCCGGCGTTGCGCCAGTGGAAGCTCTCCATTCACTCGCCGAAGTGACCACCTTGTGGAGCTACAGGCGCTTTTATACAAAGCTGACCGAGCATGTGCAGATCGGCGATTCTTTCTCGAAGAGCTTCCAGGAAATAAAGGGAAGTAAAAAAGTACTCCCTGTTTCGGTCCAACAGATTATCGTCACCGGCGAACAGTCCGGGCGCCTGTCGGAAGTGCTCGCAAAAATTGCCAATATTTACCAAAAGAAAGCCGAGGAAACGGCTCAAAAATTGCCAATCATTCTTGAACCGATGCTCCTTATTGTCATCGCATCGCTCGTAGCATTCATCGCATTTTCCATCATCATGCCGATCTATTCGGTGGTCGGAAACATCGGAGGGAAATAGGAGAAGAGCAATGGAGGAGCACAACGCGAAGAAGAGATGAAAAGGGTATTTCATGATGTTCGTCTGTTACACTGTAGACTCGATGCCAACGCTCCGATTCCGACCCGGCTTCACACTCCTTGAATTTTTTCTGACGATTGCAATTTTCGCCGTGCTGCTCTCGATCACCGTTGTCATCTCGTTCAATGCAATCGCACGAACGAATCTCCGTTCTAGCGAAAACGCACTGCAGCAATTTATTCGGCGCGCACAGACGCAGTCGCAGCAAAACATCGAAGGAAAACAATGGGGCGTACAGATCGATACAGTGGGTCAACAACTTGTGCTCTTTTCGGGCGATTCCTTCGCAACACTGGACGAGACGGATGCGACGTTTGATGTGAATGAAAATATCATCTTTTCCGGATCGCTCTACGAGAAGATGCAGGTAGCGCCGGGGAACGGCCTTGTCTTTGAACGTTTTACCGGTGATCCGGTTGAATCGACATTTTCCGGCATTATTATCATGACGATGCTTGGGAGTACTCGCGATATCACGGTGAATGGAAGAGGAGTAGTGGAGAGATAAAGAAAACAATTGCAAATCATCCGAGAAGAACCGAGAATAGGAGGACTTTCCCCCTTCGACAAATGAGCCCGCGCAAAATTTCTCCATTCGTTATTATCATCGGCATCCTTTTGGTCGGCGGGTTATGGATGTGGTCCAGTTACAACAGCCTTATCACCTCGCGCGAATCGGTAAATGCCTCCTGGGCGCAAGTCGAAACGCAATACCAGAGGAGATTCGATCTCGTGCCGAATCTCGTCAGCACCGTAAAGGGTGCGGCGGCGTTCGAGCAAGACACACTGCTTGGCGTGACCGAGGCGCGCACCAAATGGTTGGAGGCTCCAAACCGCAGCGGCAAAATTGAGGCAGCAACAGGTTTCGAATCCGCATTCTCGCGGCTCCTCGTCAGTGTTGAGCAATATCCCGAACTCACAGCGACGCAAGCGTATCGCGATCTTATGACGCAATTGGAAGGCACGGAGAATCGCATTGCAACGGCGCGTCGGGATTACAACGAAGTTGTGCGATCCTATAACCTCGATGTAAAGCGCTTCCCCGGCAACCTCATCGCCAACGTCTTCGGCTTTGCAGAAGAGACTTTCTTTGGAAGCACGGAGGGGAGCGACGAGGCGCCATCCGTCGAATTTTAAATGCGAAAAAGCATCCTCGGCATCGGCTGTCTGCTCTGCCTCATGAGCGCAAATGTGGTACTGGCGTTCACCGTACCGGCAAACGAAGGATTCATCACGGATACGGCGAATATTCTTACGGAGGAAGAGGAGCGTGCATTGGAATCATCGCTCTCGACATTTCAAAACGAAACAACAAATGAAATCGCAGTCCTCATTATCAAAACACTCGCAGGCGAGCCAATGAGTGACGTTGCAGTCGAGGTGGGGCGCACGTGGGGAATCGGCACCCGTGAGAATGACAATGGCATTCTCGTTCTCGTAGCAATCGATGATCGCGAGATATTCATCGCAACCGGATATGGCCTCGAAGGAGCCGTTCCCGACATTGTCGCGCATCAGATCATCGAGAAAGAAATCACACCATTCTTCCGTGAAGGAAAATATGGAGAAGGCATCAAGGGCGGCATCGATGCACTCATGATGAGCACGCGTGGAGAGTACGCTCCAGCAGATTCCATGATGGAGGAAAGTGGTGGTGGTAATGGATTCTTCGTTCTCTTCATCATCGGCTCAATCCTCCTTGAGTGGCTCGCGGCGATTCTTGGGAGGACAAAATCATGGTGGCTTGGCGGCATACTAGGATCGATCATCGGCATCGTTCTATTTATGATTTTCTCGTTGTGGTTCCTTATTCCATTTCTTCTCATCCTTGGCACCCTTTTTGATTACATCGTCTCCAAAAACTACCGGAGCAAAAGGAGAACAAGCTTTTGGGCAGGCGGCAACTGGGGACCGGGGGGAAGCAGCGGAGGATTCGGCGGATTGAGCGGAGGATCGTTCGGGGGCGGGGGAGCCGGGGGGCGGTGGTAAATAATCAAACGATTATTCCATTCCCAGTGATTGCAGTATGGCTCTCACCATACTGTTATTAGGATCAATCTCCAAGACCGTGCGGAACGCACGTACGGCATCCAGCCTGCGAGCGGATCGTTCGTACAGTATGCCGAGATTTGTGAGCGCTTGAATATGATGAGGATCGAGGCGAATCGCCTGTTCGTAATGCGACATCGCCTCTTCCATGCGTTCAAGATTTCCAAGACCGACGGCAAGATTGTAGTGCGCCTCGACATTGTATGGATTTTCGAGGAGTGCGCGCTCATAGAACTTGACCGCTTCGTCGTGATGTCCTTGCTCTCCAACCAGGATACCCATACGAAGAAAGATCATATCGCGCCGCGCCGAAATCCTGCGGGCAAATAGTCGGTAAGCGGATGTTTCGTCCTTGGTCGCCACAAGTGCTTCCTCGTACGTGCGCATCGCTTTTGCCGATTCGCCGGCAAGTCCATATACCTGCGCGAGTCCATAGAGCAGTTCTGGATCGGTAGGAAGAAGCTGGAGGCCGGATTCAAATTCTTTGATCGCCGATGAAAAATTTCCTCTCTCCGCCTCGATCTGTCCTATAAGGCCATAGGTATTCGGCAGCGCATGGAGAGAAATCGCCGTACGGAACTCTTGGAGCGCTTCATCCAGTTTCCGTTCTTCTCGCAGAGCAGCACCAAGATCGATGTGCGCAAGATAGAAATCGGGGTATGCGGCAACAGCTTGGCTAAAAAGTTTTGCGGAATTCCCCCACAGCAACGACTGATGAATGGTAAACAGTGCAAAAACAGAGATGAGCACCGTGAAAAAAGCAACACGCTGTGGCTTGGAGATTTTCACATAATGCACAAAACTCACAGCAATGAGGAGGATGCCAATGGAGGGAAGGTATGCATATCGATCAGAGAAGAAAAATGTATTGCCGCCCTTATTCACCGCAAGAAACGAAGGTGCAAGAGTTATAAAAAAAAAGAATGCGCCAAAAAGAAATTCTTTCTTCGCACGGAATCGCCATACGAGCAGTCCAATTGCGATAAGGAAGAGCGGGGAGAGGAAAAAAGCTGTCGTTTGCAGAGTGATCGGTTGCAGCTCCGGATAAAAAACAGAAGCATGAAACGGATACAGAATTTTAAAGAAAGCAAAAACCGTGGTTTTACATGCCAGGAGAAAAAGTTCTCCCGTTGTCTTCCCAAGAATCAATGCACTTTTGCCTCCGAGTGCGACGATGCCAAAAACGAAGGAAAGTGTGAAAAAGGGTAGTACTCTTGCCATAATTCGCTTCCATGGCAGGTCCGCCTGAAAGAAGTGGAGAGCAACGAGAATCAGCGGAAGCGATATAACCGATACTTTGGCGAGAAGCGCAAAGAGGAAAAGCAGGATGCTGCCGATATACGCGGAGTGTCTCGTGCTTACGGATTTCTCATTGGCAAGCGACTGTCGATAGGTAACAAGCGATGCGAGAAAAAGAAAGGATGAGAGAATATCTTTGCGCGCAGCAGCCCACGCTACCGCTTCGGTATGAAGCGGATGGACAGCAAAGAGTATGCCGCAGAGTATTGCTGCATGTTTTCGACCAGTAAGAGAAGTGATGAATGAAACAACAAGAAGCGCGCTCCCTGCATGGAGAACGGCGCTCGTAAAGTGATAGATGAATGGATGGTATCCTCCAATAAAATAATCAAATTGATAGGAAATGAATGTTAGTGGAATGTAGAGCTCCGGATCGTAACTCGTAAAAGCAATCCAGAGTGTATGAGGAGAGATCGAGCGAACAAGGTTGTTTTCATAAATCAGCAGCCCATCATCAATCATTGCAAACCCATTCTGGAGCGATGGAATATACACAGCCAATGCAACGAAGAATGGCAGCGCAGTAAAGAACATACGAAGTCGAAAGGGGAAGTGCAGGCTCATCATCGGCTCTATTATAGAGGAGGCAACATGGTAGAATTGCAAAAATGGAACTCATGATCCCCCTGGCACGCGCTTTCCGACGAAGCCGCCGCGGCACTCTGCTCATCGATGCTCTGCTTGCTGTATCGATTTTTGGCGCAATTGTTTCCGCGTTCAGCTCGGGGATTATGCAGGGGCGCCTAGGGACAGTATGGTCAAGTGAAAAGCTTCGGGCAGTGTACCTTGCGCAAGAAGGACTCCATGCGATGCACTACCTGCGCGATCGGCGGGATGGAGAGGGCGATTTCATCGGATACGACATCATCGCTGCCTACGAAATGGATGTCGATCATGGTGTTCGCATCACCGATGGCAGCTGGGAGTTTGTCGAAAATACGCCGACCATTATCGATAATTTTTTCACTCAGTCGATTCGCCTGAGTGCCGGCAATAATGAAAATGAGCGGACCGTACAATCCACCGTCAGCTGGAATAGTTCAGGAATGCCAACAGCACGCAGCATCACCCTCACCTCGCTTCTGACGAATTGGCCGAAAGATCCACCGCCGCCGCCGCCCGATTGGAGCCAACCCATTATAAAGGGATCACTCACCGATAGCTTGTTTGATGAACCCGAGATGAATAAAATCGCAGTCTCCGGAAGCTACGTATACATCACTGCGGCGCTCGATACCTCTAATGGTTACGGCCTCCATGTTGTAGATGTGTCGGATCTGGAGGATCCAGAACTCGTAAATTCCGTCGATCTCAATTTTGCTGGGGCGTACGATGTCGTGTTGTATGATCACTATGCGTACTTTTCAACAGATGATCCAACAGGAGAAATAAAAATTGTAGATGTCACTGACCCCGTAACTGCACATTGCAGTCCGTGTGCAGGGACCATTGATCTCCCATCGATCGGACTTGCAAATGGAATGGCTCTTACAGGTACCGGTTTGTTTATTACGCGCGTAGCAGATGTTGCAGCGGATGAACTGTATATATACGACGTTGGCGATGACACTGTTAATCCACCACTTATCAACTCATACGATACAGATCCTTCCACGGATCATCTGTATGCCGTTGCAACAGCGGGGGCAAATCCCATGGCACCCTATGCATACGTTGCATCAGGGACAAGTAATAACGAAGAATTGCGTGTCGTAAATACCACAGGAGGCGTGCTCACAGGAAACGGCAGTGCAGGAGGAAACACGCAAGGTACGGCGGTCGCAATTTATGCAACGGGTGCATATGTGGGAGCAAGCGGCAATGATGCGTGTGAAGTCTTCAGCTTTGATCTTACAAACAAAGTTCACAATCCGAACGCCTCGCCAACGTGCGGTGGCAATCAAGCATACGATCTTGGCGGCACGAGCGATCCAAAGGACGTAGTCTTCGACATGGATCTTACTTTTGGGAACAATATGGAGTTCCCTCATCTTTTTATGGCTATCGATAGAAAGATTACGGGCATCAGTTACCGCCACCTTCAAATTCTAAAAGTCGATGATGTTCGCAATATTAATAGCGCGTCGAAGAAGATATACGATGATGACATCACCATCGGCTATGGTGCAGGCCGAGGCGTCGCATACCGTCTAAGCGATCACACGCTATTCCTTATCGGCGGAGAATCATGGGAAACTTCTCATCTTCTCATCCTCTGGCCGACATACACCTATTAATTTTTCTGGATAAGTAAAAAAAGATCATCCGCTCGTTTTTGAATGCTGCGGCGTTTTGTATCGGCGCTCGTGAGCTCGCTGAGCGTCGGCGGAGAAGAGAGTGATTCTATGAGCGATTGCGTCTCTTCGAATAACGACGCAAGACGAGCAACAACATTTCCCCCAAGGTGCGAGATTTCGAGGAAGGCATATTCACTGACGAGTTCATCCATTTCCGATTGCAGGCTTGGGATAACTTCCGATTCCTCGACTTCGTACTTTCCATCTGCAATGGCACGCATTCTGCCAATGTGAACCAGCGTGGTGCGCAAATTGTAGATGAACTGCCTCACCATGGCGGTATTTGCCTCCTCTTTCGCTGCCTGTTCTTCTTCCTCTGTGACAGGTTCTTCCGGCGTATGCGTTGGTGGGGTAGGAGGACGAGGCGGAGGCAGCCGAGGGCTGCCTTGTGATGACTTAACGGGAGGAGAAACATCTTGAACAGAAGCAGATGATGCGGAATGTGAAGAGAGAGGCGGTGCCTCCGGTTCTGCCGTATATATGCTCCACCAGTAGAAACCGCATACGAGGAGTAAAACACAGGCAATGCCTAAAATAATTTTCCACATACGCTCAGTGTAATGAAGTGTGATGCGGAGTGGAATGCCTTTTGATCTTTGCGCATTGCCAAGGAGAAAAACGACTATGCGCATTTCGATTTTCTGCAAGGGGATTTTCTGGCGGGGGATTCTGTTTTTGAGGAAGAATATTCTTTATTGCTTCTTTATTTCATTTTCCCATTTAATCCTATGAAATCACATCAACGGTTGTGGGCAAATATTCTCCTTGTATTGCTCACAATGCCCGCTGTGTTTTCCACGGCGTTAAAAATGAGTTCTTCCGTCAATGCTTCCATTGTTCCTGCGGGAAGCGATATCTATATCTTTGCTGGGAACGAGACCGGTTTACGCTTGCCGCTCAAGAGCAATGGCAATGGAACATTTACCGCTGCCGCCTCTTTTACCTATGGCGATAATAATCGCGGGGGTGCGATTGCGGATTATGACGAAGATGGAGATTTAGATTTTGCCGGATGCAATGACGATGTCGGTGAATGTCATATTTTCGAACAAACGACATCTGGCGTTTTCACGCAGGCAGCAAGTATTGCTGGCGGCGCATTTCCTCTCGCTGGTGTTGAATCTGGTATGGCTGCTGATGATTTTAATCAAGATGGTCATGCAGATGTGTTGATGGGAGGTAATCAAGCAGTGGCTTCCATCTTCTTTGGCGATGGAACAGGTGTGTTTCCAACGAATATCAACAATCTCCTCCCGACTGCGCTGGGGGGTGCAGCGTACACCGCAAAAGATAGCGGCGACTTGGATGGAAACGGTTATCCCGATATCATCCTCGGCGCAGTTGGTGGAGGAAATATCTATACATACCTTAATACTGCAGGAGTATTTTCCGGCCCCTTCACTCTCTTCGATGCCACGCCGACTGTGGCCGCACCAAACATCGTTGCTGTCGCCGATTTCGATGGCGATGGATACATCGATATCATCGCAGGGGGGGAAGCAAGTGGCGAAATGAATTTGTGGAAAGGCGATGGCACAGGAAACAGCACAAGCAGTTTTGTCTTCCAATCCACAATCCATGATTTCAACACGCAAACATCGGGGGATAGTTATGACTTTGACAGTGATGGTGATCAGGATCTTGTGGCACTCCGCCGCGATACGGGGGAAATCTTCTCTCTCACTGGGAATGGCAACGGCACGTTCATTACTCCCGTTCTTGTCACCTCGATTGCGCCAAGCGCCTTTGGCTTAGCAGCGCCTCCGGCCGCTCCGATCCGCTCCAAGGTCTCCGGTAGTGTCTTCCATGATTTTAATACCGATGGAATCAATAATGATGGCGGAGTTGGCGTGGGAGGAATTCTCCTCACACTGACAGGGACGGATCACATTGGAAATGCAGTCAACCTTACCGCTTTCTCTGCCGCCAATGGTTCGTATGTCATCAGCGGCGTACCGATCGATAATGGCAATGGTTACACGCTCACAGCTACTCCGCCGAATCCGCCGCCAACACTTTATAGTCCAACGACATCCATATCGCGATCTCTGACAATTCCAAAAGAGAATACGGCACGACTTGAATCATTCGGGTACCTCCTCTGTACAGATGCGGATGGCGATAGCACCGCGACAGAGGGTGGAGCATGTGGTCCTGTCGATTGCAATGATACAAGCTCCGGCGTGTATCCGGGAGCCGCCGAGCAATGCAATGGCGTCGATGATGATTGCAGCGGCACGATTGATGAAGGGTTCGATGCCGACAACGACGGTTACTACACAGGCGGCGGCGTATGCGGCGCTATCGATTGCAATGATGGGAATGCCACCATTAACCCGGGAGCCACCGAAGTGTGCGATGCAGTCGACAATAACTGCGATGGCACGGCGAACGAGGGATTCGATCAGGATGGAGACGGGTTCTCCCTCTGCAACGGGGATTGCAACGACATCAACATTTCCATTCACCCGGGTGCGACGGAAATTTGCGACGCTATCGACAATAACTGCAGCGGCACAACGGACGAGGGATTTGATCAGGATGGAGACGGCGTAACGACCTGCACGGGGGACTGCAACGATGCCAACATTGATGTGAACCCGAATGCACCGGAGCAGTGTGATGGCCTCGATAACGACTGCAACAGCATTGCTGATGACGGCTTCGATCATGATGAAGATGGCTATGCAACATGCACGGGGGATTGCAACGATAACGCCCCGACCATTCACGATGCATCGGTCACCATCACGGTTGCGAATATCGTGAGTACGGGTCCCGGCGCCGATATGACCGCTGATATTTACATTGGTAATGGAAGCTCCGCCTACGGAACAACGACCGTTACGATCCCGCTTACGCTCAATGGTTCTCCAATTATAGATCCCACTTCTTCCTCGGATGTGACAGGCCTCCACGTGGAGCGGGGAGTAGAAGATGGAAAATCATTCGTTCGAATTAATGCGTATGGCCACAATCAAAGTACGACGCGCGAACATGTGGAAGGAACAGTCGTTCTCGATGGCGCTGTGATTGATTCCGTGGACAACGGACCGAACGGACCCTACGAAAAACCATCGAACGACAAGTGCAATAACCCAAGCGATGACGAGTACGAACTTTCGGCTGATGAAACAACCGGGAGTTTTTGCACCACCACGAATACCCATAGCGATAATGTCACGATCTACTATGCGCTCAGTCAGGCTGACGCTCAGTGTGCCTCCATCACAAATCCCGCCACAAAGTGCGGAGATCCTTTGTATGCAGTCTGCGGCGTGTGCATTCATCCCGGGATGCCTGATCCGTTTGGAGATGGCGTGGATAACAACTGCGACGGCAGTGCGGAGTGCGGAATGCGAACCGAGTACGTGGAGCGCAAATGCGCCGGGAAGATGAGCGTCACTTCGGACACCGAACTTGATGCATACCTCCTCGATTTTGGATTGCAGAACAATAAATACCGCAATCTCGAAATCGCATACAACGTGAATAGGCCTCTCATCGAAATTCACACGCCCTGCAAAATCATCGTGAAGCAGGATATGGATGTGACCGGTGATACGATTTGTTTGGATGGCCGCAAAGGCGTTCGCGCAGAGCCGCAAGTATCGATCGACGGATCAAAAATCGCGCTCCTCTCGGAGAAGGGAAGCGTGTGGCTTAAAACGAATGGCATCATTGCCGCCACAACCGATTTGATCATGCAAGGATGGAAGAAAGTAATCGTCGGAAGCAGCGCGACGATTTCCGGAACGAGTCATGCTCGTTTCCTCAGCTTCGGACACAAGGGAACAGTAAGCCTTAACCCGCACTCCATCATTACAACCGCCACCATCCATATGGCTGCAGCCAAAAAGGCCAGGGTCGCTTCGCAGACCGTAGTGACAGTCTCTGGAAGCTACTTTATGGAAGCCCCGATCTGTTCGATCCATCAAAACTCAACGATTGCAGCCGGCAGTACATCGGGTTCGTGCTTCGCAAGCACCACCACGCTTGCAGCGGATGAGGAAGGAGATGAAGAAGATCCAGAGCTCATGGGAAGTGATATCGAATGAGCAGAATCAAAGCAGTGACAAGGGCACCATCTGCAACGTACTATAGGAAGCAGAATGGTGCCCTTGAAGAACTCCCGATCAGGCTATATTGCGCTCCTTTCTGTGCTGATGGTGGGATCCATCGCCGCTATGGCGGTCATCATTCTGTTTGTGACGAGCCTCAATACCACTTTGAATAGCAGTGATGTGGATGAGGGGGCTGTTGCCCGCGCACTCGCCGATGGATGCATCGAAGTTGCCCTGCAATCCATAACGGATCAAAGGGATATCGGTGATTCCTGTTCGCCGGAGGACACTCCGTGCCAGACTGTCTGGTCTGTGACAAATCAGGGTACATGTTCTATTCAAGCGCTGAAATATATTGATATTGGTCCTATCGGTACAGGCTCTGTATGGAGAATAAGAACATCTGGCTCTGGCACAATGAACAGGCTCACAAAATTTATCGAGGTGGAAGCCTATCGTCCGGACACAGTCAATCCGATGACTGGCTCCGCAGTTGTCATCATGAACTGGAGCGAGTGCGTTGATTTCTCGGAACCAATTACGAATGATTGCGAGACACAATAACGAAAATTTACTCTATTCTGAGGCTAAAATGGCATAAATGTGTATCTTCGACATGAATTGAATTAATAATCAATGTGTCTTGAATTATGCATGGGTAGACGGATGCTTCCGAGCACTGATACATTGAACGTTGATTTTTAGTCCTCTTCCGTTTTCTTCCCAACGTTCCCCTATGAAAAATCTTTTGAAGTTCAAGGCAGGCTTTACACTCATTGAGCTCCTGCTCGTCATCGGAATCATTGCCATTCTTGCGGCAATCGTCATTGTGGCCATTAACCCTACTCGTCAGCTTGGCCAAGCAAGAAATGCACAGCGTAACTCCGATGTGAACACGATGCTCAATGCCATTTGGCAGTACGCAATCGACAATAACGGCGATATGCCATGCAGCGTCGGTGGTACGCCTTGTGTAGACACCACGTGGCGCATGCTTGGCGGAGCAACTGTCGGCTGCGATGTCGTCGGTACTCCGAGTGGTTCTACGAACCACTGCGGAACAGAAACAATTGCTGCTGACTGTCTTACCCTTCGCACTCTCTCTGGAACCTACGTCGTGAACGTTCCGGGCGATCCTCGTTGGGGTAGCGGCAACTCGATTGCAGCGGGTTCAAAGGGCTTCTACATCGTCAAGAATGATGGCAACCGAGTCACTGTTCGTGGTTGCTACACGGAAGGCGGTGCAGCACAGTTCGAAGTCACTCGCTAGGAGCAAACATTGTCATTTGGAGGGGGCTCTCGAAAGAGGTCCCCTCTTTTTGTTTGCAAATATGTTGTACAATGAGCCCGATCTTCCATGTCGAATCGTTTCCATCGTTCCGGCTTTTCCCTCGTCGAACTCCTCATGGCCATGGCTGTTGTGGGCATTCTTGCAGGTCTTGTGATTGTTGCCATTAATCCGACTAAGCAAATGGCGGATGCGAGGAACACACAACGTAAATTTGATGTGAATAGCATCCTGAACGCCTTCGGACAGTTTTCGGTCGACAGCGGCGGCTTCTTTCAACCAAAAAAAGTTGATGGCACGACACTGCTGACAGAATGCGCGGTAAATTCAACCCCTAGGCACTTATGCAAGCCAACAACGCAGCATGGCACGGATCCCGGCATGTGCGGGGACCCAAACATCCTCTGCGTTTTCAGCAGGCATTTAACCGGCGCATACATTGCCGGCGTTCCCCATGATCCTTGGGATGCGGAAGAAAGCACAGAAGAGCAGGCTGTTGTTGATTATCTTGTCTCTTCGCAGGCTCCGGGTCGCTTTCGGGTAGATGCTCCAAGTGCCGAAGGTGGTGCCGCTATCGGCTCGATGCGATAGTATGTGCTCTGTATGAAAAAAAATTCTCACGCACGGAAGGGGTTTACACTCCTCGAAATCATGCCGGTTGTGTCGCTCGCGGCTGTGCTCGTACTTGTGGCGATGTTTGCTTTACGACCCATTGTGAATTTTCAGCGTGCGCGAAATCAGGTGCGGCTTGGGGATTTAGGCCTCATGGGCGATGCCATCGCAGAACATGCGCGCGATGAGGGCAATATGATTCTGAATCATGTACCGAGCTCTCCCTCATCTATCGAAATTTGTTCGGATGCAAAAACAGGAAGTTGTACGAACCTTCTGTCTCTTACGCCACTCCTTGGGGAATATCTCCATACAATCCCACAGGACCCGAACGCTGCAGATGATAATGATGATCCGGCAGAACATTCCGGATATTTTATAGAAATGACTGGGGCCGAGAGATTTCGTCTTTTTGCCCCGGGAACGGAGCCAGAGGGCTCTGATCCGATCGAAATTACCCGCTAGACTCTGTTCAAAAAAACATGCACCAATAGGCAAAATATGGTATAATTGCTTGATATTCCCATCACGGGAATTGCCATGACATCAACAACCATTCGTCAGTCTCTTCGGCGGAAAATTTTTGTTCGATGTACTGCCCTTGTCGGCATCGCGCTTGTTGCCACAGGAACACTGTCCGTCATTACCACGCAATCGCTGGTGAGGCAAAAAGCGATCGAAGATCTTGTGTTTCTTTCGGCAGAACGAAGTGAGGCTCTAAAGCAGCAGATCGATCGGGATCGAACCATTGCGCGATTTTTGGCATCCGATGAACAAACTCTTTCATTCTTGCAGAAAAAACCACTGCGAACGAACGATCTTCGTTCTCACTTGCTTTCCCAAACGGCACTCCTGCCTGGCATCGAAAGCATTCTCATCACAAACGCGAAGGGAATCATCGTGTCCGCAACCGATTCACTGATGGAAGGGGCAGATATCGCACACTTTGAGCATGTGCTCCGTGGAGCAAACGGCACCTATGTCGGCTCGATTGATTTCCTTGGGACAAAACGCACCTATGCCATCGCAACGCCAGTGAGAGGCATATCAGGCGAATTTCTTGGAGTACTCATAACAGAATTCCCTGTTGCAGGACTTTACTCGCTCCTCTCCGGAGCAGAAAAGGTTGGTCAAACTGGTAATTTCCTTCTCCTAGAACCACGAGCGTATGGCAGTGCATGCATTAACCCCAAACAGAGTGTTCTCTCTTCGAAGGGAATCATGATGAGCAAGCTGGAAGCCGGCATAGTCGACGCCCATATTCCCATCAATACATCCGAACTTTGCTCGCTCGCGGCAATCGGCGGCCAAGGAATTCTTCGCGCAAAAAATGGCGACGGCATTGCCATGATCGCCGCCAAACAGGAGCTACAAGAAATCGGCCTCGTCATTGTCGCCGCAGTCACCGAACAGGAAGTTTTTGCTCCCATGCAGCTCCTCGTAGCCATTCTCGTTGGCACAACCTGCATTCTGCTTCTCCTTGTCACTCTTATCGCCATACGCCTTTCTCGCGAGATTGTTTCGCCCATCTGGAAGCTGCGAGAAGGTCTTCAAAAGTTGAATGCGGGGAACTTCTCCTACGAGGAAACTCTCCTCACGGGTGACGAACTCGAAATGTTGGATAGTGAAATCGGCCAACTCTCCAAGCGGCTTTCCAAGGCATATACCTCTCTTGAAGAGCGGGTCCAAGAACGCACACATGAGCTTGAATCGGAGCACGCAAAGGATGAGGCACTGCTCGAAAGTATCGGAGAAGGTTTTCTTGCCATAGATCTTCAAGGGAAAATTCTCGCTACAAACCATGCAGCGGAAGTGCTCCTCCAATGGAATCGTTCCGAAATTATCGACCATCACTTCGGCACCCTGCTGCATCTTCGCAAAGAGCGAGATGGGAAGCCACTCGGACCAAATGAACACCTCATACAGCGTGCACTCACCGAGCGCGTCATAATCGCTACAACACCGAGTGAAACGATCCTCTGTGAGCGTAAAAACGGTGACAGTTTCCCCATTAGCATCTCGGCGACACCATTTCTCCTTGGCATGCAAATGCAGGGCGTTGTCGTCACTCTGAGGGATATTTCCGAAGAAAAGAGAATCGATAGGATGAAATCTGAATTCATTTCTCTTGCATCGCACCAGCTTCGTACGCCGCTCACTTCGATCGGATGGTACATCGAACTGCTGCAAAACGAGTGGTCCAACCTCACGCAGGATCAAAAAGAATACGTGTCGCAGATTTTGGGCTCACACAGGCGCATGGTTGAGCTTGTGAATTCGCTGCTCAACGTGTCGCGTATCGAACTTGGCAGAATCAAAATTGATCCAAAGGAGCTCACCATCGAAGAAATCATCCGCATCCCGCTGGAAAATCTTAAACCGCAAATCAGCCAGAAAAATCTGAAATTTGTGGAACGGATTCCGGATATCACCGTCTCGGTCGATCCCGACCTTGTGCGGATGGTCTTGGAAAACCTCCTCAGCAATTCTGTTAAATACACTACCGAAAACGGTACGATCGAAGTGAGTGTCATTGCAGATACGGAAGAGCTGCAATTCTGCGTCCACGATACCGGTCTTGGAATTCCCCGTGAACAGCAAGGCCGCATATTCGAAAAACTATTCCGTGCGGACAACGTGCTTAAATCGGATACGCAGGGAACGGGAATCGGACTGTACATTGCAAAAAACACGGTTGAATCATGGGGAGGAAAACTTTGGTTCGAAAGTACGGAAGGGAAGGGAACACGATTCGCCTTCACTTTACCGCGCACCATGCAGAAGATGGGCGAAGATGATGTATAAGTGATTTTGCCTGCAATTAAAACACCAAAGAGTCCGATGGAGAAGGCCTCTTCACCGAAGTGCCATGTATGCTGGAGTATGGTATAATAAGAAGATGCAATCTTGGAAAATATCGTTGGGAGGCTTGGCATTTGGCAAAGCGCTCTTAAGGACGCGGATTCTCTGGATCCTCCTTGTCACCATTATTGTCACTGTTTTCACAAACTTCGTTCTCTATAAACTGACGGAAAATCTCCTCAAAGAACGCCTGCAAAATCGTTTAATTGCCATCGCCAGTACCGCTGCCACGAGTTTTGATCCCGCTGATATTGAATCAATTCAAGGATCAAACGACATCACTAGAGCATCATTTCGTACGGTCGTTTCCCAACTAGGTGCTATTCGCGAAGCGAATAACAATATTCGCTATGTCTACGTGATGCGAAAAACAGATGATCCGAATGTGTTCGCATTTGTCGCAGATGCCGACTCACTTGCAACGAACGAAGAGCTCGATGAAAACAGCAATAACATTATCGATGAGGAAGAAGCTCCTCCGCAGCCGGGCGACTTATATCCTGTCAATGATTATCCTGTTCTGCGGGACGAAGCGTTCTCCCATGCCTCCGTGGACCGTGATCTACAACCCGATCAATGGGGACTCATGATGGCAGCATACGCTCCCGTTCGCGACAAAGACGGCGTCGCCATTGCAATCATCGGCATGGATATCCTCGTGGATGACTTCCAGGCGCGAACACAAGAGGCCCTTCTCCCATTCCTTCTCTTCACATTCCTTTTCATTTTCCTCATTACGCTGCTCACCATCTTGCTCACGAGAGTTTGGAACGAGAAAGTGGAAGCATTGGAAGAAATCGACCGCCAAAAAGACGAGCTCTTAAGCATCGTGAGCCACCAGCTTGCAACACCGATTACGTCGATTCGGTGGTATACCGAAATGATGATGGATGGCGATATGGGAGCACTGACGAAAGAGCAAAAAGAAAACTTGTGCACTGTGCATGCGACGGTCATTCACCTTGTTGATCTCGTAAGTATGATATTGGAAGTCTCCAGAGTCCAACTTGGTCGCATGAAGGTGATGTTGCAGACGATCGATATGAAAGAATTCTTCGCCGAAATTACCGATGTAATCGAAATACGCGCCAAGGAGAAGGGTGTGAAATTGATCATGGATATTCCCGCAGAACTGCCACAGGCTCACCTCGATAAACGGCTCACTCATATGACAGTCGAAAACCTCCTCAGCAATGCTGTGAAGTACACGCCGAGTGGCGGATCTGTCTCTTTTCGTGTCTCCTGCAACGCAGGATGTCTCCATATACAAGTGGGGGACACGGGGTGCGGCATTCCGCCGCAAGACAAAGATAAAATATTCGGAAAGCTATTCCGTGCAAGTAATGTAAGGGACATCGAAGGCAACGGATTCGGCCTGTTTATCGCAAAAGGAGCGATCGATGCTCAGGGCGGAAAGATCTGGTTCGAAAGCAAGATCAATATGGGGACGATATTCTACGTGGATCTCCCTCTGCAGGCGGTCGTCCGCAAATCGTAGCGAGATAACCAATCGATCGCGACATCACGCAACAAGGTACACACCGACGGCCATCATCGCGACGAGAAATATTTTGAGTGCGAAGTTTTTCCGTGCGAGAGGATCGCCAAATGCGGGGAAAATAACGAGGAGCATGCCAGAGAGAAGAAATGTATACGCCGGTATGGTTGATTCCACGGCGGCAACGAGTGGGGGATCTCCGAGATCAACTGCTTTTTGCGATGTAAAAAGTGCAATGAGATTGATCACTTCAATGCCAAGAAAAATAGCGGCTCCACTCTGTAAAATGCCGACGTTACGGCGAAAGAGTGAAAAAATTGCCGGAGAAGCAAGCGGAGCGATCCCCGTGAGAATGAGCCCCGATGTAATGATATAGAACCCCGTTAAGAAAGGAGTTACGGCATACACATGATCCTCGACGAGAAAGAGAACAACCTGCAGAGAGGAAGCGACGAACATGAGAAAAAAAGATTTCCAACGGGCATTCAGATTCGTATCAATGAGACACATGCCAATGGAAGCGACGATGAGGATCATCATGCCGAAATATTTTTCTGTTGGAAAAACCGCTCCCATGATGAAGAAGCTTGCGAAGGGAAGCATTGCAGGCACCATGTTCCAATAGGCGGCAACAATGCCGCTCTCGCTGTACTTGAGCGATTGGAAATAGAAGACCTGACTGAGTTGAATCAACATGCCCGCAAAGAGAGCGAGAAGCGCTGTGCGGATATCCGGAAGAATGAAATCGAACGAAATGAGGAGGAAAGGCAAAGGAATAAAAACAACAAGTGATGCAATGGCGCTCGTCACGGCACCCATCCATGGTTTTTCGAAAAAATCATCGACGCACCGCGCATCCATGACATGGACAACGGCCCAAAAAAGCGGCGTGAGGAGTGCGAAGAAGAGCCACATGGCGCACAGGAGAGTATCGACGAAGCCGTGAAAAAAAGGAAGGAAACCCTCCCACTGCCTACTGCAGATAGGGAAGCGGATTCTTTTTCACTCCGTTCACAATAACTTCGAAGTGGAGATGGATCCCCGTCACCCCGTAGACGCGTCCTGTATTTCCCATTTCGGCAATTACATCCCCCCGTCGCACTGCATTCCCCTCGCGGACGTGCAGCGTTCTATTGTGGGCATAGAGCGTCACGAGGCCATTCCCATGATCGATTTCGATGACATTGCCATAGCCACCGTTCCATCCGTAATCCGCGCGGATGATAATGCCATCCTCTGCGGCAAAAATGGGGCCGCCACCATTATGAGCCATATCCGCCGCATAGTGGCCCGGTCGATATTGCTGCGTGTAGACGCAATCACACGGCTTTTGGAAGAGGCCGAACGATGCCGGTGGCGTCGCGTCGGGAGCCGGTGTTGGGCGCGGAGGTTCCGGTTCCACTCCGCGTGCCGTTTTTGCCGCAATGACTGCAGTCCGCGCCTGAGGATCGATCAATGGCTTCCCTTTGGGGATAATGATTTGTTGGCTCGCAAAAATACGCTCATCGCGCAATTGGTTCTGTGCCATAATGTCACGAAGATCGATATCGTAGAGTTGGGCAATTTTAGAAAGGCTTTGCCCTCGTTGTACCGTGTGCAAAACACCATCAACTGGAAGAATGATGAGTGTCTGTCCCGGGTGAAGTACGGCTTTTTCCGACAAATCGTTTGCCCAGCGGATCGTATCGACCGCAATGCCATAAAGATCAGCAATGGAATTTAAACTTTCATTATCCAGCACCTGATGGGAGATGCCCTGTGTGTACGCAAGCCGATGTCCCGCCTCCGTAATGGAAGCGGTTTTCATCACAAATCCTTCCTCCACCAACAAAAACTGATCGCTCATGAGTTCATTTTCAGGCACATCGCTTCCAAAGGCGCTTTGCGGGATATATGCCGGCGTCAACGCACAGACGATAAACCCTGTCAGACAGAGCAGCCGGATCCATGTGCGTATTTTCTGGAGCGCTCTCATTGGTGAAATGGTTGGCAGAAAGTATACCAGCAATCGATTATCATCCGTTGATTAGAGCGGATAGCCATCTCTGCAGAAACGGCGCATCAGCTCTTTTCCTGAGCCAAGGAAGCAAAGAGCTCTAGAGCGTCCTGGTAGCGATCGCTGCTCTTGAGAATAACGAAGAGATATGGCCTGCCATTCGTGTAGGCAAGCGAAATGAGGCATTGCCCGGCAGCTTCCGTTGTTCCTGTTTTTAGTCCGAAAAATTCTTCCGGGTGCGAGCTCAATAATTTGTTCGTGTTGTAGAGCGTCACAGAATGTTCGCCTGATTGATCGGTAATCGTGGCACTGGTGCGCGAGGCCTGACTGCGGATAAAATCTTGCTTCAGTGCGTACATGGAAAGCCATGCGAGTTCACGCGGAGTGGAAACCTGCATGGGGCTGTCGAATCCAACAGGGTTTGTGAAAAATGTTTTCTTTAGTCCCAGTGCCTGCGCACGAATATTCATCTCTTCCGCAAAGAGAGCAATGCTGTCGCTATGTTCTATGGCGAGGGTATGTGCGGCATCATTGGCCGAAGCGACCATCATTGCCGACAGTAAATCGCGAACAGTGTAGCGATCGCCGGGACGCAAACCGATGACATTGCCGCTCACATCCAGCACGCCGCGCGGCACGGTGACGATATCGGAAAGATTGTGGCTTTCGATGATGATGATCGCCGTCATAAGTTTTGCAAGGCTTCCCATCGGCCTCGGCTCATCCGCATCCAGCGCAAAGAGTTCTTTTCCTGTGAACACATCAATCGCTATGGCACCGCTTGCGCTAAACGCATCTCCCACGCGCAGACGCGCATTGACTGAGGGGGGGGTCACCTCCAATAACGAGGTTGGCACCTTGTCGTGAGAAGGAACGCCCAAGGGAGAGAGAGCTCCAAAGAGCAAAAGCGATGCAATCGTTTGAAACATTTCCGATCTATTCTACGGGAGCAATCCACATGAGAAAAGTCCCCTTCGTGGCTTACGAAAGAGAAAAGAAGAATATCGTACGACTCGCTGCATCACGGCAGGGTTCGCATCACTTTTGTGGCAGAGTCCGATTTCAGCGATAGACAACCCGGTCATGGAGTCGCAAATCCACGTAATCGGTGGCAGTGCCAAGCGGAACCGAATGCAAAAACTCCCGGTACCGGTTAATCTGCTCCAGGATGGGACTTGCTTCATCGAACCAGAGAGCAAGTTTTTCTTTACCGGGCGGGCGACCTGGATGAATGGTGAGCACATGGAATTCCCGCGCACGGAGATACACCGTGATTGACGAAACAGAATCTCCGAAAGATTGCTCTAAAATGCCGCGCACCTGCTGCATCGCCTGCAGCATTTCTGGACTGAGCTCGCGCGAGCGATGCGCCGGTTTTACCGCCCAATCCACGAAATGGAGAGAGAGTGGCTTTTGTTTGTATGTTCCATCGAGAGCAAGCGGATATTCCAGGTATATGCCCTGTGTGCTCATATAACGATGAAGACTTCCACCGCTTCCTGCAAAAGAATCAGGAGACTCGAATGAGTCATCCATAAGATTTACTTCCGAATCATCCGGTTCGCCAATGAGAATTTGTGCAATGATTTCATCCATTTGAATCCGAACATGGAGCTCATTTGGGAACACTCGTCGGACAATCGCAGAAGAAATTTCGGGAAATGCTTCTTGGATTTCCCTCGCAACAAGGATGGGCGAAACGAAGAGAATATGGCGACGAAACATCGGCGAAAGCAGTGTTTGAATTTCCTCGACATCGACGCGTCGGTCTTCCCTCGTCACGCGAATGGAATGAATCGTGAAAGCGGGCGAGAAGAGAAAAAAGAGAATCACACCTGTGAGCACGACAATGCCAATCGACAGTATCCATAGTTGGAAAGGCCGCCATGAACCATGGAATGAACGGCCATAGCGGCGCCACTTGCGTGCAATTCTGCGAAACGATTCTTTCCATCGGTGCCTTCCCCCTCCTGGTACGAATCGCCTGGCAATGCGCCGCGAAAGGGGAGAAGCTGATCTCTGGAATGCCCGAGGAATTCTGCGCGAAGGCTTAAGAGCCATACTGATGCATGATAAATCGTAAAGACAGAAATCTGAATGCGAAGCCGGTACCCGAATTCCGGATTTGTTTTGCATTCCACAATAAGCGCTTCGGATCTACTATGATTGCGTGCATATCGCCATCACAACCGATTGGCTTGTCGCGCGGGGAGGCGCCGAACGCGTCATTCATGAGATGCAAACACTCTGGCCAAAGGCACCGATTTTCACCACCATCGCAAAGAGACAATGTATCGAGGGATATATGAGCAATGTTCACACAAGCAGGCTTCAAACGCTCTATCGCATGATTTCGGAGCACAAGCTCCTTATTCCCTTTATGCCGAGAGCAGTGGAATCGTGGGATTTACGGGGATTTGATGTCATTGTGAGCTCTTCCCATGCTGTCGCAAAAGGTTGCATTCCTCCAAGTACCGCCACCCACATCTGCTACTGCCATACGCCCATGCGCTACGCGTGGGAAATGGAAGAAAAATACCTCGATGATTTTCATCTCTTTGGACCCCTACGGACTCTCGCAAAACACGAACTCACAAAACTCCGAGCATGGGACATCGCAAGTGCAAAACGAGTCGATACATTCATTGCAAATTCCAACGAAGTCGCGGAACGCATACGGAGAATTTATGGACGCGAGAGCATCGTGCTGCATCCCCCCGTCCATGATCGATTCCTCTCCGCACCCATCGGAGCAAAAGAACCGTTTTTTCTTTCTGTGGGACGATTGGTTCCTTACAAACATGTAAACCTCGCAATCGAAGCAGCAAAGATGATGAATCTACCGCTCAAAATCGTGGGAGATGGCCCTGATCGCGCGAAACTTCGCCATATGGCGGGCGAGACGGTTGAGTTTTTGGGGCATCTTGCGGACGATGAACTTGCAAAACTCTATGGAAAGGCTCGCGCTGTGATCTTCCCCGTTCACGAAGATGCGGGCATCGTTCCGCTGGAATCACAAGCATGCGGGACACCCGTGATTGCGCTCAAAATGGGAGGTGCTCTCGATACCATCATCGAGAACGAAACAGGCGTCTTTTTCGCGGAACAAACGGCTGCTTCGCTCTGCGAGGCAATTCATCGGTTTGATCATATGACATTCTCTCCGGCAAAGATTCGGGGGCATGCACAAAAATTTTCGAGCTTAAAATTCCGCACTTCACTCCTCTCTATTGTAGAACAAGCAGTACAGAAACAGCGCAATCCAAAATTTTGACCCCGTGAAAATTTTCGAGCGGCTCTTCATCTCCTTTATTCACGCACGTTCCGCAAAATCCATTTTTCGACTTCTTCCTTTTCCCCCACCATAACATACTGGGAAATCATTGGTGCATCGTTATAGCAGAGTGCTCGAAGACGTTGGGTGATGATCGGCAATTTTTCGTACGTGGTGTAGGCTGTCACCTCTTTTTTACCCCTGGCTGTGATTTCTCCTCCTACCCAATTGAGCGATTCCGCCTGCACAACAGTCCCACCTGCGATGAGCCGCTCCTCCACAAGATGATCGAGAATTGTATGACCCTCCAAAAGCCCCTTCACTTGGAAAGTGATTTTAAGCGGCACGGTGGCGGGGGAGAGTGTTTCCATGTGAAAGGAGGATATATTGAAACTAAAATTGAATTGTGTCAAGTATAGAACAATGCCAGTATATGGCTATGGAGATTCGAATTTCCGCATTGGAGCTCTGGACTCATATCGGCATTCCGGATTTCGAGAGACTCACAGAGCAGAGGATTCTTGCAACCATACGGATCTTCGTGAAGGAGGCGGTATCGATGAATGACTCGCTCGTGGACACTGTGGATTATGCGGCAGTAATCGACATGGTTAAAAAATGCGGACGGAGAGATCATAAGACGGTTGAAAAATTGGCAGAAGATATCGCAGATACCATCCTCACATTCAAGCATGCGAAGAGCGTGGAGGTCTCACTCACAAAGCACATCATGCCGGGAACAGGCGGAATCACGATTACCCTCTGTAAACCATAGTGATCGTCTCTATCGCACTCGGGAGCAATATCGACGCTTCACAAAATATGAGAAGCGCGGCAATGCTGCTGCGTGAACGATTTTCGACTGTTGCGTTTTCTCCCGTTTACCGGACGAAGGCAATGGAAGTGGAGAATCAAGAGGATTTTTTAAACGCCGTCTGCAGAATCGAAACAGAAAAATCTGCAGAAGATCTCCTGGAAAACCTCGAAACAATCGAGCGTACGCTTAAAAAAAATCCTCCCTACCGCTATGGCCCGCGCACGATTGATCTCGATCTCCTCCTCTATGGAGGAGAAATCATCCATACCCCCCGCCTCATTGTTCCACACCCGAAGATGGAGGAGCGACGATTTGTGTTAGAACCGCTTCTTACGCTCATAGATCCTGAATCGATGCATCCTTCATTCGATGCCCCTTGGAGCGCCCTTAAAAAAAAGACGATGAATCAGGAGTGCCATCGCATCGATCTGATACTCTAGAAATCATGCAGGATTTAATAGCACAATTTCTCCGCGAGATCGGCGAGGATCCGGAGCGTGCAGGGCTCAAGAAGACGCCACAGCGCTGGGCAAACGCCATGCGCGAACTCACGAATGGCTATGCAGAGTCGCCCGAACAAATTGTGGGTGATGCGATTTTCCCCGCAGAGACGAGTGAAATGGTGATCATCAAAGATATTTCGTTCCATTCGCTCTGCGAACATCATCTCTTGCCGTTCTCAGGAGTCATTCATATCGGCTACATCCCCCACGATCACATCATCGGCTTTTCCAAAATCCCACGGATCGTGGATCTCTTCTCCCGGAGGTTGCAGGTGCAGGAACGATTGGGACAGCAAATTGTCGAAGCGATCGACACAGTCATCAAACCGAAAGGAGTCGGCGTCCTCATCGAGGCTTCGCATTTTTGCATGACAATGCGCGGCGTACGAAAGGAGGGGTGCAAAGCCGTGACGACGCATGTCCGTGGAACATTTGCATCGAATCTCGCTCTCCGCGTGGAATTTCTGCATCGCATAGCCTAACGCAGTATGTTTGAGATATGGAGGAAAGTCGCTATGATGCTCCCGTGCATTCGCAGAAGGAAATCCTCGGCATCGACGCATTATCCGCGACAAAAATTGGCGCACTGCTTGGCATCCTGTGGGCAATCCTCGGATGGCTCTTAAATAGCATCGTGATTGTTGCGTTTTTGGCAGGGGAGGAAATGACAAATCTGCCAGCCCCATTTTCGGTGAGTGCGCTTATTTCCGGCATTTTGGGAGGATTCATCGGTGGAGCACTTTCCGGCTATCTTGGATGTCTCGTCTATAACTTCATCGCACGGAAAATCGGCGGGATCAAGGTATTGATCCGAGAATAGTGATTATAAAGTGATAGCCAGTGAGGCAGCATCCTCTTCTTCGCGCGTCCTATCATCAATCTCTGCAAGGTTGTGCGTAACATTGATCGCCGTATCGACCTCTGCCTCGCTCACATCCGCATTCTGGAATGCAGAAACATAGAGTGAGCGAAAATGCCTGTATTGATCCGAAACAAACCGGTCGCCTGTGGCATTGACTGTATACCCTTCTCTGAATGATTCATCAGTAAATGTTATTCCTCCAAGAACAAGGTACTGAGTCGAGCCTTGTCCATCATCATAAATTGTATACGCTTCAGTGTGTTTGCCTTTGGCATGGACCATTTCGTGATCATCTGCCTCTTGCGATCGCGAAAGTGAGCGCTCGATACTCTGATCCACCATCAATGAATCCGAGGCCACCATCCTTTCCGATCCGTTATAGAGACCGCCGACCTCCTCATCGAGCGTCGTGATGATTGTTCCATGGTGAAAATCTTGTAGCCCTACGACATACTGGTGAATTTCCGTTTGTTCGGATGCTACGCAGAGTACCGATGCGCTCCTTACACCTTCGGCAATTTCTTCGATGGAAACACGAGCTCCATTCTCCGCCTTCGCCTCGATGACACCATTGATGACGGTAGCGGCATCGAATGTTTCGGCTTGTGGCGATTCAAGATCACTCACGATATGCATCGTGTACCTGTTGCCGTACACCGGCAAACGAAATGTTCCAAGAAGTGAGGAATAACAGTTTTCTTGGCTTGTAGTTGATGTAGAGGGGCTCTTATCTTCCTCTCTTCTTACGGAAGACGGCTCAAAGATGTTTGTGGATCTTGGCTATTCCTTGGAATACCGTTTGACATAAAGTGAAGCAAAAGCGACAATTGCCGCTCGTCTGACTCTTTTTCCAGCATGACTTTCATCCTCTCACATAGGATTCTGATCATCGATGCAAAATTGAAGAACTGCCTTGATGAGAGTGATCCAAAAAAATTCTGCAGAGAGTATTTCGGCGCACTGCTTGAGGCAACGCAGATGAAACCTCTTGCCCCCATGTCCGTTTCGCCGGCGATTGATCCCTCCGCGCCCGGCTTTACCGCCATACAGGAAATTACGACGTCCCATACTTCGTTCCATTATTTTTGGGAACCGGATCACATGACAAAGAACCCGAATGTTCATATTGATCTCTACAGCTGCATTCCTTTTCTCTACGAGGATGTCATCCGCGTCGCACACAAATTTTTTGATTTTACAGAGTGGACGGGAAACTACATCGAACGATCGTTTGATCCAAAAAATCGCCACTCCCTTTTAATGAGGGGGGAAGGGGATCGGATTGTGGAACGGATCGTGCTCGGCCCTATAGGTCAAAGCGCCACGAAATGAGAAGCTTGCTTTACATGGCGTTTATAGCGTAGTATGCACATGCTTTTTACCATTCTCTTAGGAAAAGTATGCGTATTACCGATTTTATGGAAAAGCACTTCCGGCATTTTAATGCGCGCGAGACCCTCGCAGCAGCAAAGGGATGGGTCAGTTTTTGCGACAGGGGAGGGAAGATGGTCGTGGCTCTTGCGGGTGCTATGAGTACAGCGGAGCTCGGTATTTCTCTCGCGCCGCTCATTCGCGCCGGGAAAGTCCATGCGATTACCTGCACAGGAGCAAATATCGAAGAAGATCTCTTCAACCTTGTGGGCAACAGCCGCTACAAACTGCAGCCACAGTGGCGCACGCTCACGATGGCAATGGATATGAAGACGCGAGAAGAAGGTTTTAACCGCGTGACTGATACCTGTATTCCGGATGATGTGATGGTAGAAATCCACGATGCCATGCTAAAGCTCTGGCAGGATGCAGCGGCAAAAGGGGAGAGCCACTTCCATTATGAATACTTCTACCAGCTCATCCGCAGCGGATTTTTTAAAGGAAAGAACGATGTTCCAATGGAGAATTCATGGCTCATCGCGGCAAGTGATATGAATATTCCCGTCTATACGCCGGGGTACGAAGATTCCACACTCGGCAATATGTTTACGGCCGATGTCATGCAGGGAAAAGTGAAGGGTTTTGGCGTCATCAAACCCGGCACGGAAATGTTTGCGCACCTTACCAATTGGTACCGTGATAACGAAAAAAACCATGAGCTCGGGTTCTTCCAAATCGGCGGAGGCATCGCCGGCGACTTTGCCATGTGCGTCGTTCCGGGGCTTGTGATGGATCACGAGGAAAAAGTACGGCCATGGCGCTACTTCTGCCACATCGGCGATTCTGCAACCTCCCTTGGATCCTACTCCGGCTGTCCGCCGAACGAGAAAGTGACCTGGCACAAGCTCGATTTACAGAGCATCGATTTCACCATCAATTCCGATGCCTCAATCGTTGCACCACTCATATTCCAGTATGTACTGGAGCAGACAACGCAGTCAGCTGAGGAGAGTAAAAAGAAAGTGGAATTGAAGAAAGAGGGCAAGAAGAGCAAAGCCAATGTGATGGCTGCGTGATGCTAAGTTAGATTCTGTCTTTTTGCCCGCTTAGCTCGGATCCACATTTTCCAATGGAGCTAAAGAATCCCACTCACTCCTGAAGAGCGGACCGGTGGTGACTCCCTCGATCGATCCTTTATCTGTAATCCGCACGCTGGGACCGGGATAACAATCACCTGGACGTGCCAATGCTACAACTTCTCCAACAGCAGATCTGAATGGAAGAATTGAGCTCACGCCTTCGACACGCACAAGCGAACCGATTTGTAACTTGCATGCTACTTCATCCTTTGCCCTCAATCTTTCTCCCTCTTCTCCTGTTCTTCTTCTCCTATACCCATCAACAACAAAACCAATCTGCCGGGCAATCACGAAAGTATCATCATCAACAGTTGTGTCTCCTTTTTCTCTTTTGTCGTACACGTCCAGACCCCACATCTCCATTCCATCTAATTCTACAGGAGTGGTTTCCACATCCCAGGGAGTTGCTGCATGTCGATCAAGGAAACTCTGGATGTGATCTAACATAGGTTAAATACCATAACATGCGTAAATGGTTAGGAATAGGAAATTTGTGAGCTTTTGTTTCGTTCACACAGCACTCTTTTGATTATGCACGAAAAGCAATGAAATGCTTGCTAATGCATATTCTAATAAATATCCTTCTCGTAATGAATTTAGAGACCTCCAAAGTTCCAGACGGTCAAACTCCACACCGGGTGATTACAATGGATGAATCACCATCAATGGTGAGGCCTCTCGTTGAAAGCCGACTTCGGCTTTTTGAAAAAAAGGGCAACCTTTCCCCAAACAGCACATTCAATCTAGATGATTCTGCTTATACAGTACTTGAGCAAATGACTAATGGGAATCCTGCTTATACTCTTTTTTTGGTTCGAGAAGCTCTCGAAAACGCCTGTAGAGCCAATGTGCCACTCCCACATATGCTAACAGCAGCAGATATCACTTCTCTTGGCATCACACAGGAGGATTTTAAACAGTACTGGGATAGCCAATTACGAAATGTGGACTACGCAATTATTGAAATAGACTCATAATGATCAGAGCTCTTCGAGTTTTCCTTACGATACTTTCGTAGAAGGTGGCAATTTAATTGTTGCATGGCGAAACCCATCAAAAAAGGCACTTTCGCAAAACATTCCGCGGAAAGATCTCACTCCCCCTTCACCTTCTCATACACAAAGAATGTGTAGGGGTAGCGGTTATTGCTATCCGGCTCATGTCGATCTTCGCTCACGACGCGCCACTGCTCGGGGGGCATATGCGGAAAGAATTTATCGCCTTCGAAGTGGCTATGAATGCGTGTGAGGTAGATACGATCCGCATGGAATATCGCAAGTTCGTAAATCTGCTGTCCGCCGATAATGAACGCTTCTTCTGCTCCGGCGCGCTCAGCGAGTTCGATTGCTTCATCGAGTGAGGTGACGAGATCATAATCGCCATCGTAGAGATTTCCTCTGCTCGTAATCACAACGTTACGGCGATTGGGGAGGGGGTGACCGAGTTTTTCCACGATGGAATCAAACGTTTTTCGCCCCATGATTACCATATGATCCTTTGTCTTCTCGCGAAAATATTTGAGGTCTGCAGGAAGATCCCATGGGAGAGTATTGCCAAGTCCGATGGCGTTGTCCTCGTCTGCTGCAACGATGATCGAGAGAATCATAAAGGTGAGGAGGGTGTAAACGAAGGAAGCATCGTATTCGATCGGAATCGGATTATACTGTAGCGGAAGTGCATTCCTCTGCGACAACCATTCGTCCGGCATCAAAGGCTCTGCTTTTGTCCGCAGCGGAACACACCTTATTCTGCAAATATCTTGAACGCCCTGCGGATTATCCGTTTGATCTGAGTGCTTCGGTGCTTTCGGGAAGTGTTGGTGTTGGAGAAAATATTTTGAGGGATGCTGTTCATATTGCAGATATTTTTCGCAGAGTTTCGCGCTCCCTCCATATTTCGGTACAGAGCGATGCTGCGCTTCGTACGGCGCTTCTTCGACCATTCGCGGATCTTCCAACCATTCAATCATCCCTCATTAATTCCCCGTTTTACCTCGGGTACTTTCGTATGGATTTCTTCATCGATCCCGTGAGTGGGGCATTAAAGATCATGGAAATAAATTCCGGCGGCGCGAGTCTCACCGATTTTCTTTGCTCGAAGAATTTTTTACAGCACTATCACCAGTACGATCTCGCGGGATTACAGGCACTTGATATCCCCGTGATGCTTCGATCTATCCTCAAAACTGCGGGGAGTCTTCGGCCGATCCGCACTCTTGGATTTGTTGCAGAGGAAAATGGCGAATCGGATTACCTGTGGGAATATTTGGAATATGCGAAGTGGCTACAGGAAAATGCCGCTATAAAACCGGTTTTCCTCTCACTGACGAATGGGGAGTTGAAGCTCCTCGATCATCCAAAAGCACCATGTCCGATCACGGCATTGAGCGATCTTGATTGCATCTTCAATGATTGGTTCGAAGATCTCGCAGGACTCGAATGCGCTGAGCAAATGATCAAGCAGCACGATATCCTCACAATCCCCATGCGATCGGATCTCCTGTTTGAAAATAAGCACTACCTTTCGCTGCTCCAGACGATCGGAAAACCTTCTGCGGTTTCTGAGGAGGATTGGCAACTTTTACAGAAGGCGCTCCTCCGCTCATTCCCACTGGAGGAGTATAAGAATCATGTGGAGGAGGTGAGGCAATGGCCGGGGGTGGTGCTGAAAATGGATATCGATTGCGCAAGTGAGAATGTATTTATCTATGATTTTAAGAAGACATCATTTGCGGAAGCGCTAGCAGCACTCGATCGAACACTTCGACGTGGCCACCCCTCCTCTCAACCCTTCGCTCTGTCTCAGGGCAAGTCCCAACACTCTCATCCTCCTCTCCCCACGTGGACTATTCAAAAATTCACAGAGCCGACTCCACTCACATTTGAGGGCTCTACGCCGCCATGGATCAAGATCGATTACGCTCCGTACAAACACGATCTTATGACCTATATGTGTTACGAAGGAGAAACGCCGAGTGTCCTTTTTGGGAGCCGCTGCTTCGCCAACGAAAAATGGGATGAGATGACGGAAGAGGGGAAGAAGGATGGATTGTGGGCTCCAGTTAGTGTCCTTTAAACCGCGATTGGCGCTTTGATCGCTGGATGCGGGTCGTAGTTCAATACCTCAATATCGCTGAAGGTAAATGCAAATAGATCCTTCACTGCCGGATTCAGTTTGAGTTGTGGCAATGCTCGCGGTGTGCGTGCAAGCTGCTCGTGTACTTGATCAATGTGATTGAGGTATAAATGCGCATCGCCGAACGTGTGCACAAAATCTCCGACTGCAAGATCACAGGCTTGCGCTACCATGTGGGTGAGGAGTGCGTATGACGCGATGTTGAATGGTACGCCGAGGAAGACATCGGCACTGCGTTGGTAGAGCTGGCAGCTTAATTTCCCATCACTCACATAGAATTGGAATAGTGTATGGCACGGCGGTAATCCGGCTTTCGCCATTTCCTCGATTTCGACCGGATTCCATGCGGAAATAATGAGCCGGCGGGAATTGGGATTCCGCTTGATCTCCTCGATGACCCACGTGAGTTGATCAATTCCGCCGAAGTTTCTCCACTGTTTGCCGTACACGGGTCCGAGTTCTCCCCATGTCTTCGCAAATGCTGCATCGGTTCGAATTTTTTCGACGAAGACCTCGAGAGTTTCTCCTTTGTACTCTGGACTCGTCGAATAATTTTTGTAGGGCCATTCGTTCCAGATATTCACGCCCTGATCAACGAGTGTTTTTATATTTGTATCGCCGCTCACAAACCAGAGGAGTTCGTGCGTAATTCCGCGCATGAAGACTTTTTTTGTCGTGAGGAGTGGGAATCCTTGATCGAGAGGAAAGCGCATCTGGTACCCAAATACGCTGAGTGTCCCCGTGTGGGTCCTATCATCTTTCGTCGTGCCATGATCGAGGATATGCTGCAGTAAATCGAGGTACGCCTTCATATGCTCTATGATAACTTCATCGTCACAAAACAGACACTGAAAATTCGGGGTCTTTTTCTTCAAGCGATCGCCACAATCGCCATTTGGTCGACTCTTCCTGCCGTGCTCTTTATCCATTGCACTCTATGGATATACCAACAAGTTTATTTTTCGATCTATGAAATACCAAAGGCTCGATTTCGAGATTATTGCATCATTGACCACCACAGATTGAAGAAATTAAATTGGTTTCAGAAGCTTGGATGCATGTACTGTGGGTACGGCAATGGAACAGTCGCATGGATGAAAGTCATTGCAAACCGCACGGAAATCTATTCCTGCGCCATCAAACACAATACAACTAAGGAGGGGCAAGAACACCAAAAAGATTTCTTCGAATACAGTACATTCCAATGATGGAAAAGTGGATTACCCTGCAACATCCTCAAAGTGTTCTACGACTTTTCCCTCACACACACCAATCACATCGATTCTTCCGGAGAGATCTGCTCCACGCTCGCGTTCCAGTTCGAGCCAGAGCTCGGCTGCGGCACTGAGGCGATTCAGCTTTTTTTGATCCACACGGATCGAAGGAGCAAAGGCATCATGCGTTCTGGCATTCGCCTTCACTTCCACGAAGATAATCGTATCGCCGAGGCGCGCAATCAGATCAATCTCGCCAGCCTGCGTTCGTATATTTCGCTGCAGGATGCGGTAACCGCGCAAGGTGAGGTACGCGGCTGCACAATCTTCGCCCCGTTTGCCTGTTTCGATGTGAGATTCGGCCATGGAGGAAAGGTGAACAGAAGTACACCGTACCATCGGGACGGGAATCTCGGCAAGTGAGAAAAGTTGCATCGATTTTTTATTGTTATTAGAGTGGTCGCAGTAACTGTTACTTTTGGCAACGACGTTTGTAGACGTACATCATCGCTCATTGCCTCCTTTAATTCCATTTCTCCCATATATCATGTTCTCTCTTAACCGCGTACAACTCATTGGCTACGTCACGCAGCCTGTTTCTGTTCGCCAAACCCCGAGTGGTACAAGTGTTGCCGATCTCAACATCGCAACCCCGTACACATTCACAACCGATTCCGGCGAAAATCTCTCCGGAGTCGCTTACCATTCCGTCACCGCATGGAGCGGCATGGCGGATGTCGCCGGCCAGTATTTAAAGCCCGGCAGCCAAGTCTTCGTCTCTGGCCGTCTCCAGACCGATTCCTGGGAAGACGAGCAATCTGGCGAAAAGCGCAGCAAAACGCGCATCGTCGCCATGGACTTTATTATGCTTGATCCCCGCGATGGGCAAATCACAGCTCCTGCAAACGCCAAGGCGCTCTGCAATTGTTTAAATCGCGCCGATCTCATCGGCAACCTTACTCGTGATCCAGAAGTCCGCACCACGACCGCCGGCAATACCGTCGTTTCGATGGGCGTTGCGACAAACGAGCGTTGGAAGGATCGCGCCTCGAACGAAATGAAAGAGCGCTCCGAGTTCAGCAATGTCGTCCTCTGGGGCGATCTTGCAAAGCTCGCCGCCGAAAGTTTGAAGAAGGGTCAGCGTATCCATGTCACTGGCCGCGTACAGACCCGCAGTTTCGAAACGAAAGCCGGGCAGAAGCGCTACACCACGGAAATCGTCGCAGAGAGTGTTTCGCTCCTCGGCGTTAAAAATGCAGATCTTGCGTATTCAAATGAAGCACCCTCGTTTGCAAAATCTAGCAAATCAAACGAGCCCGCCTCTGTTGCCTCAGGCATGGACGTACCTGCCGTCCAGTACGAGTCGGAAGTGAAGGTCGAGGATTTGCCGTTCTAGAAAAGTATTAGGTATCAGGTATTACGTATTAGGCATGGAGAGCAATCTTCGTGCCTAATGCCATATACGGAATGCCTAATACCGATCAATTTACTTGTGATTCCAAGATCTTGCCGACTACACTTCCAGCCACCATGTACTCCGTCGCAGAACTCCGTTCCGGCCAAGCAATCGAGGTAGAAGGCGAGCCCTTTCTCATCCTCCAAGCCAAATTTGGTCGCAAGAGCCAAGGCAAGGCGAATAATGTGACGAAGCTCCGGAATTTGAAGACGGGATCTGTGATTAGCAAAACATTCAGCGGCGCGGATATGATCACGCCTGCGGATGTCGGGTACAGCCATGTCCAATACCTCTTTGGGAGCGACGGCATGTTCACGTTTATGAATTTGAATGACTACAATCAATTCGAGTTGAGTGCAGATACCGTGGGCGACGCTAAAGATTTTCTCATGGATGGACTCGAGCTCGATGTCCTCACGTTTGATGATAATCCCATCGGCATCCGTCTTCCTTCGACCGTGGTCTTGCTCGTAAAGGAGACAACCCCCGGCGTTCGCGGCGATACCGCGCAGGGGGGCACAAAGCCCGCAACGCTCGAAACCGGTCTCGTCATCCATGTTCCGCTCTTCATCAACGAAGGAGAAAAGATTCGGGTGAATACGGAACGAACGGAGTATGTAGAGAGAGCATAATGTAACGCATGGATCAAAAATATATTGATTCTTACGGTAAAATAATCGCTTCTGCGGAAGGGGTGTACAACGCAGCGTGTGATTTAGAAGACACTGCTGTTTCTCAAGAGATTTTATATTTTCTTCACGTCCTCGTCTCCCTAATGATTTTTGTACGAGCGAAATCCTCCATCGAAGATCCAAGCATTGAAAAAGTGGCAGTTGCGTTGGGAATGGATAACAATAACAATCCGTACGATGCAATTCTTACTGAACTAAGAGACTCTCATGTATGTCCTACGGGTGATATCGATGAGGAATATCTTCAAAAATTGAGAGCGTTGACTCTCTGTGAGCGCTATGGGAACTACTGTCGAGAAATATTTGGACTTGAGCCAGACATGCAGTTTGAACATGCTGCAGACTTTCAAAGATTATTCGATGAATGCATCGATACTCAAATCTCAGAAATTGGCAAAAAAATTATAGATTCGCAAGGAAACTACGCGGATTACCTCCGCTACTAAGAAAGCCCTACATGTATGATCATTCGCGATCTTTGAGCTCCATCAATTCCGAATATACTGGATACTTTTTCTGAATCAATCGGAGTACCTCCTGTGTCCCCATGGTTGCCGGAAAAATGAACGGCCAGCAGGTGCGAATATCTTTGAGCTCTTCCTCTAATTTATCAATCGTGAGGTGTGTGAATCCGATGCAGAGATTTCCAAAGTGCGGTGCGTACTTCTGCCCTCGCGGCGTTTCGTGAATCAACATTTCAACAACAGTCTCAACGTCATACCATTCGGGAGTTTTTGTATTCGACATGGGTATGTTTGTGGAAGAAATATTTTTCCCCGCTATCAGGGTATCGTGACATTGTACTCTTTTTTTATTTTTTGCTCAAGCCCCTCTCATCAAACATGTTTCTGAATGAGCGTATTGACCAACTCTGGATCTGCCTGTCCCTTCGTTTCCTTCATCACAAAGCCAACAATGGCCGCTTTTGCCTTCTCCTTGCCATTTTTAAGATCTTCCATTGCTTTAGGATTTTCGTCGATTGCTCTCTGCACGATTTCTTCAAGCTCTTTAGCATCCGCAATCTGTCCAAGTCCTTCTTGTTTAATGATGGAAGCGGCATCATTTCCACTCATCACCATTTTTCCGAGCACATTTTTTCCTGCGTTCGCATTAATCGTTCCTGTATCGATGCACGAAAGGAGTTCAATGACCGCAGTAGCCGTTGGCCCTTCTTCCAAATTCTTCCCTGCAGCTTTGAGGAATCCAAGGAGTTGCGAGAGGACAACCGAGGCTGCACGCTTTGGATTGTTCGTTGCGGAAGCGACCGCATCAAAATATTCCGCAAGGTGCGGATCTCCAATCAGCTGCTCTGTTTCGCTCAAAGAAATTCCAGAGGAGAGGTACCTCGCTTTTCGCTCTTCCGGGAGCTCCTCGAGCGACGCACTCATCTCTGCGATCATATCCCTCATAAAAGAGAGAGGCGGGATATCAGGCTCCGGAAAATAACGGTAATCCGCAGCGGATTCTTTGTCGCGCATTATTTTCCCCTCCCCATGATCATCATCCCAGTGCACGGTGACTTCCTTGGTTGGAGGAGTTCCTGCCTCCCAAAGTTCACGGAGGCGCTTTTCTTCGAATGCAAGCGCACGGCCGAGACTTTTAAATGAGTTGAGATTTTTAATTTCCGCACGGGGGTAGAGCTTTGTCTCTCCCTTTGGCCGAAGCGAAATTGAGGCATCAAACCGCATCATGCCTTTATACATATCCGCTTCCGAGGCATTAACTGTAATCAAAATACGTTGAAGTTCTTTGGCAAATTCCATCGCGTCATCTCCATCGTGCAAATCCGGCTCCGTGACAATTTCCATGAGCGGCGTTCCCGCGCGATTGTAATCACAATATGAGTTGCCTCCGGTGTGCATGAGCTTCCCCGCATCGTTTTCGATGTGGAGCCTTGTGATTCTGCATACCATGCCATCACCAAAGGAAACGGATCCGCCTTTTGCAAGCGGGAAATCATACTGTGAAATTTGGTACCCCATGGGAAGATCGGGGTAGAAGTAATTTTTCCGATCCAAATGACTCTCCGGTGCAATCGCACACTTGAGTGCTGCTGCTGCCTTCATCGCCTTCTTCACTGCCTCCTCATTTGGCACAGGGAGTGTCCCCGGGTGCCCCATACAGACAGGACAAACGGTGGTATTCGGTGGCTTCCCGAATGCATCATTATCGCATGCGCAGAATAACTTGGTTTTCGTATTCATTTGGGCATGGACTTCGAGGCCGATGATTACTTCTAAGTCGAGTGACATTTTACGCACATCTTACCTGTTTTTGCGGTAAGAGATAAATACCGAGTGGTGTATACGAGGCGTATAGTCTTCAATGAATAAGGAATTCGACACTACTTGACATATGTCAATCTTATTATAAAATCCATCTATGATTCTTGCACTGCCTTCGCAGGAAGTGGATCAGAAAGAAGCCATCGATACCGCTACGTTGGGGGAAGATGAAGCTCTTATGGAGCGGCTTCAACAAGGCGATGCTGATGCCCTCACTCAATTATCGAAAAAATATGAAAGAGAATTGTACTCGTACCTTCGAAGGTATATGGATGATGCAACCCTCGCTGAGGATGTTGCTCAAAACACTTGGCTCAAGGTGTGGGGAAGGCGTGAACAATTCCATTGTGATCAACTTTTTAGACCTTGGCTTTATGCTATTGCAACCAATGATGCGATTGACCAACAGCGACGCGAGAAGCGACATCGAATAGTACACATTGATCAAAAGCATGCAACAGCTGAATCTCCTGATGGAATGATGACGCTTGCTGCACTACTTTGTGGACGAAATGAACTTTTGGATGGAATGATGGAACAAAAGGATGAAAATGTGAGGTTGGAAAAAATGGTTGAAGCTTTGCCAGATCCACTGCGTGCTGTCGTTATATTGGTTTATTATCGGGAGTTAAAATATCGGGAGGCCGCAGAAATTCTTGGTATACCTAGCGGGACTGTAAAAAGCAGATTGCACATAGCAATTCTTAAGCTGCATGAACGATACGAAGAGTTGGTGCGTTGTTCTGGAGAGGATTTGGGTGACAACCTGTTGGTTGAAGGGCGGCTAGCACATGATAGTTCAGATGTTGTTATAGCTCCGACAATTCCTATGAATAGGAAGGGGGATGGTCGTAAGAAACGCCGCAAAAAACCGAAGGAAATTCTGTTGGGAGATGTCGCATAGCGGAGCATCTCGGGAAATTCACTATGTCATCGTTTACTGTTTTTCGTAATCCACAATCAACACCCCCAGCAGGTGATCCACCTCATGCTGCACCACCCTCGCATCGAACTCTGCCAACTTTCGTTCATGCTCTTCTCCGGAAGGATCAAAAAAATGGAGAATAATTTCTGTGGAGCGAGGGACTTGGAGCCAGACATTTGGGAGTGACAGGCATCCCTCTTCCGCGATTGCAATGCTCTCTGATTTCCAGATAATTTCTGGATTGATGAGTGGAACAAATTCTTCGCCGATTCGCGCGACTGTCACCCTCTGCGAAATGCCGACTTGCGGTGCTGCAAGACCGGCGCCATCTGCACCGTGAACAGTTTCGAGGAGGTTACTGATGAGTTTATGGAGATCCTTTCCAAACGAAGTAACTTTAGCGGCCTTTGCCCGAAGGATTGGATTTGTTGCGCCGGTGATAATGGGGAGAACTGCCATGGCCACCACTATACTACGCCAAAACCTTCATCCCGGCCTTTCTTCGGAGCTCATCGAGTGAGGAAAGTTTCCCTTTTTCGAGAAGTGCGAGGAATACCTTTGCCGTGAGGAGAACATCCGGAAGCGCTCGGTGGCGGGAGGGGGTGGAATCGAATCCAAGGCGCTGCGCCACGATATCCAAGTTATGGCGGAATTCGTGTGGAAAGACTTTACGCGAGAGCTGCATGGTGCAGAAGCATTCTGGAATATCAATGTAACCCCAGCACATCTCTTTTTCTGCATTCAAAAAACTGAGATCAAACTGAGCGTTGTGGGCAATGAGAAATGACCCCTCCGCAAAAGATAAAAATCGCGGCAAAACATTTTCGATGGTCGGCGCGGAGGAGACAGCTTCATTCGAAATATGATTAATACTCATGGCCTCCCACGAGATATCGCAGCAAGGATTCACGAGCGAGACGAATGAGGCTTGTTCCTGAATCATTCCATTTTCGATGCGTACTCCGGCGATTTCGATAATACGATCGCCAGAAGCTGCGCTCAGCCCCGTTGTTTCGACATCGAAGACTGTGAAGTGATGGGGGAGGGGCTGCATTGTGCGCGTACTATAGAAAGAGTGGGGGGATGTGGGAAGGAGAATGTCCGATCCATCGTGGAAAATCTCTTTTCACCCGCGCAACAATCCTCCTAAGGTTTTAAACAGGGTAGTTTTAGTTCCTGAGATACTAGCGGAAGAGCGCCATTGATGGAGCGGAGGCGCTCCTATGGGAGTTTTAAGCAATTTTTCCACAATTTTCCAGTCATTTCCCTCCTCGAGAAATCAGATTACAATGGCTTGCAGATGCTAAATCTATAATATTTTTGTGTTGTTCTCCACGCAGTATCCACAGATTAGAGTATATTTTCGATCTTTTTCCAAGACTTCATGATGATGATGAATATAATAAAGTATAAATATATCTCTCTTACCATCATACTGTACTTATGAAGTTTTCTTGTAAAACGAAGGATGTTCTCCAAACAGTGAGTATTGTTGGCCGTGCGATTTCTGGGCAACAAGCAATGCCTATTCTTAATAATATTTTATTTCAAATAGAAGGCAAGCGCTGTATCTTAAGTGCGACAAATTTAGAATTTTCTATTATCTCCCATCTTGATGCAGAAGTAGAGAATGAAGGAGCGATTACTGTTCCTGCAAAAGCAATTCAAAATTTTACACAATATTCAACTGATGAAGATATTATTTTTGAATCAAGTGAAGGGTCACAACTTCGATGCCAATCAAAAAAATCAAAAACAATAATCGCAGGAGAATCAGCGACTGATTATCCGACAATCACCCCTATTCAAAAAGAGGTACAAATTACCGTTTCATCCGAGGAGCTCCTTCAAGCAATTCACCATGTTGGATTTGCTTCCGCAAGAACGACAACGCGACCGGTGCTTTCGGGGGTATATATCAAAGCTTCTAAAAAAACACTCATCCTCGTTGCAACTGACAGCTATCGCCTGTCGGAATACAAAATTCCAGTGCTCGATATGCAGGGCGAAGTCGAGTGCATTATCCCCGCAAAAGTCCTCATTGAAATTATGTCGATTTTAGGATCCGCCGCACGAGAGAAGGAGGAGAGGGGCGGCGATGAAAAGAAAAAGAAGGATGAGAAAAAAGAAGGGAACCCGATCACTATTACACTCAGCTCCCAACAAATCGAAATTGTGATAGGAAGGACGACGATTCTGTCCCGTCTCATCGATGGCACATTCCCAAACTACCAGCAGATTCTTCCAAGTGGGCACAAGACAAAAGTGTCTCTCCCCCTCGAGGAACTCCTCACGATCGTACGCAGGATGCATTATTTTGCGAAGGAGAGTAATAATAACCTCACAATCAGCGTTTCGAACAAGGACGTTCTCCTGCAAACACAAATGACTCAAATCGGGCAGGATGAGTCGAGGATTACCGCAGGCATCCAAGGAGAGAAAAATAAAATTGCTCTTTCATCCTCCTATCTTCTAGACTTCCTCTCGCACATCTCTGCCGACGAAGTGGAGATGCAGCTCATGGATAAAATGCACCCCGCACTGTTCCGCGTTCCAAATCTCCCGAATTTCTTGCACCTCATCATGCCGCTCAGGCTCTCGGATGAATCCTAGAACGGCGTCATACCTATCGGAATGAAAACCACCCTTCTCCTCGGTGAACGTACGCACCAAGAGCTCCTCAAGTTATTAGATGCGAGAAAGTCGCTTACAGTTTCCGGTGCGTCGAACGAAACTGCAAAAGCGCTTATTCTCGCGCATTTTTTTGATGCCGAACCAAGGAAAACAGTCTTTGTCGTGGATGATGATGCAAGCCGCGATGGCATGAGGAAGTGGCTCCATTTTTTTGAGGTTGCAACGACGGCGCTCGGGAAGCGGCAGCAAAAGATAGATCCTGCGCATCGAAACGAATCATTTTCGCCCGCCAATCTCCCATCACTTCTTTCGTTTTTTACATCCGAGTTTGCCGAGATTCTCATTGTGACGGCCGATGAATGGGAAGTGCATGTTCCTGATATGGAGGAAATGGAAGAGAAAAAAATTGAACTCCTCTCCGGTGAAACAGTCGAGAGTACAAAACTTTTTGAGTCGCTTATGGAGAGGGGATATTCCCATGGGCAAGATCTTTACCTTCGACCGGGTGAATACCGGAAGATCGGAGATACGCTCGATATTTTTCCCATTCAATCAGAATTTCCGTATAAGATTCTCTTCAACTTCGACCGTATCGAAAAAGTGATGCGCGTAAATAACACCGATGTTTCGGATGTCGAAGAGGTGAAGGAGCCGCTCGAAATATATCCGGCTGTCTGGACAAAGACGAAGCCGTTTAAAGATCAGCTCACCGAGGACCATTTCCTTATTTTTGATGAACAGGAATCTGTCCAACCCAAAGACGTTCCAACACTCCGTTTTACCGCATTCCCACAGACTGAAGAGGGGCATGTGCATCTCCGGTACCTCTCCATTCTTAAGTTTTACACCCTCTCTGATTTTTTGAACGACGTGCGCGATAAGCTGACCCAATCATGGAAGCTCCTTATTGTCACAAAGCGAGCCGAAGAGCTAACAGCGATTTTGCAGGAGGAGAACGTCCCGCATACGACGGGAGAAGAAATGCGTGAGGGGATGCTGACAGTATTCGATGCCTCGGATGAAGAAGTGTTGCCGCACTCTCTCCAAAACCCCGATCTGCAGCTTGCGATGCTCACCGATCGTGAAGTATTCACGCTCAAGCGAGAAATGAAGGAGCGAAGCATTCAAAAGCTCTCACTCGACTTCATCACTTCTCTGCAGCCGGGAGATTATGTTGTGCATATGGATCACGGTATTGGTTGTTTTACGGCGATTGTGCAAAAGACCGTGGATGAAATCACCCGTGAATACCTCGAGATCCAATATGCGGGCAATGATCGGCTCTTCATTCCGATCGACCAAGCGGACAAACTGAGCAAATTCGTCCACGAAGAAGGTGAGATCCCCACACTCAGTAAGCTCGGCTCCCTCGATTGGAAGCGCACGATGGAGAAAGTAAAGACAGAGACCAAGAAAATAGCGAAGGAACTCCTCGCGCTGTATGCAAAACGCGCGAAGGCAAAAGGATTTTCTTACGCAAGCGACACGCCCACCCAAAAAAAATTCGAGGAAGCGTTTCCCTACTCGGAAACCCCCGGACAAATTAAGGCAATACAGGATATTAAGCGCGACATGGAAGATTCGCACCCCATGGATCGCCTCGTCTGTGGCGATGTGGGATTTGGAAAAACCGAGGTCGCCATGCGTGCCGCATTTAAGGCCGTGCAAGCGGGAAAGCAAGTGGCGTTCATTGCGCCGATCACCATTCTTGCTGATCAGCACTACAAGACCTTCAAAAAGAGGTTGGAAGACGCTGGGTGCAACGATGTACGAATCGATATGCTTTCGCGTTTCCGTTCCAAGGCCGAACAAGCGGTCATCCTCGAAAAGCTGCGTAAGGGGGACCTCGACATTGTCATCGGTACGCATCGCCTGTTGCAGGAGGATGTCCAATTCTTCAATCTTGGTCTTGTGATGATTGATGAAGAGCAGCGCTTCGGCGTGAAGCAGAAAGAAAGGTTGAAGGAGATGAGGGCAAATATCGATATTCTCACTCTTACCGCTACACCAATCCCGCGAACGCTCAATCTCTCGCTCCATAAATTCCGTGATATTACTACCATCACCACCCCGCCGCCCGGTCGACTCCCCATCATCACCGAAGTCCGCAAGTATAGCGATGCCCTTGTTCGACAAACGATTCTCGCCGAAAAGAAACGCGATGGCCAAGTGTACGTTCTCCATAACCGCGTCGAAACAATTGATGCATTTGCCGAAAAACTCAGGAAGTTGATTCCAGAGGCCACATTTGTCGTTGCGCATGGGCAACTGAAACCAGAGACGCTCGAAGAGCGCATCATGGCATTTAAAGACGGAAAGTTTGATGTCCTTGTTTCTTCCACCATCATCGAGAACGGCATCGACCTCCCGCGCGCAAATACGCTCATTGTGAATGAGGCGGAGCACTTTGGATTATCGCAGCTCTACCAACTCCGCGGGCGTGTTGGCCGCGGAAAGGTCCAAGCCTATGCGTATTTCCTCTACCATACGCAGAGGCTCCAAGATGATGCAAAGAAGCGCCTGCGGGCTATTGTGGAGGCCTCCGAGCTTGGCTCCGGATTCCAGATTGCTATGCGTGATTTGGAAATTCGCGGCGCAGGAGAGATTTTAGGCGGCGAACAATCTGGTCATATGAAGACCGTTGGCATGAGCCACTTCCTCCGTTTACTCAAACAAACCGTGGACGAGATGCAGAGCGGCGCGAAAGCAGATGTCGCCGTCGAGGAAACAATCGAGATCAATCTCCCTGTGGAAGCGTACATTCCCGGATTCTATATTCCAGACGAACAGGAGAAGATTAACGTATACCAGAAGCTTGCAGGTTCCGAAGACGAATCGATCCTTGCAGAATTCGAACAAGATCTTCTGGAGGAGTACGGAGAAATGCCGAAGCAGGTCATCAGTCTCTTCCACATCCTTCGCTTTAAAATGGTCTGCCGCCGTGCCGGAGTGACGAGGGTGAAGGCCGAAGTGAAGGGGAAATCCAATGAAATCGTTCTCACCATCGCTGCACGCGTTCAGGCGGAGCACATCATTCCCATGCTCGCAAAAAATCCCAAATGGAAAGTAAGCGGACAGACGCTCCGCATCGATCAGAAGGATTTGGGAGAGGATTGGTTTATGGGGCTGAAAGCAGATGTCGAAGCGATGAAGGTGAAGAGACATCAACCCAAAAAACAGGACAACGAGGAAGAGGAGGTTGAGCCGGAATAATCATCCCACTTCGATCACTCCTTTTCTTAATTTCTTCGGACGATGGATAAGGAATATAAGCCCAATCACGATACAAGCAATGCCAAGAACCATCGGGACAAGCGGGTACCGATTGTATTCGATGTACGAAAGCACCTGATAGATCGGCGGAACCGCAAGGATGGTGCCGGAAACAACGAGGAGGAGACCAACGAGGGGAGTCATCGAACATCAGTGTACCTCGTAGGCGCGTAGCGCGCTACGTCCCTGCTGTCTGGTACACTTTGGCCTGATGAAACTCTCCCTAAACTGGCTCTCGGATTTTGTTACTTTTTCCGAGAAAAATCCTCTAAAGATTGCGGAAGCACTGACGCTTTCCGTTGCAGAGGTGGAGGACGCCGAGGTGCAGGGAGATTTGCTCGATCATTGCTGCGTTGGGAAGGTGCTCGCTCTCACGAAACACCCCAATGCCGATAAACTTTCGCTCTGCGAGGTAGAAACTGATCAGGGGAAAAAGAGGGTTGTGTGCGGGGGAACGAATCTCCGGTTACATATGCTTGTTGCTTTTGCTCACACAGGGGCAACGGTGAAGTGGCATGGGGAGGAGATGATGAAGCTCACAAAAACAGCAATCCGAGGAGAGGAGAGCGAAGGAATGATTTGTGCGGCAGTGGAACTGGATCTTACGGAAATGTTCCCAGATTCCGTTGGTCATGCGGTTATTGATCTTGGAGATTCCGGTTACGCTGTTGGGGCTCCGCTCAAAGAGGCATTAGGTTTTGATGACATTATCTTCCACATTGATAACCACTCCATCACTCATCGGGCGGATCTCTTCTCTCACGTTGGTTTTGCGCGGGAATGCGTCGCAATTGGACTTGGGAAATGGAAGTCGACTTCCTCTTCATTGAGGCCATGGAAAAGTAAGGAGAAACTCGCATTCGGGAAGGGGAAACTGCCATTCACTTTCGTTGTTGATGCGCCGAGGCTCATGCCACGTTACCTCTCCACACTCATCGAAATTGATGGGCTGGGAGAAACGCCTGAGTGGATGAAGAAGCGGCTTCGCGGAGTTGGCTGGCGACCGCTCAATCTTCCGGTCGACATCACAAATTACGTTGCAACGGAAATCGGCGTGCCGCTCCATAGCTTTGATGCTGATGATATTCACGGCGTCGTCCACATGCGAACAGCGAAGAAGGGAGAGACCATTATGACACTCGATCATGTCGTGCGTACGTTGCCGGAAGGCGGTATGGTCTTGAGCGACGATAATGGAATTTTTGATCTCCTTGGCATTATGGGAGGTCTGCGGAGTTCGACGAAGGAAGGAACACGCAGGATTTACCTCCACAGCGCCTCGCTTGATCCTCTTACAATCAGACGAACAATTATTGCAACGGGGCACCGTACCGATGCCGCCACGGTGTACGAAAAAGGAGTGCCGCATGTGATTGCGGAACAAGGATTTTACCGTGCCGCGGAGCTTATGCTCGAGCTTATTCCCGGAGCGCGGCTTGCGTCCCCTCTTGCAAGCAAAGGAGACAATGGAAACCCGAAGCCGATCGAGCTTTCACTTGCACAGACATCGAGTCTCCTTGGCCGAGAGATCACAGCAAAGGAAGCAATAAAGTCACTCATCGTTCTTGGATGCGAAGTGAAGGAGGCAAAGAATGCACTCATGGTAAAGCCCCCACTCCACAGGCTGGGAGACATCAAATACCCCGTTGATCTTATGGAAGAGATCGCGAGGGTGGCTGGTTTTAAGAGTTTTGAAGAAGAGATGCCAGAGGCATCCATTGCTCCGCCAAAGCGCGATCATAGAACAAACCGCTTGCGTGATGCACTCAAGGAATTCGGATTTTTGGAGGTGGTGCAGTATGCCTTCCTTGGCGAAGAGCTTCTTAAAAAATCGGGTATTCCCATTACACAATCACGAGTGATCGACAATCCGCTTAGCGAAGATATGAAAATCATGCGTGGGAGTCTGCTTCCCCGCCTGCTTGAGTATGCATCGCGAAATACGCTCATCGCGGATGGAGCGCTTAAAATTTTTGAGATTGGCCATAGTTTTTCTCATCACGAACATCAAGCGCTTGCGCTGCTCATCACCGACGCGAGCGAAAAAACTCTCGCCTCCGAGCCACTGCTTCATGTGAAAGCTGCACTTGTTCGATGTTTGCAGACAATCAACGTTATCCCCGAATTCAAACAAGAACACTCATCCATGCAGAACGCCCACCCGGGAAGATTTGCTTCGATTTCCGTTCATGGGGAATATGTTGGCGCTCTTTACGAAGTGCACCCCACCATCGCTCGAAATTTTGGTCTCTCGGAAAGAACGGCTGTCCTTGAAATTAATCTTGATCTTCTCTTAAAAACCGCACCAGAGGATCAGATTTACAGGGATATTTTTGAGTTCCCCTCCATTGCCTACGATTCCACCATCATCCTCGACCCCGCGATCCCCGTGGGGCTGCTCCTTAAAAAAACTGAGGGGGTGCATGAATTTCTTCGCGAAGTGAAGCTGGTCGATCTTTTCGAGAAAGAGGGGAAACGACACCTCACGTTCCGGTGCACGTACAATGCAGGGGAGAGAACATTGAAGGAAGAAGAGGTAAAACCGATCCAAGAAAAGGTGGAGGCAATGCTTCGCTCCTGATAGCATCCTTGTAATGCCTTTCCCACATTTTCCTTTCGTCGTTCTCGATACCGAAACGACGGGGCTTATTCCGCGAAGTGACCGAATAATCGAACTCGCATTGCTTCGATTTGAAGATGGGGAAAAGGTTGCCGAGTACGAAGGGCTCTACAGTGTTCCGACAGCCATTTCGCCCGTTGCGCGTGCGCTCACAAGAATCAGCCCGGAAGATCTTTCGGGGAAGCCGGCTTTTGAATCAGAGAAAGTGAAGAAGCTCATCGATGGCGCCGTGATCATTGGCCAGAATATTTTGTTCGATCTCGGAATGCTCAAAGGAGAAGGAATGGAGCTTGATGGTCACCCGTGGATCGATTCCGCCATACTTGCTTCGATCGTTTTCCCCGAAGCTAAAAGCTACTCGCTCGGGTACCTTTCGGAATTCCTCGGTCTCCCCCACGAACCGAAACATCGCGCTATGGGCGATGTGATTGCAACAACAGCACTTCTTGAAAAGGTGTGGGCAAGAATGCAGGAACTGCCTCATGAAACTATTCAGACGATAAAATCATTCGCAGAGAGGGGGCCAGAAGGGTATGCAGCATGGTGCGCAGAGATGACGGGGAACGGCAAAACCCCCCCCGAATGGCTTTCTTCTTATACACCAAGGAACAATGGGAAGAAGAAAGATGCCCCGGTTCTTAGTGTCTGTGGCTCTTCGAAATATGTCCATTCGAAGGGAAAAAAGACATGGCTTGCGGTGAAGAATCTGGATGCTTTCCTTTCGGAAAATGATTCCGGAGAATTTACTCCGGTATTTGCTCCTCCATTCCTCCTCAACCCGGAGTCACGCGACGCATTTCTTACGCAGAGCACATTCACCGCGGACGAACTCACACTTGCGATTAAGCTCCACCTCTATTCTCCTATTCATCATCGAGATTTTCCTCTTCATGGTACGGAGCGAGATGTGTGGAACGGCAAGCTTGCCTGCACGAAGGAGAGTGTCGCGTACGGAGAGCAATTTAAAGCCGCGGAGAATATTCTCCTCGACCATCGGCAACTCTTCGAACTTCTTCTCCACGCACATACGCATGCGCCAGAAAAAGGTGAATTCATCATCATCGATGACGCATCCATGCTCGAAGACACTGCGACAAAAGCACTTAAGTGGTCTTGTTCCACCGATCCATTGCGCGCCGCCGCCGTTCAACACGGCGAGCTCACAAGCTTTTTGGATGCGTACCAAATGTGGCTGGAGCATGTGCGGAACTTCCAAGAAGTGCGCTATCTTGTTTCGGCGGATCTTACGTCCAAGGAAGCAAGGGGACTCAATGAACGATTGGAACAACTTATCGGGACATTACAAACGGCGCCACTGCAGGAGTTAGCAATGGAGCAACTTGGAGATCTCCAAAAGATACTCAACCCCAAAAACCTCCAAGGACGCATTGCGTTTATTGAACAGTACCGTGATGGAGGACAGATACTCCAATCGGCACCACTTGATCTTGCAGAACAACTTCGAGCGCTCCTCTATGCGCGATGTGACACGCTCCTCATTCTCCCGCCGGGGGAACGAGCGGAGTTTGCCCCCATCATTCCTGTGGATGCAGAGGGAGAAATTATCACGGAAAAACTTCCAGCAAAACCGCCGCTCCGATATGCCTCCGCAGAGTTCACTATCGAACGGCTCTTGCCGCGCACGGATGGCAGGGTCATTTGTCTTGTTTCGAGCAAGCGGACAATCGAGGAGTTGTATGTGAAGAATGTGGAGGCCTTGGAAGTTCTCGGTATCGGGCTCATTGCACAGGGTCTCTCTGGCGGGCAGGGGAGAATGCAGGCGGAATTCCAAACGGCAGGAGAGCGTGTTGTGTGGATGATGACGCCGTGGATGTACGAGGGGATCGAACTCCCACCAGAATTTGTGGATCATCTTTGGATTCATTCGCTCCCATTTGATCATCCCTCGAATGCGATCCTCTCCGCTCGTTCCGAACACTATGGCTCTAAGGCGTTCGATCTCTACTTTGTGCCGCGGCTCCTCCAACGGCTGTTCCGCTTGTTCCGTACGTACTCGAAGCATAGGAAAGCGGATGGCGACATCCTCATCCTCGATCAGCGGCTCCAGACAAAGAGTTACGGGAAGAGAGTAATGGAGTACATGAATGTTTTATGCTCCTAGTTTAGAGCAGGAGTTCAAATATATGCAGAATGGGGCTCACAATAAAAGAAATCCATGTGATGAGTAATGGAACCTGGAGCACCCGCTCCCCAATGAGAAGCATGAGAAGAATCATCGGTCCTCTTTGCAGAAAGATTTCGTATTCTCTTTCGTAAGCAGCGGGGATAAAGATTGCAAGAATTTTACTGCCATCGAGCGGTGCGATCGGAAGGAGATTAAATGCCATGAGTCCAAGGTTTAAAAAGAGCATGCTCGAAAAAAGCTCAATAAAAAAAGCGTCCGCAATTCCTGCAGAAATGCCGAGCACGAGAACGATTTTTGCGATCAGCACCGTGCCAAGCGCAAGGAGGAGGTTGCTTGCGGGTCCTGCAAGTGCTGTGAGAGTCATAAAGAGCTTCGGGTGCTTTGCATAACTCGGATCCACAGGCACCGGTCTTGCCCAACCAAATCCAACAACAAGGAACATCAGCGTTCCAAGGAGATCGAGGTGTGCAAGGGGGTTAAGGGTAAGCCTGCCTTCATCCCTTGCCGTTGTATCACCGAGGAGATAGGCAATAAATCCGTGCGAGCACTCATGGATGGTGAGTGCCGTGAGCATGGCGATGACAAAGGGAGGAGTGAGGAAGTCCATCGGTATGAGCCGATGGTATCAGGTATTAGGTATTTGGTATTAGGTATGCTATAAATTGCCTATCAATTGCTTGCCTCATTAACCCTAATACCTAATACTCAATACCTAATACGCATCCATGTCACGCATCTGTGAAAAGACCGGCAAAAAACCTTCTGTTGGGAACAGGCGAAGTCATTCTATGCGCGCCACCAAGCGTGTGTTTAAGCCGAATCTTCAAAAGAAGAGGGTATTTGATCCTGCCACCGGAACATACAAAAAAATGTATGTGAGTACGGCATATTTGCGGACGTTGGCAAAGAGATTGCAGGCGGGAAAATCCGCGTGATGATTGCCCCCCCCGTTTTCCATCAGTATGATTTCTTCGCATGAGTGAAGAACATTTGCCGCATCCTCGATTTTATAAACTTGTGGTTCTTACGCTCGTCGTACTCCCGTTTTTGGGAGTTATTACGGCAATGGTGCTTGTGTGGAACACGTATGTGTTCCCTTCGGATATCGTCCTTTTCCTTTCCCTGTACCTTGCAACGGGACTCGGCATTACAATCGGGTACCACAGAATGCTCACGCATCAGAGCTTCCGGACATTTACTCCCATTAAAGCATTCTTCCTCATTTTAGGATGCATGGCGTTCGAAGGATCGCCGCTGCCGTGGGCTGCAGCGCACATCAAGCACCATGCTCATTCGGATGATGATGGCGATCCCCACACCCCACTTGAAGGATTTTGGCATTCGCATCTTGGGTGGCTCTTCCGCAGCGAGTACCAAAACCCCGAGGTCTATGCGCCGCATCTCCTCAAAGATCCAGTGATTGTTTTTGTCGATCGCTTCACTCCTCTCTGGATGATTTTTTCCCTTGCGATCCCCGCAGCAATTGGAGGATGGACGGGGCTTTTGTGGGGAGGGCTCGTACGCATCTTCATCACGACCCATGCCACATGGAGCGTGAACTCTGTCTGTCATACATTCGGCAAGCGCACATTCGAATCCCACGATGAAAGCCGGAATGAATGGATTGTCGGCCTCCTCGCATTCGGTGAAGGCTGGCACAACAATCATCATGCATTCCCCGAGAGCGCGTTCCACGGGCTCCGCTGGTGGCAATTTGATCTCTCCGGACTTATTCTCAGGTCGCTTGAAGCGATGGGGCTCATCTGGAATGTTCAGAGAGTGAGTGGCGAGAGCATGGAAGAAAAGCGCATAAAGGCGATCTCTCTCCGCGAGAAGTTTGATGCTCTCAAAGAGCAACTCAAGGCGCACATCGAGAGCGCAGAGGCGGATCTTGCGGAATTCTTCGATAAGAATCCTCTCCCGACAAGGAAAAATATTTCACTCCAAAAGCTCCACATAAATGCTAAGAGTCGCCTCCATGAAATTCGACGAGAAATTGAGCGACGAAAGAATCTCCGTGAGCAACTCGTCGAGCGATACAAGAAGGAAATCGCCGAGGCGGTGCAATCTGCAAAGCAGAGGGCATCTCAGGAGCTCAAACAATTATCTGGCATTGCCGCATAGTACTTTTTCTACTTTCGACGACAGAGAATATTCTATATTCCTTTTGAATTTTTGAGTCGTGCGCTCAAGTGCTCATCCACACAAAGCCCCCTTGACGAAGTGGTCAGTGCGTCGAGTGAAAGCAATGAAGGCCAGATCTCGTTATTGAGAATGGACATGAGCAGCATCTGAGCATGGCGCTCGGCCGTCTTTTTTTCTACATTCGCGCTATGCCCCATACTGATGATGGTTGGACGCTCCTCCGACTGCCTTGTTTTTTTCATAACATCGCAGATTACATAAGCAATCAGCGCTCGCTCATGTGCGATGTATAGCGCGTAGCATTGTGGATTTACGCCGCGATCAAGCCGCTTTTCGATGGCGTCTTGGCTAAAGCCACGCGATTTGTACATCTGCCCCTCAATTCTCCCCATAGCTCTTGCAAGAGTTTCTATGGGGAACCCATCCGCATCGATTGTACTGAACGTAGAAAGGTCACCTGCAGGATCTTCCGCAGAAGGAGAAGAGGTGTGACGGATTTGTATGTGCTGCAAACAATTTTTGAGCGTTGTTAATGTATTACATAACTCGCGTAATACCCGCCTGCACGCATCAATATGATTCGGCTGTTTCTTCTTTTCAAATAAGCATTCATATCTTTCCTCAACTGTCTGCATAAGCCGGAATTCACTCCGACAGATCGTCTGTATGGCTGTATACCATGCATCATTTCCGGATCCTCCAATTGTCATCTGGGGATGATCAAAATAATTCCTGACGTATGCTACATCAGTGAGGTTGTTGCCAATTTCATCAATGATAGTGGTCATAGGAGTGAAGGATACTATGCGCTCCCCAACCCCTCATCAATCCTCTTTTTCTGATTTTATCGAGAAATATGGCTATTGCCGGAAGCCCAGTTCTTCACACACGTTCAATGCCATGCGCCTTCTGCTTTAAGGAGCGCAATCTTTTTCTCTGTGCCGCGATTGTAGCCGCCTGTTTTCCCATCGGAGCGGATCACGCGGTGGCAGGGGATTTTCGGATCAAAGTTCTGTTTAAGAATGCTGCCAACAGCGCGGGCGGCATTGGGGCTTCCTGCTCTTTTTGCGACTTCTTTGTAGGAGAGCACTTCTCCTTTGGGAATACTCCGGACGATGCGGTGGATGGCATCACGAAATTCTGTCATTGCTACTTGGTGAGTTCAGCTCGGAGTGTAGCAAATGTAGTGCTGATTGTGACAGCGAGTTGGCGATTTGGTCCGGAGTGGGCATGTACCATCCGGTGACACAGATACATGAGACCAATTCTATCTTTAGAATCTCTCATCTGATTAAGAATTTTAGATATGGCGATCGTATCATCTGTTTGTGATGACACATCGTGACAAAAATCAAATGAAGAAGTGCAAGCACTAGGAAATGAGGCTCGATAATCCTCAGAAAACAATGCTCTTCCGTCCCTCAGAGCAGTCAGAAAAGATACAAGCAATGGAATAACTCGTTCGTGAGTGCCTAGTTTCAGGGCAGCATGAGTATATTTTAAGAGGACAGCAATCTGAGTATCCCCCGGAGAAGAATAGGGTCGTGCTCGTCCTGCATCCATTATTTCTGTCAGCCCCAGTACAGGCTTAGCAAGTCGATTCATCGTATCAAGGCCATCGGGTCTATATTCAGACATGGAATCAATATGCCATCTTTTCGCTCTGTATCAAGCTTTAGACACATTATTTTCCTCATAAGGAAAAGGAGTTTCGGTTGATGCCGCAATTTGACCATACGGTACACCATACAACGAACGTGACACTGCTGTGACATCCCCTTGTTCCCAAAAAAGAAATAATGCGATTATGTCGATTGTGAGGACGAGAGTCGTGGAAGGAAGGGGTAGGAATGGACTGTTTTGAGAATTTTTTCATCGTGTCCCACTTCGCTCTGCGGAGCTTCGTGGGACACAGTATCTTCGGCTTCGTTCTTCGTCCGTCCGTTCGCCTTAGGCGAACGTCCGAACTCGAACTCAGCGCGAATTCAACTGTGGCGGAGAGGGGGGGATTCGAACCCCCGATCCCTTTGAGGGGATACCCGCTTTCCAAGCGGGCGCACTAGGCCACTATGCGACCTCTCCATAAGTGAAAGAATACGAATGAACAAAGAAACAAACAATAGTTCCAAGTAAGAAATCTGTGCAGACGGCCACTACCCGCCCGAACGACTGAACATCATTCGGTCGGGCGGGTGTGACCTCTCCACACTACAAGATATTACTTGATCTCTACAGAACGATCGAATGAATCCGCGACGGTTTTGCCGGCTTTTGCGATGTCCTCCAAAAATAGCTGCACTTTTTCGTGGCCGTTCCACGTATCCACTCCCAAGCGGCATACGATGTCACAGCGATCGGGGAAGCTCTGCACAAACCTTCCTAATCCGAAGCCGATTGCTTTCACTCCGCCAAATACACATTGGAGGTGTTGGCCATCGCTTCCGACTTGCCGTAGAGATTCGGCTTCTTGCATCCTCAGTAAAAATTTTGGCTCGGGATTCGCTGCTCCATACGGCTCGAGTGCCGAGAGCGATTGTACAAGTGAGAGCGATAGGTTTTCCGTATTGATCTCTGCATCAATTTCCACAACTGGTGCGAAATCTCTTCCTCCGCATTGCTCTACGATATCCTGTTCCATCGCCGCTTTGAATGCGTCCCAGTGATCGGCATGGAGCGTACATCCGCCGGCTTCCCTGTGTCCTCCAAACGATGTGAGTAATGCGCCGCAACGAGAGAGTGCTTCTACAATGTGGTACACGGGAATACTGCGGAGCGAGCAGGTGATTTTGTCGCCTTCTTCGCAGGCAACGACGCTCGGCTTCCCTGTCTTTTCGGTAAGTCTTCCTGCAATGAGTCCGATGATCCCTGCATGGAACATCGGGGATCGGAGCATAAGGATGAGGGAATCAGTCATCAATTCATCCGCGATTTCCATCATCCGCACTGTTGCCTCCTGCCTCTCCGCATTGAGCGTATGGAGCCGTTCCAAATCGTCGCCGCCTTCAAGGATTCCCCGCAATGCGATCATCGGATTCGCAAGCCTTCCTGATGCGTTGATGCGCGGCGCAAGGCGAAATCCGATGTGAGTGCTCGTGATCGGCTCATGATCTTTTACAATCGATCGTGCCAGCCGAAAAATCGGCGCATCCTTCTCAATTCGTCCGCCACAGGCGGATTCACTCCCACCTTGGCAGGCAGGCGAAGAAAACATTCTGTTCATCGCGCCGAGACCAAGGCGCACAATGGTGCGATTTTCGCCGGTGAGCGGAACAACATCGGCGATCGTGCCGACCATGGCGAGTGCAAGATCAATCTCTTTTCCCTCCCATTGATCATTTTCGAGCGCACGAATCAGTGTGAACACAACTCCCGATCCGCAGAGCGCCGCATTTTGATGCGGTTGCGGCGTTTTTGGATGCAGGATGATGGCATTCGGAAGTTCGCCGTGAAGAGAATGGTGATCGGTGACGATGCTCTCTATGCCAAGACTTCGCGCATATGCAATTTCTGCAGCGTGGCTGATGCCGGTATCCACCGTGAGAATCAGCGTCACTCCTTTTGCATGGAGAGCATCGATGAATGATTTTTTTATGCCGTACCCGTCCCGTTGCCGATGAGGAAGAATTACGTGTGGTTCGATTCCATGTCGGCGGAAGAATCGCACAAGTTGCGCCGTGCCTGTGATGCCATCGGCATCGTAATCGCCGATGATGCCAATGGTTTCTTTTTGCTTCACTGCACTTCGAATCCGTTCCACTGCGCTTGTCATTTCGCCAAGCTGCAGCGGATCAAGAAGATCTGCGTAGGAGTGCGAAGCCATAAGATCGATGCCGCGTTTTTTGGCGAGGAATGATACAAGGTGGGGTGCGGCAGGCGCCGATGGGAGGCGCCACTTTTTGCCGGTGAGGGAAGAGTGACCAAGAATAGGGGGAGATGGTAGCAGAAAATAATAGCTTCACGCATCGATGATTCTACTTCCTCCTCCATATCTCGATTGCTGTCGGGAATCCTTCTGCTTGTATCGTGCGCGAGAGGAAGAAATGGGCATCGCGGTACTTCCAGAATGGCGGATAGGCGTTTATGCCGCGGCGTTCCCTGTTGACGAGGATTTGTACGTTATCTGCCTCAATCGCATCTGTCATTTCTTCCATCGTCGTCTGCTTTCCCATGATTCTCATTTCGCTGGAATCAACGATGTTGGCGGCGAGTCGACGATTGGAGAGAAGCGAGACAAGTGGTGCAATGCCGAACTCGCCAAAAATCGTCGCATCTTCCGGGATACCTCTTCGCACAACTTCCGCCACCTCGACGACCTGTGGCACGCCGAGGAGATACTGTTCGATCTCGTAGAGTCGGAGTGTATGCTTTGCGCTTAAGACGAGGAGGATGCTCATGATGATGCCTGTTCCAATAATCAAAATCCTCTGAGGAATCATGAGTGCGCGCGTCCATTCCCATCCAAGTATTACTCCTTCTGCCGCAAGGATTGCGAGAAACGGAACAATCGAAACAAAGTAGTGAGGGAAAATAGGATGGATGATCATAAGGAACAGGATCTGGGATCCAGCCATGCCCATTGCAAGAGTTACAAGCTTCTTTTCCCCACCATCGACCTCCTCAGTATTTTTCCATTTCCGTAGTGATAGGAGGCAACCGAGGAGGCCGAAAGCGATGAGGAGTCCGTGCGCGTGAATCATCATCCAAAATACTTTGGCATTGCTTGCGAGCCATGTGGAGTTATCGGGTTTTGCAAGATGGTAGAGGTAGACTTGCTCCACATAGGTCCATCCCGCGATAGTGATGAAGAGGATTTGTACGGCGCCGAACGTACCGACCATCATTCCAAAAAATAACGGAAGGTACTTTCGATTCCATCTCCATTGTGTGAGTGTGAGGACAAGGCAATTCACAAGCATGTTGATGCTTGCGGCAGCACTCAATCCTGCGCACAAGCCACCCCATCCCTTTTTTCGCTGCAAGAAGAAGAATGTTCCAAGGAGTGAAAATAATAAACCAAGCTCCTGCCCCGTATAGTAGAGCGTGCTCATGAGGTTTCCGTAGGAGAAGAGGAAGAGCAGGCACGCAAGGAGAGCGCGCAATGCTCCAACACTCTTTTTAACCATAATGAAGAGGATAATTCCAGATATTCCTCCGATTGCAGCCGGGAGCAGATTCAGAATGACGAGGTTTGCCCCCATTTTTACAAGGAACGTTGAAAGGAGGATTTGGAGCGGTGCATGCGAGAAGAAAAAGTCGCGATAGGGGATCGTGCCTTCCGCAAACAAGTACGATGCGGAAAAGTACACCCATTGGTCGCCCGCCATGAGCGTGAGGTTCGCTCGTTTGAGGTAGGCATAGAGAATGAATGCGAGAACGAAAATCGTTCCGATGGCAATGCGCTGGTGCTGCTTCGTTGCCATAAATTGCATGCGGATAGTGTACCTTCCTTTCTTGGTATACTTGCAGAGCCTATGCGCTTCTTTCTGTTCATCATCAGCCTCATAGTTGCTAACATCAGTGTTTCGGCATTTGCGTTTAATGATGTTCCTGCCGATGCATGGTACGGCGAAGTACTGACGATATTCACAGAAGAAGGGACTCTTCCCTCTGGCGATATTCAATTTCGTCCGGGCGACAGAGCGACGCGAGCGGAATTCATCGAGCTTCTCACTACGGTCGCTCTCGCACATGAGGGACTTGATTATCGATTCTCGGAACCCTTTTTCACAGACGTTCCAGTCGATGCGTCATACTTCTGGCATTTTCAAAATGCTGCGATGAAGCATTGGGTGCGCGGAATGGGAGATTGTCTTGGATCGAAATCGTGTTTTGCGAATCCCGCATCATCCATCAATCGTGCGGAAGCAGCAGCACTCCTTTCTCGTGTCTATTCCCTCGAAGAAGCGGCGGAAACACCATTTTTCAGTGATGTGATTATCGGAGCATGGTACGAACTTCCAATCAGAGCTGTGGCTAGAAAATGCATTTTGCAGGGGGATGAGGGGAAAAGCACCGTTCGCCCCGCGGACTCCATGAATCGTGCGGAGATGATTGTCATGATTTCCCGCGCAAGACAGTCGCTCACGTATGGTGTCGACTGCGGGGAGGGAGATTTTTCCTCTTTAGGAGGGGACCGCTTGCGTCCGGAGCGAAGACCGGAAAATGAAAATCTTCCCCCAAAAATGTTGGAGGTGCCACCACCAGAGACACCGACCGGTGTTCCGCTCATGCGGTTCGATATGAGTGCGCACAAGGTAAAGGATATCGTCCTCACGGGACTGACGTTCGAGGCTGAACAAGGTTCACTCTTCAATGCGACAAAATATGCACTCTGGGTTGATCACGATCACAATGGCGTAGTGGATACGCCGCTTGAGAAGAATCAAGCTCCAAAAGGAGGGGTCGTTGCGTTCCAGAATTTTTCCGGTGGCGGCTACCGCATCTCAACCGAAAGCGTTACCTTCGAAGTGCGCGCTGCAATCAGCGCATCACCGGAATCCACGACCTTGCAACTTCGGATCACTTCAAACGGCATCGAAGCAGAGGAGCTCGATGGCCGGGCGCTCTCCGGTATCCGCAAGGATGGCATTTGCGTCGGGCGATGCCAGATTACTCAGCAAACAACTCCCGCTGAAGTCCTTACCATTCTTCCGCAGGGAAACCTCTTCGTGACCGAAGGCCAAACGCCTATCCGATCGCACCTCCTCCTTGGCGGGGCTACAACGGAACCGATTTTGCGCCTCAGTTTTCGAGCCGATGGTGAAGCAATCGATATCACAGAACTGCGAGTTACTTCCTCCGGCTCCCTTGCAAGCTCCATAGATCGCCTCGAGCTCCTTCTGCCGAGTTCTTCCAACCCTTTTGCGGAGGCCACAATCAGTGCGTGCGGGAGCGATGATCTCCTGACGCAGAACCCAATCGATGGCTCAACGATTCGCACATTCTGTGCCTCTCTCTCCACGGGAAAATTGCGGGTACCGGAGGACATCCGTACGGATATTCTCATCAGAGCCAAAATGAAAAGCGATCTCTCGGGCGGCGTGAGCGGCGATCCCATCCAACTCTGGCTCACGAAACAAGCAGTTTCTGCAGATCAAACTGGATCTGGCTCTGTGAAGGCGCGCGGCACCTCCTCCAGTTCGCGCATTGCTGCAAATGATGGTGATGGAAGTGCGGAAGGAGAGCTCTTCATTGGCACGGATCAACCGGGTGCGAATCGTGACATTGTCGGTACACTCCATACATCCATACTTTCCACGGTGAGCGTCGTCGAAAACGGCAGTAGCGACCCGGAGGGATCTGCAATTGCGGCCGGCATGCGAACAATCGGGGCGCTCAGGTTCCGTACTGCAATTAATAGTAACGCACAAAATGGTTCGAATGATATTGTTCTCGATAATCTCCTCTTCACAGTGAGTGCGACAAATACGACCATCGATGCTGCATCATTTTCACTCTATAACATCAGTGATAATGCCGTCATGCAGAGTTGTTTTGCTATTGATTCCTCCGGAGGAGCACTCGCAGGATCGATCACAGGATCATTCTACGTATCGTGCACAGGGCTTGCAGCAGCAGCGATTGCCACTGACATCGATTCCGATTCTGCACTGACGCTTGCGATCCAAGGGGAGATCATCAACCCACAAGTCAGCAGCGCATCCCATTCGTTCCTGCAACTCTCGCTCCAAACCTTTACATCCCCGCATTCAACATTCGGCGTTTTAGGAAGCCATATTCACTACCTTGATCAAGATGCTGGAGCGAGCGAGGATTTCTACTGGGTCGATCAGTCAGTTACGGAAGTAACGTCGACAGGATACGAATTGTGATTCTTCGCAGATTTTCATTCATTATTCATCAATGCCTGTGATGATGGTGGGAGGAATTGATCTGCTCCATTCGCATTTTCGGGATGAGCCAAGCCGCAAGAATCGTCGAAATTGGCACGGCGAAAAGAAGCGTCGAACTTCCCACAAGTGTTCGTACTACTTCTTCTGCAATAAATTCCCCATTCATGATAACCCACACAGGGAGTGAACGATTGGTACTAAAGAGGAGGAGCAAGGGGAGAGAGGCACCAACGTACGCAAGAGCCAATGAGTTCACAAGCGATGCAATGTGCTCGCGACCGATCGAAATACCAGCGCGATAAAGGCCACTGAAGCCAAGAGTTGCATTCGCATGATGGAGTTCGTCGATGACTGCGGTTTGCGCCGTTGTAATATCATCGAGAATTCCAAGGGTGCCAATGATGATACCGCCAAGCAGAAGGCCTCGCAGGTTGATTCCAGCGGTTGGTCCTGATTGTAGATACATTGCTTCCTCGGACCCAAGTCCGAAGAGCTTTGCGGCATAGACAAAGATAATTGCAAGCAGCGCCGCAATAAAAAGTGTGATCATGGTGCTTGCAAGTGCGATGGATGTCCTGCGATTAAATCCATGCGCAAGGTAGAGTGAGGTGAATGTAATGGCAAAGGCACCAAGGAAGCTTACGAAGAGCGGATTCCAACCTGCAATGATTTTTGGCACCACAAAGAGTGCGAGAATGAGAATGCTTACAATGAGGCCGCCAGCAGACTGCAGGCCCATTCTCCCTCCAAAAATGGCAGCAAGAAGCAAAAAAATGGCGGTCAGCCAAATGAGAGATGGGAGGCGGTATTTTTCCCGAAGAAAGTACTCGATGCCACCATCGAGAGTGGTCCACGCTTCCACTACAACCTTTTCACCTTCGTGGAGAACCATATCGGGCCGATTCTCAAGAATCGTGTTTTCGATTTCCAGTTCTCTGCCTTTCTCCGGACCGTTTGTTATTCGCACTGTTGCATGTTGAACAGATCGACCAATGGATGCGAGTGGAGATTTTGCTTCCTCAGTGATAAAAATTACTTGTCCGATATAGGAAGAACTTCGATCCATGCGAATGTTGAGCAGCGCATCATCAGCGGGCTGCCCATAGGCCACGAGAGGAACGAATAATCCAATGATGATCGAGAAGAGATGCATAAAGGAAGAGTATCGGAATTAATCCGTGGTGTATTCAGGTGTATTTTCTAAAATATCGTGCGATGGTTCTCCACCAATGAAGAAGAATGCTGCCATCATTGCAATACCAAGGAGCAGAAAGAAGAGTTGGTGCACCGATGCGCTGAGACTTGTTTCTTTATGGAGCTCCGGCAAAAGATCAGACCCTGCGATGTAGAGGAAATTCCCCGCCGCAATGGGAAGGAGAATCAATTCGATGTGTTCGATGGATTGATGGAGGAAGAGAACGGCGATTGCCCCAAGGAACGCAGTGCATGCTGAGAGGAAATTATAGAATAATGCTTTCCTCTGGCTGAAGCCGCTATGAATCAGCAGCGCAAAATCACCAATCTCCTGTGGAATCTCGTGCAGAATTACCGCAATGGTTGTTGCAATGCCAAGCTCAGTTCCCGCAATGTATGCGCTTGCGATTAAGATGCCATCGAGTGCATTATGGATGCCATCGCCGATGATCATGAGTGTACCGAGTGGATGAGTGTGATCGGGGCAACCGATGGAATGGCAATGGTGCCAGTGGATGAATTTTTCCAGAATCAGCGAGAGAACAATTCCCCCAAGGACAAGGCTGAAGGGAAGAATGGGATTCGCCGATTTTTCCACGGCTTCCGGCAGCAAGTGCAAAAATACGTTTGCAAAGAGCGCGCCGGTTGCAAAACCGACAAGAGGGAACAGAAATTTTTGCAGAAGATTTTTCTGAAAAGAGAGGAAGAGTACGCCACCAAGAGATATGAGGCTTACGAGGAGAACGCTAATAAAGATTAAAGAGAGAGTATTCATGGGAAGGAATGAAGAGGATTAAGAGCGGCATTGTGAACACATGCCAATGATTTCGCTGATGTGTCGAGTGGCGGAAAACTTTGCACGGCGCGCGATGGAATCTTCGAGCTTACAGAACTCCGGTTCATGAAACTCCTCTGTTCTTTTACAAGATAAGCACGTGAGAAACCCATGGTGCCCCTCTTCCTCTGGCATGGAGCAGAAGAGGTAGCCACCGCTTGAAGGATGGCGGTGAGCGATATGTTTTTTTTCGAAGAGTGTGAGTGTGCGGTAGATTGTGACGAGATCAATGGGTGATCCGTGCTTTGCAGTGTTATTGCGAATTTCGAGTGGCCTCAGCGGTTTATGGGATTTTTTGAGCATACGAGCAATAGTACGTCGTGGAAGAGTAGTCCGAATCATTGCTTGATGGAGCCATTTATCTACTTCCTCAAATTCCTGCATACGACCATACTAGCAATATGCAAAAGTTTTGCAAACAGTATTTACTCTTTTCAGTGAAATTCAAAAGAGCCAAGCCTTGATTTTCTTCGTCCCCCGCGCTAAAACGTGACGTAATTTCTCCCATTTTTACGTATGTCACCCAAGTCAATGGACGCGCAAACCTATATGCGGAAAGAATTTCTGACCGTGTCTCCCTTAGAGACTCTCAGCAACATTATTCAATTCATGGAAGAACGAAACGAGCATTGGTGCGTTGTTGTGGATGACACAAAAAGAGTCGTCGGCGTGATCAGTAGTTGGGACATCGTCGAGCGACTGGTGCCGGATTATTTAGAGGATGACAAACACCTCGCATCTTTTACTTCACCGGATACATTCCGAGAGCGTTTCCGCGAAATTAGTCCTCATACAGCAAAGTCACTTATGACCGCCGATGTGAAGACACTTGCTCCAACCGATTCCCTTATGAAGGTGGCAACACTTATGTCTGAGTTTCACATTCATTGCCTTCCTGTTGTGGATAAAGATGGGAAGTTGCTAGGAGTGATTAAGCAATCGGAAATGCGCAAAGCTTTTAAGGATATTCTCACTGAATAATTTTCTTCATCACACTTCTTATGGATCATGCTTCTATCGCTTTTTCGGGACAATTCTGGGTTGCTGTTGCAATTTTTGCTGCAACGTACCTCATTATTATTACAGAGAAGATTCATCGAACAGTTGTAGCACTCGCCGGAGCGGTGATTATGGTGCTCGTTGGAGTGCTGCATCAAGAAGCTGCTATTGCAGGGGTGGATTTCAATACCCTTGGGCTTCTTATTGGCATGATGGTGATTGTCAATCTTAGTAAGGGTTGCGGTATGTACGAAGCCGCATCGATCTGGGCTGCAAAAAAAGCGAAGGGGAACCCAGTGGCTATCTTCCTTCTCCTCGGTCTCATGACTGCAGTTTTCTCTGCATTTCTCGATAACGTTACGACCGTTCTCCTCATGGTACCGGTCACACTGGTGATCGCGAGTAACCTCAAAATTACTCCCAAACCGTTCCTCATGAGTGCTATTTTGCTCTCGAACATCGGCGGTACGGCGACTCTTATCGGGGACCCACCCAATATTCTCATCGGGAGCGCGGCAAATCTTTCCTTCAATCAATTCCTGTTCAATCTCTCGCCTATTTCCACCGTTGTTGCAATTGTAACGCTTGGGATGCTCTATTTTATATATCGTTCTGTGCTTCATACGACTCCAGAAGCTCGGGCAGTGATTATGGGGTTCAATCCAAGAGAGGCGATTTCGGATTGGGGTCTTCTCATTAAATCCGTCTTTGTCATTGGTCTTGTGATTCTTGGGTTCCTCACTCATAGCATTACACATCTCGATGGCGCCACCATCGCCATTGCAGGAGCCGCCCTCCTCCTCATTCTTACGAGAGATGAGCCGGAGGCGCATCTTCATCAAGTGGAATGGACGACAATTTTTTTCTTCATAGGTCTTTTTATTGTTGTGACAGGAATAGAACATGTGGGGGCAATAGCAATGCTAGCGGATGGGGTTTTGAAGCTTACGGGTGATAATATGACACTCCTCACACTATCTATTTTGTGGGGATCCGCATTTTTTTCTGCCATTGTGGACAATATTCCCTTTGTGGCAACGATGATTCCTCTCATTAAAGATCTGGGTGCGTCAGGCATGCCGATGGAGCCTCTTTGGTGGGCGCTGGCCCTTGGTGCAGATATGGGTGGCAATGCCACTATAATCGGGGCATCAGCGAATGTTATCGTCAGTGGTATTGCCTCAAGGGAAGGACATAAGATCACCTTTGTGGAATATATGAAGACAGCAATTCCAATCACATTTGTTTCTATCGTCATTTGCACAATCTATCTCTACTTCAGATATCTTTAGAAATAGGTTTCTGAATGGTTACCGAGCAGACTACCCCCGTAGAAGTCCCCGATCTTCTCTTTGTGGCTCTATTTATTCACTGGTAGGCTACTGCGGTGACAATTGCTCTCTTCATGTTCCTCATTCTTTGATCCATATCTCAAGAGGAATTTCATTCAGGATCATATTCATCTATGGGGTTGTATCGGCCCAGGCCGATGGTAGATCGTCCATTCTATCTTTCTCATCACTATGGGGTTGTATCGGCCCAGGCCGATGGTAGATCGTCCATTCTATCTTTCTCATCACTATGGGGTTGTATCGGCCCAGGCCGATGGTAGATCGTCCATTCTATCTTTCTCATCACTATGGGGTTGTAGCTCAGCTGGTTAGAGCGTCCGCCTGTCACGCGGAAGGTCGCGGGTTCGAGTCCCGTCAGCCCCGCCATATAAATTCGGCAAACACATAACAGGCCGATTCCCGGCTGAACGCTGTACTCGTGCCGAAAGGCCATCCTCGCGGGTGGCGTGCACTCGATGATGCTCTCATCGAACACACCTTCGGACACAGTGCAGCAGCGGTTCTCGCCGTTGCTTAGAAACAGAGCGCGGTCAGCAGGAAATCTCTTCGGGAATATGCCTGCTGACCATTTTTGAATGGTATTCAAGTTTCCATCTCTTTTCGCAGTGTCTGCATCATCTTCAGCGTCACTCCCAAGTTTTGCATCATGCCGATTGTTTCTGCATAGCGCTCCCCTGCGATGAAGAGATGCCGCAGATAACTCTTCGTATGCTCGCGACTGAGCTCGCTTGGGGAATCGGGATCGATGATCGAGTGATCGTTCTTAAATTCATTCCGCGTGATCGTGATTTCGCTTCCATCCGAAAGGAACAGTCGTCCATGCCGTGCTTCTCGCGCAGGGAGAACACAATCAAACATATCCATGCCGTAGGCGACTCCGCGACGCATTTGTTCGATATCACCAACACCCATGAGGTAGCGGGGCGTATTGGTGGGTAAGAGCGGTGCGATCTCTTTGACGATGGATTCCATTTCCTCCGGACTCTCCCCAACCGCAAGTCCTCCAAGTGCGTAGCCGTCGAATCCGATGGCAATAAGTTCCTCTGCACATTTCTTCCTAAGTGCGGGGTCGAGTCCTCCTTGGACAATGCCAAAGAGAAGAGGTAAAAAAGTGTCATGCTGAGCGGAGGCGCGTCGTCGTGCTTCGTCTTCGTTCGCTCCGCTCAGCATGACACGGCGCGCCGCAGACGAAGCACAGCACAATTGCTCATGCACCTCCTTACACTTCTTTGCCCATCGGAGCGTTCTCCCCACTGCGCGTTCGATATCACTGTGCGATGCCTTTGAGGGCGGACATTCATCAAAGCACATGATGATATCGGCGCCGAGTTTGTGTTGGATCTGTATCGCTTCTTCGGGACCGAGAAAATGGAGATCTCCGTTTAAATGATCGCGAAACTCGACCCCACGGTCATCGATTGTGCTTCGATGACGAAGCGAAAAAACTTGATATCCTCCCGAATCCGTGAGGATCGGCTTCTCCCATCCAATAAATGCATGGAGTCCTCCCGCTTCCTCCACGATATGCACTCCCGGTCGAAGAGAAAGATGGTAGGTATTGCAGAGAAGGATCTGTGCACCAAGTTCCAAAAGCTCTCTGTGGCTTATCCCACGCATAGCGCCAGAAGTACCGACCGGCATGAAGAACGGCGTTTCGATGATGCCATGCGCCGTACGAATGTTGCCTCTGCGCCCGAGCGGAGTTTCCTTTACGAGAGTGAACATGCGGAAGTAGCGTAGCAGATCGTGCTTTGCCCAGAATGCACTCCGGATGACAATACTTTTTCTTGCTCCCATCGATCACTCTTCCCTATGCTCTCGTGTGATGCCGAAAGTCACCTACATTTGTGCCGATGGCACAACGAAAATAGTGGAAGGAAGCGAAGGCGCCACGATCTTACAAATCGCACTTTCGAACGGTATTCCTCTAGAACATGCCTGCGGTGGCAATGGCTTCTGCACAACCTGTTCGTGCGATGTAAAAGATGGGCAAGCGATGATTGATCATGGCTTTGTGAGTCCGGTGAACGAGCGAGAGGAAAATATGGGAGTCGAGGGTCCGGATCGCCGCCTTGGTTGCCAAACAAAAGTCCACGGTGATGTCACCGTGCAAATTGTGGAGGTGTAAAAAATGTTACTGCTGCAACTCCTCTACAACTTTTCGAAACACTTCCCTCAACCTCTCTTCATCTCCTGTGGCCTTTGGAATATCGATCTCCTGAATATTTTTTCCCAGAACAAATGCACGCACGTTCGCCGCAAAAGCAATCTGCGATGCTTCTTCGCTCATCGAAACTGCTCCAGGTTTGATCGTGAGTTCTGTCACTGCTCCATCTTTTACATCAAATGTGATGTTCATCGTGTGCGTCTGTCCAAGGAATTGATAGGAAGGATTGTATGTCAGAGTTCCTGCGCCGCCTATGAGTGAGGCCGCGAGGTTGCAGCCAGTCAAAATGAACAGTGCGGTAAATATCAAACAGCGTTTCATTATGCTCAGTATTAGGTATTAGGTATTAAGTATCAAGTATGAATGCATACTGAACGCCTAATACGCAATACCTCATACCTTATACCCATCCCTACGTTCCCTCCTGCCAACTTGCGAGGTACTTCCTCTGTTCTGCGGTGAGTTCGTCAATCGTGACTCCCATTTCTTTGAGTTGCAGGAGCGAAATCTCGTGATCGACAGAAGAAGGGAGCGCAATGACCTCATTCTTTAGCTTCCCGCGATTTTTCACGAGGTATTCGCAGGCGAGTGCTTGTCCGCAGAAGCTCATCGACATCACTTCGCTTGGGTGTCCTTCGGCCGAGGCAAGGTTCACAAGGCGTCCCTCGCCTGCCACATAGATCACTTTGCCGCTCTTCATGAGGTATTCATCGAGGTAGTGACGCACGCGGCGCTTGCGGCCGGATCTTTCTTCGAGAGTCTTCAGATCAATTTCGTTATCAAAATGGCCGGAGTTTGCGAGGATCGCGCCATCCTTCATTTTCTCCATGTGTTCGCCGCGAATGACGTGCAGATTCCCCGTCACCGTGACGAAGATATCTCCAAGTGCGCAGGCCTCTTCCATCTTCATCACGCGGAAGCCATCCATAACAGCTTGAAGAGCGGGGAACGGGTCCACTTCCGTCACAATCACATTGGCACCGAGACCTTTTGCCCGCATGGCGCATCCCTTGCCACAGCTCCCGTACCCAAGAACCACAACGGTTTTCCCTGCGATCAAAACATTTGTCGAGCGCAGAATGCCATCGAATGTGGATTGCCCCGTGCCGTAGTAGTTATCAAACAGGTGCTTCGTCTTATTATCATTCACGGCGATCATCGGGCACTTGAGCGCCCCCTCCTTCACCATCGAATGGAGACGAATGATCCCTGTCGTCGTCTCCTCGCAGCCACCGATCAATTTTGCCATGGCATCCTGCCTCTTCGTGTGGAGCTCGGTCACAAGATCGCAACCATCATCAATCGTAAGATCTGGTGCGGTGTCGATCACCGCGTTGAGAAATTTGTAGTAGTCCTCTTTACTCTCTCCTTTATATGCCCACACGAGGACATCTGTTTCTTCCGCAAGCGCGGCGGCGATATCATCCTGTGTCGAGAGCGGGTTGCATCCTGTGATGGCAATTTTGGCGCCACCATCGTGAAGTGTCCGCACGAGCATGCCGGTTTCCTTCGTTACATGGAGCGCCATGCCGATCGTGAGTCCCTTAAATGGTTTCTCCTTTGCAAATCTTTCACGAATGTTCATCAATGCACCCATGCGCCGCTCAGCGACTTCCAAATTCAAGCGGCCCTGCGGAGCGAGTTTCGGATCTTTGACGTGGGACATGGCAAAAGGGGGTTTAAGCAAAAAGCAGGGTGATTTTTCCCTACTCGATGCGGCTTGTCCATGACATACGCCATCGACATATTTTGGCTTTGACTTCGCAGTTTTGGGAGGAAACACTTTTAATGGCTTCTTCTTGCGGAGAATCGTTCGGCGTGGTAGAATTCTCCCATAAGCATAAGATGCTTATGTAATGCAGTCTCAGGTTTAACCTGAGGCTGTGGTTTTTTCTACCCCTTCATCATTATGCGTGCATCATTCATGGCGGCACTCAACCAGATCTGTGCGGATAAGAATGTTTCGCCGGATCAAGTGCTCGAGGCCGTTAAGCAGGCAATAGCAACTGCGTACCGCAAGGATTACGGGAACAAGGAACAAGAAATCCGCGTGGTGCTGCGCGAGGATCAAGACATGCCATCTATTCTTCTCATTAAGGAGATTGTGGAGGAAGTGGAAAACGAAAATTTTGAAATCAGTTTGGCGGACGCCCAAAAACTCAAGCCCGATGCGGAAGCGGGAAGTGAGCTCGAAATCGATGTGACGCCCGAGGGGTATGGCCGCATTGCGGCGCAATCCGCGAAGCAAGTCATCCTCCAAAAAATCCATGAAGCGGAAAAACAGGCTGTGTACCAAATGTTCAAGGATCGCGAGGACGAACTCCTCACCGCAACGGTGACAAAGGTAGAGCCGAACTGGGTCACGCTCGAAATAGAAGGGAATACCGTGTCACTCCCATGGCGCGAACAAATTCCAAACGAGCACTACTACACGGGGAAGCGCATTCGCGTGTACCTCGAGCGTGTAGAACTCACGACAAAAGGCCCGCAGCTCCGCATTTCCCGCACGCATCCGAATCTTGTGAAGAAGCTCCTCGAGCTCGAAATCCCGGAAATTCGTAATAACGATGTCGAGATCAAGGGTATTGCTCGTGATCCAGGATTCCGCAGCAAAGTTGCGGTGAAGAGCGCGGATCCGCGCATTGATCCGATCGGCGCGTGCGTGGGACAAAAAGGCGTTCGTATCCGTTCCGTGATGGAAGAACTGAATGGCGAGCGCGTGGACATGATCGAATGGAACGACGATCCGATCCGCCTCATTTCAACCGCGCTTCAACCTGCTGCAATTTCCGCTGTTATCATCGTCAACCCGAATGAGTACGCGGACGAGGAGGGCAGACTCGTGAAGAAGCGAGCAGCCGTGTTCGTCGAGGAAGCGCAGCGCCCGCTTGCGATCGGGAAGAAGGGGCAGAATATCCACCTTGCTACCAAGCTCTCCGGTTTCGAGCTCGATATGTATAACTACGAAGAGCTTCCCAAATTCCAGGCGAAACTTGCCGAGGTTCGCGGAGAGGTGCCGGAGGTAACGCTCTTCGTCACAGAAGAAGGAGGAGCCGAAGAAGTAGGCACGCCGATTGTGAATCCCGCACCGGAAGCGCAAGCGACGGAACCATCAGAGCAAGCGACTTAGTCCTTTCCTCTTCCATACCACGGCTCAAGCTCTTTCTTCCCGTAGGGGAGCGAGAGGAGAAGATGCGGGAGAATCTCCGTAAGTGACGCGATGTTTTCTGTTCCCATAGGTCTGCACAATGTGAGGAGCGTTTGATGTTCCGGAATGAGCTCACCGATATACTCACCTTTCAGCTTTTCAGCTTCATCGAGACTTAAGATTTCTATCGACGCATCGTGTGCTCCACATTTTTTTATAAAGATCTGTGTGCGGCGGGTGGAGTGGAGCCAGAGGAAATGATGATCGGAAAGTACGCGCGCGGCCCACAAATCACTCAAATGAATACCTGCCGAAGGAATATCAAGTGCATACGAAAGCGCATTGATTGCTGCGATGCCGACCCGAAGACTCGTAAATCCACCGGGTCCAAGGACAGCTGCGAGATTCGTGAGATCTTGATAGGAGTGTCCAGATTCTTTCAGTATGCGCTCAATTGCAGGCACAAGCTCCATATCCCCGTGGGAAGGGAGGGGAGAAGTGGCGAGAGTCTCTTTCTCCGTACAGAGTGCAAGGAGATTTTCGTGACTTCCGGTATCGAGAAATAGGGTGAGCATTGCTACGATACTACACGTGGCGTTTCAACTCTCCATCATCATTCCCGCGCACAATCGTCCGAGGATTCTTCAGAAGACGCTTGATTGTATTGCGGCCCAGACGATATTGAAAAGAGGCAGCCCCTCGACTCGCTCGTCGGCGAGAGTAGATTTTCTTGCTCGAGAAGAGCAACCGATCGAAGTCATCATTGTTTCGGATGGACCGGATGAAAAAACTGCCGAGATGCTCACGAATCTTTCGTGGCCGTTCGAAATCCAATATTTTGCTGTGCCAAAGAGCCAACAGGGAGTTTGCAGGAATCGTGCTGTCGAACGTGCGCGGAGTCCGCTTGTGCTCCTCATTGGCGACGATATCTTCCTCGCGCCGGATGCATGCGAGCGGCACATGAAGGCACACGAGCGGGGAGAGAGCTCCATGATGGTGCTTGGATATACGACATGGGACCCATCACTCACGATTACTCCGCTCATGCGATGGATGGAACAGAGCGGCGTGCAGTTTGGGTATCCAAAACTCGAACGGTATCGCAGTGCGTTTGTTCCACCGCGTATCCAGCAGTGGTTCACGTATACAAGCAATCTCAGCTTGCCTGCCAAGATTCTCTATCAGAATCAATTTCGTGAGGACGCATTGCTTTACGGTTGGGAAGATATTGAGTGGGGCAAGCGATTGATGGATCGAGGTGTTCCTCTCTTCTACGAGCCAGATGCAAAAGCGTACCATCATCATGCGTATGCCGATGAGGAAGTATGGAAACGCTCTTGCATGCTTGGCCGCTCTGCCGTCGCTTTAGAATCACTTGTGCCTTCGCTCAGAATTCTTCCACGCGGCATAAAGAAAATCGCCTATGCAATTATTGGACTTTTTCCAAGTTACAGAGGAAGACACTTCCGGGAATTTTTGCGGGGAATGCGCAGTGCTCGGTAATACCTCACGCAACCTCTGCCATTTTTTTCAGTCGCGTTTTCACCGCCTCATCCCGAGGATCCAATTTATTGATTCGTCGGTATGTTTCACCGGCGCGCTCCTCATCGCCGATTTGCACATGACATCGTGCGAGGAGATGGAGGAGATCGATATCTCGCGGAGAAGCCGCAGAGGCCTTCTCCAGTAGCGGAACAGCTTCTTCGAAGCGTTTGGCAGCAATGCACGCACGTCCTAAATCGAGGCATCGCTCGGGGTTTTTAGGATCGCCGTTCAATGCTTCTTGATATGCCTTGCAAGCATCGACGTACCTTTCTTGCTTGTAACAGGCGAGCCCGAGATTTGCAAAAAGCGCAGGCTCCTCATGTTCCTTGAGGAGTTCTCGGTAGAGAGCTTCCGCCTTCTGTTCCTTGTTACTCAGGAGATACACCTTCGCGAGTTGAGCTTTCACATCTTTTGCATCATGTTGAATGGTGAGTGCTTGAATGAGCGCACGTTCGGCGCCACGGGCATCGAGCTTCGCGAGGTATTTTTCCGCATCACGGAGGAGGGTCCGCACTTCTTGCATTTCAATCGCGCGCGTACGCGGAGATTTTTGATCTTTGGCAAACGGCGTATCTGGAAGCCATTTGGCATTGCGCTGCTCGGCCGCCGCGAATCCTGCCCGTACAGAGCGAACAATGCGACGAGCATTTCTGCTCCGGAGTACTCCGCGCAGAAGAATGATCGAGAGGATGCCGAAACCAGAAAGGATCATGACGAATAGATAGATCATGTGTGCGAGAGGGAGAGAGAGGTGTGTGCGGCCAGAAGATCTTTCTGCGTATTGGTTTCGAGCGTGCGAAGGAGCGAAAAGAACTTGCGAGCGAATGCAGCTGCTTCCTGAGCATGCTGCTTCTCTCCATGCATTTCTGAGCTGATGCGAAGGAACAGCTGACGAAGGAACAGCGAGGAAGATTCATCGGTTTCCCAAGAATCCAATAGGCGGCGATAGCGGGTGAGAATTGAAGGGCTTTCATAAAAATAATGTGCATCGATGTGCATTTGCCTCTGCGCGCGAAAATGCTCTGCATCATTCAGGCAGCGGAGAATAATTCCCGGAGCGCCGCCTGCAATACCAAGGAGCAGAGCACGATCTTCGGAAGACATTGTAGTAACGATGGGTTCTAACTCTGCCTGCGGGACAGGGAAGAAATGCATGGTTCTCATGCGGGAGATGATGGTTTGAGGAACATTGCCGAGTGATTCTGTTGTAAAACAAAAAAGGACGTGTGGCGGGGGTTCTTCCAAAATTTTAAGAAAGGCATTTGCTGCCGTAATGTGCAAACGCTCGATGGAGCGAATGAGGCAGACGGTTTTAGAGCCTTGCGGCGTTTCGTAGAGCCTCTCCTGCAGTGCCCGGACATCGTCGATGCCGATCGTATCGGTTTTCACCTTTGCTTTTGCACGATGCTGCTGCGGCGCCGATGAACTTCTAGCGATAATATTCCAATCAGTGCAGAGCTCGTCGATCCACAATCGATCAAGCGTTAAAAGATCAGGATGCATATTTTTTTTGCAGAGCGCGTGTATGCGTTCCTCTTCCTCATCGTTTGTCTTTGCACTTAAAAGCGATGCAGCAAACCACCGTGCAACTGTGAACTTTCCTAAATGTTTTTTACCGGCAAAAAGATACGCGTGCGCCAGAGTACCATTTTGTATGTCTGCCGTGAGTTCTGCGCATTGCCGACTGTGTCCGATAATAGATGAGGAAGCCATAGCGGACGTGGATGGAAAGCGAAGAATCACGAGAAGATGAAGAGCTTCGCACGGTATTCAAGCTCTCCGATGCCGCAGGGCGATCACTTGCGGTAAGGCAAAAGCCCCATGAACCTTGCTCGCTCAATTGCCTTCCTCAACATTTTTTGATGCCGAAGAGAAGCGCCGGTGTAGTACCGCTTTTTAATATTGCCGAAGTAATCCGTGAAGTTCCGCAGGGTAGGGTAGTCCTTCCAGTCGATGTATGACACATCTGCTTTTGTGAACGGACATGCCCTCTTTCCTGCGGGGAGAACAGAGCCGGTGTTGGGTTTAAAAATGCGTGGCATAAAAAGAGGGGAGTTAGAGTTTAAGATCTTCATCGGAAATGAGTTCTCCTAATCTTTCGGAAAGCTCTTTCTTCGAAAGCTCTTCCGTTGCGGCTGGAGCCGGCGCCTTCTCTAGGGGTTCTGCAGATTTGCGGGAAGCAGGGGCTGTGCTTTGGCGCATAGCGCGCTGCACGATCTTCTTCTTGAGTCCCTCTTCATGCTCTTTCGTGCGGTCTTCCTCTTCTTTTACCAAACCCTCCTTCCATTGTTTAAAGTGCTCCGACCAATCCACCACTTCATACTTTGGAGGGAGTTTGACGATGAGGTGGCGCAGAACTCCTCTTTCAATTTTGAGTTGCTGATCAAGCGAGGGGAGAGCAGCGGGCTTTCCTTCGACATAAAAGAGGACATACTGGCCGTGCGTTTGGCCTTTGATTGCGTAGGCAAGCCCCATGCGCTTCCATTCATCTTTCCGCAGGACGAGGATGTCTTTCTCTTTAAAGAGGTCGGCAATACCACGAAGAGTTTCCTGCTTCTCCTTATCGGAGGCTTCTCCGGGGAGGAGAACCGTGATTTCGTAGATACGAGTTTCTTCGCCAGTAGGCGTGAGAATAGTGTTGGTCATAGGATTCGTGGGCTAAGCACTCCCTTTAAAAAAGAAAGGGAGCGGAATCGACTGCATTCTATGGTGTGTATAAGCCCACTGCAACAAAAAACAAGCCTTTCGAAATGACTTTCCTCCGTATGTCGCAACCCCTCTTCGGCGTTCCTCGCCTATAATGGGACGGCATGTCAGGGAAATCTTTTTCTCATCGGGAGATCTACCGTGGATCGGAGGCAGAGAGCAAGGCAGATTCACCATTGCGGTGGAACCCTTTTAAGGCAGCATCACGGTCCGGAGTCGTAATGAATATTACGAATACGGTTATGCAATCCGTGCACATTTGCCTCCATGCCATTCATCAGTTTGTTGCATGGCTCAAATCCTCGCGCTCACCCAAGGAACTTTTTGCAAAACTTTTGCGCGTTGGATGGATGACAGGAGTGGTAGTTGGTGTATGGCTCATTCTCTACTTTGGATACATTCTTCTCACCCTTCCCGATGTCGACGAAATCGGCGCGCTCATCGCAGCGGAATCTACGGTGATTACGGATAGAAACGGCGTGGAGCTCTACCGTATCCATGGCGAGGAAGACCGCACGCTTGTTTCACTCGATGAAATTAGTGATGCTGTGGAGCAGGCGACGATTGCAATCGAAGATCAACGGTTCTACGAACGCGGCTGTTTTGACATGATTGGCTTCAGTCGTGCAGTACTGAGCCAGTTTCTTTCGGGTGTTTTTGTACGATCGGGAGGATCGACGCTCACGCAGCAGTTTTCGAAAAATGCGCTCATAGGAACGCGGAAGAAAAAAATTACCCGCAAGTTTCGCGAATATATTTTAAGCTGCCAACTCGAAGGCAGATACACCAAGGATGAAATACTCGAATTCTATTTAAATCGCATTCCCTATGGCAACAATGCACATGGAATCGAGCAGGCAAGCCAGACCTACTTTGCCAAATCCGCGTCCGGACTCACTCTTGCAGAAGCATCGGTTCTTGCGGCACTGCCTCAACTTCCAACGTACCTGTCACCCTATGGAGATCATGTGCGAACAACACTGTCTGAGGAAGGTAAGAAGCGATTCGATCGTGGAAAAATCCAATCCTCGGACGACATACGGGACCAGGATTTTTGGCTTGGCATCATGGGGCAAACCTTCGGTTCGGGTGCGAGCGCTGTCTACATCGGTGGACGAACAGATCAAGTTCTCCGCAATATGCAGAATCAGGGTTTCATTTCGGAGGAACAGAGAGTTGCAGCACTTGATGAATTGCAAGCCATTTCTTTCAAGCGTGCGCGCGAGAACATCCGCGCCCCCCACTTCATGTTCTTTGTTCGGGATTTTATCGAAGAGGAATTTGGCGACCAGTTCGAGGCAGGATTCCTCGAAAGTGGTGGCCTCACCATCACGACATCGCTCGATTGGGAACTGCAACAGATCGCGGAAAAAATTGTGAATGACGTGGGGGAAACAAATCGAACGATCTACAACGCTCACAATGCCGCACTCCTCGCCGCTGATCCTGTCACTGGGCAAATTGTGGCATACGTTGGGAATCGCGATTACTGGGACATAGCAACTGATGGCAATGTCGATATTGTCCGTGCACCGCGACAACCCGGCTCCTCCTTTAAACCGTTTGTCTATGCGGCGGCCTTTTTACACGGAGCGTCGCCCTCCACAGTGTTGTATGACGTGCCGACAAAAATCGGAGACGACACCCCCGAAAATTTCGATGGAACATTCTGGGGTCCGCTCACGATTCGCAAAGCACTCGGCGCTTCGCGGAATATTCCGGCGGCAAAAGCGTTTTTCCTTGCCGGGGGCGAGGAATCGATTGTGGAACTTGTGTCAGATTTGGGTGTGCCGACCGTGCGTACCCGCCGCGACGAACTTACTGCGGAGCGAGGCACTCTATATCAGTACGGTTGGCCGCTGGCCCTTGGGGCCGCCGAAGTGCCGCTCTACGAAATGCTGCAGGGATACATGACATTTGCTCGCGGTGGAAAAGCGATTGATCTTCAGCCCGTGCTGAAGATCGAAGATCGTCTGGGCAATATCCTCTACGAGGCTCCTGAGAAATTGGAAGAGAAAGATGTCCTTGATCCTCGCGTTGCTGCGATGATCACTTCCATTCTTTCGGATGAGTCCGTCCGCCCAGAGGGGTACTGGCGGGATCAGCTCTCGGTCCCCGGATTCCAATCTGCAGCAAAGACCGGGACGAGCAATAAGTGCTTTAAGCGATCGACGGTCGAAGGGAGCAGCATGTCGGAGGGAGTCTGTATCGATTCGAGACCGGATAACACATGGACAATCGGCTACACGCCCAATCTTATTACCGCTGCATGGGCGGGAAATGCATCTGGAGGAGCGCTCTCGGTAAAGGCAACCGGCCTTACTACCGACAGTCCGATTTGGCATGGATTCATGGTGGCGGCCCATAAGCGCATGCTCAACCCTGTGACGACATTTACGATACCATCGGGACTCGCGAGCGCGCAGGTATCGGAACTTTCCGGCAAGCTCGCTTCTTCCTGCACGCCTCCTGACTACCGCAGAGCAGATATTTTCTTCGAAGGAGAAGTGCCGAAAGAATTTGATGATGCGTGCATCGAAATCGAAATCGATAAGCTCACGGGATTCATTGCCTCGGACGAGTGTCCGCCGGAAGCGCGCGAAGCAGGTAGCTTTTTCCGTCCACGGAGTGAGCTCCCCGAACGATTCCCGCTCTGGGAGCAGGCCGTGCAAACCTGGGCAAAGGATTTAAGCAGAACACCGATGTATTCGCGAACAAAGCTCCCTGATCTCATGGCACCGCTCGATATCGCGACCGAAAAAGATTCCGTGTTTTGGAAAACGGTTGGCATCGATTCCTCCGGTCATCCGATCCGTACTCTTCGCGGCACTGGAGCATTCCTCCCATTGCCTTTGCCTCTTGCTCCTACCGAGATGTGCACGCTCGCACTCACGCCCGGACGACTCACAAAGCCTTCGGTGCACATTCTCTTTCCATCGGCGGGCGGATCCGCTTCGGCTCCTTCATTTAAACCAAAGATCGAGCTCACCGTAGGGAAGAGTGTGCGGGAAGTGCTGTACGAGCTCGATGGCAAACCAGTTGCGCATGTCCTTTCCGGTTCATCACTCACGCCCATGATCCGCATTCCACGCAGATTCGATACTGCAGGAGATCATGTGCTTAAAGTCACAGTGACCGATTCCTACTTCAATCAGTCGACAGATTCCGTTCGCTTTACATTCCTCGAGGATGCCGGCATCCCTCAGGTTCAAATTCTTACGCCGCCAGCAGGATCGATTCTCCGTGTTGGCTCCGATGTCACCGTGCGTGTCGAGGCTGTGGATCCTGGCGGATCGATTGATCGGGTTCAGTTCTTCCTTGGGGATCAACTCCTGACAACGCGTCGCGGAAGCTCTCCCTTTGAGCTCACCTTCACGATTCCCGCCATCGAAGGGCAATCCTTCCTCCGTGCTGTTGCGATCGATAGTGCCAAAAATGAAGGTCTGGATGAGGTGGAGGTCACGATTGTTTCACCGTAGAATCCCCCCATGCTTCGCAGCCATACTTTAGGCGAACTCCGAAAGGATCACAGTGGATCGGCGGTCACACTCTGTGGCTGGGTCCATCGTCGTCGCGATCATGGCGGGCTCATCTTCATCGATCTCCGTGATCGGTATGGATTTACGCAGGTAGTTTTTGATCCAGAAGATTGCGCGAAGGAGATTTTTACAATTGCGGAGACCGTTCGTCCGGAATGGGTGTTGAAAGTGGAGGGAGTGGTGCGCCCGCGCATCGAAAGCGCCGTTCGCGACGATCACCCGACAGGCGCTATCGAAGTTCTCATTTCTTCAGTCACAGTTCTCAATGAATCGAAGACGCCGCCATTCGAAATCGATGTAGAAAAGACAGTGGGAGAAGAAACGCGTCTCGAGTACCGATACCTCGATCTCCGTCGGCCGCGCATGCAACGGAATATTTTGATGCGCCACAAACTTCTGCAGGCTGTTCGCAAGTATTTTTACGATCGCGACTTCGTCGAAGTGGAAACTCCCATTCTCATCAAGGGAACTCCCGAAGGAGCGCGCGAATACCTTGTCCCATCGCGCGTCCACCATGGAGAGTTCTACGTGTTGCCACAGAGTCCGCAGCAACTTAAACAACTTACGATGATCGCGGGACTTGATCGTTACATGCAGATAGCGCGATGTTTCCGTGACGAAGATCAGCGTGGTGACAGGCAACCTGAGTTCACGCAGGTGGATGTCGAAATGTCCTTCGTGCAAGCGGAAGATGTAATGGAAATCACCGAGGATGCGCTCATCACTATCACTAAAGCGCTTCGTTCTGATGTGCAGATCAAGGAAGCACCCTTCCCGCACCTCACGTACGATCAAGCGATGCATACCTACGGGAGCGACAAACCGGATTTGCGATATGATCTTCCATTCACCGATGTCACGGAGCTCTGCAGAGGCTGCGGCTTCAGCATCTTTGCGGGAGCAGTGGAACACGGCAGCCTTGTAAAAGCGCTCTGTGTACGGGGTGGTGCGCTGTATTCGCGCAAAGACATCGACGAGCTGACAGAGATCGCAAAGGTTTACGGCGCGAAAGGTCTTGCGTGGATCAAAGTCACGGATTCGGGCTTTGATGGAGTTCCCGTTCCAAAACTTGGCGACGAGCTCACGCGGAAGATTGCAGAGAAAACTCATGCGGCAAAAGGGGATATCATCCTCTTTGCAGCAGATGCTTTCCGTACGGCATGCGAAAGTTTGGGGGCGGTGCGCATAGAAATTGCACGGCGCCAGAACCTCATTGATCCAAAACTCTGGAGTTTTGTATGGATCACCGATTTCCCGATGTTCGAGAAAGATAAGGAGACAGGGGAGCTCGCAGCGATGCACCATCCATTCACGCGGCCAAATAAAGATTCACTCGATCTTTTAAAGACGAATCCATTGGAAGCAAAGGCCGAAGCGTATGACGTTGCCTTAAACGGCTACGAGATTGCCGGAGGATCCGTGCGTATCCACGAACAAAACCTCCAAAAACTCATCTTCGATATTCTTGGTGTGACCGATAAAGAGGCAGAGCGGAGATTCGGCCACATGCTCCGCGCGTTCGAATTCGGCGCACCGCCGCACGGCGGCATTGCATGGGGATTCGATCGCCTCACGATGATCTTCTGCGACGAGCCGAATATCCGCGAAGTGATCGCCTATCCCAAAGATCAAAAGGCGAAGGATTTGATGCTGGGTGCTCCCACACCAATTCCGGAGAAGCAACTCAAGGAGCTTGGGGTGCAGGTGACAAAGGAATAATGGCTCTCCTCGTACGAGTCTTAAGGCTGTAGAATCACACCGGATCTTTTCGTAGAAAGCCGGGGTGGCGAAATTGGCAGACGCGCCAGCCTTAGGAGCTGGTGGGAGCAATCCCATGGAGGTTCGAGTCCTCTCCCCGGCACCATCCGGCTTCGTCCGTCCGCCTATGGCGGACGAGACTACGCCGAGATGTTGCCTTACTTCATCTGAAATGTTTACCGTCTATGTCCTTCGTAGCATAAGGAAGAAATATCTCTATGGCCGTCCGAAGTCCGCCACAGGCGGACGAAGGTGCTCCCCTTTTGCTTTAGGTGATCTTTTTAATCTCAGCAATCGTATTGCGCACGGTCTCTTCCTGCAGTTCCCATGTTTGAGCTTTAATCATCTTTACTTCTTTTCCTGCCTCGGGAGTAACAGGAATCTGTTCTCGCAGTTGTTTTGCCGATCGATTCATAAAGTTAGCCACATTTTCCATTTCCGTGACAATCTCCTGCCTCTTCGTCGCGGGAACGTTTTCCGCACGATCTTTCTGTTTTGTAAGATACTCTGTAACTTTCACTGGATCATTAAAATCAGGCATCGAAACAGCAGTGTCTATTTTTGGAGGCCGACCATCAGCGTAATGAATTAAATTGCCGCCCGGGGCTCCGTCCCAATACAACGTCATATTTTTCATAACTGAGAATGTTCCATCCCGTCCAGCTTTTTTATAGGTGCCATCTTCTTGTAGTTGCATATTGTTATTTTGCGCCCACTGTTCCTTCTTTTTACCGTTGCCCGAAATGAGGGCAATGAGCTTGTCCAATTTGTCCGGAGCAAGGATATACCCTCCTTCTGCCACCTTTCCTTTAAAATCAAGTTCTTGGTGTTCATCCAGCACTCTTTCGAGAAATTCTCCATCCCTTGGTGTTGCGGATTTAATATGAAGCCCATCGCTGTGCAGCGATATAGTGTGATTTCCCTGCGCTGCATTGAATTTTGTAATTTTTGCCTCCATTACTTCTTTGCTTTCAACCTTCGGGCCCTCTGTGGGCTTCCCTGTTTTCCCTATTACTTTGGCCACTCCCTCATCAATCGACTTTCCAATTCTGTCTCCTGTACCCTTTAAGAGTTTGAGACTTGTGAATCCGAGAACCGCCACATTAATGAGCCTTCCAATAGTGTTCATTCTGTGTGTGTTTGCCAGCGTAAGATTCTCCTGCTTCAACTCCTTTACAGAATTATCCACCGAAAACCCTTGTGCTCCGAGCCATAGCTTTGTGAGAGATTGCTGCATTTCGGAGTTTCCTTTCGCGAGGAATTCTTTCATCTCCTTTAATATATCGCTTCCAAGCTGATTCTTTGCTTCCTCTAATTCTTTTGGCGTGAGTGGTGAATCAACGCCTTTCTCGGCATCTGCGGCGGTTGTTTCCCGTACGACATCAGGATGGCTTCGGAGTATTGCTTCTGCTTCGGTGTGTACCTTTGCGAGGTACTCCTGAGGATTTTTTTCATCAAAAGGAACGCCGTTCATTTTTTGTTCGAGCGTTTTCATCACTTGATCCCGGATGACATCGGCAGAGCGCCCTAACTTTCTCCCAGCAAGTTGCGTCGTAAGCACACTGAGGAGATCCGTCCTCATTTTTTCCATAACATCCTCTTTTGTTGTCAGTTTATCCGCGCCTTCATTCGTTTTTGCACTAAGCTTTTCAGCCATGTCATCCACGGAAGCTTTTGCCTTTTTAGATCCTGCATCTGCTTCCTCGACTCGTTCGCCTCCCGCTTTTTCCGGATCATCTGCTGGAGCTTCACCACCAGCTTCTCTATTTTCAGGAACTCCTGCATTCGGTGCATTGTTTGCATTTGGCGCTTCTCCTTCTGCGAATGCAAGTCGGTGCTCGCGATAGAACGAATCTTCCGAATGGTGGAGGTGAGTGGTGTGATTCATAGAGTTTTTACGAACGGGATGTTCCGACTTCGGGATTTTCGAGTTGTGCGTTTCCGGGCTTTGTCCTTTCTGTGGCGTCGGCTTCGCGCTTCGCGGTATCTTCAGCTTTTGTTTCTGTTGGCCGTGCTTCGTTGCCTCCTTCCACGCGAACAATATCCGGCGCTTCATTTGGTGCCGGTTTTTTACCTATTTCATCTGATGCATCGCTCAATCCGGCAGTTGCGCTGATATCTGCCGACTCTTCCGCAATATCTGCGGCATCCTTGGATGCCGTTGCTACGGCATCGTTGATATCGCTTTCGATGGAGTTCTGAGCATTGATTTTCTTTTGGAATGCCTCTGTTGAAAGAAGAATTTCGAGCGGTGTTTTACGCGAATCTTCTCCCTGCAATATCCGCTTCTGCGCTTCCTCCGTTTCCTTCTCGTGATTATCATCGCCTGTTTCCTGGCTCTTCTTATTCTTTGTTTCAGGCGTTTCCTGCGACGGCATCGCTTCGTTCGCATTGCCAAAAAAATGAATGCAGCGATTTTCGCCTGTTTGGAACAAAAACTGCATCATGCTGCGCTAAAGAATGATTCCATTTCGTCCATTTTGGATTGATCGGCGTTGCGATCGCGCGATTCAAGTTCGATAATTGCTTGCTTGCGGAAACTCATGACTTTTTCGTGAAGCTCTGCCATATAGATCACAAATTGCTTATCGTATTCTGCAAAAGCTTTGTTATAGCGCACTGCACGTTTTTGCTTTTCCTCTGGAGTTTCGTTGCGGTACTGTTCCTTTAATTTTGGAAGATTATCCGAAAGAAGTTCCAATTCGATTCCCCGCATGATGCTGTCGTAGATTTCCTTCCCCGTTGGGATGACGGGAGGCGTGATTGTGCCGGAGGACTGGTTCGCTCTCATGGTGATTGATGTGTATAAATCTGGCTATTCTACCACAAAAACACCGTTTTTGGCAACCGAAGAATCATGCTCGTCGATTGGTTGCTCTACGCATAGATGTTGTTTACACTGCGCCCACACCACCGCTATCCAGAGTGGCGTCGATGGGAACTGGCCCGGTCGAGACGCCCCCCAACCCTCCAACATACTTCGCTCGTCCAGAGCAAGTACACAGTCGGAAACGGTGGGAAATCCAGCCCCTCTACAGGGGAGCGATAGTCCCATGGCGCTCTTCCTCTGACAGAGGACGAGTTCTTTCTTACGATATTCTCTATTTTTTTCCTCTTCTCCCATGTCCTATCTCTTTACCTCGGAATCCGTTACCGAGGGGCACCCCGATAAAATTTGCGATCAGATCAGCGATGCAATCTTAGATGAAGCGCTCAAGCAAGATCCCCATGCGCACGTTGCGTGCGAAACACTTGCGACAACCGGTCTTGTGATCGTTGCAGGGGAAATTCGCACGACGGGTTACATTCCGATCGCGCAGATCGCCCGCGATACCATTCGAGACATCGGTTATGACGATGCAACGTACGGGTTCGATCACAAGGCGTGTGCCGTCATTGTGTGCGTCGGCGAGCAGAGCGCGGATATCGCACTCGGCGTGGATGAAGACACGAATCAAACGAAGGAACAGGGAGCAGGAGATCAGGGGCTTATGTTCGGTTATGCATGTGACGAAACCCCCGAGCTTATGCCATTGCCGATTGCGCTCGCGCATAAACTCACGAGGAAGCTCACCGAGATTCGTAAGAAAAAGGAACTCGGGTACTTGCGTCCGGATGGCAAGAGCCAAGTGACGGTAGAATACGATGAAGATCACCAGCCGGTTCGGGTAGATAGCGTCGTGATTGCGACCCAACATCGAGACGATGTGACGCACGAGCAAATTTGCACCGACATTAAGAAGCATGTCATTGTGCCGGTGTGCGGATCGCTTCTCGATGCACGCACAACATTCCATATTAATCCTACCGGCCGTTTCGTTATCGGCGGTCCTCCCGGGGATTGCGGGCTTACGGGACGAAAAATTATTGTCGATACCTACGGCGGCATGGGGAGACACGGCGGCGGTGCGTTTTCGGGAAAGGACCCAAGCAAAGTCGATCGCTCCGCAGCGTACGCGGCGCGATGGGTAGCGAAGCACATCGTGAAAGCAGGGCTCGCAAAGCGCGCAGAAGTGCAGATTGCCTATGCCATTGGTATTGCTGCCCCTGTCTCGATCCATGTGCAAACCTTTGGTACGGGAACTGTGGATGATCGCAAATTGGAAGCCGCCGTCCGCGAAGTATTTGACCTCCGCCCTGCTGCAATCATTCGAGATCTTGATCTCCTTCGACCTCAGTACCGTCAACTTGCGGCGTATGGGCATATGGGAAGAGAAGATTTGGATATCGCATGGGAGAAGTGCGATCGAATCGATGCGCTGCGAGAGGTAGTTGCGAAACTCGATCAGAAAACATTGGTTGGTGTGGAAAGATAATAAAAGAATCGTGCTTGTAGAGACGCGCCCGCGGCGCGTCTCTACAACGATGAATACGCAAAGCAGATATGCATCAACGAAAAATGCGCATGGCTACTTCATTTTCTCTTCCCATTCAAATACTTTTTCAATCGGCAAGATATGCGTTCCCGGGAAGTAGTACTGCAAGATTTCCTCTGCTGTTTTTCCTTCATTTGCCTGCCCCTCCGCTCCGCATCCGCTCATGCCGACGCCATGGCCGGCATTTGCGAGGCCCGTACACCAAGGATCCGTTTTGCTGTCGAGGTATGGCGTATGCGACCACCCCCAAACTTCTTCAGCAGATTTTGTGTGTCCATCGTCGCTCGAAAAATACGGAGCCTTTACGATTTTGCGCTGCCATGCAAGAACTTGTCCGGCTGTATCTTGCGACGCTTGAACCCATCGAGGGTTTTTTTCTTCGAAGTACAAACCGCCGTAGGCCTGGAACTCCCTCGGGTCATCCGAACCGTCGTATGGTTTCCCCGGGAACTTCTTCTGGTCGGAGAGAACGTAAAAGAGGGCATACGAACGCGCCGCGATTGCAAATGAGCGCTGCTTTTCCCACGGTTCGCTATCTGGCTCTTCCGCAAGACCCGCAATGTAGTCCTCGATTCCAAGCTCGTTGATGAGCACCAATTTGTCATCAATAATTCTGCATTCGAGCACTCCTCGGAATCGATTCGTACTTTTTTCCTGCGTCATGATAGTGAGAAATCCTCTGTCGTCAGTCGAGGCGAAGCGGAGCATGCCCGCCATGAGGTTGCCGTTAGCCGTGGAGACCTTGCATTGTCCCTGCTCCATGCCGAGTTGAGCAGGACCGTTTGCCATAATAATCCCATTTACTCCTTCGATTCTCATTGTCGAGGGAGAGGTGAGGATTGCAGAGTTTTTGCCGTACGAAAGTTTGATGCGGATATCGGTCATTGCCTTGCTTCGTTCGGGGGGGGGAGCCCGGCGAGCCAAGCGCTCCGTTCGCAAATTACGCCGCTTTACGATGCGATCCGTCGACACATCTTTCCGCAGATTGCGCGGCACGAGGGCATCCGATGTTTTTGTCTGCACGAGGTATTTTCCACGAGGCCTGACGGTGAGTGAAAAATTTAAATCACCGATCGAGAAGGTATAATCTCCATCATTTTTTGGCGCCAGGAGCGAAAGTGTGAGATCTTCCGACTGATACGGAGCAATGGTGACCGGCGAACGCAGGGAATCGCGCATGCGAAGGCCTGTTTTTTCCTCCATGAGAACAATGGTGGGATTGGAACGCACAATGCTTGCAAGATCTGCATAGCGATTGATGCCGGCTTTTCCCGTGCGAATGCGGAGCGGAATCGGAGCTTGCTCCCGCGGGGCCAACGTAATATCGGTTCCTGCCAATGACTCGAGAACCGCATTCTTCAATTGGATAGTTCTTGCTTCGTTCATGGCGAGCATCGTAGGAGCGGATCCATGTGAGGAAGAAAAGGCGATTGCAGGAATCGGTTCCGCGCGTGAAGCGAGGAGAATGGATTCCCCAACGAGTGGAGATCCCTCGGCGAAGCGGGGGAGCAGTTTCCGTTCGTATTGTCCTTCCTCCTCAATATTTTGAATGTTAAGCCGGAATGATGCCTGATCACCCGGTGCGACGACGCCGGGTTCCGAAAGAATGGTCACTTCCCCTGTTCCTCCCTCGATATCGAATCCAATCTCGGTGAGTGAATTCTTTTCCCATGGGACTGTTCCAGAATTGATGAGCTTTAACGTGCCTGCAAGATCTTCCCCCGTTTTATGGAGCGGCGGGAAATACGACGTGACATATGTGAACCGCGGTGATGCTTGCTCCGTATTGAAAGCAAGTTGCGCCATATTTTTTATGAGCCGTTTTGTATTATTGACGACCGGCGTAAAGGTGATTGCCCCGTTTTTAGGCGTGAGCCCCGCTTGGAAATCCACATCGAACGTCGCAATATCTCCAGGCTTCGCTTGCGGTTCGCGCATGGTTCCTGCCACAAAACTGAACGGGCGGACTCTTGTGAAATACATTCCCGGGTCTCCCTGCGCAAGGAGCCATGTATTCTTATCCCACGTTTCGGTTCCTACATTCATAAACCGCACGGAGATTTTTCCGCTTTGGCCCATGGTTGCCCGGAGCGGAAGTAGCGATTCCGTGAGCGCAGCTTCGTCTGCGTTCGAAGGCGCAGCAGCCGTGGAGAAGAGGGGAGTATCGATCGCGCGCTCTTTTGCAGAGAAACGCACCTGTGGTAGAAGTTCGTACGAATAATTGCCGGGACACGCGGTTTGTCCCACATCGCGGTGCCCGACGATCGTTGGCGTTGTTTTTCCGTGGTAGATCGTTTTATCGTTGGGTTCGATTTTGTATTTATCGGCAACATAGACAATGAGCCACCGAAGCGCAGTGAGCTGCGCGTCCGTCGGCTTTCCTGTTTGAAAATTTCCCATAAGTGATATACCGATTGCACCGACGTTGTTGCAGTAGGTGTGGGCGCCAACGGAATAATCTCCTCCTGCACGACCCTCAAAAATCATGCCGCTTGGTCCAATGACATAGTTGTAGCCGATATCTCCCCATCCACGGGCAACGGCGTGATATTCGTATACCGTACGCATGCGTTCGGTATCGGAGCGAGCAAGTGAGGAAGGCGAATCTTCCGCCGTGTGATGGATGACGATAATATTTTCCGAATCCGAATAGCCGATCGGCCAGAGCAGAGTTTCTTCTTTGCCATCGCCATCGATATCCTCCGTGAATTTTCGATTCTTTTCGCGGAACTCTTCGGGGTACAGGTATGCCCGCCGGTCACAGCGCATGATGAGATCCGGGCTTGTGTAGAACGCACGGGTTTTAAGCTCCTCTCCTCTACTGCTGATCCGTAATTTTTCGTTCGCACCCCACTGCCAGCGCGGGATGATGACTGGGGCGGGGGTTAAGCTCCGACCTGCCGCCGCTTCCAACGTACTCGTCTGATCTGGCTCCACATGGATTGCATGGAGAACGACATCAGTACTTTCCGATGAACGGATGCGCACGGCAGTTGCATTGTTTGCAAACAGAAGATTGGAATCTTTTTCCCACGGTTGCGCGTCGCCATCGATCAATACTTTCTGCCACAGACTCCATTGCCCCTTTTATTTCATCTGCAATTCCACAACACCTGCAGTCTCTCCGAGCGAGAGAGCAATACCTGTTGCCGGAACCGTGAGGAGGTGTTCGGAGATTCTCTTGGCGCTGAGTGAGATCTTTGTGCTTTCGACTGTGGCGAACGCACTGTCCGGTGCAAAGAGAGGAACGAGAACGAGAGCCGTCAGCAGCGCTTTCTGAAGCGAGAAAGACATTACGGACAGTATATAGAAGAGGCGGTCGCAAGAAAGTCATCTCCCCTTTACAGAAGGCGCACATATTCATCGACCATTTTCTCCACAGAGAATTTCTTTTGTACTGCTTTCCTGCCTTGTTCTGCATACTTTTTACGCACGAGGGGGTCGCTCATGCGGAGAATCCCAGCGCGAAGATCTGCGGCGTCCCCGGCTTTTACCACGAGGCATTCTTCGGGCAAAAGATGCGAAGCGATACCGCAGGCATCCGTGCAGATCGTCGGAATATTGGATGCCATGGCTTCCGCGATCACGAGTCCAAAAGGGTCGTGGTCGCGGCTCGGGAGGACGAGGAGATCGATGGAGCGATAGAATGAAGAAACATTTTCGACCGTTTCTCGTACGATGTAGTTTGCGGGCGGAAGATTTTTTGCAAGAAGCGATCGAATCATCTTTTCTTCTCTCCCTGATCCGATAATAGAGAGATGAAGCGCGGGAAGATCTTTCACCGCCTCGATGAGAACATCCACTCCTTTGTCTTTCGTGAATCGTGCGATGCAGCCGACACGAAATGATGGAGATGCTCTTTCGATCCTCTCTATCGATTCAGTCTTCGGAAGATCGATGCCATTGGGAATGGCAATGATTTTTCCTTTCCATCCCATACGTCGATAGATCTCTGCGCTCATGTTCGAAACACAGACGGTTGTTGCGAGCGCACTCAATCGTTTGAGCAAAGGAAGCCACGGATTCCGCGTGAGCCACTTTCCCACTCGATCATGTTCGATCCAAATCACTTTGATGCTATGTTCTTTGCACCATGGGGTGAGCAGCAGCTTTTCGGTGAGCGAGAGCATGAAAATAGCGGTAAGCGGCCCGCCCGGCCAGATGGCCGTTCGGACGGGTAAGCGGCCCGCCCGGCCAGATGGCCGTTCGGACGGGTAAGCGGCCCGCCCGGCCAGATGGCCGTTCGGACGGGTAAGTTCCTGTTCCAATGCGCTGATTAATTTTTTCTTCATCTCTCCTTTTCTCCATACAAATGAAATGACACCCCACTTTGTGACTGGCGGCGGTCCGATATCTAATTTTTTTACAACCACCTCTCGTCGTTTATTGCCGATTGCTTGTAACAGTGTTGGGCAACTCCCCACGAAGCGCACCTCATGCCCACGCTCCAATAATCCCTTCATCACGTTGAGCGTTTGTACCTCTGCGCCGCCGAAACGGCTCTCGAGCGGGAAACGGGTAAAGAGAACATGCATGGAGGAAGCATAGCAGCGAAAAAATTCCCGGCAGATCAGAGTTCTTAAATCAGGAGACCTAAAGCAAAGCTCCAGGTCTCCAAAAGCGGGAATATTGCTTGCCTCTTCCAAACACGATGCCTGGAAGACGACTCTGGCAATCTATTCCTCCTCTTGTACTCGTTCAAGCAAATTCTCTGGAAGCTTTGAATGAGGGATATATCCCCTTTGAAAGTGTTTGCATGCTTTAAAACGGAGAGTCTGGAGGTAAGTTACCTCCAGACTCTCTCTCAGGGGTTACCTGCCCCGTCTCCCGCAAAGCGGGAGGTGGTCTGTTGAATGTACTCCTCCCGTTACTCTCCTCAAACCACTTCATGAAGTACGAAGATTTTGTTTAACCATAGCCATATTCAGGCAAATTGCCCGTGGCATTTTTTGAACTTTTTGCCACTGCCACAGGGGCAGGGGTCGTTGCGGCCCACCTTTTCTTGCTTGCTTGGGCCAGCGGAGATTTTTCGTGTGTCTTGCGAGATGCTTCGACTCTGCCCCTCGCTTCGCTCGTGGCGTCGCTCAGCATGACGTTCTTGGAGCGAGGAGGCCACTCCCGTTTCCGTCAGTTCCCCTTCGATTTCATCGATATTTGTCTCCAAATTTTCCTGCTCCATGCGCGCCTGCTCGATCATGGCTTGCGGTGCAAATTGTTGAAAATCAATCTGAAAGAGCATGCGGACGATCGAAGATTCGATCTGCGTAATGAGTGCTTGGAAGAGGCGAAATCCACGGTCCTTGTATTCGATGAGTGGATCCCGTTGTGCAAAACCGGAAAAGGCAACTTGCTCCCGCAGGTGCGCCATCTCATCGATGTGATCCATCCAGTGCGTATCGATGGCACGGAGTGTCACGATGCGCTCGGCATCAATCGAAAGTGAGGAATCATGAGCGGCACATTTCTCTTCGTACTGGGCATTCGCATGTTCCACGAGGTATGCAATCAACTCCTCCGACTTCTGGAATTTTTCGAGCGTGCCTGTTGGGATTTTTGTAATGAGCGGAGGGTGAATCGCAGCGAGGAGCGTTGTGAGCTCGCTCAGGTTCCATTCTTCAGGATCAACGGAAGCGCTCTGGAGAGCGACAATGGCAGAGATCTCTTTTGCAATGTAATTGAGGATTTCTTCATGGAGCGAGAGTTCGGGTTGGAGCTTGGGCTGGGACAAACCTGAACCTGAACCCTCTGGTGCCAACTTCATTAAGAGCCGCTGCCTGCGTTTGTACATGAGTTCACGGTGTTTATTCATCACGTCGTCGTACTGCACCACGTGTTTGCGAATATCGAAGTTATGTCCCTCCACCTTCTTCTGCGCGTTTTCGATCGCACGGGAGACCATGGTGTTTTCGAGCGGAACGTCATCCGGCACATTCATCTTCACCATCATCGATTTCAACCGATCACCGCCAAACAGGCGCATGAGATCATCCTCCATACTCACAAAGAATTGTGATTCCCCCGGATCTCCCTGCCTTCCCGCGCGTCCACGGAGCTGATTGTCGATGCGTCGCGCTTCGTGCCGTTCCGATCCTAAAATTGTGAGTCCACCAAGATCCGTTACACCTTCTCCTAATTTAATATCCGTTCCGCGCCCTGCCATGTTCGTCGCAATCGTCACTGATCCCTTTTGTCCCGCGCCTGCAATGATTTCCGCTTCGCGCTCGTGCTGCTTGGCGTTGAGTACTTCATGCGGAATCCCATCGCTTGTGAGGAGTGCGGAGAGCGCTTCTGATTTTTCGATGGAGGTCGTCCCGACGAGCACCGGCTGTCCCTTTGCGTGCTTCTCCTTCACAATCTTTGCGATTGCTTTAAATTTTGCGGGAACCGTCCGATAGATTGCATCCGATCTGTCATCACGAATGAGCGATTTGTTTGTCGGAATCACGAATGTCCGCAGCCTGTAGATCTGCTCGAATTCATCTTCTTCCGTCTTCGCGGTCCCCGTCATTCCTGCGAGTTTGGCGTAGAGGCGGAAGTAGTTTTGGAACGTGATCGTCGCGAGCGTTTTGCTTTCCCGTTGGATCTCCACATTTTCCTTCGCCTCGATCGCTTGATGGAGCCCGTGACCATAACGGCGACCTGGCATCAAGCGGCCTGTGAACTCATCAACGATAATAATTTCTCCATCCTTCTCCACGTAATCCACATCCTTCTGGTACACCGCGTGAGCGCGGAGCGCCTGCTCGATGTGGTGGACTTCTTCGAACCCTCGCTCGGTGTAAATATTGTCGACCCCGAGGAGCTGTTCCATTTTTTTGATTCCTTCTTCGGTCAACATGGCGGCGCGCTGCTTTTCGTCCACGGTGTAGTGTTGTTCCTTCGCGAGTCCCCGTACGAGGCCGGAGTACGTCCGGTACTTCTGCGTGCTCTCCTCAGCAGGTTGCGAAATAATGAGCGGCGTGCGCGCTTCATCAATCAAGATCGAATCCACTTCATCGACGATTGCGTAGTTGAGCCCGCGCTGCACCTGTGCCCGGATCGATGGTGCCATGTTGTCGCGCAGGTAGTCGAAGCCAAATTCATTATTCGTGCCGTACGTTACATCGCTCCCGTAGGCGCTGCGTCGTTCCTCCGTATTCTTTTCGTGCACGATGACGCCGATCGAAAGTCCGAGTGCGCTGTAGAGCGGACTCATCCACTCGGCATCGCGCTTCGCGAGGTAATCGTTCACGGTCACAACGTGCACGCCCTTCCCCGCAAGCGCATTGAGGTACACGGGCAGGGTGCAGACGAGCGTCTTCCCTTCCCCTGTTTTCATTTCCGAAATATTGCCGCGGTGGAGGACGATTCCTCCCAAAATCTGCACATCGAACGGCACCATATTCCACTTCTCCGCTCTTTTTCCCACTGTGACTTCGGTCCCAACAAGGAGTTCGCATGCGCGAATCACCAGTGCAAATGCTTCGGGGAGCAGATCATCGAGTGACTCGCCTTCGGTGAAGCGTTTGCGGAATTCACCCGTTTTTCGTGGGATGTCACCGAGAGTGAGCGTCTGCATTGCTGCGACTTCCCTGCGGACATCTCCGATGAGTGGAGCAAGCTTCTTCAGCTCCTTTTCTGCGGGATCGCCGAGAAGGCGATTGAGGGAGTCGACAAAGGACATAGGGCGGGGGAAAGAATATCACGCATTACAGGGGAGAGATCATAAAAAAAGGTCAATCGGCAATGTATGGATTTTTTACGTCATGCTGAGCGGAGTGAGTCCGGTCTGTCCGCCGAAGGCGGACGAGACGGACGAACGCAGTCGAAGCACATCGCCAGTGGAAAAAATATGTCCAGTCGCGATGTGCTTCGATTCCGCCCTTCATCTGGCCGCCGTAGGCGACCAGAATCGGGCTTCACTCAGCATGACGTATTTGATGCTTTTTCTGCATTCGGATCATCATGATTTGATCTCCCTTTCGTAAAGGGGGTACCATGATTCCTCTATGTCCCTCTATACCCGTTTTGGCGATACCGGCGAGACGCAGCTCTATGGGGGAGAGAAAACTTCCAAAGCAAATCCGCGCATCCATGCATACGGAACAGTGGACGAGCTCGATGCGCTCCTCGGCGTGATCCGCTCGGAGGAAGAATGTCCTCCCGATCTACGGGTAACGTTGATCGCCATTCAGCGCACGCTCTATAAACTGAAAGCCGATCTTGCGACTCCCGGGTGTCACATCGGCGAATCGATGAACATCGATGATGCAAAAGTGGAAACAATGGAACATTGGATTGACGAAGCAGAAGCAAAAGTCCCTCCGCTCCACCACTTCGTCCTCCCCGGCGGTACTCCCGTAGCCGCCAAGCTCCATCTTGCACGGACCGTGTGCCGCAGAGCCGAGCGGTGGGTTGTGGAGCTCGCTCACCACGAGCGTATAAACTTCTGCTGCCTCCGGTATTTAAACCGCTTAGGGGATTACCTCTTTGCGCTTTCGAGGGTTTGTACGTACGAGGCAGGGGTGGAGGAGGAAGTAATGCGGCAATAAATCAGTGTGAATCGGATGCGGATTTGGTCGGATATCCCTACTATTTCCCTCCTATGCCTCGACACAAAGGAACAAACGGCTCCGATGATATGCACCCAACGGATCTGCTTGCAGAAGATCTTCTCTCCAAAGCAAGAGATTCAAAAGAACATGTGAATAGTGCGAATCTTCTTACTTTCCTTCGGACGAAACTCACGATCGATGTTCGATCGCTCCTCCCCGGAGCGATATCCGCTTCTAACACACCTCTTACTCCCGAAACATTAATCCGCGAAGCGTGTCAAGTATTACGGCACGCTTCTTCTCTCCTTGCATCTGCCCAAAGAGAAACGAAAATTCGCATCGAAAAGATTATCGCTGTGTTAACTCCAAGGCTTACGGCCATTGAGCCTTCGCATGTAAAAAAAGAAAGTATTCCTGCATTGCCTCGCATAAAAAGGAAGTACACAAGAAGAGCCACTCCTCTTATCAAAATACAAGAGGATGTTCCAGTAGATGTTGATGAGGAAGAAGATGAGGATGATGAGGAAGATCATGAAGATGAGTCTGATGATGCGAGAGTAGTGGCCGAAGGGGGAAAAAATAGAACTCCCAATACTCTTGATCAGATTCCGCTCTCCGATGATTTCGATGATTTCGAAGATCCACAGAGAGAAGATCCATTGATACTTGCAGAGAAGGAATTTGATAATGATCCGGCGACACTCTCTGCTCTCACTGGGTATTTGAAAGGTATGGATGTGAAAGAGAGGAGCGAGCGTGGGATTACTGTGGATCCTTTACGCATGTATCTGATGCAGATGGGGGAGATCCCATTACTTTCGCGGGATGAGGAACTCGCTCTCGCGAAGAGAATCGAAAAATTATGGCACAATGTTCTTTTCAATCTTTTTATACAACCAAAGGCATGCAAGGATTTCCTATGTGCATGTGAGGCGGCTATTGATGAGGATCGGCCGGGTGGACGCCTTAATTCTCTTTGCATTGTTCCAACAAAGATATCGAGTGATGGCGGAAAGAACGCGCCGGATTTTGATAAAAAGAAAGGGGAAATCCAAAAAACTTTAGAGCAGTATAGAATCCTCCTGCAAGGAGGAGGCTCACAGGCAGATCAACGTTCACGAATTCAGAATCTATGCCGTAATCTACTACCGAGTGCAGCATGGGTGCGCAGAGAACTCGCTTCACTTAACGCACTTTTGAGTGATATGAATGAGTGCGGACCAGACGAGCGCGACGCGATGGCAGAGTTTGAGTTTGAAGCCGGAACCACTCAAGCAATACTCCGGATGAACATCAAAACTATCGAGAAGCGTATGGCGATATGCGATGCCGAAAAGAAAAAAATGTCCGATGGGAATCTGCGACTGGTTGTTTCTATTGCTAAAAAATATCGGAACCGTGGACTGTCGTTCCTCGATCTTATCCAAGAGGGGAATGCAGGACTCATGCGAGCGGTGGATAAATACGAGTATAAACGCGGATTTAAATTCTGTACGTATGCCACATGGTGGATACGGCAATCGATTACGCGGGCGGTAGCAGATCAAAGTCGAACCATTCGTGTTCCTGTGCATATGGTGGAAGCACTCAATATATTCCGGAGAGCCCAAAATGCTCTTTTGCAAGAGCTTACGAGAGAGCCGATAGATGAGGAGTTGGCTGTGCGCACAGGGCATGATCTTTCTACAGAGGAAGGGCGTGAACGGTTTAATACTCTTAAGACATGTGCGCGATATCCAATTTCCCTCGAGCGGCCAGTCGGCACAGGATGCGATGCTACTTTTGGAGAATTGATTGGTTCAACAGATAAAAGTACGCACACAGCAGCCGAACAACACGCTCTGCAAGAACGTCTCAACGGGGTTTTATGTGATTTAAATCCACGGGAAAAGGAGATTATGGAGTATCGGTACGGTCTTCGTGGGAAGCCGGTATTAACACTGCAAGAAGTGGGGAAAGTATTTAGCGTCACTCGTGAGCGCATCCGCCAGATCGAAGCGAAAGCACTGAAAAAATTACAGCTCCCAGTGAACTCCGGAGAACTTGCCGGTTTCGATGATCCTGACTGATAATTGGTAATGAAGAATTAATTATTCATTACCGATCAATCGAACGAGTGCATCGAAGAACGGATCGGGGTCATTCATAATTTGCTTCGCAACAACTGTGTACGTCTTAAATGCATCAGCACCTTTTGGCACGGGATAGCCGATTTTTTCAAGCCTCACTTTTATCGCACGTCGTGTCGTGACGAGTGTCGCTGGAGAACCGCTTATACGCGCTTTCTTGATACCATCGACAACGTCCGTTCGCAGCTCAGAGAGCGCATTTGCCTGTGCTGATGTAAGGACGCTGACAAGAGAAGGGAGTTCGCTCGCAGGCAATTCAGGAGACGGAGCAACTTGAGTTTTTGGTTTTGCGAACAATCTTCCCCTCTGTGGAATAATTCTCTCACTAGATTCCGTCGCCACAGTATTTCCTCCCCTTTTCCCGTCGCATACTGCTTTGTAGATTTCCTTCACCAATTTTTCTTCCAATCCAATGATTTCTGAAATTTGTTGGAATGAGGAATTTTTCTTCTGATGAAGAATGACGATAATGCGCTCCTGTCGCGAACAGCCAACGAGGAGTTTTTGTAATTCACGCAATGGTTTTGTTTTCTCTTGTGTTGACTCCACTGCGATTTTTGGAAGCTTCACAGAATCTGCGAGGTCGCGAATCCGTGCGTAATTCTTGGCTCGCTTCGCGAGCTCTGCCGGAATGCCAGCTGTCCTCATCACTTCCAATTCATGCGTAAATTTCGATCGATCTCTTGTTTCATGGTCCTCGAGCGACATGATGAGCTCTGTGAAAATAAGCTCCAATGCGTATTTTTCAAAATCACCATTCACTTCCGGTTCGTACGTGTGGAACGCATGTTGCAGAGAGGAAATTGTAACGAGATTGTAGTGCGCGTAGTCCATGCCATTCTGTGGCGGTGGGAAAAGATTCGCCGCCTCGTTCGTTGCGACTTGGGCAAGATGCCAAAAATGCGATACTCCGCGCGCATTGCGAAATAACTCATCAAACGAATTTACGGGAATTCCCTGTGTTTTTGCCCATTGCACAACACGACCTTTGCGTGCATGTGCGTTTTTTTCATTCATTCGTTCCGCTTCCTTGCTCGTGGGTTCCGATCCTCGGTGCGTCTTTCGCATTTCCGTGATGAGCCGAGAGGGGAGGCACCGAGTAATAAATTTGGAAAAATTCTGTGTTGCAGGATCAAATGTTCGGAAGAGATCGGGGAGTAAAGCCTCGCCTCTTGCAATAAGGTCAGTTGTGCAAACATTGCCAAAATCGGGGAAGCGTAAATTTTGGGTGATGCCGGGAATCGACCCTTCGATTGGTAGTGCGAATTTGGGAACCATCTTCGGACTCTCTGCCGCATCGGCAAAGGAGATTGATCCATTTGTTATCTCCTCTACCACTGCGGTGACTTCGCTCCGAAAAGTATTTTCGATTGCGGAGAGAGCAATACACTCCTCGTAGGTTTCTCCACTTAAATTCTGTCCTTTGGCCCATGCGACAATAGCGGTTCTTCGTTCTAATTCCGGAGGAGCAATCGGTTCCGGGATGTTCTCCCTTCCGTTGTTACGAAGATCGCGATAGTACATAGCACCATCGCGACTTGGCTCCATACGAGCGTGGGTAGTGGGTCCATAATCATGTTTTACGTTCCTTGGAATCGTGAAGGGGGATTGAGCGGGTTCTGCCACTCCATCGGGGAGAAGAGAACGACGAAACCTTGTCCTGAGGTCTTCGCATCTCTTCACCATGGCGAGGAGTGCTGTCTCCATTTGTTGTGAGAGCGTGAGGTGGAGAAGAAATTGCCCATTCTTCTCTTCATCCACGGTATTCATTCTGCATTCTAATTGTGCACGCTTGCCTGCGATAGCAAGTGCGATGTCGAGCATCTCTTCTCCTTCCGGATCTTTCCTCCGCTCCTTATATGGAAGACTTAACTTCAATTCATTTTCAAAGTCGCCTCCATCTGCCAACCACAATGCCAAATTAGAGCGCAGAGTAGTCAAAAGATTTTGAACCGGCACGATACTGATATATTCCAGTAGGATCTCCTTAGCAGAGTCATCCAAAATTCTCTCTGCTTTGTCCGCCGAAGGAATATTCGTTTCGTTCATAATCGTAGTTTCGGGTGTTATAGCCAGAAGAAAAGGAGGGAATTCTAGTCTCACTCTATATTCCCGCAATCCTTTTTCCAAAGAATGCGCGAAAATCTTTCGGAACATTGTTTCTTCTTCGTACCGCACCAAAATGCAGAGCCTCTCCTTTGTCGAAGATACTGTACATGAAAACGAGCCCCGTCCGAAGACTGGGGCTCGTTTGCCCGTTTGGCGTATGGCAGAAGTCTACCGGCTTAAAACAGATCGAAGAACTCGTCCGCGGTCAGCACCGCTTCCGCGGTGATGACGATGGTCTCTCCTTGGCGCATGGCTCGAATGGTGCTGCCGTCGAACAATTTGTAAAATTCCTCCTTGTTTAGTTCGAGACCGATGTGCATGGAACCACTTTGGTTCCTCGTGGGCTTCTCGGAACGCTTGATAGGCGTCTGTTTAGGCTTTCTGGTTACGCCGTACGCCTTCCTGATTTTCTTCCAGGTTTCTTTCGAAATTTCACCGACATTCATTGAAGCATCGATAATCTCCTCGGCAAGGCTTTGATCGCCGATTTTGGCGATGACTTCATTAGCTGTCAGCTCTTGATCCTTGAACAGCTTGAGGAACTGCGTCGTTGCCCTCGATTTCCGAGTTGTTGTCGGGTTGGCCGGCACTTCTGCCTCTGCCTCTTCACCATCTGGGGGCTGCTCCCATGCCTCCCCCCACACAGGTTTAATGAGGAGAGACTCTGCGGTTACCCCAAGATGAGGTGCCGCCGCTTTTGCAAAATCCGGTGTGAGATCTCTGTGCCCACCCGTAATGTTGTAGAGGGCCCCCCTTGTACTACTTTCGGCCATGCCAAGGGTCGAACTTATGAGTCCAGCAAGTTTATTCACTGTGATGCTGCAACCTTCCATAGCCTCTTTCAGTTTTGCTCCCCGTGCCTTTTTTGCCTCGGACGCGCTTGCGAACTTCTTCACCATAATCCGGATCTCCCAATAAACACATGTGTCTTCAGTCGCCTACTTACATTTCGGCGACTGATACTCGAGTTTGCCGCTCACTTACGGCATCCTGCCGGCTCGTTTTGAGCGGCGCGCGCTACTCTTTACAATAAAAAAAGCAGTGAACGCCGCTCAAAAATTACTTCTGCCAAAGGTGCCAAAGAGCACCCTCAGCACCGTAAAGCGCTGAGCAACATATTATCCAGTAAATTACGAAAATGTCAAACGTAGGAGGAAGCGAATACGCCAGAGAATCGATGGAATAGAAAGGATATACTACAACTATGGCCATACGCGATCTCACCGGCGACGAAGCACGGCAGCTGATTGATGATGTGCTTTCGCGCGTAAAAGAAGACTTCATCGTGCACTTAAGCTGGAAGCGCGAAAAGGCGCAGAATCAAATCGAGCAGCACTTAAGCTTCCATGGTACATGGAGCACGCAGGAGATTGTGGCGACGGGGAAGGGGAGGAACGAACAAATCGAAGAGCTCATCATGCGGAGCATGAAGCAAGGTGGAGATGGAGAGCGGGCATCGTAATTAACACTCGTCGGACAAATATTTTGCGAGCCACGTTTTTACAATTCCTTCATTGAGAGCTGGCGGAATTTGTTTAATGTTTTGTACGACGAGTGCATGTGCCAATCTCTGTAAATCTCGAAGATCATTTGAGATCATTGGATCGTTCTTTATGAGTTTTGTAAGAATAGTTCTTACTTTCGGCGTGAGTAACAGAACATTTTGTCCATGACCTACTAACTGATCTGGTACATCAAACTTCGGAGCCTCTCCTCGATCTGTAAAGTTTGTGCCAAGTGAATGATTAATGCCACGATTTCTCATGCCTGTCATACTTAACTTTTTTAACTACGAAGTCAAAGGAATGGTTCTATTTGCAGCAACTCGCGATTTCTCACTCATTATTTATTGCTCTCGCTTGAGGAGTTCCACTTCATCTCGCAGGTCCGCTGCCTTCTCCCTTCGACTCCTCGTCCGCCGTAGGCGGACTCGTCGCTCAGGGTAAACTTCTCGAAGGCAGCTCCATATCATTCACTATGCCTCTCGTTTGAGGAGTTCCACTTCATCTCGCAGGTCCGCTGCCTTCTCGAACTCCAGATTTTCCGCAGCGAGTGCCATCTGGTTTTCCAGCTCTTGGATCAATCTCTTCTTTTCATCCTTCGGCAGCTTGCTGTGATCGTACTTCGGCCGACGGAGCGCCAATTTGCTGTGTTCTTCCGCGATATCACGCACGGCTTTTTCGATCGACTTTGGCGTGATGCCGTGCGCGGTGTTGTAATCCTCCTGCACGGTACGTCTCCTGTTGGTTTCGTCGATTGCGGCAGTCATCGCGGCAGTCATCCTATCCGCGTAGAGCGTGACATGGCCGTTCAAGTTCCGCGCAGCTCTGCCGATGGTCTGAATCAAGGCATCTCGCGATCGGAGGAAGCCCTCTTTATCTGCATCCAAAATCGCGATGAATGAAACCTCGGGAAGATCGAGCCCCTCGCGCAGGAGGTTTACGCCGACGATGATATCGATTGCGCCCATACGCAATGCCCGCAGCGTTTCCACGCGTTCCATGGTTTCGATATCCGAGTGCAGATACTTCACCTTGTAATCTTTATCGAGCAAAAATTGCGAGAGATCCTCCGCCATTTTTTTTGTGAGCGCGGTAATGAGCACTCGCTCTTTGCGCTTGATTGCTGCATCGATTTCCCCCGTGATGTCATCTACTTGTCCTTTGGTGGGGTGGACTTTGACGATCGGATCGATGAGTCCGGTCGGACGGATGATCTGTTCTGCGATACATTCTTTTTTCGTATTTGCATACTCGTATTTTCCGGGTGTGGCAGAGATGTAGACCGCCTGCGGGACGCGCTTTTCAAACTCCTCGAACTTGAGCGGACGATTATCGGTGCACGAAGGCAGACGAAATCCATATTCGATGAGCGTCTGCTTCCGGCTCCTGTTCCCCTCGTACATGCCGCCGATTTGCGGAATGCTCATATGGGATTCATCGATAATGCAGAGGAAATCTTTGGGAAAGTAATCGATGAGCGTCTCGGGCGGCGCGCCGGAATCACGTCCGGAGAGGTAACGGACGTAGTTTTCGATTCCTGTGGTGTAACCCGTTTCTTTCAACATTTCTACGTCGTACTCCGTTCGTTGACGGATGCGCTCCGCTTTGGCAATTTCCCCCGCATCCAAAAATTCTTTTTCGCGCAGCGCGAGATCCGCAAGGATTGCTTCCGTAGAGCGATCGATTTTTTCCTTGCTCGTTACATCGTGTTTCGCGGGGAAGAGCGTCACCTCTGCCATCTCCGTGATGATCTCTCCCGTAAAACTTTCCACCTCTGTGATGGATTCCACTTCGTCGAATGCCATCTCGATTCTGATGACCGTATCGCCGCTTGGTGGGAAAATTTCCACGGTATCGCCAAGCACGTGGAACATTCCCTGTTTAAATTCAATGTTGCTGCGGCGGTATTGGATATTGGTGAGCTCGCGGAGGAATTCATCCCGCTTTCTCTGTTCGCCGCGCGTCACTTTGATCGCAAGCCCCTCGTAATCGGCGACGGAGCCAAGACCGTAGATGCACGATACCGATGCCACAATCAGGACATCTCGCCGCGTGAGAAGATTGTGAGTTGCGGCGTGGCGGAATTTTGCGATCTCTTCGTTAATCGATGCATCTTTTTCTATGTACGTATCCGTGTGCGGCAAGTACGCCTCCGGTTGATAGTAATCGTAGTAACTCACGAAGTAGCTCACCGCGTTCTCCGGGAAGAACGATTGGAATTCGCTGCAGAGTTGAGCAGCGAGAGTTTTATTGTGCGCGATCACAAGAGTGGGGCGGTTAAGCTCCGCAATCACGTTTGCCATTGTGAATGTTTTTCCGGTACCGGTGGCGCCAAGTAATGTCTGGTGCCGCTCGTTCTTCTTTATAGTCGCAAGGAGCTTTGCAATTGCGTCGGGTTGATCGCCTTTGGGAGCAAAGGGAGAGACGAGCCTGAATGGTATTGCATCCGGCATGTCCGACCATTGTAAGGGAAATGGGAAAAGAGAAAAGACAGCAGATGGGGAAAAGATCAGATTTCCTCCCTCGCGAGATACCCCTTTGCCTTTTGCCTCAGCTTCCCCGTACACTTCCTCCCGCATGTCGTTGCCTCATTTTCTCTCCCTGTGGCGGCGGGGACAAAAATTTCTTCCACACGCCGCACTTGCCGCACTTCTCCTGTGGGGAATCTATGTGACGATGGTGTTCATTGGAGTGGATGGCCACATCGTGGTGCTCATGCAGAATGCAGATTGGCAGAAAATCGGTACCGACGTTTCCGATCCGTTCCGCCGCGGGCTGTATGGCTTTGTTCCATTTTTCCGTTTCCTCTTGCAGAGACTCTCGCCATTCCTTGCCTATGGCATCGTTTCAGCGGTGTTGTACGGAATCTATATCGTCTATGTCGTCTTTGCGAAGGGGCAACTTTTTATTCGCCTGCGCGTCTCCGTTATCCATGTTCTCCTCTTTGCTGTTCTCGTGTTGTGGTTGCTTGTGACGACACTCTTCTATGCTTCTTATCCCGATTTACAGCCGAGGCTTCTTATAGAACCGAATGAATCGGTGTACCAAGGCGCCCCTGTGGAAACCATCACTGCACTGAAAAATAATTTCACTGATCTTAAAGATCGAGGCTGCCTCACACTCGACTCATCGCGGAATGGAGCGGGAGGCGCCAAGGTGTACGAGTATCGCGGTTGGTGCATGCAAGTCACGTTCGTGCGGCTTGTGCTTGGGCCGCTTGCGATGATCATGTTCTTCATTGTTGATTTTCTTGTACTTGGCACGCTTGTGCTACGGCTCATACGGCTGAAGCCAGCGCATCCCGCAGTAGAATTTTTCGTCGCACTGAGTACGGGCGTCACTGCGTTCATGACGTTGCTGTGGCTCTTTGCACTTTTCGGACTACTCAACGGACCGCTCGTGTGGGGGCTCCTCATTCTTCTGCCCATTGCGGGGTATCGCGAAACACTCTCCTTATTTCGGAGGGCTTGGCAGAGTCGTTGGGAAGTGCAATCCGCATTCTATGCTGCTCCACCCATCCTCTTCTGGCTCCTCATCAGCATCATCGTCTTTAACTTTTTCTCCGTGGTGCGGCCGTTTCCAATTGGATGGGATGATCTTGGGAGATACATCAATCTTCCGCGGCAGCTTTCGGTGACAAACCAAATCCTCCCCGGCATTCCCGCTATCCAATGGGAGTACCTCACATCACTCGGATTCCTCCTCTTTGGTTATTTCTCCACTTTTGGCGCAATTCTTGCGCAGCAGATCAACTGGATGGCGGGACTATTTGCGATTCTAGCCGTGTACGTCTGTACCAAGATGGTTCTCGGCCACAAAGCAGGACTTCTCGCAGCCCTCCTCTACTATTTGCTGCCGATGACGGGTCATTTTTCGTTCGCCGATATGAAGACGGAGAATGCACTTCTCTTCTTCGGCGTTGCTGGATTCATCTGCGTGTTGCTGTACGCATTCGATGATCTTCCATGGGGAGGCGAAACGAATACTCGGAATAATCGATGGCTCATTCTTGGCGGCATACTCCTTGCTGCGGCATTTGCGACAAAACCTACCATGGTGCTGATGGCGCTTATGAGCGGCATCGTTCTGACCTTTGCGATGCTTGGCAGGAGCGCTGGAATTGGCTCACTCTTCTTCTCGCTCGTTCTCCTCCTTTTGAGCGGGAGGCTCTCCATCATCGACATTGTCGAAAAAATGAATGGAGCGCACGTTGAATGGTTAAATGCTGCTGTCTCAGCGACGCTTGTCGTCATTGGTACTGTACTCGTTTGCCTTCCGCCATTTCTCCGTGGCGGGAAAAAGATTTTATTTGGTTCGCTGCGCGCATACGGAACCGCTGTCGCTCTCCTCATTGCGGGATTTATTCTCTTCTCCGCTCCATGGATCGGGAGAGATATAGCGCTCAGTGGGAAACTATCACTCGATGACGCGCTAAAGGCGCCAAACACCGTCACGCCGTGGGTCCGGTATTCGCCGGAAGATATTACCGCTAATGCTCCGAAGGGTTCCCGTGCGCTTCCGCCAGAACTTGCGGTTGATCGCACGAGCGAGATGTGCCAAAGCACAGCGACTGCCGAAGAACTAGATCGTTATTGGGGATACGGCAAGGGGCCGATGCATTACCTCGGACTTCCATGGCGAGTAGTGATGAATATCGATTCGCAGGGGTATTACCTCACGACATCTCCCGCATTACTCATGGCGCCGCTCATTCTTTTGTTGCCGCTCTTCTGGAAGCGGCGTGCTCTGCGGACATTATTTTTTGGAACCATGGTGTACGTCGTCGTATGGGCTGCCGTTGCGAATGGCATCCCGTGGTACGGCATTGGCATGTTCGTCGGGCTTGCCGTTTGTTTGGAGGGGCTGGTTGTTCTTGCTCCGGATGCGCTTTATCGCTCTGTGGCGTCGGTGCTCATTGCCATTGCACTGATGACGAGCATGTCGTTTCGGTTATGGCAATTTGGCATGCAGTACAACCTCTACGAGTTTGGTTGGGGAAAGGCCTCGGCTGAGGTGTTGAACGAAATGACGATTCCCGATTACGACGATGTTGCGGAGAAAGTATTGGAACTTTCCAAGAATCCGGATCGGCCGTTTTTGTACCGCATGGGAACGTTCATCAGTTACTTTATTCCGGGGAATCGGGAAGTTATCGCTGTGAACGATAATCAACTTGAATTCTTCAACTGTTTGAACCAAGAACAGGATCATGTGCTCACGCTCAAGCGGCTCCTTGCACTCGGATTCCACAGCATTGTGTTTGATACGAATACGGCGACCATCGAAAAAGATATCAACGGCACACTGCATCAAAAGGTGAATCGTTTCCTTAGTTTTGCAAACGATACGACGCTTAACATTCAGTCCATCGTCAATAATCCGGCGAACGGCATTGCGTACATGGTGCTTCCGGAGAGCGTTCCTGCGGATGAGGGCACGGAAGGGGTGAAGTAGGAGTGAAGGGAACGAAAGGAACAGAAAGAATGAAAGGAAGAAAAGGAATAAGGGGAGGATGACAGAATTGAATGAACAGACAGAATACCCTTTGTTTCCTTTGTCCCTTTCCCTTGTTTTGCAGTAAGCTGCAGGGGTTTCGCACATGAAGACTGCAGCCATTATCCCGGCATGGAACGAGGCGCGCGCCATCGGCCCCGTCATACGCAGTGCCGCACCGCATGTGGACACAGTCATTGTTGTGGATGATGGATCGACCGATGCTACGGCGGAAGCTGCACGTGTGGCCGGCGCAGTCGTTCTTTGTCACCCGATTAATTGTGGTCCGGGGGCCGCCACGATGACCGGTATTTATGCGGCGCGCTTTATGGGTATCGATGCCATTGTGACGCTCGATGCCGATGGCCAACATAATCCCGAAGACATTCCCCGTCTTTTTAAGCCTATTCAAAAAGGTGAGGCCGATCTTGTCATCGGGTCGAGATTTAAAAATCGAGGGACATTCATGCCGTTTATTCGTCGTGTCTTCAATGGAGTTGGCAATATCTTCACGTTCGTCGTGACGGGGAGGTATGTCTCGGACAGCCAATCCGGATTTAAAGCGTTCGGTCCCGATGCCGTGCGAAGCATCCATCTCCACCTTTCCGGATTTGAGTTTTGCAGCGAAATCATCCGCGAAGTCGTGCAGCATGGGTGGCGTGTGACCGAAGTGCCGATCAAAGTCGTGTATTCCGAATACACTCTCGCAAAGGGGCAATCGTTTTCCCGCGGAGTCATTACTGCGTGTAAAATGCTTTTACGTTCATTTCTTCGATAATTTCTCCGTATGGTTCCCACACTCCTCACGTCGGAAGAGGCACTCGGTATCACCCCGTACAAAGTCGTGGTGCCGCTCATTGCGATCTTCTTCGTACTCTACGCGTGGAATCATGTCTTACGCGGAACAAAAACCGTGTGGGAGGCGCTCCTCTGGACTCTCTTCTGGGGAAGCGTTTGCGTCATCGTTCTTTTCCCTTCATGGATTTCTGTACTCACCGCATGGACGGGAATCAAGGGACAGGCGAATGCGGTGTTTGCCATCGTGCTTGGCATCATTCTCTTTGTCATTTTTCATATTCTCGTTCGCCTCGAAAAAATCCAGAATCGCATTACATCACTTGCACAACATGAGGCTTTGGAAAATGCAGGACTCACAAAACGATTGGTGACTGGATCGAGTCATCCGCAGTACAAGGAGGTTCAATGAGATTATACGATCAGTCAATTGTTCACCGCTCACCGTTCGCATGAAAACCATTCTTCTCATCTCCCCATATTGGAAGGAAGAGCATCGCTGGATGATAAGCTCAGTGAAACTTGCGGAACTCTGGCAACGTATGGGATACCGTGTGGTTGCAGTATGCATGGGATCGAAGACGGAATCGGAGAAGGTATCGGAGACGCTCACCATCCATCGCGTGAAGGATCTTTTTTTGCCGGACCCATTTAATTACGGCATTGCTCCTCTCTTCTTCTGCCATGTGCTTCGGATGCTCCATAAAGAAAATCCGGCGATTGTCGTTGTGAATAAAATTCTCTTCTGGTCGAGTCTCGTCACGCCCATGCTTCGTCTTCTCGGTGCACGGCCGATTGTCACAGTGGATGCGCTCATTGGCATGACGTGGTGGCCGCGGACACGTTTGACGAAGATTCTCGGTCCGATTTTTGCGTGGACGCAAGGATGGGCGATTCTTCTTTCTGCAAGCCGTGTTGTATTCTTCCATCCGCAGCCACCAACACTCCTCCGGACGCTTGGTATCCATCGCAAATCATGTGTCATTCCAACAGGCATCGATCCAAAACAGTATCCGTGCGTGATTCATGAGGATAATCCTGCTTTGATTACTGTGACGTACGTCGGACGATTGGAATCCGTGAAGGGCGTTGATGATTTTCTCGCCGCTGCTACTCCGCTCATGCGCGAGTACCCGCGCCTCCGCATTCAAGTCGTTGGATGGTACAAAGAAAACCATCCGCTTGTGGAGCAATACAGACATGAAGTTACATTTACGGGGCTCCGAAGCGATATTGCGAAAATCCTCCAAGCATCGGATATTTTTGTGCTCCCAAGCTACAGCGAGGGCTTAAGCAATGCGCTCATGGAAGCGATGTGCAGCGGTTGTGCTTGCGTCGCAACCGAAGTTGGAGGGAATCGGTTTTTGATCGAAAACGGCATTTCGGGATTCCTCTTCCCACCCGGCGATCGCGCGATGCTCCAATCCCACATTCGACGGCTCATCGATGATACGTCGAAGCGCCAAATGCTGGCGAGGAATGCGAGGACCCGGATGGAAAAAGTCTTCAGTTGGAACGTAATCGAAGAAAACTATGCTAGTCTCTTCGCAGATATTTTGCTTCGCTCAACATAAATGCCTCTCATGAATGATAGCTTCGCAGTCGTCACTGGTGGTGCTGGCTTTGTCGGGTCGCATCTTTGCGATGCGCTGGTTACAAGAGGGGAGAAGGTTCTCTGTCTCGATAATCTTTTCACTGGCAGTAAAAAAAACATCGAGCATCTCCTCCGTTCCGATCAATTCCATTTTATCGAGTGCAATATCAATCATTTGCCAGATGCCACCAAGCAGTCGTCGCTTCACCAATGGAAGATCCATGCCGTGTATAACCTCGCTTGTCCTGCTTCCCCTGTGCACTACCAGCATGATCCGGTGGAGACGGTGCGAACGAATGTCGTTGGGACAATAAACATGCTCGATTTTGCACGCGAGAAGAACGCAGTGTTCCTTCAGGCCTCTACATCCGAAGTCTACGGAGATCCAGAAGTCCATCCTCAGCCAGAAACCTATGTCGGCCATGTGAACCCTCTTGGGCCGCGCGCATGCTATGACGAGGGAAAACGCTGTGCCGAAACACTCTGTTCGGATTACCACCGCGAGTATGGCCTCACGACGAAGATTGCTCGCATCTTTAATACATACGGTCCGCGCATGGCGCTCAACGATGGGAGAGTCGTTTCGAACTTCATCATTCAGGCGCTCAAGAACGATCCCATCACGATCTATGGCAGCGGATCCCACACACGAAGCTTCCAGTATGTCGATGATCTCATTCGCGGACTCCTTGCACTTGCAGATCACCCGTCGTTCCATGGTCCTGTGAATATTGGTACGCAGTTCGAAATGACAGTGAAGGAGCTTGCCGAGCTCATCATTTCTCTCACAGGCTCCAAGAGTACGATTGTCTATAAGCCATCGCCGGAGGATGACCCAAAGCAACGCAGGCCAGATACGGCGCTTGCCAAGGAAAAGCTTGATTGGGTCCCCAAAGTTTCGGTCGAGGAGGGATTACGAAAGGCGGTAGAATACTTCCGCAGTGTCATCCAGTAAGCCGCGCATCATCATGCTCTCTGCGTTCCTCTCCCCCTTCCGGAGCGGGGCGGAAGCATGTGCGGAAGAAGTTGCTCTTCGCCTCTCGAATCAATTCGATATATCGATCGTGACTGCGCGAATGAGGAGACATCTCCCGCGGCATGATGTTTTGCGCGGGAAAGTTCCTGTCATTCGCGTTGGATGTGGATTCGGGATCGATAAATGGTTGTTTCCGTTTTGGGCACCGTTTGTTGTATGGCGCGTGAATAATGCGTATCAATCAAAGAATCTCTCGATTCGGCTGTGCTCTTCTCGAGTGAGTGAGCCTGAGCGAAGCGAAGGCGAGCGAATCGAGAGACGGCACAGCCTCACTCGAGAAGAGTTCATCATCCACGCCGTCCTCGAAACCTTCGCAGGTCTCGCACTCCTCTTCTGCAAATACCTTATTCCCGAGGCGCGACGCATCCTCACTCTGCAAACATTGAATCGCAACTTCCTCAAGTGCCCGATCATCCGCTCCGCTCATCATGTGATTGCGATCAGCACCCCACTTAAAACAATTGCCGAAGAGTGCGGAGCAAAGGAGGTTGTACTCATTCCAAATGGTATCGATCTTGGGAGAGTCATCGCCTTACCCAAGGTGCCGGGTCGCATCCTCTTTGTCGGGCGACTTGAGCATATGAAGGGTGTGGATATATTGCTTCACGCATTTTCCAAAGTGCAGTCGGAGCATGCGCATCTTCGCATTGTCGGTGATGGTTCCAAGAGGAAGGAGCTCGAATCTCTTGTAGTCGCGCTTGGCATTCGTGATCGAGTCACATTCGTGGGGTATGTTCCTGTTGAACATGTCTACGAGGAATTCGCGAAGGCGGAAATTTTTTGCGGTCTCTCACGCACCGAGGCACTCGGCAATGTGTTCTTGGAAGCGCAAGCCTCCGGCTGTGCGGTGATTGGAACAACCGTGGGAGGAATCCCGGATATTGTGAATGATGGAATGACAGGACTGCTTGTTCCGCCGGATGATGCTAGGAGCGCTTCGCAGGCAATGCAAAAATTTGTTGATGATGCTGCTCTCCGTACACGATTCGTTACGAAGGCACAGGAACACGCAAAAACGTATGGTTGGGATGATGTAAGTACACAGTACGGAAAAATTTATGAGAAGGTTTACATAGGCCGAGGCGATCACTCTCAGTAACGAAGCAATGCCACCCCTTTCCACTTCCAAAAGTATTTGATTGCGCTTGCAGTATGAATACGCACGGTCTTCTTGGTGAAAAAGGAAAGAATGCCGCCCGCACTCAGGCGCTGTTCGTTGTCGTTTGCAACGGCGGTCGGCAGGTAGACGACGCGGAGATTCATTTTCCATACACGCCGACAAAGATCGCAGTCTTCAAAAAAGAGGAAAAAGCGTTCATCGAATCCTCCAAGTTTTTCGTAGAGTGATCGTGGAAGCAGGAGGCATGCACCGCACATCCAATCGACATCACGGATCACAGTGGGATCTTGATCCGATTGCAGATAATTTTTCATGCGTCGAGGGAAGAGGTGCCGGAGCGCTGTGCGTTTGATGAAGATATCAAACAATGTGGGGAACGATCGATACGAGTCACGCACGGTTCCATTTGGGAATATAAGTTTGGCTCCCACAATTCCAACATCATGGTGTTCTTTGAGGTATGCAATCATCGTTTCAAGCGCATGTGGCTCCAATCTGTTATCAGGATTGAGGATGAGGAGATATTCCCCTGTAGCACTTTGTGCTCCCAGATTATTCCCTCTGCCGTATCCAATGTTCTCTTTTGCTTCGATGAGCGTGATGCGCGGATCGTTCCGTTCATCTCCGATTATTTTGAGTGCAGATCCATTTGCTGCATTACTCACAAGAATGATTTCTATCTGATCTGCAATCGTCTGATTTTTAAGCGCCTTGAGGCACCGCACTGCTTCCTCCGCAGAACGTTCGTTATGGAAGAGGACGACGATGGAAACGAGAGGGGAGGGCATGATGAGGGCTGTAGGGCTAAGGGGCAGTTGGGGCTATAGGGCTGTTAGGGCGAGAGGATCTATTGAAAGAGAGATGCAATCTGTGAGAACGGAACGAGATGCTTCGTCGCTTTTCTCCTCTGCAAGATTTTACTCCTTTTCCCCCTCCACAGTTTCCACGCAGCAAAAAAGATCGAAGGTTCACAAAAGAAGAGGAACTTCCATCGGAGAATTTCATAGAATAGTATCCGGATTCGCATGCCGAGCGGGAACCACTGCCAATGTTTCATAATAATGATGGAATGATGGGCGGCCGATGCCGTGCGTTCACGCTTCGATCGCATGCTCCGTTTGATCGTACTGCTTGCTGTGCGATCGTGCCATGCATGAGCCTCGGGAATAACAAGGCACGGTTTGCCGATTGCAACGAGTCGTTCTGCAAGATCGCAATCCTCTTTGTACATGAACATCGTTTCATCAAAATATTCGTTGCCTTCGTATTTCACTTTCTCAAGATCGCTCTTCCTATAGATCACGGCGGCACCGGATCCGCCAAACCGCGTTCGCTCTCCATCGTACTGGCTGCGATCCTCTTCTCCTTGGCCGCGATCAAAGAAGCGATGATTTTTTGTGATGCCGATTCCCACAGTGTCGATGATGTTCGTGCGTTCGGGATTCCCCCCAAAATGCCAATGGAGGAGTTTGCCGGTGGCGGATCCATAAGTGGAATTTGCTTGTAATCCATTTGTGATCTTCGCGAGAAAATCCGGTGTAAAAAGAATGTCATTATTTAGCACTGCATGGAACTCTGCTGGATATCTTCGGATAATCTCGTTATGGCCGTGCGCGAAGCCGGTGTTTTCTTCATTCATGAGAAAGATGATCTGAGGGAATTTCCCCTTCGCTTCTTCGATGTATCCCTTCTCCGGCGCACCGTTATCCCGCACGATGATTTGCCACTCTTTTCCGAGTTCACCTATTCCCTCCTGCGCCACGAGTGTTTCGAGGCACCTCGCAAGGTATTTTTCATCGCGGTGAACGAGGGTCCCAGCAGTGAGGCGCATGGGGGAAGCATACCCGAGGATTGTAGAGGCAATGCGCGCTGCACTCCTCTGTTCCAAGAGAAGGTTTTTTCGCTACCCATACCTCTTTAATCCGCTACAATGCGTCCATGCCAAAACGCGTTCTCTTAACCGGCATCGACGGCTTTATTGGCCACCATGTTGCGGAGGGAATTATGAAGGAAACCGATTGGGAAATTGTCGGCCTTTCGCGCATTGATGGCGCGAGCACCGTGCAGCGCCTCTACGATATGGACGAGTGGCGCGAGGGGCGGAAATTCAAGGATCGCATCCGATTTGTCTTCCACAATCTTCGTTCCCCCGTGAATGAATACGTCGCTTATCAAATTGGACACGTTGATTACATCCTGCACTTGGCTGCTTCCACACACGTTGATCGCAGTATCGATACCCCAATGGAATTTGTGATGGATAACGTCGTTGGGACGTGTAACCTCCTCGATTACGCGCGCTCACTCCCCGTGAAGCCGCTCTTTGTGTACTTCAGCACCGATGAAGTTTTCGGACCAGCGCCGGAGGGTGTTGCGTACAAAGAATGGGATCGTTACAACTCCGGCAACCCGTACTCTGCAACAAAAGCGGGAGGAGAGGAATTGGCGCTTGCGTACCAGAACACCTACAAGCTTCCGACGATCATTACTCACACGATGAATGTATTTGGCGAGAGGCAGCACCCAGAAAAATTCTTCCCCAAAGTCATCAAATCCGTTTTGAAGGGAGATACCGTGACGATTCACTCGAATAAAGATCGAACAAAGGCAGGGAGTCGCTTTTATATCCATGCGCGGAACGTCGCGGAAGCGATGCTCTTCCTCCTTAAAAACTACAAGGATGGAGATAAATATAATATTGTCGGCGAGAAGGAGGTTGATAATCTCACATTGGCCCAGAGCATTGCCAAAGTCATAGGGAAGCCGCTCAAGTACGAGATGGTGGATTTCCACTCCTCAAGGCCAGGACATGATCTCCGTTACGCGCTCGATGGCACCAAGCTCAAAGAAATGGGATTCGAGTATCCAAAGACCTTCGAGCAAAGTTTGGAGAAGACAGTCAACTGGTACTTGGATCACCCTGAGTGGCTTCTTGACCGCGAGGTGGAGGAGATTGTGAAAGAGCTTCGCGCGAAGAAGGGAGAAAAGAATCTCGCGGAGGTGGGAGTATGACGTTTGGTTTATAAGTTTTTGTGAATTGTATTTGCGTATGGAAAAAACTCCCCCGGTACCTTGAGGGAGTTTTTCACTTTTGGTGCGTATTCTGTTCTATTCCCCGACAATGATTGTCCCTTTGTGAGAGAGGTGCATTTCGTTATGGTAACCAAAGGAGCCAATGCGAGTAAAAGTAAACGTGTATGTTTCGCCAGACTTCAGTGATTTTTTGGAATCAAATCCGGAGTAACCCGTATGGAGAGGATGCGGATTGGAAGCTATCCACAGAGGCAATGCACTTTGATTCTTAAACGTCACCGTGTCTCCCTTTTTAATGCGAAGAATTTGTGGAGCGAAACCACCCCGTTCATCACTTCCATTGTACACAACGATTGATTCTGTGTTACCAACATCATTTTCTGTTGGTGCACGTCCTACGCCGGGCGTTCCGTACTCCGCGCGAGCACGAATGACCATTTTTACAACTTCTGCACGGTTGATTTCATCATTCGGACGGAATTTTCCCGTCGCCTGACTTTTGGTATCGGTGTCACCCGAAAGAATTTCATCACGGCTTAAGAGTTCAATCGATTTAGCAAACGATGTTTCCATGTTGACATCCTCGTAACGACCTCCGGAGGCTGTGACATCTTTTGTGTCGAGTAGAAACGCTGATGTGAAAAAAGAAGCGACCTCTGCACGCGTTGCGGGATCGTTCCATAGGATGCGCGATTTGTTTCTCATAAATTCGAAATCTTCAGCTTGTCCAATAGAAACATAAGCAGAAGCCCAGTGGCTTGTGCCGCTTTCGACCATGGAGCCATAAAGTTCCTCGTCATACCCGGCGCCCTCAGTGGCAATCTTCAGCGCCTCTGCGAGCGTGACGGAATTCGATGGACCGAATTTTCCAGTCAATTTTCCCTGTGTATCTTTGTAGCCATTAACGATGCCGGACTCTGCCGCGTCGCGAACGTATTCGGCAAACCACGCTGTCTGCGGAACATCGATGAAAGTGATTGTTTCTCCCTTAATCATGACTTGAATACCAAGCGCATGCGTCGCGAGCGGTGCAAGGAGTGTTATTGCCGTCAGAGATGCGAGTGAAAAAGAACGGGAAAGAGAAGCATTCATAAAAATGGGGGGAAGTGTCGCATGTGATGACGCTGAGCTATTGATTTTCTTACGCACCATCTTGTAATTCCTGATCATTCTCCATCCAAATGGCATTTCTTACCTTCCTTCCTCACGAAGAATCTTCTGGCGTTCCAGGGTGGTTTCCGTTTGATCTTGCAGAGAACGCCTACTCTCTGGCTTCCAATCAAGTTGCCATGGCGTGAGAGTGCGTGAGCGTCCATAGGTCTGCCTCACCTCTTGTACCTCTTGCAGGAGCGCCGCCTCTTCCGATGCTTTTAGTCCATTCCGAATAAGGGAAAGTGCTTCTCTGTCGGCACCTTCCATAAATTTTGCCTTTGCATCATGGAGGACCGCTTGCGCAGCCTTTGCCTTTGCATCGACATGTTCCTCTATGCCTTGATCAGTCTTCGATTCGACGTAATCAAGATTCTCCTGCATTTGTATTCCAGCGGAAAGAATTGCGCGCTCCACATGAGCATTACCGAGAGTTTCCTGTTCTATTTTCTCTCGAGTAGAAGCAATAATTGCGGTTTCCACATTCATTTCCTCAATAAATCCTTCAAGAACATTGCCAAATTCCGTATCGATTTGCGCAAGATCGGAGAGAACAGCGCTATGAGCTTGGAGTATAGCTTCGAAGGCGGAAAGTACTTCGAGCGCAAGATCTTGCTGTCCTGATGATGCGAGGACTTCGATCCGTGATCGCACTCTTTGCATCTGCGCTAAGAATGCTTCGTGGAGAGCCGCAGTTTTCTCCGGAATAAATTCCTCCGTTGCAGCCAGTGCCACTGCTTCGTGGAGTCGTCGTTCGGTACGCTCTACGTCCCATCGTGTTTTTGCCTCATCTGTCAGTTGTACTGCTCCTATCACATTCTCTGTTACGAGAATTTTTACGGGATACAGGAGAGCTCCGGGAGCCGCATAATCCGCAGCCATCGCGACGCCTGATGCAAAGAAAAGCAGCAGTGCAGTGATAGGAAGCAAGCGCATTTTCCCCCACAGAGAAATGCTGTTCCAGAATGAGCTGATGTCTCCATCATTCAATTCTTCCGCCCCTTCTTTCATATGCACTCTCTCCTCTCGAAGGGAGGCTTTGAGGTGTTTTCGTATATTTATCCATTCTTCATGACTTAAAGATACGTGCCGCTTCTCATGTGCAAGCCGTTGAAGAATTTCCTGTCCCATGTCACCCTGTTGACGTACAGAGGCGTTCGATCTTACCCATTCCTTCTTTCGGGTTGCGAGATTGAATCGGATGGACGATTTTTCCTCATCAGAAAGCCCTATTTGGCGCGCCTGCTGGAAAAATTCTTTTAGATCCATAGTCTTAAAAATCTTTGGGAAGAAGTTCTTGGAGCATTGCAATGCCTCTGTGGAGTCGTACGGAAACGACATTCGCGCTCACGCCCAGGATGTTGGCGATTTCCATCGGTCGAAATCCATCAATATAGCGAAGCGTCACGACTTCGCGGTACGGCTCTTCGAGTTTGTGGAGGAGTGTGAGGATGATTTCCCCGTCCACATTTTTTGCGCCTACGTTCTCCTGTGTTTCATCCGGTGGATCAAATCCTTGCTCCTCCAAAGCATCCAGTGATTGTTCTTTCTTTCGCCTCGCTTCATCGATGATGAGGTTATTTGCAATACGGTAGAGGTATCCTCTCATGTGGCGGATCTCTTCGCCTTTTACCATACTCGTCCATGTCCGAAGGAATGTTTCCTGCATGAGTTCTTTGGCCCGTTCGCGGGAAAAAACTCTAAAGTAACAATGTCTGAAGATCGCATCGGCATAAAGATCGTATGCCCTCATCAGTGTCTCCTCCTGTTTCTTCTGCTTCCCGCCAATGGTTGCACGCAGAGGATTGAGATTTGGAAACATGAGCTCCGAGCATAGAACCTCCTTAATATCCTGTCGATCAGAAAAGAGCTCATTCATGTTCTTCTCCCCCGATGATTCTCATCGGAATCATATATAAATTGTGGCAGACGGGGGCAGTTTTGCATCATTCTAGGGTACACTCCCTGCAATGAAGATTGTCCTCGCAACTGGCATTTATCCTCCAGAGATCGGCGGTCCTGCAACCTATGTTCATGCGCTTGCAGAGGAACTTTCGAAGAAGAATGTCAATGTGACGGTGATTACATACGGAGTGCCGCATCAGGCCGAAAATTGGCAGGTCATCAACATTTCGAAGTTGCTTCCTATTCTCCGCTGGATCTCCTATGCACTTGCGTTTCGTACTCACGGGAAAGATGCGGATGCCGTGATTGCATTCTCTTCGGTCAGCGCTGGAGTTCCGCTTTTTCTTGCACGACTCAAAAAGCCCAAAAAAATTCTGAGGCTTGGTGGGGATTTTTTCTGGGAGCGTTACACGGATCGAGGGGGGATGAAAAGTCTGCGCGAGTGGTATACATCAAAACCACGCGTTCAATGGATCATGCAAAATATTCTTTCCACATTTAATCACATTATTTTTTCCACAAGGTTTCAGGAGGAAATTTATGAGAAATGTTATTCACCTCTCCCTTCTCATTCAGTGATCGAGAATGCATTACCGAAGAAAACGCCGCGACTTCATTATAAGCACAATCCTTTCCGTCTTTTATTCATGGGTCGATTTGTCGGATTTAAAAATTTGCAAGTCTTACTCGAATCAATGCGAATGTTACCGAACACAGTTTTGACCCTTGTTGGCTCTGGTCCTATAGAACATACACTCGAAAAAATGGTTTCTCGATTAGAGATTGGCGATCGCGTTACGTTTGCTGCTCCGGTGCATGGGCAGGCTAAAGAGTTTCTCTTTGAGAATCATGATCTCCTCATCATTCCCTCTATCACTGAGATCAGCCCGAATGTGGCTCTGGAAGCGCGTGCGGCGGGTCTTCCTGTTCTCCTCACAAAAGAAACAGGATTGAGTGAAGGATTGATTCATGGAATGGCTATCCGTGATCTTTCGACCCCCGAAAAGATTTATGAATCTATCAAAGATATTCAGCAAAACTATGAACGCATTGCCACTGGATCCTCATCTCCGCTACTGCAGCGCGACTGGAATGTTGTTGCTGATGAATGGATACGTTTACTCTCTTCACTATAATGAAGTTATTAATGATCAGTGGCGACCCCCCTTCGCTCCTCGCTTCGCTTCGGAGCTATGTGGGGCAGGCCGAGCTCATATTTTCTTGTTCCAAACTATGAAGTTACTAATGATCAGTGGCGACCGTTCCATCCTCCAAGGGAAGAAGGGCGCATTTTGGTACACGCTTGAGGAGTTCCATAAACATTGGGACAGGATTGATGTGATCTGTCCGAAGGCGAAGAATGCGGAATCAAGCGCGAAGAATCAGGAAATATTCGGGAAAGTGTTTTTTCATCCAAATCCAAAAGGTCTCTGGTTTCAACAGTGCTGGATACGAAAGAAGGGGATGGAACTTGTTCAAAAGCATACGCACGATGTGATGACCGTTCATGATTATCCGCCGTTTTATAACGGAGCCGGTGCAATGTTTTTGGGGAAGAAAGCGGGAATACCCTATGCACTCGAAGTGCATCACATCGTAGGGCATCCTCATGCAGCATCGCTTTTTGAATGGATAGGCAAATGGCAATCGCGCTTCTATTTTCCTTTCGCAGCAAAGAGGGCATCGATGATGCGCGTGGTAAGTAACGAAACCGGTGATGTTCTTGAGCAGTGGGGTGTTCCGCGGAATAAGATTACGCAACTCTCTTCTGCCTATCTCGATTTTGCTGCGCTTATTCGCGATCCCTCAATCGAAAAGCGATTCGATCTTGCTTGTTGTGCTCGCTTTGTTCCCAATAAAGGACTCACCGAAGTACTGGATGCCGTTGCTTCGTTGCCGAATGTCACGCTTCTTCTCATCGGCGATGGACCCCTGCGATCAAATCTCGAAAAACAGATCCGGAAGCTCAATATTGCAGAGCGGGTAACATTTACAGGATGGCTTTCTGATCGTGAATCAGTGTACAAGGCGCTGCAGTCCGCACGAATTTTCGTGATGAACTCCAAGAGCGAGGGCGGGCCGCGTGTCGCTGTCGAAGCCATGGCGCTCGGTCTCCCTGTGATTGGAACAAACGTGGGAGTGCTGAGGCAAATGGAGAAGGCAAATATTGTTTTGTTTACATCGGGTACGGCAAAAGATCTCACCGAAAAAATCCATACATTGCTGCAGGATGCATCGCGCAGAGAATCAATGGTCCGCGATGCTTTGAATACAGTAGTAATATTCGATCGCTCTCTCATGATTCGTGCCTATGCTGATACACTCAAGGAACTTTCTTCACGGACGATTTCCAATCGCGTATGAAGCTCCTCATCATCACCCAAGTCGTCGATAAGAATTACGTTCCACTCTGCTTTGCGGTCGAATGGTTCCGAGAGTTTGGGAAACAGTGCGATCAAGTGACAATCATTAGTCAGAAAGTAGGGAAGTACGATCTTCCAAAGAACGTGAATGTTCTCTCTCTTAAAAAAGAAGAGGGAAAATCGAAGTGTATGCAGGTTATGCGCTTCTACCGGCTCGTATGGAAGCATCGCAAAGAGTACGAAGCGGTTTTTGTTCATATGACGCCGATTTGGGTTGTCTTCGGCGCTCCTCTCTGGCTTCTCTTCCGCAAGCGCGTTTACCTCTGGTACGAAGCGCGGGGAACAGGATGGAATGTACGTTTGGGACTTGCATTTGTCCGGAAAGCATTCAGCGCATCGCTGGGAGGGATGCCGCTCCAAACGAAGAAGAGCGTGCTCACCGGCCATGGCATTGATACCGTTTTCTTTGCTTCTCCACAGCTTTCTTCGAGCGATCGTGATCCAAACCTTATTGTGACGGTCGGCAGAATCACCAAAGCAAAGCGCATTGATCTCATTATCCAATGCTTTGCGGCGCTTCCTCCACAATATCGTTTGCAGATTATCGGCGTGCCGATTACAGAGGAGGATTACAAGACGCGTGCAATGCTCGAAGCGCTCGTCGAAACACTAGGTATAGGTGATCGAATCGTATTTGAGACGATTTCGGATGAAGAACTGCGCATACTTCTCCAGCGAGCGATGCTCTTTCTCCATGCCTCCGAAGCAACAAGCCTCGATAAAGCGCCGCTCCAAGCTATGGCTTCGGAGTGCCTCGTTGTTACTGCAAGCCCAGTTGTAAAGCCTCATGTACCAGAGCTTTGTCGTGCGGAGCCGAAAACAATGGCAGATGCATCAAAAAAAATTCTTGCAATGCCCTCCCTAGAACAGGAAAAACTTCGGAAAGAACTCCGGATAATCGTAGAACAAAAACATAGTCTGCAGCTCCTTATTCGAACACTAGTGAAAGAAATGGAATCATAAGTGCACGTCTAATGCGCAGGCTTAAGATATGTGCACACATTTATCAATTCCATTTGGCCAAAGGATACGAGTAAGCGCGTTACGAATGCCGCCTATATAATCTTCGAAAAAGGTGCCATCGCATTCTGGGTACAAAGTTATCATTTCACCGGATCGAAAATGGGCAGCGCCAAGAAATACCACTGCGACGCTATTGTCGGGGATGTCTTCTTGGAAAACTGTCAAAATCCCTTGATGGGAAGTTCGATAGTAATTCGCTGTCACCACACCCATTTGACTCAAAATATATTCTTTTGTTACGGGATCCTGGGCTGACGCATAGTTAGTTTGTAACTGTGTCATGGCGATTTCCCATTGCTCATCTTCATGCTGATGGCCATGCAGAAAACGATCTTTGTTATTCCGCAGGTAAGAACCGGCAGTGCGAAGGCCTCCACTAAGTTTATCCCACTGTTCGCAGGCTTGGTCTAATTCTTCCTGAGCATCCCGAATCTTATTCCTCTCTCGGCGTTTATCGCAGCGCGTAATACGATAGGCGACATCACGAAAGTGTTTCTGCAATTTATTCGGGTCATTCAATTCTTGTAATTGTTGCCCTTCAAATTGACTGGCGCGGATTAGTTTTTCCTTTACTGGCGCTGGCCAATCGTCCGGAAACCGGTTTTTATTTTCCAAAATAAAATGAGTTCGCTCTTCTCCTGCTATTTCTACAATGCGCTTTGCAGTGTCGCGGATAGCATTTTGATGTTCAAAATGGCTATGCATCTTCTCGCTGTTAGCGAGGTATCGACTCGCATTACGTGCAACACCGTGTGATTCCTGTATTCCAATAATGATCTTATTTAAATTTTCTGGCAGCGGATTCTGCGCCACGATTCTTCCGTGAGCATTCAATGCACCATCGAGATCCTGAACGATTCCTGTCAGAGGTCTATTCATAATTTGCATTGTAATATAAAATTTACATATGTCAATTTCTTCACAGCTTGATTCCTAAGATCAGTGCTTAGGTGATTTCTGTCAGATGGCTCTTCGTAGATTCTGTACCCTCATTCCCCAGTTTTCCTATAGAGCGAAGGTAATACACGAGTTCTGCCAGTATGCCGGTGTACTGAGATTTTCTCTTCTCTCTGTATCCCCCTGCACTCTCTATGAATGGCGTATGTTCTTCGAGAGTCCTTTGGCTATCTGGATAACGGAAATCAATGGGCACGCTTGTAACAGGAAGGTGTTGGTCGAGCGCCGCCACGACTGGAAAATAAATTGCATCGGAATACCTCTCTGGATCAGTATTTCCATGCTGCGCTTTCTTGCTATCGAGTACATATTTGCGGTTGAGAATATTGGCTATTGTTTCACGAAACTTCGGACGAGCCGAAAATACTCTTGGACCGATGAACATATCGAGGTTCGTATCCTCTGCAAGGAGCTTCGCCCGGTGGAGTTTGTCGTTGAACTGCTTGTTTGCTTTGATTTCGGAGGATGTCTGATACTTCGGATAATTGTTGTAGGTCTCATTCCTACTTGGAACAACGATGGCTGCGCTTTCGTCCTCGATGGGAGCAATAATAGATGGAACGGAGCGAATCAAATCCACTTTTTCGGGTTCGGTCCATACAAGTGCTTCGATATTTTCGTCTCCAAGAGCTTGTGTAAATGCTTCTCTCCGTTTCTCGCTCATACCTCCTGTTGATGTTGTAAATGGAATGTTACGCCTTCGAAGTTCTCCTTCGAATGCACCGCCGGAACTATCGATGACAATCAGCTTATATTTGTTTCGCAGGGCTGCTTCCATTGTTTGCAGCGCAAGATCGCCCCGTATTTTGCTTTCGGCACATGCACGATCTTTGCTTTTCAATAGCTCTTCGAGATTTGCCTCACCCTCAAACCACTCCGGATAGAGCGTTGTTGTGCAGATCGCGATATGCTCTGCGTCCATAAGTATGATTATACTTTATTAATAGCGTTTATGCAACCACGACAGGTAAGAGGGAAATTACATGATATGCTTTTTCTATGTATTCCCTGTTGTGGCACATGTTTTGGGGGTTTTGCGTAGTGGTAGCAGCCGTTTATGCATATTTCATTTTTTTGGGCATAATCGAGTGGATCATGGAAGTGTTTGAAAAACTTACGAGAAAAGGAAAGAAAGATGAAAATCCTTCTCATCTGGAAGATTTTGAGGCATTGCTCACTGATGCATCAACGCCCGTCGAAGAAGATGATCAAACATAACTTCGTGAGGATTCTTACAATGTGTTGTTCGGAATGCGAATTCATCCGCATACTTCTGTAGGTACTTGGGAGCAACGTGGATATGAGTTCCCTGAATGGATAATTTAAGCCGAGACCACATTCCTTCGATTGTCTGTGTATGGAATTCCCCGTTTACGTACTGCCTTTGGGAATGTTTAACGATGCCGTGCCTGTAGCCACGGTTTGCAAGCCCCTTGTAGCTTCTGAATCTATCGCTACTGATTGTAGAACCCTTCTCGACGTTCTTTGTGATGAGCAAGTGTAGCGTCCTCTGTCTCACGTTTCTTATGACGAAAGTACGAGCTTCTCCATCTCGCTCTACAATACCGAACACTGGCGTTTTCCCTAGAGCGCCGCGACCAGCTTTGCCACTATGGATACCGCCAACATAGGTCTCATCTACCTCCACATGACCTTTTAGTGCGCGTTCTCTAGCACCCATGATCGTTCGGAACCGGTGACACATCCGCCAAGCTGTTCCGTAAGCAACGCCGATAACGCGTTCGACCTCCTTTGCTGCAACACCTGATCTTGTCGCAGTCATCATGTACATAACCAGAAATTGGGACTTGAGCGGGACACTCGTTTTTTCAAAGATGGTTCCTTTTGTGGGGTAAAGCTGGTGTCCACACCACTGGCAGGTATAACACCGTCGAGTCTTCACTCGATGATACTTCTTCTCCTTGTTGCATTTCGGGCATTCTTTTAGGTGGCCATATCTTCTCTCGAAAATAGCCTTTAAACATGCGTTATCATCAGGGAATCGCCGATTGAATGAAGAGATAGGGAATCTCATGCGAGTATGGTAAAATGTATACAGTTCTTTACCTGTCTTGGCGGTGGGGAGGGGAATCTAACCCCTATATGCCGTGACCGACATAACTCGTTTAGAAGACGAGCGCAGCATGACAAATAGCTGCCACCCCACCATAAACCAAAGACAGGGAGCGGCCAGTTTTTACACTCCGCGTGAGTGCGAGAAGGAGTTACGATCTCCTTCTCTTTCTCTGTGCTTGGAAAGCAAAGAGATTCAAAACTGGCCACTCCTTGCCTTCGCAGGAGGGATTGATTTGGGTGAGCCGGTGATGTAAATTGTGGGTACATAACGTTTTCCGAAAGGAAGCAGAGAGAGCCGTTTGCGCGGCTCTTTTTGTTTTCATGTTTTATAACGGTAACGCCCTTTCCCCTCTCGTATAATCTTCCCCATTCGCCAGAGTTTGGACATGATCATGTCAAACGTATTGATATTCATATCAACACCTGTGGCCTTCTTGATCCCATCGCGTATGTCCTGCGACCGCATGATCGTTGTTACCCCTTTCATGTATGCGAGAACAATTTCCTCTTTTGTTCCACGTAGTAAATCCATTGATACAGAAGGCATGCGCATATTTTGGCTTATTTCTGGCATCTTTTTTCCAGTCAAAAGCTGAATGGATTCGCTTAAAATGCGCTGATTCTCACGCAATTCTCTGGCTTTCTCCTCATGTATGGAGGCAGATTTTCCATTTTCCTTCCATCTCTTTATCAACTCCTTTGCCGCTGGTGCATTCTCTTGGAGTGGGTGATTCATGGTTTCATTGTATAGCGATATAGGATGTACGCAATAGGAAATACAGGAAAAATATAGGATGTGTACTACAGTACACCTGTTTATATAGATTCGTTCTAAAACGCCAATACTCTTAAAATTCTGTGTCAAATGCCAAAACGGGTGTTACCTGTCGTGGTTGCATAAACGCCTTATTAATTATCTTTAGTCAATTCTAGCTCTATTAAGGACGAAGTGACTTCATATCATTTTTCGTAGTGTTATTTCTGCTTCATCAATCCACTTCCAAGACATTTCCCCGCGGAGGAGCGGCTCGTGTTCTCTTCGTATCTTCACAAGATCTGCTTTT
>Ga0209542_10000140_pt1 | contig 178420 bp, 209 predicted proteins | sample RifCSPhighO2_01_FD_184028 | JGI IMG/M metagenome (GOLD analysis project Ga0209542, IMG submission 184028) | Soil microbial communities from Rifle, Colorado - Rifle CSP2_plank highO2_0.1 (SPAdes) (version 2) | ecosystem: Environmental > Terrestrial > Deep subsurface > Rock core/Sediment ... | reverse complement strand
TACTAACTATCGTTAGACTTTCAATGGGCTAGAAACCAGCCCATTCATAATCAAACTAAATTAGAAATAAATAAGTAACGCAATTCATCTGTCAGCTAAAGCAGACAGATTTCTTGCTAAGCTTTAAAAAATTCTGGAATTATTCAAGGCTACACTATTTCAATTGATATGAGAAAATTAGGTTACGAATGGTATAATCTACAATTAAAGTTAAATGAAGATAACACTCAACTAAAAGAGTTTTTACGACAACATAAAAAAATTATCTATTTCTATAAATATATTGGTCATGAAAATTGGGACCTTGATGTTGGAATAGTTGTTAAAAATTCTTTAGATTTAAGAGATTTCATTTTAGATTTAAGAGAGAAATTTGGAAACATAATCAAAATTTATGATATTTATGTAATTATAGAAGAATCAAAAGGAAATTATGCTCCAGAAGGAGTTTTTGAGGAATTATCTTAAACTTTAATCATCTTAATCAAATCTAACCATCTGTTCTTTCCTAACTCTAAATCAGGAATAGCTAATTCATAAGGACAACAATTTATTCCTTGATGTTTTCTTATAAAGTTATAATAAATCTCCATACCTTTTATTATTACAGAAGCAAATTCCATACCACTATAAAATCCTCCCACAAAATTCATGCAGGGGGGAGGATTCGAACCTCCGAACTCACTAAGAGAACAGCTTTTGAGGCTGTTGCGTTTGACCACTTCGCTACCCCTGCTTGACATTAATAATATAACTAGGTTTTTAAAATGTGTTTTGTAGTTAATATTTTAGTTTTTTAAGTATCTAACAAGACAATATACAATCCCAATATATAATTAAATGATAAAAAATTTAGTCAAGAATATGCAATCAATTATCAAATTTAGTTTACTAGTTATCAAGAATGTTGGTTATATCAATTAATAATCTTCTTTATAAAATACAGAATCAAATTTTTTTACTAACAGCGTTTAAATCTTTATTAATCTGCTTTATTGCCAAAGGAATTAAATTTTTTACATCCAACTGCCCAAAAGATTCCACATAAACTACTAATTTATCTGCTGGTATAATTTCTACCCCTAAATCTTCCAAGGACTTCTCACATGAATCACATATTTCAATTTCATTTGTTTTATTGTTTTCTAATCTAATCCCCTGCCCGCATTTGTTTGGGCATTGTGAAAAAATATCCGCAATTTCTTTTGTTTTTGAACCAGTTTTGATTTCTAACATGTTTTTATAAAAAAGTAACCCAGGAGAAAACTTTGCATGTTCATTACCCCTGCTAACTTTTGTTTCCCCTGAAATTTCAAGTTCCTGGTCTTTATTTAGAACAGTTATTGGGATATCATCATAAACAAGCTCAATTTTACCCTTTAATTCTTTTGAATATACTACTCCTTCTTTATTAATAGAAAGCTTAAACTTCAGGATTTCTTTATCACTAACATTTTTATCTGTTTTTAGTGGAATTAATCCAATTCTATGAGCAATTGTTTCATCGTATAACGCAGAATCGTTTTTGAATATCTCAACTTCATCTATTGCAGTAATAGGAATTTCATTAAGATACCTCCTTATAGCATTTACTAAACTATCTTCTACTTCAGTTGCGAAAGTAATGCTATTCTTGATTTTTTCTTTTGATTTCATTTTTTTTACTTCTCTCCCTTAAAATGAAAGTTTAAAATTTTCCTTAATTTTATTGATTTCATTTTTTCTTATTTTATCACATGTTTAGTTTAGTTTAAAACCTTTTTCTTTATGGTCTTCTACCCCTGCGCCCGCCTTTTTTCTTTGGGCCGCCTCTTGCAATACGTGTTGAATCAGTGATACTTACTATTTTGAATCCATCTCTTGATAAACTTTTTACTATGGCATTAGCGCCTGGTCCAGGAGCAGGATTTCCTGTTTTTGCTCTTATCTTTATGTAAAGTGAGTTTACCCCAAGATCTTTTATTTCATCTGCTACTTTTTTTGCAATAAACATTGCAACAGTTGGATTTGCTTTAAGTCTATCATGCTTTGTTACTACCCCCCCTGTAACTTTGCTTAAAGTCATACCAGACATATCTGTAACATGAACCAAAGTATTATTAAAAGATGTGTAGATATTTACAATTGCTTCTATATTCCTTTTCTTTTTTTCCTTGGTTTCTTTTATTTCTTCTTTACTCATTTTGTAATCTATTGGTTATCTCTTTTACAGTATGTGCCTCATCTTGTTCTTTATTCTCTTCTTCCTTTTTTGATTCTTTTTTCCCTACCTTGTGTGACTTAAGAGAAATTTTATCTTCAAATATAACTGGAACAATATAAGAGGGTGTATTAACAACTTCGCCATTGATTAAAACATGCTTGTGAGTTATTAATTGTCTTGCAGATTTTGAAGTTGTAGCAAGTTTTTTATGAACAAGAATTGTTTGAAGTCTTCGATTAAGATAATCTTCTTTTTCTAATGCCAGTATATCCCCTATTGAATTTACTGCAAACCCCATTTTCTTAAGCCTGTTAAACAGGGCTTTTTGCTCTTCTGGGCCAGCAGAAATTAATTTTTTGGCTTTTTCTCTTATGCCTTTAATTCTTGCTTCAGCTTTCCAAACCTCTTTTTTATTTTTCAATCCAAATTCTTTTTTTATCGCCATTTCTTCTTCAATTCTCTCTTTATCAAATGGCCTTTTTGGCCTTGAATAAATTTTGTGTTTTCTTTTCATTTTGTTTATAGTCTACTTTTCTTCTTTCTTCACCTTCTTTTTAATTCCCACGCCTTTTTTCCTATTCTTTCTGAAATGTGCTTTTGTTCTTTGTCCTCTCACGGGCAATCCCGCGGTATGCCTTACTCCTTTGTAAGATTTAATTTTTTTCAGTCTTTTAATATCAAATTCTTTTCTTAAATCTAAATCAGAACCTGTTAGGTGCTGGTTTGTTCCCTCTTCAAAACTAAACCGCCTATTCACTAAAAAAGAGGGGATGTTTGGAGCTTTCATAAATTCAGATATTTTTTTAACTTCTTCATCTGTTAAAGAACCTATTTTTCTATACCTATCAAATTTTAAAGCATGACAAATAGCATTAGACATGCTCCACGATACTCCTTTTATTTGGGCCAAACCCGCATAAATGCTTGTTTTTCCTTCTATGTCCTGGGATAAGATTCTGACTATTCTTTCTTCTTCTTTAGATTTTTCTTGCTTTTGTTTTATTTCCATTTTGGGTATTTTATATAGCTTTTCACCAGAATAGGTTTTTAAATGTTTTTTATATTCGCTTATTGACTAAACAAATTATGCCTTTCTATCCCAGTTAGTTCTTGTAATATTCTTTTGCATATTGCTCTTTCAGGATCAGGTAAATTAGGGATTCTTTCCTTCATGTCCCCAAAAGAGTCAAAAAGCTTCTCTTTTCTTTTTTCTAAAATTTCTTTCATGTGTTTTTTACCGAATCCTGGAATAAGCTCTATTTGATGAACCCTTTTGTTGATTGCCTCCGCTTTATTAAAGAACTCAACAAATTTTTTTTCTTGAGCCCCCACTATTTTTTCTATAAATTCTTGCAATCGTTCTTTTGCTGATTCTGTAAGCTTCTCTTTATTTAATTTACCAAGAATGTAGTATATCTTATCCCTTTTTCCATCCCCAACATAAACTTGCTCACCAAGTTCCAAAGGCATGCTTCTTCTCGGAACTAATTCTAAAAGTATAAAATTTTTCTCTCCTATAGCCTGTGCTATTGGCATCATCTTTTTTTCTAAGGGGTATCCATTTGGCAAATAATCTAATATTATAGCAGTTTCTTCTTTTTCCATTTTTTATTTTATTTATTTTGTTTAATAGCATCAAGTATTTGTTTTGTTTCATTTTCATCTAAGCTTACATCGCTAAAAATTTTGGCTAAATCAAAAGTAGTTTCCGGCAATAAATCAATCAGTTTAGCGATATGTTCTGGCTTAACTTTCAATAAATTCATTTTTTCTATTGCTTGCCTTATTTTTGTAGCATCTTTTACATCCACATTTATAAATTTTTTTATAAATCCATTTAGTTCAATATTCTCTGATTCTGCTTTCTTCATTAATTCCAAAGCTTCAATCATGCTTAAAGATTCCTGATTTTTTATCATTTTCTGTTATTTAGAAGGATTTATTTTTTTTAAATGTATGGGCTCAATAATGAATGTTTTTTCTTTATTTTGATCATTTACCTTTACCACAAATGCATTTCCCCTCTTAGTTTCGACGGTTCCGGTTTTGCCCTGCATTCTGCTTGGAAATCTTGGTTGTAAAGCTTTTTCAGCAACAATCGAAACCTTGTCCCCCTGCTTTAATTGTTGGAAGTACCTACTAAGTCTAATTTTTCCTTTAGTTCTTATATTTTTACGCTTTTTCTTAGCCATAAAATTCTCAGAAAAAGCTTATTTAAAAATGTATGTTTTAAGGATTCACTTAAAATCTTTAAGATTTGTGGAGTTTTGAAAAGAATCAGATTGTGAATGAGTTAAATCTCCATTGGCTCTTGCTCTTTCCATATTTTGAACAATTGCATCAAACATTTTTCGTCCAAATACGCCTACTCCGCACTTTTCACAAAAATCAATAACACAAGTATCTTCAACATCAGCGCTGCAATAAATACATTTTTTTGTCATCTTTCACCTTTTTTAATTTTATGATTTTGTTTAAAATCAAAGGTAGTTTTTAAAGATTTGTGTTTAATTTTTTAATTTTAGAAATAAACTTACTCATACCTTAGAGCATCAACTGTATTTGTTTTACTTGCTTGAAAAGCAGGTATAATTCCAGAAATAGCTCCTATTAAAAAAGCAAAAGCTAAACAAGAAAAAATAAGCCAAAAAGGTGCATTAATCCTAAGGAGTGTTGTATTAAGGGAATTTATTGCTATATATTCAATTATTTTTCCAATTCCAAAACCAAGCACCACACCAATTATCCCTCCTATTAGTCCAAGCAAGCCAGACTCAATTAAAAAAATTAAAAGTATATCTTTGTTCTGTGCTCCGACAGCTTTCATAACCCCAATCTCTTTAGTTCTTTCCAAAACACTTGTGTACATAGTATTCATTATTCCTATACCTCCGACAAGAAGAGAGATTGCCGCAATTCCCCCTAAAAAAGCAGTAATTATTTGAAGTATTGTATTAAAACTTGATAAAAGTTCTTCTGGCGTTAAAATGCTGTAATCACGGGTTTTTTCATTAACATCTCTAAAATTGTCAAGTTTCTCTTCAATTCTTTGTGCAATTTCTTTTATATTTTCTCCCTCATTAACTTGGGCATAAATAAAATCAATTCTGTCTCCAGAGTTAAACAGTTCTTGAAAAGTATTATAAGGCATGTAAATATTTTGATCATCACCTGGATTTCCAACACTTTTTGCTATTCCAACAACTCTAAATTCTTTATCATTTATTATTATCTTATCCCGAATATTAATCTTCTTTCCAAAAAGCTCTTTATTATTATATAAACTACCAATCACAACATCATTTGTATCTCCTTTTTCTAAGAGCCTGCCTTCATCAGCATTTAATCCAAAACTTTCGATTAGAACTTCAAGTGCTTTTTCATTTTCAGTATCCATCCCAGAAATAAGGTAATATCTTGTTTTGTCATTAAATTCTATTTTTGCATTTCCAAATACCATAAAAGAAGCTTCCTTAACTCCTGAAACTTTTTTGATAACATCTACATCCTTTGTTGTTAATTCTGCTGCAACACTTGAACTTCCAGGAGGCCCAAGCTGCCCTTTTGGTTGAATAAATATTTTATCTGTTCCTAATTGCCTGAATTGTTCTTTAACAGCTCCTTGCAACCCAAGAGATAAAGAAACAAGAACAAAGATAGCAGCTATTGAAATAAAAATCCCTGTCATGGTAAGCCAACTTCTTAATCTTCTTTTTTTAATATTTCTTACAGCTAAAATAAAATAATCTTTCAACATTTTAATTTCTCTCCAAGTCCTCTTGCTAATCTATAATCTGCTTTGCTTGGTTTTTGAGGTGCAAGAGCTATTTTAATTTGGTCTTGTAGTGTTGGTTTTGCTCCTACATATTCTATTGTTTCAGCAAGTAATATTGGAGGCATAGTATCCCATACTACAACTGCTAATTGAGAATCATAACCTAATTCCCTTGCTTTATTTAGGTGTTCTTTTTCATGCTCTAAAACTTTTCGTATATACCTATTACGCTTGTTTAATTTTAATAAAAAATTAATAAAGTTTTCATCAGATTCAAAAGTTACAACTCTTGTTCCTCCCATTTTAACTCCTAATCGCATCAACAGCGCTTAATTTACTTGCTTGGATTGCCGGAAAAGTTCCAGAAATTATTCCAACAACTAATGAAAATAAAATTGCTGAAATTATTAATGGAAAAGAAATTGCCACATCTAAAATGTTAGTTCCTAAAGCATTGTTTGCAACAAAAGAAGCTCCAAATGCCAAACCCAAACCAATTCCTGCCCCAATAATTCCCCCTATTAGTCCAAGCAAACCAGATTCTATTAAAAAAATCAAAAGTATGTCTTTGTTCTGTGCTCCAACAGCTTTCATTATTCCAATTTCTCTTGTTCTTTCCAAAACAGAAGTATACATAGTATTCATTATACCTACACCTCCTACAAGAAGAGAAATTGCGGCGATACCAATTACAATCAGATTAATAATATTTAAAATTGTGTTTACTGTTCCAAGAGCTTCTATAGGTGTTTGAACAGAAAAATCTTCTTCTCCAATATCTAAATTTCTATCTTTTCTTAATTCTTCTTCAATGCTCTTTGCAACTTCTTCTATTTTATCTTTATTTTCAACTTGTGCAATAATAATGTCAATTTCATCTTCAATATTAAGGAGTTCTTTTAAGTCAGGAGTAGGCATTAATATAACTTGATTTATCTGAAAACTGCTTCCTGGCTTTAATATTCCAATAACCTCAAAATCTGTTCTTTGTATTACTATTTTTTTACCAACTTCTATATTCTTGCTAAATTCATCCACGATATCTTTTCCAATAACTACTTTTCCTTTGTCACTTTCTTTTAGCAACCTGCCATTTTCAGTTTCAAGATTTAATGAACTATAAATTATATCTATTTGCTTTGAATTACTTGGAATATCTGCAACAAAATTAAACTTTAGCTCTTTGTTATACTCCACTTTAGCAACTCTTACTAATCTTGGCACTACTACATCAACTCCTTTAACATTTTCTACTAATCTTAAATCATGTTCATTAAGCTTTTCCACAACTGTTGAACCAGGAGGCCCAAATCCTGTTCCTGCATTTTGAACTGTAAGTTTATCTACAGAAAGTGTTGAAAACTGCCCTGTTACAGCTGTTTTTAATCCAGCTCCTAATGAAATTAAAGAAACAACAGCTGCAATTCCAATGAATATCCCAAGAATTGTCAACCAGCTTCGTAAACCACGATGCTTTAAGTTACCAACAGCCAAAAAGAAATAATCTTTTATCATTGGAGGTTAACCTCCTACTCTTTCATTTTCCCTTCTTTCTTTATCTTTTCTCCTGTTTCTTTTCCTAATTTGTCTGTAGATTATCCAGATGATTATAACTGCTATAACAACTCCAGCATAAAAAGGAATTTTACTTTTGCTTATTATTCCTAACTCAAGCCCTTTTTCTCTTGAATAAACTTTAACAGGCAGTTCAATACTTTCAGTTATGTCTTTATTTTCAAAATCTTTATACTTTAAAACAACTGTTAATTTTGCATTTTCACTTATAAACAAAACATCAAAACTTGCTGTTTCATCATCTCCTGATTCTATTTTATCGATGTAATCAATATTGCTTGATAAAAATTCAAATCCTTGGCTAGAAGTTGTTATGGAAACAAATTTTACATCACCTAAACCAGCATTGATAATCTTTAAAGAGATTTTTCCCTGCTCACCAACAACATTTTTTTCAGTTCCTATGGAGTAAAGTAATTTTGTTTCACCACTTACTGCTATACCAAAACTGCCCTGCTTTTCATATTCCTCATTATCTCCTGTATTTGTGTATTTTATTGTGTAAGGTATGTTATAGTCTCCTGGTTTTAAGTCATTAGGAGCTTTGATAATAAAACTAAAACTTTCCTCTCTATTTTCTTTAATCTCTTCTTCGCTGTCTTCACTGCTCCCTATAGTTGTAAAACTTGTTTTATCCAAGTTTAAAATCAAAGAAACATCTTCTATATCTTCACTTAATGTGTTCTTTACTGTTATAGTAATATGACCTGTTTCTCCTGGCATTATTTTATCAGCATCTACCTGTTCAACTGTTACAGCTGAAATAAAACCAAGGCTAAAAAAAACTAAGAAGATTGCTATTGCGCTTATAGTTAAGAGATTTTTTGTGTTCATTTTAACTTAAAATCTTTCCTCCAATATTTTTCCTGTATTTTTATTAACTTTAGTAAGTCTAACACTCTTTTCTTTTGTATTATCTGTTTCAAAAATTGAATAGATATGACTATTAGGGTCATTATCACTTTTACTTTCATATTCAAGTGTTTTGTATCTTTCTGGAAATAACCTTTCATGATATTTCCTCAAAAATAATCTGCCTTCATCAGATGTTGCTTGGATTTCTGCCGTATTTTTTGTTTCATCATAATTTAGGTTAATTTGTACGTTTGAGAAAGGATGAGACCAAATTACAGAACCTTCTATAGTGTCTATAATTGAAGGTTTTGAGTATTCTTTTTTTGGATACTCTTCTTTTAAAGCAGTTACTAAATCTGTTGCTAATTCTTTCATTGATTGTTTTTTATCAAGGAATAATCTGATAACATAATTACTATTTGTATCTTCAATAACCTCTGATTCTTTAACATCAATTTTTCTGTTTTTCATTTTAATTCCTCCACATTCCTGCTTTTTCAAGTAATTCTTTAGCATTTTTATATAATTTTTCTGTTTCAGGATCATCTGGCTGGTATTCAAATCTCCTTACTCCATATTGATTAATTCCTATTTCTCCTGTTGTAGGTAAAAAAATAAGATACTCTTCTAGAGCTGAAACACACCTTATAGTTTCATTAATTCTTCCTTGCTGTATAAACGCAGGACCATCTTCTTCCTTAAATCCTTCATATACCTCTAATTCAGATGCCCGGCCTCCAATGAATACTTTAACTACTTCGCCAACTGCCAAGTTTCTTAATTCATCTAAACTTCTTACTTGTGTAGGTTTTATCTCTTGCATCATTTTACTTATTTTCACAAATAATATATTCTTTATAAACCTTTCTAATATGTTACTCTTATTAAGTTAATACATATTAGATATTAGTAGCCTAATTTACTGAATGTTTTACCCACTTTCCATTTATGTTTTTAGAAACACCCTCTATTTTACCATCTTTTATTGAATAGATGGTCTTTGCATGGTTTTTAGCTATGTTTGGATCATGTGTTACCATAACGATTGTTGTACCTTGTTTATGCAACTTCTCTAGGAAATCTAACACTCTTTCTCCTGTACTGCTGTCTAAATTTCCAGTTGGCTCATCTGCTAAAACAACTTCAGGATTATTTGCCAATGCCCTTGCTATTGCAACTCTTTGTTGCTGTCCTCCTGACAGTTGGTTTGGATAGTGATCCATTCTATCTTTTAAATCAACCAATCCTAATAAATTTTCTGCCTCTTCTTCTCTTTGTTCTTTAGGAGTTTCTTGAAATAGCATAGGTAACATAACATTTTCTTTAGCTGTTAGATTTGAAATTAAATTAAACTGTTGAAATATAAATCCTATCTTTTTCCCTCTTACCTGGGCTAGTTCAGATTCTGTCAAATGGCTTATATTTTCATTGTCAAGATAAATCTCACCAAAACTCGGCAAATCCAAGCTTCCTACTAAATTCATCCCAGTGCTTTTCCCACTTCCACTTGGACCCATTATTGCAACAAAATCTCCCTTTTCAACATCAATGCTTATTCCGTCTAAAGCTTTGACTACATTTTCTCCTTCTTCTCCCATGTAATAATACTTTCCCACATTTTCAAGTTTTATTATTACATTCTGCAAGTTTTGTTTTTTCATTTTTGCCTTAACTCTTACTTTAAAGTTGATTATTTAAATTTAACTGATAAAAAAAGTAAGAACCAAAAATTTAAATATCAAGATACATACATTAAAACATGTTATTTTTTAATGGATTAGAACAATGGGGACTTTTAACATTAAGAATATCTTTAGGGGTTATCTTTGCGTATCATGCTATTCCAAAGCTAAAAATGCCTGGAGCAATGGCAAAGGGCATAGGATGGCTGAGTGGTTTTGTGATTATACTCGGATTAGTTGAATTTTTTTCTTCATTAGCGGTAATTCTGGGAGTTTATACTGAAGTGGGTGCATTTTTTCTTGGTGTTGTGATGTTAGGAGCATTATACTACAAAATATTCAAATGGAAGATTCCCTTCTATGTAATGGATAAAACAGGATGGGAATTTGATTTAATATTGCTAGGAGCATCTATAACTCTTCTTTTCACTGGAGCAGGGACAATTTCTCTCGATGCACTTATTGGAGTATGGCCCTAATTCTTATAATCCTTTTTTTCGCGTAACTTTTTAGTTCATAGAAAGCTTTAAAAAAGAGTAAAATTTATTCTGAATTAAGGTTATTAGAAAACTTTGATTTTATTTCACACGAAAGTTATCCATACAAATACAAAATAAATAACAAAGGGTTAATATCTTTAGGAGATTAAAATTATCATACCAATACGTTGCTTCAGTTGTGGCAAACCAGTAGGGCATTTATGGGAGCAGTTTAAAAAACGTGTTGCAGATGGTGAACCTGCAAAAAAAGTTCTTGATGAACTTGGTTTGGAAAGATACTGTTGCAGAAGTGTTTTCTTAGGACAAACTGATCTAATTGAATTAGTAGGGAAGTTCAAAAAGAGTTAATTTGCGATTTTTTATATAAATGTTTAAATAGCAAAGGCAATTTTATTAAATATGAACAGTGGAACAGCAACATTTAGTTCAGATATAGAAAAACAATTAGATTTAATGAAATCATTAAATCTTAGCCAGTTTATTGAAGCATATAAAGATAAAAAAGGGCATAAAGTAGGTCTTATTCATTCTAGTGCTGATGGAAGATTTCTTCTTAGACACATTCTTAAAGATGTTGATACAGTTAAAGATAAATTATCTGATTTAGTTGCTGATTTTTCTCTAGAATCCTTAAATAATGGTCATAATGAGGCAAATTACATGTTAGCATTCATCGAAAGATTTAAGCAATCACAAGATCCTGCTTATCAGATGATTAAAAAAAGAATTACTGCTACATCACAAGCATACTTTGAGAGAATACAAGTTAGTGAGGATACTATTATCGCTTTTTTAGCCATATACTTAAAACCAAACGAACAAGGATAGTTAAAATATTTAGATAAAGAAATAAATCTTAAAAAGTTAAGCTAAACTGTTTATTCTATGTTAGATTTTAGCGTGGGTGTAGCATTTTCTCTTTTTATTTTACAGCATACCCTCTGTTCTTATATCTAACTTTCTTTGGATTTTAACAACACAATCAAAAAATAAGCTAAAATAATTGTTAGGACAGAATTTAGATATAGAAATAGCTTTTTGTCTCCATTATTCTCCTCTATTGTTCTGCTTGTTATAAAAATAGTTTCCTTTGTTTTGTTTTGGAGATTCTTTTTGCTACCATATACCTTTAAACTTATCCATGAACCAATTGCAACACTTTTATTTGTGCTGTAGATTATAGCTCCATAATAATCTCCAGAATCAACTCCCTCAATACATACTTTTATTTCAGACTTTTCTTTGACAATTAATTCTTTTGGATAATAAAAATTTATGCCTAAAGCAGATGAAGTTGTATTGTACTTATTTATATCCTTTACAAAGTTTTTTTCAATAACCCATTTATCAATCCCTATAAATTTCTCTTCTTGTTCTGAGAACAATGTTATTGTTCTGCATATCTTTTCTTCTGTTTTTCCTTCAAATTCTATCTGCGGAGGAGAAATGCCTATTTGAACAGCGGAAACAATATTAAGAAAGAGAATCATTGCTGAAACATAAAGTAAAAATTTGATAACCAACTTTTAAGCAGCCATGGCTAAAAATTTTATTTCATTTTTATGACCAACTACATCATCATCAAGCTCAGCATTGAAGTTTACTAAATTAAGCCTTATATCTATTCTTTTTGTTGATGAAACATTTGTTGTAAAATTAGCTATATTTCCCCAAGAACCACTGCTATCTTTTAATTGAAGGGTGTTAAAGATATTATCGCTTTGATTAACAAGTTCTGCTGTTATCTTTGCTGGTTTTACGCTTCCAGTATTCGATATACTTACATTAACAACATTAGAAATTTCTCCTACGACAACATCTCCTAAATATACAAAATCCGGAGTAACACTAACACTTACTATGCTTTCATTACTCGTAGTATTTATTGGTATTAAAATAATGTTTGCCTCTACAGAAACTGTTGTATTTTGAGCATTTAATAAAACAGGTATTATAATAATTATAGATAATATAATCAAGGCTATAATAACTTTTTTATCTTTATTCATTTTCTATATTGTAAAAAGTATGCTTTACAATATATATTTATAATAATATATTTTAATATATAAATGTTTCTGTGATATGTATAAAGGCACTAAATTAGACTTCAGCAATAATTATATACACAATTTGAAATTTAATTGAATATTAAAAGGTTTAATGGGTTATAGATTTAGGCTGGCATATTGTGATTATTTTACCTTCCACCTTCCCACATCTCCACATTCCCCGCATTTAACTCTCTTAATCTTGCTTTTTATACTTAAAACTTTTAATCTTGGTGAAAAACATTTTTTACAGAATAACTTTCTTTTTTTACCTAACTTTATGTTATACCTCATTGCCAATCTTTTTACTCCCTTAATCTCTTTTGAAGTTTTGGTTTTAATATTTTTAAAGAATTCACTAATATATTCATTTGTCTCAATTTTATTTAACTTTATTTTCATATATTATAAAAGAAACTTTCTCTTATAAAGTTTTCAGAAAAATCAAAGAAGACAGCATTGCTGTTTCACACCTTGTCGGGTACTAACGCAGACAACGTAGGAAGCTTAACTTCTGTGTTCGGAATGGGAACAGGTGTTTCCAACCTACTATGGCCGTCTTCAAGTTTTAAACATATTCTTGATTTTTAAAGTTTTCTGTTATTAAAAACTATTTATTAACCTTTAAATTTCTCATAAAGTTTATATACCCCACATTTTTTATCTTTTAATGAAAAAGAAATTATTAATAACTTCAATATTGATTTTACTTATAGTAGCAGGATTCTTATTTTACTCTTTAAATAATTCACAATATGCTTCAGGTAATTCTCCTCAAAAAGACATATCTGGCAATTCAGTGGAAAATAATAACAATCAAATAGCCAATTCTCAAATACCTCAGAGTTATACAATAGAAATAACATCTTCTGGGTTTTCTCCAAAATCTCTTACAATAAACCAGGGGGATACTGTTACTTTTGCTAATAAAAACACAATGGAACATTGGCCAGCTTCTGCATTGCATCCAACCCATACTGTCTATCCTGGTTCAGATATACAAAAATGCGGAACATCAGAAGGAGATAAAATATTTGACTCGTGTACGGGACTTAATAAAGGAGAATCCTTTTCCTTTACATTTAACGAAAAAGGGGATTGGAGATATCATGACCATCTAAATCCTAATCTAAATGGGGTTATAACAGTGCAATAATTGCTCTATGATTAATATAACTAAAAACCAGGATAATTATCTTGCGTTGTTGTTTCTAAGATTAGGCATTTCTATAACTCTTTTTTATGCAGCTATTTCTGCTTTTTTAAATCCTACTTCCTGGATTGGTTTTATACCTGTTTGGACAGGATCTATAATTGATGGAAATACCTTTTTGCATATTCATTCAATATTCAATATCTTTTTAGGTTTTTGGCTTTTATCAAACAAGAAGGTTTTTTATCCATCCATAATTGTTTTTTTATTAACACTTTTCATAATATTGTTTAATCTAGGCGCATTAGACATCTTATTCAGAGATATAGCTATATTATTTTCCTCAATTGCTTTAGCTATTTTAGCTTATAAAGATAAATGAATGTGAACCTTATTGGAGTAAAAATGCTAAAGTTTTTTATATGCTTCTTTAATTATAAGATTATATACGGCGGGAATGCCAGAGCGGTCAAATGGACGTGGCTAAGGACCACGTGGCTTAGTGCCTGCGAAGGTTCGAATCCTTCTTCCCGCATAAATACTTAATCATCATAATCTTTAAAAATTATGTTTTGGATAGGTAAATATGAGAGAAGATAAAAACAGAATGAAGATGGGTATCATTTCTGGAGCTTCACACGCAACAAAGTACAAAGAAAAAAATCCAAAAGCAACAGAAGAAGAAGTTATAAGATACGTTACAAGAGAAGTGGAAAAAATTCTTAAGGAAATAGACAAATAACTTTTAACCCAATGTTAAGTTTATAACAACACTTGGGGCGTGCAAGCTAGAATCCTGTCTTCAGCATAAATTTCCTTAGTGCATAGATATTATTTTAAAGTTAATACTCTAAGAAATAGAATTTAATCAAATGCATATAACAAACATAAAAAATAAGCTAATCAAGGGATTAGGCATTTTAAAAGAGGGTAGAACCATTAAAGATAAATTGGCTTTGTTATTTTATTTATTGACCAAAAATAAAAGACTGATTTTTAATGTTACACTAAAAAATAATGATGGAATTTTTTATTGTGGAAAAAGAATGGAGTCTGTTTGGGTAGCAAGTTCTTTCCATGAGCCATATTTAAAAGATTTTTTTAATCTTAATGAGGGTGTATTTATAGATATCGGGGCAAACATTGGGAAATACTCAATAAAAGTGGGAAATAGAATAAAGAACAAAGGGAAAATTATAGCTATTGAACCAGAACCCAGAAATGTAAAAATAATAAAAAAGAACAAGGAAATAAATAAACTAAATAATTTTACAGTTGTAGAAGCTGCATGCGCTGCTGAAGACGGTTTAACTGATCTGTATATCGACGAAATTCCAGGACATCATTCGTTAATAAAAGAGTATCATCATGGGCTAGATAATAACGCTAAGATTCCGGATAAGAATATTAAAGTGAAGAAAATAAAATTAGACAACTTATTGAGGAGTTTAGATATTAAGAAAGTTGAGCTAATAAAAATAGATGTTGAGGGAGCAGAATTAGAAGTTTTAAAAGGGGCGATTAAAACTCTTAAGATGCATCCAAAGGTAATTTTTGAGAGTAGAGGAAAAACTGTAGGTAAAATAAAAACACTCCTTAAAAAATTTAATTATTCTGTTAAGCGCATTGATAATAAAAAGGCTTATTATTTTGCACAATAGTTAATTTAAGATAATAACAAGCTTTATAAACTAATTTTTGCTGAACAAAACAACTGCGAGTTAACGCGTTTAGCAGGAAGTTAATACTTCTTGTTAAGATTATTTAATAAAAAATGAAGTCAAAAACAAAGATATCAAAACAAACAAAAAAGAAAACAAATCCTGAAATAGTTAATACTATCATCGCTGCGAAAAAACAAAAAGCTTGGGTTGAAGTTGCCGGAATAATTTCTGGGCCAAGAAGAAAGCAGATTATAATTAATTTAGACTATCTAAATAAAAATGTTAAAGAGGGGGATACAATAGCTATGCCTGGAAAAGTGCTTGGGCAGGGAGAGATTAAAAAAAAGATAAGGATTGCTGCACTGGACTTTTCTGAATCAGCAAGAGAAAAGCTATTAAAATCCAGATGCGAAATTGTTCCATTAATAGAAGAAATTAAAAAAAACCCTAGCGCAAAGGGAGTAAAGATAATAAAATGATGGGGCAACTATTCACTAATTTAGTAGGAGTTTCCAGAAAATATTTAGAAGTACTCATCGATTATGAGTGGAGCCCTCTTTTAAAAAGATTACTCCAGGATTATCCTACCAAAAAAATATTTAAACTTAGTGGTAAAGAAATATTAGCTTATAATTTTTCTGCAAAAGGTTATAATCACAGTTATCCAGCTCTATATAGAAAAACCCATAAATATGCTAAGGTCAAAATGGTTCCTTTATTAAAAATAAAATGATAATTATAGACGGAAAAAATGCTATTTTGGGAAGGCTTTCAAGTTATACAGCAAAGCAAGCATTAAGAGGAGAAGAAGTTGTAATTGTAAATTGCGAAAGTGTGATTATCACAGGTAATAAAAAAGACATAAAAGAAAAATTTCTTCAGAGTAAAAGAAGGGTTGGAAGCGGACAGCAGGGCCCAAAAATATCTGGATTAAGTGAAAAAATTGTAAAAAGGGCTATTAGGGGAATGTTGCCAAGCCATAGGACCGGAAGAGGAAGAGAAGCATTCAAAAAAATAAGATGTTATGTGGGAGTCCCAAAAGAATTTGAATCGAGGAAAAAAATTTCTGCGGGAAAAGAAAAAGGGTATAAGTTTATAGAAGTTGGAAAGATTCAAAACTCGTTATAAAATGGCACAGATTAAAATAATTGCATCAGGAAAAAAGAAGACGGCAATAGCAAGAGCTGTTCTTACAGAAGGAGATGGCAAAATTAATATTAATAAAAAAAATTATGTTAACCTCTATTTTCTTGACAAATTACAAATAGAAGAACCGCTAAGAATTGCCGAAAGAGTTCTGGGAAAAATAAATTTTAATGTTAATATTACAGTAAGGGGTGGTGGTGATAAAGGACAAATAGGTGCAGCAAGACTTGCATTAGCAAGAGCAATTGTAGGTTTTTCTAAGTCAAAAGAATTGAGAAAAGCTTTTGCAGATTATGATAAATTTCTTTTGGTTGCAGATATAAGAAGAAAAGAAGCTTATAAACCAGGGGATAGTAAAGCTAGAAGAAAAAGACAAAAGTCTTATAGATGAGTGATAAGCTAATTTAAATTTTTTTGTATATACGGAGATGAGGACAAGTTGTTCTTTTGCATTCATAATATTTTCTCTCAGATAATACTCCTGGATGATTTAACCAAGAACAATAAGCAATTAAAGATGTATCGTTATCTTCAATTGGATGTAAATCAACAATACTAAAAGCTGTGATTTCAATGTGAGACCACCTTCTTTTGCGATATTTGTTTTTCTTGACATCTCTATGCATGTAGAAATCGCGGATTTAAAAATATTTATGAGATAAAAAGTTTATGATTGATGCTTAAAAAAATAGAAACAACTCGCTATTATTGCTCCTAATACATCTAATATCAAATCTACCATTGTGTCTGCAAGACTAACTTGAGCGCGGGGGTAAATGGAATTGACAGCAAAAGAACTATCCCAAAAAAATTCAAAAAATTCCCACAAAACCCCAAAAAGAGTTGCTAAAGAAACTGCGAAAAATGTTGTTAATAACATGGATAGCCTTGTTTTTTTATCTGATTTCAAATAAATTAAAATAATTTGTGCGAGAAAAAAGCCCCAAACAAAGTGAAATATTAAATCAAACCAGTTTGTGGTATAGAGCCATAAAATTCCTGCAATGTGAATTAAAAGCAAAATAAGCAAAATTAACTCAATTTTTTGGGATAGCTTTACTGTAAAAATGATAATAATCAAAAAAATTAATAAAAAAACTCCGACATTTAGCTTATTATTAATAAGAAAATATGCAATAGACGCTAGAATAATTAAACGAAGCAACCAGTTTATTGCATAAAAATTTTTTATATTCATCTTATTTCTCACTTTTTAAAAAAGTTTTTAACTTATTTTGAACATGATTAAATAAAGTTGAGGAGATTAAAGCTTGGTGATTTCCTTGATGTATTTGCCCATCAAATTTAATTTTCCCCAAATAAGTTTGGTTTGTTAAAACTTTTTTTAATCCATTCACGCTTAAATTATATTTTTTTGCTAACTGTGTGAGGCTTGTTTTTGTATTCAAAAATTCTTGGAAAAGTTCTTGCACAAGATAAGAATCTTCTGCTTGCATGAGTTTTTTGTCAACTATTTTGTAGCCAAATGGTGCTCTTGTTATTGGACTACCGTCTCTGGCTTTTTTATCTAATGAAAATTTAGTTCTTTCGCCCGTAACATTTCTTTCAAACTCTGCAAATGCTGAAATAATGTGGAACATTAACTTTCCGCTTGCACTTGTTGTTTCTATTTTATCTTGCAAAGAAACAAAATCTATGTTCCACTCTTTTAGTTTAGCAATTGTCTCTATTAGATCACGCAAAGAACGAGAAAACCTATCTAATTTATAAATAAAAATTGCCTGAAATTTATGGTTTTGAGCATCTACCAATAAGCGGGTCATTGCTTGCCTGCCTTTGATGTCTTTTGCTGACTTGCCTTCGTCTTTATACACCTCTATAATTTCATAGCCTAAAGCTTTGGCATAGTTTTTTAGAGCTTCTTCTTGGGCAGAAAGAGAAATACCTTGTTTTGCCTGCTCTTCTGTTGAAACTCTTATATAAACTGCAGCCAAAGACTTTGTTGAGTTTTGGTTTGATGGTTTGGGGGTCATTTTAGGTTACTCCATTCAACTATCTGAAAAGATTCCAAGGGAATTCCTACCTTCAGTGACGCCAAAAACCATTTAATTTGGTTAGGCCTGATTTTATCTTTAGGACCTTTAAGTTCAACAAATAGCACCTTTTCGCCTTTCCAGGCAAAGATGTCCCATGTTCCGCCTCTGCCTTTGTTTTTTTTCCATAATTTTGTTAAGAATTCAAGTTTGTCGTCTGGTATTTTTGTGCCATCTGGCTGTTCAAAAGGCATTTTATTTTGAAATTTCTTTCTCCAATTATTAATCCATACTCCCTCCCAACCCTCATTTTTTAGATATGTTAAATATGCTAATTCAGCGAATAAAGGTTCTCCATTAACATCTAAGACCTCTTTATTGCCCATTGTATTTTTAATAGGTTTACCAGCCCATTTTTTAAATTTTATATTAACTTTCTTAACCTTTTTTATCATTTCTTCTTCTCACTCTTTCCAATTTTCTATTTCTATATAATACAGACAATTGTTTTCCTAACTTTGTTTTTCCTCTGATCTCTGCCTCTCCCCAGACTCCAAGACGTAATATTTTTTTGATTCTCTTGCTTCCAGAATGTTTCAAGATAAGATTACAATCTCTGCAAGTTGGTAAGAGGTTTCCGATAGCTTGTGATCCGCCTCTTGCATGGGCTTTAATATGCCCCACATGCCACCCGCCATATTCCCCCTTTTTCGCATTTTTCTTAAGCCTTTTTCCACATATATGACATCTTCCAGAAACTAAACTCCAAACCTTTTCTCGCAAAGATTTTGGAACAGATTTTCGTTTATTCATTTTTTATTATAGTATTCTTCCAGTTTCATTCTTCATCAAAAAAAATTGCATAAATCATTGTTAATGTTCACAGCTCGGACGTGTTAGATGTTGTGGTTTTCCTCCTTTTTTTGTTATTTTACTTAGATTTTAAATGATTAATCGTGAACTTAGGGTATAACAATCGTGGTGCACGTGACTTTAGAGGACTCTAAGTTAATAAATATTTTGTTTTTATTAAGGGTTTAGAAGTAGAATGTTGAGAGTATTAATAAAATATTAAGAAATTAGTATCTTATAGATTCTTAACCCAAATATCTTCTGATAAATCAAAAAGCTTAACTTGCTCTTCTATCTGTAAATGAGAGGTAGGATGCTTGTATAGAATAATTGCAGAAAGTGTGGAATGTACACCCTCTTGTCCAATAACATTTGTGCAAGTATAATGACCCCGCTTTAATGAATAATACTGCCTATTTGTAGGATCCCCGTTATAAATAAAATCCTTAAACCTTTTTATTTCTTCCATCCTATTATGAGTTCATTTTAATCTGTGTTCACTTAGCTTACCTAAGTTCAATTAGCTAAAATTTTAACTGAATCAGTCAGATCTTTTGTATATTGCTCTAAAGCCATTATCCTTGTAACTCCTCCTTGTCCGACTTTATACTTCTTATCAAATTCAGGAAATGCAGTTATATCAACATCTGTTACAGAAACCATTTTTGCTAAAGAATTGCCCTTGCCAACTGCCTTAAGAGCTTGCTGGGCCTCATAAATTTGGCCTGCCAGCTGCTCATATGCATGTGAAGAAAGAGCACTATTTTCTTTGATTTCTTGTATTTTCAGTTTTATGAACTCCCTTGCTTGAGTATTAAACCTTTTATTAAATAAAGCTTGATCTAAGGATGAAATTGGAGTTAATTCAGAGCAAAAACCCTGGAAATCTTTGCCAATTCCTCTTCTTCCACAAGAACAATCAACGCCCAATACTGGTTTTGAAGATTCCAGACAATAAACCACAAAATCTTCATCACGATAAAACCCAGGAGTTATTCTTTTTCTTTGAGCATCTGTGTATTCCATTGCAACCAGACATTTAAAGGGTATTTAACCATTATTGTTTTATAAAATATAGACTTTTTGGCAAGTGTTTTTTAAATCAATTTTTTATATACAGGCGAGGTTTGTGCACTAAGACATGCTTAGTGCAGAATGTAATAGCAATATTAATTGTGCAAGTTTTTAGATAAATAACCTACAAATAACCTGTTTAAATTGCCTAAAGGTGACTAAAGGTGTTTAGTCAGGCTGTTTAAAATGATTTTTTGATATAAACAGCATATTTTTAGTGAGGCTTCCAGGATTTGATTATATTTGCCAGAGAATTTTACACACGCTATCTTCTGAAATTTACTTGAATTTTCTTCGGAAACAAAAGATTTTTAAATATATGGTTATAATATATAATATGTTTGGGTGGTTTTTTAGAAAAAAAGAGGTTGAAAAAGTCAAAGAAGACACAAAAAAGAGTTTTGATTCTGTAAAAAACGACATCCAAAACTTAACTCAGTGGATTAAACACTTAGATATTCAGAGAATTAAACAAGAAAGTGATATTTATACCATCAAAGAGAATTTATCGACGACAAATGAAGAGATTGAAGGAGTAAAAAATATGGTTTCTATACTAGGAAATCTACGCCCAGCTGGAGGATTTAAAACAATTAAACAGCTGTCTAATAAACGGGCAGGTGTTCAAGCTGACCAAACAGCTGACCAAACAGCTGACCAAACACCAAATTTTAACCATTTTTCAATAACTGAAAAAGCAATTGTATGGGTTTTATTAAATACAGATATGAAACTAAGTTATGAAGATTTAGCTACAGTTCTTGGAAAAGAGAGATCAACAATTAGAAACCAGTTAAACGGAATAAAACAAAAGAATCCAAACTTAATAGAGGAGATTATTGAGAAAAACGGAAAAAAGAGAGTTTTCTTGCCTGAAAGCATGAAGAAATATATGCTAAAAAAGGTGAAAGTGAGAGTTAATAAAGAACAAAAATTAAAGAAAAAACTAGCAGAATAGGGGATTTTATTAAGTAAAAAGTAATAAACAATAGGAAGTTAGACTTAAAAACCTTAAAAAGATAAAATTAGGGAATTTAAGAAAATAGTGAACTTTAATTAGTGAGAATTATAATTGTTCGGTGTACAGGAAATCTAGGTTAAATATCCCGTAATTTGAGAATTGCAGATAAAGAAGCTATTTTTTTGAGGTCCTGAGAAATTGAAAGAAGGATTGTTTTGTTATTTATTCTTTTTTTCTCGACGGGAATTCCTTTCAGGATGAGTCTGCCAACGTAGTCTCTAATGGAACTTTGACTAAGATTCAATTTATTTGAAATTGTTTTGTATTCTACCTGGCCTTGCTCTTCTTCAAGCTGGTAAATTGTTGAGAACACTAAAATCTCCTGTTCTGTTAATCTTTTAAATTTTAGCCTAATTTCTTTTTTAAGGTTGTCTAATGAGTCAAATATTTCTGAAGCGTTTTTAATGGGATTTTCCTCTTTTTTCTCTACTTTTGGCTCTAAAGTGATGTATTTGTTTGTCTGTTTGTCTATTTGTCTGTTTGTTGGAACCCCTTCATTTCCAGTGGAAATAAGCAAATTTTGGGGTTTTAGGGGTTTTAAACTAAAGTTATGTGTTGGAATATCTAATGGAGATGTGGGAATTTTAGGTTTAAGTGTGGGAGCAGAAGAAGGTTCTTTTAGTACTTCTTGCCTGGAATTTTCTTTTAATTTCCCAGAAAACTGTTCTACAATTTCACATAATCTAACCATCTCTTTTAGTATATCTTCCAAAGATATTTTAAAAGAATTAAGCTCTTTTTTGAGTTCTTGTATATCTTCTTTCACCTTTTGAAAAGCTTCTTTTATGTGATCCATTTTAAATTAAAAAACTTCCTGTATAAATACTTTCATGTAATACACAGATTACTCCACAAATTATTGGTGTTCCTGATAAGCTGCATATGCCCTATCACTTATTCTCCAGCGTTGCCTCCTGAGATAAGGTTGCCCTTTTGCATTTTTTTTGACTTCAAGAATAAGTCCTTTTTTATTAAGATCTTGCAACAGTCTCTTTACAAATTCCTCATCCCTTGCTATTTCCTGAGCAATTTGAGATGTAAAAAAAGCCCGTGGAGCATTTGAGTATAAAAAAGCGAGAATCTGTTCAAGAATCTTCTCTTTTTTTTGAGCAGATATTTCCATAATAAAAGATAGATTCAATTTTTTTAAACCTTAGCATTAACAAAACTGAAGAACTAGTTAAGAATCAATCTGTTTTTCTGGCAATTCTTGGTAAAGGAATATGAAAAGGAATTCCTAAATCCTCTTCAAGTTGCATTGCTTTTGGAGCAGACTTATGAATAATGATATTAAGAAAAGTTAATTGAAATTCATCAGGCACTTTCTTATTTTTTTGCCAGTTTTTTAATAATTCTTTTGCTTCTTTATAATCTAAAGAAACAAGCATTATGCCCTTAAATTCAAGCTTAGCATAATCAGGATTATATTGGATAGTTTGCCGAAATTTAATATCAAGCATTTCTTCTTTGTCTTTTAAAATGTCAAAATCAGCCTTTTTTATGTCAATTATTTCTATATTTGAATCAACTTTAACGCCTTCTAATTTTTCACCTATTTTTTCAGCAGATATTTTGTCAAAGCTTAAGCCTATTAGTTTCATTTTATAATCTAAATTAGGGGGTTGTTTTTAAATATTGTGGTAGACGAAAAATAGAAACAGCTTTATTAGTTATTATGAGTATAACTTAACAAGTACTAAGAACAAGATTTGGTAGTGATGCTCTTCCACTTTTAGTTAAAGTTAACTTTTGGCGGTTTTTTGAAGAATTATCAATTAATCTAATTTCCCCTAAAGCTATCTTAGATTCTAAAATGTCATCCAAATTACCAGAAGGCCCATAATAAAAAGTATCTAATTTTTTCTAAGATAATACCTCAATTGTCTAACACTCACTAGTTTTTTATGAGCTAAAGCTTGTAAAATGTAATAGGATGTCCTTTGGGAGTTACTTTGAAAGATATATCTCATTTTATATCTTATCCAACAGATTAAATTAAATCTTCTTCAGAAACAATAATAAAGTCCCCTATGGCAATAATTGCGCTATGGGGAATTAATAAATCCTCTGATTTTGTTCGTTCAAGGTTAAGGTTTCTTGTATAAGGAGTAGCATCTTTAACAAGAATATTAATGAGCTCTCCTGATTTAGTTTCAAAAGTGATATCTTTAGCAAAACCCAATCGTTTACCTTCTTTTGTTACAATCATTTTTCCTAAAAGTGCACTAAAAGGATTCTTTTCACTTGACATATTTCATTTACACACAAGCAATTTATAAACATTTCTATAAATTTAAGTAGATTTAAAATTATATGTTTTTCGGCGGAACTTAGGGGAATGAAAGACTCTCACCCCTCAATTTCGTATGGAAACCTTTAAAAAGCAAAACTCTAAAATTTATTCTATTTATTTATATTATAAATTTTTATATAGTATAGTATATAGTATAGTATAAAGTATAATAAAATAAAAAATAGAAAATAATGCAAAATTATTTATTAATTAAAGAGGAAGATTAATTTCTAACTTTTAATATAGAATATATAAAAACATAAAGTAACTTTTGATGTAGAATGTATAAATACATGATTTAACTTAACTTTAATTAATTCCTCTATTCTCTACAGCTTGTTGTAAGGTGAAAACTTTGGCAAGTCTGAAAAAGCCAAGATTGTTAGTTTAGTTATGCAAGATTAACTATCTTAGCTGTATCATGAATTTTTCAAGATAAAATCCAGTCTTGTTTGTAGAATATAAGTATGTTATTTTTAGATGCTTCGTAGCTTGATACGGAGAGGTTCACCTAAATTTCCATGAGAAATTTAGGTGTTTTCTTTTTTAAGTAGTTATAATCTTTTATAAAACAAATTGATTTTTCACGATGAAGTTTTTACTTTTCATTTTTTTCCACAAGAAATTAAGGTGAGTAGGATTATACATTTTTGAATTGCTAAATGCTTAAATAAACAACATAATTTTAAGAAAGATGGGAAAAGAGCTGGACGAAATTTTTGATTCTTTTGATAAAAAAGCAATCTTTAAGGATAAATTTCTTTTACAAGCAGAGCATAAACCCACTGCTATTCCACATAGAGAAGAGCAAATAAAGCAAATTGCAGCAATATTAGCTCCTGTTTTAAGAGGAGAGCGAACAAGTAACTTATTTCTTTATGGCAAAACTGGCACAGGTAAAACGCTCTCTATTCAGTTTGTAAGAGATGAATTATTAAAGAGAGCGAGAAAAAACCCTGATTTTAATCTTCGAATAGAGTATATTAACTGCAAATTAAGAAAGGTTTCAGATACAGAGTATAGAATTTTAGCTGAATTAATCAAAAAACTCGGGGGAAGCGTGCCTGATACTGGTTTGCCAACTGTTGCGGTTTATAATAAGTTTATTGAGATAATTGATAAGGAAAAACTGATTTTGATCTTAATTTTTGATGAAATTGATCAGGCAGTTAAAAAGATTTCTGATAATTTCCTTTATAATCTTACAAGGCTGAACTCAGAACTTTCTAAGAGCCAGATAGGTGTAATTGGAATAAGCAATGATCTAACTTTTTTAGATAGCTTGGATCCACGAATTAAGAGTTCTTTATCAGAAGAAGAGCTTGTTTTTCCACCTTACAATGCCTTGCAATTACAGGAAATTTTAAAGAAAAGAGCAATGTTTGCCTTTAAATCAGGCGTTCTTCAAGATGGCGTAATTGAAAAATGTGCTGCTTTTGCTGCACGTGAACATGGTGATGCAAGAAGAGCCTTAGATTTGCTTAGGATAGCTGGTGAATTAGCAGAGAGGGATAATTCAAATAAAATTCATGTAAAATACATTGATGAAGCCAATGAAAAAATAGAAAGAGATAAAATTTTAGATGTTGTAAAAACAGAACCAAAGCAGTTTCAATTAGTTTTGCTGGCTATTGTTGAATTATCTGAACTTCAAAAAGATAAAAAAGAACCCGTTTTTACAGGAGATGTGTATAATCTATACCAAGAGCTCTGCAAGAAGCATAAAACAGAGATTTTAACACAAAGGAGGGTTAGTGATATTATTCAAGAGTTTGATATGCTTGGAATAATTAATGTAAGAGTTATCTCTAAGGGAAGGGGTGGTAGAATGAGAGAGATTAAATTAGTAGTAAGCAATAAAATTGCTGAGAAAGTTAAGGAGATCATTCACGACTCATTAAATTATAATTAAAATTTGAAATGGAAACAAGAAAAATTAAGGAAAATTTTTAAGCCCCCATTTTATAGAAGAAAAATAAATAAAAGAAAAATAGATAAAAATGGAAACTAAAGAAATATTGAAATTTTGTTTAGAAAAAGGTTTTTTGTTAGATAAAGACATTTTAGCTCTCTTTTCTGAATCTAATGATGTGGAAACTTCGAAAAGGCTTATAGAGGATATTGGACAACAAACTCAAAAAAAAATTATCACTAAAAAAATATTTTATGAAAATAAAGACCAGTTAAGCAGAATCCTTTTGGATTTACCAAAGGATAATCATAAATTAATTGAAAGTTTGAAAATTCAGCTTGGATTAAGTATTGAAATCTCTAAAGAAGTTGCAATTCCTATTCAGCAAGAAACGCAGAAAGATGTTCAACAATTTGAAAATGTGAAGATTGTTTCTGCTGTTCCTAATTATTTAGGCAGGAAAATAGAAGTTAAAGATTTTGTTAATTATTTTAGAAATCGTTTTACTGAAATGAAAAAAATTTTGCAAGAACGAAACCAACTTTCAAATTTAGTCTCTATAGACAAGATTTATGGTAATAGGCAGGGAATTTCTTTGATTGGTATTGTACTGAATAAGAGGGTAACCAAAAACGGCAATATTCTTTTTGAAATAGAAGATATGACAGGTAAAGTTTTAGCTTTAGTTAATAAGAATAAGCAAGAGCTTTATAATAAAGCAGATGAGCTTGCTCTTGATGCTGTTGTTGGATTAAAATGTTCTGGAAATAGAGAGATTGTATACATAAATGATATTATCTTTCCAGAAGCAATACTTTTCGAAAGAAAAAAATCCCCTGTTGAAGAATTAGCATTGTTTACAGGAGATTTACATATTGGAAGCAAAAAATTTTTAGAAGAAAATTTTTTGAGGTTTATCGATTACCTTAATGGAAAATTACCGAATACACAAGAAACTAATAAAATAAAATATCTTTTTTTGGTAGGTGATATTATTACAGGTGTTGGAAATTACCCCGCTCAAGAAAAAGATTTGGCTTTTACTGATCTTGAATCACAATTTGAAAAAGCAGCTGAATTATTGGGCAAGATAAGACAAAACATCAAAATAATAATTTCTCCGGGAAATCATGATGGAGTGAGGCTCATGGAACCCCAACCTTTCCTAGATGAAAAATATGCCTGGCCACTTTATAATTTGAAGAATGTTATTCTTACAGCAAATCCAGCAATGGTAAATATTGGAGCCCAAAAAAATTTTCCAGGGTTTGATGTACTCACTTATCATGGTTTTTCATATACTTATTACGCTAACAATATTGGATCCTTGATGCAAGAAAAAGCAATGAACAATCCTGAAAAAATTATTGCTTATCTTTTAAAAAACAGGCATTTAGCTCCAACGCATTCATCTGTGCAATACTCTCCTACTACCGAGGATGTTCACATCGTTAAAAAAATTCCAGACATTTTCTTTTCCGGGCATGTTCATAAAAGTGCTGTTTCGTACTTTAATAATATTCTTACTATATCAGGTTCTTGTTGGGAGAGTATGACAGCTTATCAAGAAAAATTTGGAAACACACCAGATCATTGCAAGGTGCCAATATTCAATCTTAAAACTCGTGCAATTAAAATTTTAGATTTTGAATAAATGGAGATAAAAGCGTTTATGGTTGATGGAGATGGAACTTGCTGGGATTATGACAATGAACCATTTAGGTCTAGCTGGGATGCATTAGCAATGGCTCTACCTCAAATAAAGCGAGCTAATTGGTTTGCTGTAAGGGATAAGTATACACAAAAGAGATATAATGAAATAAACTATGATGAATGGTTTAATGCACAGCTTTCACTAATCAAAGGGTTGCCGGTTTCAGAGGCAGAGAAAGTTGTTTTTCCTATCCCTTATTCAAAAGGTGTTGAAAACTTTTTTTCTTCATTAGATGGAAGATATTTGAAAGGACTTGTTACAAGCGGTATTGATTTTGTTGCAGAAAAAGCTTCTCAAGAGCTGGGTTTAGACTTTTGCTATTCAAATCACATAGAAACATCAAATAGCAGTTTTACAGGAAAAGGAAAAATTTTAATTGACTTATCTAATAAAAGAGAGATTGTTAAAAAAATCGCAAAAACATTTGAAATCTTTTTGGAAGAGATTTGTTTTGTTGGGGATAACTTAAATGATGTTCCTGTCTTTGAAGTTGTCGGATTACCAATTGCATTCAACCCTAAACACAAAAGTGTTGAAGAAGCAGCTAAATATACTATTTATGATTTTAATGAATTAAAACCATTTTTATTACAATCAAAAATCTAAAAATGAACAATCAACAATATTTTAAAGATTTGGAAGACAAAATTAAAATTGTTTATGATATTGCAGAAAGTGCCAGAAAAAAGGGGTTGGATCCTAAAGATAAAGTAGAAATTCCTTTAGCGAGAAGCTTAGCTGAAAAAGTTGTCGGTTTGATTTCTACAATATACCCGCAAATTTATGATGCTAAAATTGTTAAAAGAATTTCAGAACTTGAAAAAGAACATGGAAAATTAGATCCTGCAGTGGCATTTAAAATTGCAGAAGAAGTAGCTAAACAAAAATATTGCAAATTTAAATCTTTATTAGAAGCAATTGACGCAGGAATCAGAATAGGCTTTGCATATCTTACTCTCGGGGTTGTATCAAGTCCATTGGAAGGTTTTACAGAATTAAAATTAAGGAAGACCAGGGATGACAAAGATTATTTTGTTGCTTATTTTTCTGGTCCAATAAGGAGCGCAGGTACGACAGCTGGTTGTCTTGTTTTAATACTTATTGATTACTTAAGAGAAATGTTTGGTTATGCAAAATACGATCCTATTGAAGAGGAGTGTAAAAGAGCAGTTTCAGAGTTGAATGATTTTCACGAGAGGATATCTAATCTGCAGTATATGCCAACTGACGAAGAAATCTCTTTTTTAGTTAAAAACCTGCCAATTCAATTGGCTGGTGAAGCTTCTGAAAAATTAGAGGTATCTAATTATAAAAATTTAGAAAGAGTTGATACAAATTACCTGAGAAGCGGTTTTTGCTTAATTCTTGGCGAGGGTTTAGCTCAAAAAGCAGCAAAAGGGTATAGATTACTAAAATCATTGCAGGAAAAAGGATTTAAGATTAGTGATTGGGGTTTTTTAGAAGAGTATATAACTCTGCATAAAAAGAGAGATGCAGGAAAAACAGATGATTCTCCAACTTATGTTAAAGATTTAGTTGCAGGCAGGCCTATTTTTGGTCATCCTTCACGTTCCGGGGCTTTTAGGTTTAGGTATGGACGAAGCAGGACAAATGGATTTTCTGCTGTTTCAGTTCATCCTGCAACAATGGCAATTACCGATGGGTTTATAGCTATTGGAACACAATTAAAGCTTGAAAAACCAACAAAAGGTTGTGTTGTTTCTGTTTGTGATGATATTGATGGTCCAATTGTTAAATTGTATAATGGAAGCGTTAAAAAAATTGAGAGTATTGAAGAAGCTAAAAAAATTTACCGTGATATTGAAGAGATCATTTACTTGGGAGATATACTTTTCCCTTTTGGAGATGTGTTGAATAGAAATCATGAACTTTTAAAACCAGGATATGTTGAAGAGTGGTGGGAGCTGGATTTAAGAGAGAAATGTCCTGTAACTGAAAAAGAGGTAGATTGTTTTAAAATTAATTTCGAAAAAGCAGCAGAATTAAGTGAAACTTATCAAATCCCTTTGCACCCTAAATTTACATACTATTGGTCACAAATCTCACATAAAGAATTTTTAGCATTGTTTGAATGGTTAAAGCATGCGAACGTAAGTAAAAAGATAATTCTTCCATATACTAAATTGGAGAAAGAGAGATTTAGCTTTGGGAAACGCGCGTTGGAACTTATTGGAATAGCCCATGATGTAACTATTGAAAATGTTGTTATTTCTAATATTGATAGTAAATCACTGCTTGCAAATATTGGAGTTGACATTAGTATTTTAGAGAAAGAAAATTTCTTACTTACAGAAGTAATCGATGTAAGCAGAATAAATTTTGATAAACCTGTGCTTGAAATTATTAATTCTATTTCAAAATTTGAAATTAAAGATAAAGCAGGTGATTTTATCGGTGCAAGAATGGGCAGGCCAGAAAAAGCAAAAATTAGAAAATTGGTAGGAAGTCCAAATGTTCTATTTCCTGTTGGACAGGAAGGGGGGAGATTAAGAAGTGTGCAGGCATCGTGTGAAGAAGGAAAGATTAAATCCAGCTACCCAATTTATTTTTGCAAAACCTGCAAGAAGGAAACGATTTATTTTATTTGTGAGGGATGCGGCAGTGCATGTGAAAAAATGTATTATTGCCCGGAATGCAAAAATAAGTTTTTCAAAAAAAGTTGTCCAGAACATGCGAAGGGGCAGGGATATTGCATCCAAAATTTAGATATCGGCTATTATTTGCACAAAGCAATTGAAATGCTCAAGATGACAAAAGAAGAATTACCACCATTAATAAAAGGAGTCCGGGGAACCAGCTCTAATGCTCATGCAATAGAAAATCTTGCTAAAGGGATTTTAAGAGCGTTGTTTGGTTTGCAAGTAAATAAAGATGGAACAATAAGGTATGATGCCACTGAAATGCCTTTGACGCATTTTAAACCAAAAGAGATATTTACAAGTGTGGAAAAATTAAAGGGGTTGGGTTATCAAAAAGATATTCATAATCAAGATCTTGTAAGTGAAGAACAGGTTTTAGAACTTATGCCTCATGATGTTATTTTGCCAGCTTCACCTGCGTCATTTGATGAAAGAGCAGATGATATTTTTATAAAAATTGCAAATTTTGTTGATTCTTTGCTCGTTAGATTTTATGGAATGAAAGCATATTATGAAGTTAGAAAAAGGGAAGATTTAATAGGCAAATTAGGAGTATGCATGGCTCCGCATAATTGTGCAGGGGTTATTTGTCGAATAATAGGATTCTCAAATACACAAGGTTTATTAGCTAGTCCGTACATGCATGCAGCAATCAGGCGTGATTGTGATGGTGATGAAGCTGCAGTTATGTTGCTTTTAGACGTATTGCTTAATTTTTCTAAGGAATTTCTACCAGGGCATAGGGGTGGGACACAAGATGCACCATTAGTATTAAATGGGAAAATCGCTGCAGGGGAGGTAGATGAACAAATTCTTGATTTTGAGTTTGTTACTGAATATCCTCTTGAACTTTATAGGCTTGCAGAACAAAGAAAACATTCATCTGAAGTTAAAATACCAACATTAAGGACTATTCTAAGCGAAGGCAAAAATCCGTTTTCTGGTTTTGGATATACCCATAATACAAGCAATTTAAATGAAGGGGTTTTATGTTCTTCTTACAAACTTTTGGCAACAATGCAAGAGAAGGTTCAGCATCAGATGGAGCTTGTTGAAAAAATCAGGGCAGTAGATACAAGCGATGTTGCAAGGTTGATTATTGAGAGGCATTTTATACGGGACATGAGGGGAAATCTAAGAAAATTTTCCATGCAACAATTTAGGTGTGTAACATGTAATGGGATTATTAGACGGCCGCCTTTATCCGGAGTTTGCCCTGTTTGTAGCGGAAAAATTATCTTTACTATTCATGAAGGAGGAATTAGAAAATATTTAGAGCCTGCGTTATCACTTGCTGAAAAATATAATTTATCTCCATATATCAAGCAAACTCTTGAACTAACAAGCAGGTATATTGACGCAGTATTTGGAAAAGATGCAGAAAAACAAGAAGCTTTGCAAAAGTGGTTTTAGACTTCGATAAAAAAACCACTTTGAGTAAGTTTGAATAAATATCTTTCAATTTTAAGGGAATATAAATTTAATAATATTGATTTAAAGATAATAATTAGGTGTGCTTATTTTATTATCAATTAAGAAATTTAATTTTTAGGCTATCCTCTAAATTGTAAACTTTTAAAACTAACTTTTATCAAATTGTCAAATAAAACACAATTGTCGGTAATAAAAGGCACCCCATCATATTTGTTCTTCGCACACCAAGTGAGATGCAATAAATTCCTGTAAAAGTGGAGACAATGAATACAATAAAACCAAGAAAATTAGAAAACAAGAGAACAACAAATGATAAAAATATTAGGGTTATAACTGAAAGTTTGGCGTAGTTTATTTTCTCAACTATTGGTATAAATTTCTTTGAAATTAAAGAGGTAAGCAAAAAAGCAATAATGCCAGATATAAGTGAAATTCCTAAAATTAAAATTAGTGTTTTGGTGTCTAAAAAACCAATTAATTCTTGAATTGCAACAGCTGAGCCTGTTCTTGTGCGTTCAATTGCATAAAGCGAGAGAAAAGAAAAGCCCATAATAAGAGTGTTTGTTGCGCCTAATAGGGTTATAAAACCTTTATTGTCTGTTTTTGTAACAAGGTTCCCGAGAATTGCTGCTTGTCCGCTTCCTAAACCAGGAAAAAAACCGCATAAGGGAGAGGCAATTACTGCCCCTAAAATTGGTTTAAAAAAATTTTTATTTTTTGGGTTTTTAATAACCTGCTTTGGAATTTGGGTTTTTTGATTTATGCTCAATATTAATGAGGAAGAACCAAAAAGCCCTGTTAATAATGGTAAAAGGGGCTCTTTTAAGTTGAAACCTGAGTTAAGTACAAGAATCCCAAGCATTCCACTAAGAGTAAACCCAAGTAATGCTGAAAATTTTTTCTGCTCTATAAAAATGAGTAGTAATGAAGTTATTATCAAAATATAAGGGATTGCAAATTTTATTTTAAAATAAAAATTTGAAAAAAATAGCGAGAGGGGAATTGCCAAGATTATTAAGAGAATTATTGCAATTATGCCGCCATATGCACTTAGCATAACTGCCTCATAGCCTTGCCCTTTTTTTAATAATTCATGTCCAGGCAAAACACTTAATTCTGTATCTGTATCAGGACAGCCAAGAAAAACACTTGGGATAAAATCAATAAAAGTGTGGGTTATTGACATAGCAACAATGAAAACAACTAGAAAAACAGGGTTTATTGAAGAAAAAAATAAAGATGATGCTGAAAGTGAAACAACAGAAGCGCCAATAAGGTTTATATGAATGCCTGGAGCTAAGCCTGTGAACGTGCCCGCGAGAATGCCAATAAGTAAGGCTGAAATAATTTCTATTAGCATGTCATACAAAAGCTTTAATAATTAATAATCTCTTTGTTTTTCATGATTAAGACATTAAGTGTTGATGAGAGATTTGAACTAATTAAAAGAAATACCGAAGAAGTTATAACAGAAGAAGAATTAAAAAAATTATTGAAAGAAAAGAAAAAGCCGGTTGTTTATTTAGGAACGGCGATAACTGGAAAGCCTCATGTGGGGTATTTTGTTTGGGTTTTAAAATTTGCTGATTTTATTAAAGCTGGTTTTAAAGCTAAGGTTCTTTTAGCTGATTTGCACGGAGCTTTGGACAATACGCCATGGATTGTTCTGGAAAAAAGATATGATTATTATAAAAAAGTTCTTCCTTTGATGTTTGAAGCTGTGGGAGTTGATACAAAAAATCTTGAATTTATCAAAGGCAGTGAATTTCAGCTTAAGCCAGAATATATGTATGATGTTTTGCAACTTTCAACTCTTGTTTCATTGCATGATGCCCGAAAATCAGCGTCTGAAGTTGTGAAAAATATTCAGGGAGATAGCGCAAAGCTTGCAGGTTTTATTTACCCCTTAATGCAAATCATGGATGAGCAGTATCTTGATGTTGACATTCAATATGCTGGAGTTGATCAAAGAAGAATCATGGTTTTGGCAAGGGAGATATTGCCAAAAATAGGCTATAAACCAAGAATTGAGATTATGACTCCTTTGATTCCTGGATTACAGGGTAGTGAAGGAAAAATGTCAGCAAGTATTGAAGGCTCTAAAATTGACTTGCTTGATGATTATGAGACTATTAAGAAAAAAATTAATAATGCAGATTGTATTGCTGGAAATCCAGATAATGGCATTATGGCTTTTTTAAAATATGTTTTGATGGTAATAAAAGAAGATAAAAAAGAAAGTTTTATTGTTGAAAGAGATAAAAAGTATGGTGGAAATTTGTCTTATAAGAGTTATGAAGAGGTAGAAAAAGATTTCGTTAGTAAAAAGTTGCACCCATTAGACCTGAAAAATGCAGTTGCAAAAGAAATTTCTGTTCTTTTAAACTCAATCCAGAAAAAAAGAGCTGTTTTGGAAAAGTTTGCAAAAGAGGCTTATTCTAAAGAGTAAATATTATTACGCTCCGACCGAAATTCACTTACTTTGTCTTAAATTCCACAACATCTAAATCTTTTAAAATGTGGCTTAAGCCTACTTTTTGTTTAGGGAATTTTGATGATGGGCCCCAGATTTTTGTTTCTTTGATTTTTAATGAAAAACCATGAAAGATCTTTTCTGCAATATCTTTAACCGTTGAATTTGGTTCAAGTATAAATGGTCTTTCTGATTTTTCCTTTCCAGGTTCTTTTGTAAATATGCGGATTTTGTTAAAACTCCTGAAAATTTTCTCTTTTAACTCTTCAATTCCTTCTTTGGTTTTGCAAGATATCAATGTAAAATTTAATTTTTTACTTTGCAAAAATGCAGATATCTTTCTTTTTTCTTTTTCACTTAGCAAATCTATCTTATTTAAAACAATTATCTTTTTAGCAGGATATATAAAGGTTTTCTCTGAAACATTAAGAAGCTGTTCTAATGAGTCTATTAAAATTAATATTGTGTCAGTTGTATAAGCTGTGCTTTTATCAAAATATTCGGATTCTATTGCTGGAATATCAACAAGTTGCACTTTTATTCCATTATAATTTAACATACCGATTATTGGATGTTTGGTTGTAAAGTTGTAAGAGGCTATTTCTGAATTAGCGTTTGTTAGTACATTTAAGAGAGAAGATTTTCCAGTGTTTGTAGGCCCTATAATAACTGCCTGCATTTCTTCTTTTTTTATTCCGAGTTTGCTTGATTTTTTCGATTTTCGTTGCTTTGATTTTTCTATTTTTTCAAGAAGTTTTTTTCTTCTACTTCTTAGATTAGATAACATTGCCTCAGCTGATTTATGCTTTGGGCATTCTCTAATCATTTCTTCTAAGTAGATTAGTCTTTCTTCATCTGTTTTTGCTGCCAAAAATTTTGCTTCTGCTTTTTGGTATTGCGGAGATTGATTTGTAGATGCCATTTTTTATACTTTAAATATATCTTTTTAAAACCTGTTTGACTTAAAAAATTATGGATATTGAAGATAAAAGAGGAGAAGGAGTAATTGTTAAAAAGAGAGGGCTAAACGGTTTGGTTTTAAAGGTAAGACCAGGCAATTTCCTATTTAAGATACAATTTCCTTCATTGAGCATTCGGGAAATTAAAGGGACTTATTTACTGATAAAATCTGATTTTAGTGAGGATGAAGTGTGGTTTCCTGGAAGAATTGCAAAAAAGTTTGAAGGAGAAAACGCAATTTACTCATTAGAGTATAGAGAAATTAAAGGTGGCAAATGGAGACAGCAATGGCTTTATCAATTAAGAATTTTTGAAGGACTTTTAAATAGTAAATCATTTGATAAGAAAATTGAGCTTTAGCTTAAAAAATGGACAAGCATAAATTAATCAAAAAGATTATAGAAAAGAAAATATATTCTAGATTGCCATTAATAGATGTTAAACTGGCTTTTAAAAAAAACAACAATAACAATTATACTGATGAGGAAAAAGTAAAAAAGACACGTGAATTATTAGGGAAAATTTATTCAGCTTTTTCAGGACAAAGATTGATGACGCGGAGAAAGTTAAGTGTTGAAGAGGTTTTGAAAAGGCACAGGTCAACTCGAGAAAGATTACCTTATTATTCTGAAATTTATAAGCGTGTTTTTAATAATATTCATTTTAAATCAATTGTAGATTTAGGCGCAGGTGTTAATGGTTTCACTTATGCCTTAATGCCTAATGGAATTAATTATATCGGGGTAGAAGGTGTTGGACAGTTCGTAGATTTAACAAATGATTATTTTAAAGAAGAAAAGATTAAGGGAAAAGTACATCATTTTAGTCTATTTGAGCTTGATAGAGTTAAAAGGCTTGTTAAAAAACAGCCAGAACCAAGGATTGCTTTATTATTTAAGGTGATTGATGGGCTTGAAATCTTGCAAAGAAATTATTCCAAAGAACTAATTAATGAGATTATTAGTGTTGTGAGTATTAATGACAAAATTGTTGTGAGTTTTGCCACAAAAAGTTTTGAAAAACGCAGAAGTTTTCATGCTCAACGAAATTGGCTTGTTAATTTTATTAAAGAAAGATTCATGATAATTGATGATTTTGAACTTGGAGGAGAGAGATATTTGGTGTTTGGGAAGGGTTAAAGAAGTGAAGGTTTATAAAATAATCTTGTATTAATTAGACATGGAACAACTGCATCCTGGGGCAAGGTGGGTTTTTAGGATAGGATTTTACCTTAAAGCGTTAATCCTAACTTTTTTCTTAGGAGTGATATTCATCTCAAGTTATATTTCATTTACGCGGGCCGGTATTAGTGCCGCACAATTTTTTATAGTAGTTTTTATTTTTATATTTCTATTTCTATACTTAGTTATCGGGGAGATTTATGCGAGGCTTTCTTATAGGTTTTGGAAATATGAATTTACGCATAATGAATTAAAAATTGAGAAAGGAATAATTTGGAAAGCTTATAAAAGCATCCCATATGAAAGAGTGCAAAATGTAGATATTCACAGGGGAATTTTAGCAAGACTTTTAGGTTTTTCATCTATACAAATTCAGACAGCTGGTTATTCAGCAGTTTATTCTGGAAGAGGGTTATCAGTAGGTTCTGAAGGGTATCTACCTGCTGTATCAATGGAAGGTGCTGAAAAAATTAGGGAATTTTTAATTAAGAAAATTTCTAAGCATAAAAGCCATAATGGAATGTAAAAAATTATGTTAATTACCAGCTATAAGTAACTATCAACAAGTTTGATGTTCTTCTATTAATCCACCCTAGTTAATTTATTCTCATACCGGCTTTATCGTAATTATATAACAATTGTATAAATTAAAGAACAATATTTGTTAATGCTAAAAGGTGTTATGCAATTTACTGATATACTTATCAACTTTTAAACCACATAGTGTTACTTAATTGGTGATACTAAACTTATAGCAAATCTTTTTATACTCTTTTTCATTTTTTAAAAAATGAAGCCTACATTTTATCGCAAAGTTTTGAAAAATGGCATGACTATTGTTTTTGAAAAAAGGGATTTGCCTATTGTTTCTGTGGCATTTGCAGTAAGAAATGGCGGAGTTAATGAAAGTGAAAATGAAAAAGGAATAAGCCATTTTATTGAGCATATGCTATATAAGGGCACTCCTAATCGTAATGCACAAAAAATTGCGCAAGAAATTGAAAGAAATGGTGGAGAATTAAATGGGTTTACAGACGAAATAATAACAGCTTATTGGTGTAAAATGCCTTCTAAACATTTGCAGATTGCTTTGGATGTCCTGAGTGACATGGTTAAAAACCCGTTGTTTGATATTAAAGAGCTTGAAAAAGAAAGAAAAGTTATTTTTGAGGAAATTAAAATGAGAAAAGACCAGCCAAGAATGTATGTCTTAGATGAAATAAAAAATTACCTTTATGATAAGCCATTTGGCCCAAGCTTGATTGGAACTTATGACACAATGTCTGGCATTAACAGGGAAAAGATGGTTGAGAGGTTTAAACAGGTTTATACTCCTAACAATTTGGTGTTGTGTGTTGTTGGAAATGCAGAATTTGGCAAACTTGTAAAATTTGCTGAAAAAAACTTTGGTAAAGAAAAAGGAAAAGTGCCAAATTTTGAGATTAAGCAAAAAAACCATATGAAAGTAGAGAAAAGAAAAGGCATTGACCAGGCTAATTTAGTTTTTGCTTATCATTCTCCTTTATCTAAAGAAAAATTAAACTATGCTGCTGAAGTTTTAATTACCTTAATAGCAGGTGGTATGTCTTCTCGCCTTTTTAGCGAAATCAGGGAAAAAAGAAATTTAGCATACGCTGTAAAAAGCGCATCAGAGAGCAATAAATATTTTGCTTATAGTTTGGTTTATGTTGGAACAATGAAAGAAAATGTGAAGAAAGTCAAGCAGTTAATTCTTGAAGAATTTGAAAAAGTTTCAAAAGATTTAAGTCAAAAAGAACTTGAAGAAGTGAAAGAGCAATTGATTGGAAACTATCACATTGGCATGGAAGATTCCCAAGCCCAGATGGTTAATTTATTAGTTGAAGAAATGAATGGCAATGCAGAGGAATTTTATAAATTTGAGAAAAATGTTAGAAGTGTTAAATTAGAAGAAGTTAAAAAGCTGGCTAAATTAAAAGACTACAGCTTTTTGGCTTTGGTGCCTGAAGATTAATTAAACAAATTGAATGTATTAATAATTAATAAACTCCCAATATACCAAAATAAGTTTGTTCTTATTAATTTATACCCTGAGTTTATTTAACAATTGTTAACCATGATTTTTTGGTTTTTTCTGGATTTTTTTTCGTTTGTTGCTTTTTTCAAAAAAAAACAAATGTTTTTAAGGGGGGGGGGGCTTTAATAATTTACAATGAAAAGAGGATTTGAAGTTTATTTTTTTCTTGTATTAGTTCTTATTTTATCACTTTCAATTGTGTCTGCTTTTTCTTTTGGAGATTTTTTTAGGCAATTTTTTAGTAAAACACAATTTGGACCAGGAGAAGATGTTGAGACTATCTCTATTCCTTATTATGATAAATTAGATTCAAAAGAAGGATGGCAAACAGAAGGAGATGTAAGGGCTGTATCAAGTTATGGCAATATCCTATCATCAATTTTTGGAGGTAAATTTCTTGCCTTTGTGTATTCTTCTGAGTCAGGATGTCCAGGTTGTCTTAGACCAATCGCGAAGAAAGTTATAATTATCCCTGAAACAGGAAAATACAAGCTTTGCGCCAATGGGGCAAATTTAGCAGGGGCTTCACAAGGTAATTTATGTCTTGGAAGCACTTGTAAAACAACACCAAGTCCTGGTTGGCAAAATTATAATTGGCAGAATTATTGCACAGATGAAGTTTCTTTTACCCAAGGAGATCAGCCAACAATTTATATGGATTCCTACGGAAGAACACATCAGTTTGGCTGGGATGAATTAAGCTTGGAGTTGTTGGTTCCAACACCCACATCTTGCACAGATAGTGATGGGGGGTTTGATATTTTTGTTCGAGGTACTTGTACTGATTCTTTTGGCGGAAATATGGCTGATGGGATTATAATTAGCGATGGTGATAATAATGGTTGGTTGAGGGAAGTAAGTTGTGTGGATAGAGGCAATGGGTTGAGATGTCAAATGGATGATTATCAATGTCCAAATGGTTATAGTGTCGTTGATGGAGCATGTATGGTATCACCTACTACATGCACAGATAGTGATGGGGGGTTAGATTATTATATTCAAGGTACAACAACAGATTCCAGTACATCAAAGACTGATAATTGTTTTAATGATGGAACAAATAGATTAGCAGAATATTATTGTACTGAAACAAATATTGCTGAACAGATAAATTATATATGCCCAAATGGCTGTCAAGATGGAGCTTGTGTTGTTGAAACCCCCATTAGTTATGTAATTGAACAAGACATTGGAAATTTCAAGTACATGCAAACATTTACAGATGATGATTGTGGATTAATTTATGATTTAAACTGCAATATTTATGTCGCGGATTATAATTATATTCCTGGTGGTATCTGGGAGTCTAATGTTGGTGTGGAAGTGCATGGTTATAAGATAGGTTCAGAAACATTTATCTCAAGCATGGAAGCATTAGCTAAAACAGAAGGTTTTAATGCTCCAAATTATGAAGAGAGGAATGGCAATAATTATGCTGTTCTTGAAAGAGACAATGCCGGTTTTACTGGTTTCATAGATTATATTATTGCATGGTATGCAGGGGATAAGTTAATCGCATTGCTTCTAGAAGATGTTGATGTGGGGGCTGTATCTGAAACAGATTTGGAAAAGCTTTTTGATGCATATCTTGAGAAATATTCTTCTGATTTTGTTATTCCTTCCTCTCAATGTACAACTGATGCAGATTGTCCAGGAACAACTGAACAGATGTATTGTGATGCAAATGGAAATTCATGTGTCCCAAAAATAGAATATACTTGTGATATTCTTACAGGAACTTGCATGAAGATTGGAAGTGAAGGTTGTGGAAGTTGTCCCAATGGATGTGATGCTAATACCGGAAGATGTATAGGTGGCGTAGTAGCATGTGCAGATAATACTTGTAAACTTGGGGATAGATGTATTCCATTTGGATTTAGAATAGAAGGGCAGTATTGTGAAATAGATAATGATATAGAAAAACAGAAAATAGAAGGTAGTTCTTGTGAAAATAATTATGAGTGTGGGAGTAATCAATGTACAAATGGAGTATGTAGAGATACTGGGGGAGATATAAAGGAACAATCACAGTTCTTCAAAAAACTGGGTTGCAGAATTCTTAATGTGGTAACTTTTGGAGTTTATGATTATGAGCAGTGTGTTGCTGGAGAAGGTTTAGAGCCTCCTGCTCCAACATTAGAAGGAGATAGATATTTGTTTGAGCAAGCATCTACTAAATTAACTTTAGGTAGAAGGTTAACAGATATTAAATCAACCCCTCTTGATGACACTGAAATGCCTAATTTTTTGAGAGAAACATTTCTTATAGATGATGAGGGAAATAAGTTCGGGTATACTCAAAATATAGCCGTGGGGCCTAACTTGCTTTTTTCTGAATTTAGTGATATGGATTATAAAGATGGAGAACAAACAATAGGGATACGTATACCTAAAAATGAAATTGTTATGGAGTATTCATTAAAGTTTAAAAATTCACCTAATAGGCGTGATTTAGTTGGCGGTTCTAGTATTTATTTATTTGCAACTGAATATAAGGGCGGGAGCTTTTCTTCTGATAGCATTTCACTTATTGATTTGCAAGGCAATGAAATCTCTTTACATGATGATGGTGCTGTAGTTTTTAATCATGAATTATCTGAAGATTTATGGGCTAATATTGGAAGAAATGGTGAAGAAATTATGTCAATTTCTATTACTTGGAGAAATAGCAATGAATTATTTGTTACAGAAGAAAGCACTATTGTTTTCCCATTGACAAACGGACCAAGATTAGAGTATGAAGGTATGGTTTATCCTGAAGGCGATGAGCCCTATGGAAAGGTTTATTTATCTTCTTTATAAGTTGAGACGATAAGGGCAAGTCAGATAATCTAATTTTCAATTAATATATATTGAACCCCAGTAAAGACATCTAAACTTGAGTTTACATTGTTCTAACATAAGAATTTAATTTAGCGTTATGTAGTTACATAGTTAATTATCATCTGGCTCTTGCATCAATTAACCTTTTAAACCCCTTATTTCTTTCTTGTTTATCTCGCATTAACAGAAAGACATATAAACTGCAGTTTACATATATAAACTATGGTAAAGATATATAAATCAGAGTTTACTTTACTTCAGCAGGAGATTTTGCAGTATTTAATGATAAAAGCAGGAGTAGTTTTTAATGCAAGAGGCTTGGCAATGCTTTTGAATAGAACACAAGCGGGTGTTGTAAAAGCTCTACCAGAATTGGAAAAACAAGGATTGGTAAAAATAACCAAAGATAAAGATTCTGGCAGATGGTCAATTGAATTTAATAAAGATAATCAAAAAGCAATTGAATTGAAAAGGGTTGAAAATTTACAAATGATTTATGAATCGGGATTGGCCAGGTTTTTACAAAATAGTTTTCCTGGAGCAACAATTATTCTTTTTGGGAGTTATTCAAGGGGGGAAGATGTTCAAACTTCTGATGTTGACATTGCTGTAATTGGTTTAAAAGGCAAAAAAAATAATGAGTTAAATTTGACAATATTTGAAAGATTGTTACAAAAGAAGATTATAATCAATTTTTATCATTCATTTAAAGAAATTCACAAACATTTGAAAGAAAATATTTTAAATGGAATAATTTTGTCTGGGGGCGTGGAATTATGAAACTGCCACAGGAATTTGAGTATTACATAAAGAAAGGTGTAGTTAGAAAAATCACCTCAGATAAATCAAGGGCGCAATTTTTAATAAAAGAATCTGAAGTTTCTCTTGAAGCATTGAAAGAAAGAATTAATGCGATGGGAATTAATGATAAAAATGCAAATTCTATAATAAAAGATTGTTATGATATTATGCTTGAAAAGATAAGAGCAAAACTTTTATTAAATGGGCATTATGCTTCGGGAAATTATGCCCATGAAGCCGAGATTTCATATCTCAAAAAACTTGAATTTCCAGAAAACGAAATATCTTTTTTAAATGAACTAAGATACTTCAGAAATTCTGTTACATATTATGGAAAGATATTAAATAGAGAATATGCTCAAAAGGTTTTTGATTTTTTAACTAAACTTGTACCAAAGTTAAGGTAAGTTGTTTAGTAAAATTATCTTCGGAGATGGTTTATAGTAGGCAAATAAGCATTTGTTAAGATAGTCTTTATTATGTCAAGATACCTGAAGAAAACCATACACTTTAGTATGTAATGGTATCTTGAGCATCCAAAAGTCCAAACAAACCACACCTTTTAAGACTTCAGAAACTAAAAGTTTCTGACAGTGCTCAAAAATTTACCTTTTTGACATGTGGTAAAACGCAAGGACTTTTTGATGTTACTATTCTCAGATGTGATATTCCTATTGATAGCGAGATAAATTTAAAACAATCATCTTTTTAAACATCTTTTCTTGTTTATTTTTATGGTTTTTATCGTAAAAGTTCCTGGCATTAATGGCTTGGGGAAAACAAAAGGATGCGAGAAAGCAGGAAATGCAATACTTGAGAGTTTAAAGGAAATCTATAGCAATGAGCAAGGCAAGCCAATTGATGTAAAATTGCTTGATTTAGAAGAGATTCATTTAGATAATTCTAACTTGGAGTTAAGCAATAAGTTGATTTATGAAAATGCTATTAAAATTTTAAGTGATAAACCTAAGACAATATTTCTTGGGGGCGATCATAGCATAAGTTATTCTTTGGCAAGGGCTTTTTTAGATAGTTGTAAAGACAATAGCAAAGAACCTGTTTTGATTATATTTGATGCTCATGCTGACTGCATGCCTCTTGTTAAAGGAAGTGAGAGTTATCCTACTCATGAAGCATGGTTAAGAGGTTTGATTGAGACTGGATTTAATCCAAAGAACATTTTGTTGGTTGGAATAAGGAATTTAGATGCAAGAGAATTTGAATTTATTAATGAAAAGCATATTAGGATTGTACATACTAACCAATTATTAAATGATTTAGACGATACTTGTGATATTATGATGGAATTTGCTTTTAGCCAGGATAAAGAGCTTTATTTAAGCCTGGATATTGATGTTGTTGATCCTGCATTTGCTCCTGCAACTGGGTATCTTGAACCAGGAGGTTTAACTTCAAGACAGTTTATTTATTTAATTCAGAGAATAAATAAAATGAAGAATTTAAAGGCAGTTGATTTAGTTGAGATAAATCCTGTTTTAGACGAGAAGCATGGCATGATTACAACGAAGCTGGGGGCGAAAATTTTAAGTGAATTATTGTAGATTGTTTTTGATTAAGAGGTTGTTAAGCATAAAGACGCTAAGTAGAGCTAATTTTATGGAGGTATTAGATTATGACTTAAACTTTTGATTGTTTATTTATCATTTTATTATATTAACAAACTCACAACTTTTTTAAATCCGGAAAACCTCTACTCTTTCATGAAAAAAGAGCTGTTGATGTTAATCTTGTCAGATGTTTTAATTTTAAGCAGTTTTGGTTTGATTGCCCCAATATTCGCGATATTTATTAAGGAGGATTTAATTGGCGGAAGTCTTGTTGCAGTTGGTTTAGCTACAACAATCTTTTGGGTTACTAAATCTGCAATTCAGTTACCTCTTTCAATGTATATTGACAAGCACAGGCATAAAGTTATCTTATTGATTGCAGGAACTCTTTTGATTGTTCTTGTGCCTTTTATTTACTCTTTTGCTAAAAATGTTAATCATATCTTTATAGCACAAGTGATATATGGTTTTGGAACAGCTTTGGCATATCCTACGTGGTTTTCTTTATTTACAACCTATATGGATAAAAAACATAAGGGATTTGAATGGGCTATATGGAGCACTTCTGTTGGCGTGGGAATAGCTTTAACAGCATATCTTGGAGCAGAATTAGCCAGCACTATTGGCTTTGATCTCTTGTTCTTTATTGTTGGATTATTCTCTTTAGCTGGCTTTATCCTTTTGTTTTTTATTAACCGAGCACATTATAAAGGGATTTTAAAAGAAAAAAGATTAAATTCGAGGGGGAAGGGTAATTAAAAAATGCGAGCATTTGTTGCAGTTGAATTGCCTGAACATATTAAAGCAAGGATATTTCACGAGTTTGAAACTTTGATGGAAAAGGATGTTTTTGGAGGCAAGTTTGTTGAAAAAGAAAATCTGCATTTAACTTTAAATTTCCTCGGAGAAATTAGCGAAGAAAAAGCAAAGAAGGTTATAGATGAATTAAAAGGAGTTAAATTTGATAAATTTTCATGTTCTATTGGGAAAGTTGGCTGTTTTCCGTCGCGTGAGCATATAAAAGTAATCTGGGTGGAGTTAATCAGCGAGAATAATAAATTAAAAGGGTTGTATAAGGCAATTAAAGGTAAAATTGGAAATGCTGATGAAAGAGAGTTTGAATCGCATATAACAACAGCAAGAGTAAAGTTTGTTAAAAATAAAAATAAACTGGCTGAGACATTGGGAAAAATTCATTTTAAGAAATTAGATTTTAAGGTTGATTATTTTAGTTTAATAAAATCTGAATTAACAAAGCAAGGGCCAATTTATAGGACTATTGAAAAATTTAATTTAAGTTGAAAGGTTTGAATTGCGATAAATGAGATGACTTATAATATAAAAAGTCAGTATGTTAGATTATAGTAGTAAAAGCAGTGACTTACAATTAACAGGCTATCGTTCTATTTATTAATGTTTTGATTAATCCAGAAAAATTGATGATATAATCAAAAAATATTTTGAAGATTTATAAGATTTTTGTTGTTTGTTATATCTTTTTAAGTTAAGATGCTTTTATAAATAGAAACTTGCTTATTCTATTTTGATGGGCATTCCTATAAAATTAGAAGAGGTAGTTAGAGGAACTAAAAAAGTTATTTTAGATGTTCCAGACCTTGTTGTTTATGTTATTTCTAAGGAAAATGATAAAGAGCTTCAGCAGATATTGTTAGGTGTATTAGAGAAGGCAAATGTTCATTATATTTTAGTTAAAGAATTATTTCAATGCAATGCTGAGCATAGTTATAAAATTTTTTTAGATGATATCTTCTTAATCTGATTGGGGTTAATATTCCTCATCAATTAGCTTAAAAATATGTGATTTTTTTCCTATTAATTTATGGACTTTTTCAAGTGGAGCATTAATTATGCTGCGAATTGTTTTAAATTCTTTTAGAAGTTTTTGAGCTGTTTTTGGGCCAATGCCTGGAAAGCCTTCAATAAGATATTGTAATTGCTCTTTTTTGTTCAGCGATTTCTTTTTTACATTAAGAGAGGGCTCTTGTCTTTTCTTTTTTGCTATAAGGTTAATGAATCTTGCAGTATCTTCCTCATTTTTTGAAAATATAATAGGCACTTTAAACCTTAATAAGATTGTTAATAAAAACCCCCTTATAGCATTAGCATTCACGCCCTGTTCTATCTCACTTTTATCATTGTAAAGCTCCTGTTCCTCTAAACCTTCTATAATCAATAATTTATATTGGTATTGCTGAAGTTCTTCAAGTTGCCTAATTAAGCGTTTGTTTATCATTGAAGAAATAAAATCAGATACTGTTTTTCTTTCAATTGCAACCTCACCTACAAGATAATCAGCAACCTTTAAGTGTTTAAATTCAACTTCAATGCCAAGATGCATTAATTCAGATGGAACCATTGAATTTTTTTCGCGATAATCAGCTAGAATTTTTGGATTTATAATTAATTTAGGTTTTTCTTTTATCTTGGGTTTTGAAAATATGTCCAAAACATCTGTCATTTTGTTAATTCTGGGGTGTGCTTTTTGGTTTAATTATGTTTTTATAGTCTAAATCTATATTATTTTTAGGGAAACTTAAATAAAATGGCAAAAATTATGGGGAAGGGTTTTTCTTATGATGATGTTTTGATATTGCCAAAGTATAATAAAATTCTTTCTAGGAAGGATGTTGATCTTAAAACAAAAGTTTCGCGAAATATAAGGCTTGCTATTCCATTAATAGCTGCGAATATGGATACTATCTGTGAGGCTGAAATGGCTATTGCGATTGGAAAACTCGGTGGTCTTGGAATCATTCATCGTTATTTATCAATTGATAGTCAAGTTAAAGAAATTAAAAAAATTAAAAGTGAAAATTTAATTGCTGCTGCAGCTATAGGCATAAAAGATTATTTAGAAAGGGTTCCTAAACTTATTGAATCTGGTTTAGAATTATTAGTGCTGGATATTGCTCATGGACATTCTAAATATGCGGGCAAAACTCTTGACTGGATTAAGAAAAATTATCCACAAGTTGATGTAATGGTTGGGAATATAGCAACTAAAGATGCTGCTCATTATTTTTTTAGCAAGGGTGCAGATGCAATTAAGGTTGGTGTTGGTCCTGGTGCAATGTGCACAACAAGAATTATGAGTGGTGCTGGAGTTCCTCAAATAACAGCAATTATGGAAGCTTATGAGGAAACTCAAGGCCGGATTCCTCTTTGTGCTGATGGCGGAATAAGAAATCCTGGAGACTTAACAAAAGCAATTGGAGCTGGCGCAGATACTGTAATGGTGGGGAGTATTTTTTCTGGTACTGAGGAAACTCCTGGAGAAATTATAGAAAAAGATGGTTGCCAATTTAAAAAATATCGTGGGATGGCAAGTTATGATGCAACTATTAGAAGATTAAGCATAGATGGAAAAACAGATGAAGAGATTATTAGCGTAGAAGGTGAATCCACCTTGGTTAAATATCAGGGTCCTGTTCAAGAAATAATAAAAAAGTTTTTAGGAGGGCTCGCTTCTGGTATGACTTATACTGGATGTTGTTCTATTGAAGATTTAAGGGGAAAAGCTGATTTTATAGAAATTTCTTCTGCTGGCATGAATGAAAGCATTGCACATGGAGTAAAGAAGTAATGTTATTCTTTCCTTTTGTTATTATTTATTAATTCTCTTTCCAATTCCTTTAAATTAAAAAAAACTCCGTCGCAAAATTGATACATAACATCCCACCTATCAGGTTCTCTATCAAATAAAACATAACCATTTTTTCCACTTCCTAGCATATAGCCTAATTCAAGATGTCCGGATTTCCCACAAGGCATATATAATATCCCAATATCACACCTGTCTATATGGAATTTATCAAACTCATAAATATGCTTGCCTGCATAATTCTTTAATGCTTGTTTGTAAGTACTTCCTCTTGTTTTTTCATATTTTCTCCAAAAGTCATCTGCTTCTGGGCCAGGGGAAAACCAATCATCAAAGACTTCCTTAAAACCAAGTTTTCTTAACCTTTTTGCCAAATGCGGAACTTTTTTGTTTCTCAAACTTCCTATAATATATACTACTTTTTCTTCTAACTTTTTTTCTTTTTTTCTCTTCGCCATTTTAGTATTAAGCTTTATCCATTTAAAGTTATAAAGATTTATGTTGTAGCAATTATAGTTTATGGAATAAACTTGCTTAGTTTTTCTTGTATCTTTTGTTTTAATTTTTTAGGTTCTTTAAGCTCTTGTTTTATTGAATCAATGGCAGAATACATTTTTTTTTCTTTAGCTCTTGACACATAATAATATGCTTCATCACGTGTTTTTTGTGTTATAAGGATTATTAATTTTCCCTGCATTAATCTTGCTGTTCTTCCTGCCCGCTGGATTTTCCGAATTGCGCTTGGTACTGGTTCATAAAAAATAACTGCATTTACTTCTGGTATATCAAGCCCCTCTTCTCCAATGCTTGTTGCGCAGAGCACATTTATTTTTCCTTGGCTGAATTCTTGGATTATTTGCTGCTGTTCTTTTTGGCTTAAGCCTCTTTGATCTTTTCCAGAGCCTCTTTTAGCTTGCCCTATAAAAACTTTTGCCCTGATGCCGTTTATAGTATTAAGATTTTCTGAAATTATTGACGCTGTTTCTCTAAATTGGGCAAAGACAATAATTTTTACCCTTTCATTTTTTTCTTTTTCTTTTTTCACAAGCTCTTTAATATGTGAAAGTTTTGGATGTTCAACATTTTTTTCCAAAAGTTCTTTTGCCCTAAGATAAGAAAAAGTAAATTCTGGTTTTGCAACAAGGCGTTTTATTCCCCGGCTGCCAGTTTTTGACTTATTAAGCAAAGTTTCAAGATAGTTTGTAAAACCTTTTAGTGTTTGGGTTTCTAAAAGTTCCATGGCATACTGAAGTTTTATTGCCTGGGCACATGCAGAAGCAGCTAACATATAATTAAAGTTCCTATTTCCTCTTGCAAGAGATGTGCTGATTTTGTTTTGCAACTGAATAAGGCTTGTTTTTGTTGCCGGCCCGTAAAGTACGCTTCTGCTTCTAAGTTCCTCTACATATCTTTCATAAATCTTCTTTAATGTGTGCCGTATTTCTTCAAATTCTTTTGGAAAAAGAATTTTGATTTTTTCAAATTTAAGCTCTTGAAGATATTCCTTTACGTCAGAGCTTTCCCTTTGCCTTAACTCAACTTCTTCTATTTTAAGGTTATTGCATATTTCCTTTATCTTTTGCTTATCGCTTCCAGGCGAAGCAGTTAAACCAATAATTCTTGGATTTCCCGCATATTTGTTGTATTCTTTTGCAACATAGTTATAATCATAATTTTTTAAGCATCTATGAGCTTCATCTTCAATTAAGAGGCAAACTTCTGTTAAGTTGTAAAGATTTTTTTTTAAATCATTTGCAATACATTGCGGTGTTGAAAAAATAATGTCAGAAAACTGCCATAGTTTTTTTCTATTATAAGCATCTATTTTTCCTGTAAAAAGAGTCATCTCGCCAAACAATTCCGGGAGATGTTTTTTAAAATAATTTAAATGCTGTTCTGCTAATGGGCGTGTTGGAGCAAGAAAAAGCACTTTTTCTCCTGGAAATTGTTTCATTCTGTGAATAGTAATCATTAAGCCTACCAGGGTTTTGCCTAATCCAGTAGGAAGCACAACTAAGCAATTTTTCTCTTTACATGTTTCAAAAATCTGTTTTTGATAATCTCGCGGAGAGATATCTTGCAAAAATTCCATTGCAGTTTATTTTTTCTTTTTGATAGAATAAAGGCTTAATATTCCAGAACATACTACTAAAAGCAACCCTATCAAGGAGAGAAGGTTAAATGAATATTTATTATTTAAAACCACATTTCCGGTTATACTGTAGCTATAGCTTAAAAAAATAACACCTCCTATAAATGCAATTACTGCAAAGCCCCCTGTTATTGGTTTTGATTTAAGCAATTCTTCAATACTTTCTGCCATAAATATTTAAGGAGCCAATTGTTTTTAAATTTTTGTGTCATGCTTCTGAAAATAACCTATCTAGATTCTTACTCAACCATCTCAAATGCTTTCTTTCTTTTCCCTGCCTGTATCCCTCTATATATTCTTCAGTAGCATATCTTTGTTCTAAATTTTGCATACAATCCTCATATCCTTGTTTAAATGTTGGTTCTATCATTGTATTTTTATTATTTTCGTATTTTTAATGTTTATTGTGCTTTACACCACTAAAAATACTAAAGCTACTGCTATTAATACAAGCGAAGCTAAAAAGCCCCATAATTCAATGCTTCCGAAGAATATTTTATTTCCGTCTAAATCTGAAATTGGAAGCATGTTAAAAAGCGCATAAAATACGCTTAAACTTACAAAATTCATTGGTTCTGGTGTTCCAATCAAATAACCAACTACTGCAAAGAAAAGGTTTGCAAGAATGCCAGATGCAGCAATTAATCCTATATGGGATTCTGTCATTTCGCTGAATCTATAAAGCCCATGTCTTTTAGCTGCCCTGTATGGTTTTGGAGTTACATCAAAAACTAGTGCAGCAAGCCATTTAACATAGCCAACTGATAGCATGCTTATTACTAAGGGGATAATCAAGCCTGCCGGAGCAGGTTTTTTAAATCTCCAGTTTGCTTTAAATCCAAACCTTGAAATTTCCCATAATTTAATTTCAATTTCTGAATCGCAATAATATGCTGCTACTTTTTTTGCAGTAGTATTCACAGTTAAAATAATCAATATAGACGCTAAAACATAAAAAAAGGTTAAAGTATCTGTAAATAAACTTGCGCAAAATGCTAAAACAACTGCTACAACAGCTGTAATTGTGATTTCTTTTTTATTTAGCATGCTTAAATTAGGAAGTGTTTTTTTATAAATATTGTTATAACGCTTATATATTGAATTATGGAAAACTATTTAAATAAGGCTGAATAAATTTTATCATGAGGATAAAGAAAATAAGTGAGGTTATGGGTATCAAGGTTTACACTGATTCTGGTGAGTACTTTGGAGAGGTAGAAGAAGCAAATCTGATGGAGAACAAAATTGACGGCTGGAGAATAAGGGTTGGAGGAGTTATGAGCTCATTGATTGGAGGAGCTAGGGGTGTTATTATTCCACACCAGTTTGTCAAGGCAATTGGAGATGTTTTTATAATAAACAAAACTGCTTTGCCAAGTCCTGAATCAGAAATAGAAGAAATTCCGGCAGAGATGATATAGTAAGCAAACATGGCCCAAGAAACAATCTTGCAGCACTGGATTTTTACGCAGTTTATCTTACCATTCTTATTGATGTTTGCACTGGTTTTTGCTATTTTAGAAAAATCAAAAATTTTAGGAGAAGATAAAAAGCAGGTTAATGCTATTGTTGCGTTTGTTATTGGAGTGATTTTTGTCGGAGCAATTTTCCCAAAACAATTTGTTGAAAATTTAATATTATTTTTAACTATCGCGCTTGTTGTATTATTCGTATTTTTACTGCTTTATGGCTTTGTTGTTAGTGATAAAGAAAAGGGACTTGTTGTCGAAGGCTGGATGAAATGGAGCGCTGTAGTACTGATAACTGTTGCAGTTATTATTGCAGTGATTTGGGCAGCAGGAGTTGACAGCGAATTATATGATTTTTTATTTAATAGTTCATGGAGCAATACTATCTGGACAAATGTTGCTTTTATTGCAGTTCTTGTCGGAGTTGTGATTTTTGTTTTGAAATATAAGGGAGAGTGAGTTTGTATCTTAAATTTAATGCGGGATAGTGGATTTCTAATTTAGAGGTATAAATTATTTTAGGGTTGTTGAAAGTTAATAGATTATATGATGTGATAAATGTATGATTATTGTTGTACCCAATTCAACATACTGCAATTTATTAATTAACACATCAAGAACCCCCAAATCTCCTCTGCCTTTTTTGAAATTCTTCAATTGCTTTTTTTAATTCTTGGGAATTAAAATCAGGGAAATAAACCGGGGTGAAATACAATTCAGCATAAGAAGACTGAAAAGGCATTATTCCGCTTGTCCTTTGTTCACCTGATGTTCTAATTATTAAATCAGGCTCTGGGATGTTTTTTGTGTCTAAGAATTCATGGAATTCTTTTTCGTTAATCTCTATTTTTCCTGATTTTATTGCTCTGTTTACAGCCCTGATAATCTCATCTTTCCCCCCATAATCAAGACAAAGCTGAACATTGAACCCAGAATAATTTTTGCTTTCTTGTTCTAATTTTTCTAATGCCTGCACTAATTTTTTTGGAATTCTGTCTTTTCTTCCAAGGTGCTTAAATCTTATCTTATTTTTGTAAATATCTTTGCTAAAATGGTTTATCAATCTATAGATTAAATTAAAGATTGTTTTTATTTCCTGTTTTTCTCTTTTCCAATTTTCTGTTGAAAATGCCCAAATTGAAAGATATTTCACCCCTGAATTTTTTGCTTGCGTAATCAACGATTCTATATGATTATATTCTGCAGCTGTTTTATGTCCAAGAGTTGCTTTAAGTCCTTTTTCTTTTGCCCAGCGCCTGTTGCCATCCGGGATTATTACAATGTGTTTTGGAATGTTTTGTTTCATTTGTATATTTTGATTATATAGTTGGTTTTTAAAGTTAATTTAGGTAAGTTATATTTTTTGGGGTTATATGCGGATAATTGATTAGTAGTATGTAATTGTGAATAAGCTGTATTTACATTAACTATTTCTCAGCCCAACATATTAGAAACATATTTAAATTCTTTTTTCATATTTAAAGTATGTTAGGAGGGATAATTTCATTAGCTTCTTATAGTTATTCTGGTGGCACAATTGGAAATATTCTAAACCAGTGGGCAGAAATCGGAGCATTTAGTTATGCTCTGCCGTTTTTGCTTATATTTGCTTTAATCTACGGAATTTTATCTTCTATGAAATTATTTGGAAAAAACAGAGCAGTTGATGCTGTTATTGCGTTTTCTGTTGGATTAATGGCTCTGCAGTTTGGTTTTGTTCCTGAATTTTTTTCCAATGTATTCCCAAGGCTTGGAGTTGGTTTGGCTGTGCTTTTAGTTATCTTAATCTTAGCAGGCTTTTTTGTTAATCCCAAAAAAGCTGGATTAATGTATACTTTAATGGCAATTGGATTAATTATTGCAATAATTGTTTTGATTCAAACTTCTGCTGGTGTTGGCTGGTATTCTGGATGGTGGTGGTATGATAATTGGCCAATGGTTGCCTTTATTGTTTTTATATTAATTGCTCTTGCAATCATTATTGGCACATCAAATCCAAAAGAGGCTAAAGATTTTGAGTTGGGTCCTTGGAGAATTGAGCAAAAGGATTAATCCTATTTTTTAATCTAGTTAAGTATGTAAAGGTTGTAGGATAATTATTCTAAGGTATTTAGATGGGTAGCTGGTAGGCATAGGATTTTGTTTGATAAGTTAGATATATTTAATTACACTTTGTTATTATGTAAATGCTGAATTAACCAATTGGCTCTTAGTTGCTTAACAATTAATTATTTTTTCCTTGCTTTTATAGTTGTTTTTTTTGCATGCCCGGATTTTCTTGATTTCCTGTGCCCTGATTTTTTGTGTGCATGTCTTTTTTCTGCTTTGTCTGCTAAAGGATTTATTAGTTTGCTGAAAGAATCTTGAACCATTTCCATTTCTTTTTTTAAAGGGCTTAATTCTTCCCCATATGTGCTTATTTTGTCTAATAGTGCTGCATTAATTCTGTCAATAACTGATTCTAATTTTACAAGCCTTTTTTCCATGTGCTCAATTTTGGTGTCAGCAATAGTTTTGAATTCACTTGCATCCTCTACTTTCTTATTTATGCTTGATATTTTTTCTGTAAAAACCTGCTCTGCAACCTCAATCATAGTGTCTGTACTAACTCCTGCTGCTTGGGGAGTATAGTACTCATAACCAGAAGAATCTGCAGGATAAGTTTCATTTTCAGCATTTCCATATTCTGCTCCCGGTTCGGGAATTCCTTCTTCTCCAAGCTCTTGAGTTGACTGAGCATAAGGGCCTTGTTGCATTATAGATTGCTGCATATCTTCCATCTCTGGACCAGCTATTGCACTCTTAACCTGCGTCTGGCTCAATGCGTCATTTATTTGCGCAGGAGTTATGCCTTGCTGCTGCATTATAGATATAATTTGCTCATCAGGTATGCCCTGATTTTTCATCTGCTCAACCTGCTCTAAAATTCCCATTTTGTTTTAACTCTTTTGTTTTTAGCCTAATTTATTTAAATTTGCTTTTATGTTAATTGATATGCTTAACTTACGATAAATTTTACATCTATAATTTTATTATTTTGATTATCAATCTTTTTTATTATAGCCTGCCTTTACCTACCAATTATTTTTTCCTGCTTTAATAATATCATTTAAGTCTTTTTTTCTGACAAACTCTAATGGCTGAAACATTTTTGCCTGCTTGATTAAAACTGCCAAATCCTCTTTTCTCGCAAATTTTGAAAATTCAGTTGATGCTGTTTCTAAAAAGCTTGTCAACCTCTGCATATCCTGCTTTAGTTTCTCAAGCTCTTTTTTTATACCCAAAACATCTTCTGATGTTTTTTCCTTGAATTCTAAAAGGTTTTTGCCTATTAAAAGCAATCTGTCCCGCATGATTCTCTGTCTGTCTTCCAAGTCACGCATTTTGACATTAAACTCGCCCATTGCCTGCCCGACATAATCAAATCCTTCTTCTACTACCATGTTAAATAAATGTAAAAAGGGTTTAAATTTGTTTCCAAAGAAAACAAATTTAATTATTTGTTATGGATTAAGAAGATTAATTGGGGTGTTCTATATATAAAAAACTTGTTAAATTAATAAATTACTACGCTTAAATTATAGATTGCCTACAAATTTTCCTAAATAATATCTCTAGATTTTTTATTAAAAGCCTCTATAACTTAAAATTGTTTCTTACCACAACAACAATTTTAAACTATATATTCTTTTTCTGTTTATGATATTTGAAGAAGGCGCGCCTCTTTATTCATATGAGGTAGCAAGAGAAGGCGGAGAAGATGTGCTTTATATTAATTATTTAGGGGCGCCTTTTGTGCCAAGTCTGGCAGAGTACCCTGAAGTTATGGGAAGCACTGTGGATATACTTGTAGAAGCTCCAAATATTTCAAGAATCGTGTTTGTTCAGCAAAAAAATTACAATTATGATTTTAGCGAAATCTCTTATCTTTTAGAAATAGCACAGCTTTATTCATACCTTGTTAAGCAGGAAAAAATATTGTCCCAGGAAAAACTGGTTCTGCAGTGTTCCCAGTTTTTTAGCCAGAGGTATAATGAAATTTTCTCTTTTCTTTTAATGCTAAAGCAAGATCCAATTGCAGCTTACATGGATTTAAGAAGATTTATCATTGAAGCAAGAATTATGCTTGATAAAGTTGGAGATGAGTGCAAAGCATGCCAGAAAAATTACATTTACACCCTAGAAATGATTTTTGAATTATTAAAAGCAACAAAACTTATACAAGCAGCCTCTTTTTATTTTGATGATTATGCAAAAGGCAACAGGAGTATTTATCAAAGATTTTTCAAGGCAGATACTATTCCAAACTTTACTTTTACCAGGCTTGTAACTGATTTGCCAGAAGATGCTGAAATTATTGACCAGTATAAAATTGCAAAAGGAAGTCATGATGAATCCAGCGTTACAATCTTAAGAAGAAAAGAAGAGGCTAAATTAATTTATCACTTAAATCCCCCTGAAAATCTGCTTCCCGAAGATCATTATGCTCTTTTAAATCTTGCTAAAGGAGTTTTAATAGAGCACCAGCCACAAGCAGAAGAGTTTGTTGATACAGAAAGAACAAGGCAGGTTTTTTTTAATATTTCGCGGGATTTACTGCAGGATTTGGCTGACTCAAAAGCCATTAAGATTAGCTATAGCTCACTTAATAGATTAGCAACTATTTTAGTTAGGCACACAATTGGCTTTGGTTTAATCGAGGTGCTTTTACAGGATTCAAAACTTCAGGATATTGTTTTAAACTCCCCAATTGCTTTAACAAATGTTTTTGTAAAGCATGAAGAATATGATGAGTGCTCTACTAATATCCTCCCAAGCCAAGAAGATGCAGACTCATGGGCAGCTAAATTCAGGATGATTTCTGGACGTCCTTTAGATGAAGCAAATCCTATTCTTGATACTCAGCTTAGTGTTGGGGAAATTAATGCAAGAATTGCTATTATTCAGCAACCTTTGTCTCCGACTGGATTAGCTTATGCAATAAGAAGGCATAGAGAAAAACCATGGACACTTCCTTTATTTATCAACAATAGAATGATTAATTCTTTTGCAGCTGGTTTAATGAGTTTTTTAATTGATGGGAGCAGAACCTTACTTGTAGCAGGAACAAGAAGTTCTGGTAAAACTTCTTTGTTAGGAAGTTTGATGCTAGAAACTATTCCGAGATACAGGATGATTGTGATAGAAGACACGCTTGAATTACCTGTTGATGCAATGAGAAAACTCAAGTATGATATTTTAAGAATGAAAGTTCGTTCTGCTTTGTTAAAATCAACAACAGAGGTTTCTGCTGATGAAGGAATAAGAACAAGTTTAAGGTTAGGTGATTCAAGTTTAATTGTTGGGGAAGTAAGGAGTGATGAAGCAAAAGCTCTTTATGAAGCAATGAGAGTTGGTGCTTTGGCAAATGTTGTTGCAGGAACTATTCATGGTGCCTCGCCTTATGCTGTTTTTGACAGGGTTGTAAATGATTTGCAAGTCCCTGCCACGAGTTTTAAAGCAACAGACGTTATTATTATTGTAAATCCTATTAAAAGCCCAGATGGTCTGCATAGCTGGAAAAGAATGCTCCAATTAACAGAAGTAAGAAAACACTGGATAAAAGACCCCCAAGATGAAAAAGGTTTTGTTGATTTGCTTAAATATAATATTAATAAAGATGAATTAGAACCAACACAGGATTTAATTAACGGGGACAGCGAAGTAATAAAAGATATCGCATCAAATATCAGGGGTTGGGCAGGAAATTGGGATGCTGTTTATGATAATATTTTATTGAGGGCAAAAGTTAAGCAGGAGATTGTTGATGTCGCAAATAAATTAAATAAACCAGAACTGCTTGAAGCTGAGTTTAATGCATTGAGCAATGACGCTTTTCACAAAATATCTGACCAAATTGGGCAGGAAATTGGCTTGCCATTGGGTGATAAAGTTTTTCCAGAATGGCAGAAGTGGCTTAATCAGAAGATAAAGGGGAAGAAAGGTTGATTTTTTATAATTCTAAGGTTATTTGTTTTTAAGCTCTCTAAACAAAATTCTAAAAACATTTATTAATCGCCCTTCTTTATTCATTTTATAAATTGCGTATAAAAAAGAGGATGAATTATGCCAGATAGAAGGCTAACTGTTGATGAAGTTCTTAGAAAGCATAGCGCAAGGCTTGAAAAAGAAATAAACACACCTCAAATTAAAAATGTTAATTTTAGCAGAGAGTATGTAAGGTTTAAAGAGGAGATGGCTCCTGAACTTTCAAGTTATGAAAGATGGTGCAGAAGTTTAGGGAGTATTATTAAGCTCAAGCCTTCTGAAAAAGATGCTACTAGAATTAAGAGGCAGCTTGAAATTGCGCATGTTGATATAGAACCTTGGCAGGCTTTAACTCTTGCTGTTATGTCTTTTTTAGGAGTTTTTTTTATTGGAGCTGTTATCACACTTGTAGCATACTTAATTTATGATGCTCTGCTTATCTTATTTTTTGTCTTAGTGCTTTCTTTAGCAGTCTTTGTGTTTTATTATACAAGCACTTATCCTGCAAGGCTTGCAAATAAATGGAGATTAAAAGCTTCAAGCCAGATGGTGCCGGCTATTCTTTATGTTGTAGTTTATATGAGGCATACTTCAAATTTAGAAAGGGCAATTGCATTTTCAGCAGAGCATTTGCAATATCCACTCACTTTAGATTTTAAAAAAGTGTTTTATGATGTTGAAATTGGCAGGTTTTCCACTATTAAGGAAAGTTTAGATAATTATCTTGAAACCTGGAGGGATTATAGCACTGAGTTTATTGAGTCTTTTCATTTAATTGAAAGCAGTTTATTTGAGCCAGATAATGCAAGGCGAATTATCACGCTAGAAAAAGCTTTGCAGGTTATTCTTGACGGTGTTTATGACAAAATGTTAAAATTTACTCATGATGTCAGGGCTCCTTTGTTTAATGTTTACATGCTCGCAGTTGTTCTGCCTGTTTTAGGAATAGCATTGCTTCCTTTGGCGTCTGCATTAATTGGAGATTATTTAAAATGGTATCATGTCGTAATTTTTTATAACTTGGTTATCCCATTTATTGCATTTTTTCTAACAAATAATATTATGATGCTAAGGCCTGGTGGGCATGGTGAAACCAGCCTTTTAGAAAGAAACCCTATTTATTATAAATATGCAAGCAGAAAGCCGTATTTTACTGCTTTTTTAGTCGCATTTCCTCTTTTGATAGTAGGTTTTTTGCCTTTGATTTTTCAATATACTCAAATACCTGAATGGCTTGGTTTGGCAAAGGATTTTACTTTTGGCGAAATTGGGTTAGGAATATTTGGAAGTGATATTAAATTTTTTGATTTTAAGGCTTTTGGCAGTGGATTTGTCGGTCCATTTGGACCAGGAGCTTTAATTTTCAGCTTGTTTATACCCTTTGGTATAGCTGTATTTTTTTCAATAGCTTATAGCATGAAAACAAAAGAACTGATTAAAGAAAGAGAAAATACAGAACAACTTGAAAAAGAATTTGCTAACTCTTTATTTCAATTAGGAAACAGGCTTGGCAATGGGGTTCCTCCTGAATTGGTTTTTGGGAAAATTGCAGAATCAGCAAGAGGCTTAAAAACTGAGAATTTTTTTAGGAGAGTAAATTATAATATACAGCAAGGTGGCATGGATGTGGAAAAAGCTATTTTTGACATTCAGAGAGGGGCTATTAATTATTTTCCTTCTGATCTAATCGCAACAAGTATGAGAATTTTAATTGAGAGCGCTAAAAAAGGCTTGAAAATAGCTGCAATAAGTTTGATGAGCATTTCAGAATATATGAAAAACATAAGCAAAATAACAATGAGGCTTAAAGATATGCTTGCTGAAGTTATTTCTGATATGAAAAGCAACATGGTATTTCTTGCTCCGTTGCTAAGCGGGATTGTTGTTGGTTTAGGTGCGATGATCACTGCTATTTTAAACAGGCTGGATTTAACAAGGCTTGCTGGAGGCGAAGCAGCAGAGTTAGGCGGCAATATTGGAAATCTGCTGAATATTTTTGACATACTTAAAATGATTCCTCCATATTACTTGCAGATTACAATTGGCATTTACATAATTGAGGTAATCTTTATTTTAACAGACACCTTGGTTACCATAGATGCTGGCGAGGATAAACTGCAAAAAACAAATCAAATAGGCAAGAATTTGTCTACCGGGGTTTTGCTTTATTTGATTGTTTCATTTGTTGCTATTGTTGCATTATTCTTCCTGGCATCAATTGTTTTAGGTGGATTAGTTGGTTAAGTTAAAAAATTACAAGATGTTAAACAAGTTAAAAGGTAGGGAATGTTTATTATTTAGGTTTTTCATAAAGCTTAGTTCCATAAACTAATATCCAAAAAGTGATAAACTGCTTGATGATGTTGCAATCTTAATTACAAGTTGCTATTAACTATAAATTTAACTTAGTTAAATTTATAACTTTGTTTTTTCTTTATACAGCATGAAGTTATTGAAAAAAAGAGGTAAAAAAGGGATAGTAAGCGAGTATTTGCCATGGCTCTTAATTGCAGTTGCTGTTTTAGCTATTTTAGTGTTAACAATTTTTATATTAAAAGGCAAGGGGATTAATCTTATTGATAAAATTAAAGATTTGTTTAGGTTTGGATAATGGAGCTAACAATTGAGCAGTTGATTAAAATTACTATTGGGGTGCTTGTTGTAGCTGTTGTTGTTATCGGGCTTTTCTTATTTTTTAAAAATTATGTGATTGATTTTTTCCAGAATATTATTCCAGGAGGCAAAGCAGAATTAATCTTGAGTCTAACAAAATGAATAACAAAAAAGGTTTTTTACTTGGAGAAACTGTTCTTAAAATTATAATTGCAGTTATTTGCATTGTATTCTTGGTTTATTTTTTAAGTGCTTTATATTTCAGCAAAGTTAATGCTGAAAAAAGAGAGCAGGCAAAACAAACCTTGCTTGGTTCTGTAGAAAGCATTAGTATTTTTACAGGAGAGGTTGTGGCTGGTGAAATAGGGGGTTCAAAGCAATATGAAGTGAAAAATCCTGCAGGATGGTACTTATTTACTTTTTTTGGCAAAGAGAAAAAACCAAATTCATGTGCAGGACAAACTTGTTTATGCATTTGCGATAATGTTGTTGATGTTTTTGACAGACAATTAGGGTATTGTGAAGAAGGAATTTGTTTGATTGGTAATTTTAAAGGAGAGTACCAGGAGATTAAAATAAACTATCCTGAGGATGGTTTGACTAATATTTTAATTAAAAAAGAGCAGGGTGAAAAAATTAGCATAGCTAAAATTTAAATGGAATTTGAAGAATTAATAAAGTATATAATACTGGTTGCATTTTTTGTGATAGCTTTAGCTGGATTATATTTTATGCTAAAAAGGATTGGAGTTTTTGGGTAGGATGAGTGAAAAGAACAAAATGAATAAAAAAGGTGAACTAACAACAACTCAATTGGTAACTATAATAATTCTAATTGTAAGTTTTGCAGTTATTCTGATTTTGCTATGGAAATTGAACTTGGGAAAAGAAACAGATGCTGATGTGTGCAGGGATTCTGTTTTTAAAAAGGGAAGTAATATTGCTGGTTTTACAGAAACTTCTTTAAAATGTTATACAAAATATGTTTGTATTACTGCAGATGGAAGTTGTGAGGAATTAAATAAACCAGAAGTTTATGAGGTTAGGGATGTTAATGGAGTTTATAATGCTCTGGCAAATGAAATGGCAAATTGCTGGTGGATGTTTGGCGAGGGAAAAGTTAATTATGTTAACAAAGAAACGTTTACTGATTTAAAATGTTCTATCTGTTCACAAGTTTATTTTGATGATAGTTTGCAGGAAGAAATTCCAGAGCTCGAATCTGGAAAATTAGATGAAGATGCTCTTTATGATTCTTATCTACCAAATAATGGGCCAAAAGAAGGTGTTACCTATTTAGAATATTTTTTTGGTTCTAATGACATAAAGAGCTTAAGGGAGAGGTTAACTCAAGAAAAATCTGCTTTTGGTAGCTTGGATTTGAATAAACAGCATTATATAATGATGGGTATTGTTCCCACTAGGAATTATTGGGTTACCTATGGCGGGGGTTTGGCAACTATTATTGCAGGCATATTTGGAGCACCTGTTTATGCAGTTGTTGGTTTAGGAGGGTTAACTGTTGCGATTTTTGTTGGTTCTGTTTCATATAATTACCAAAAGGTTATTGCTATGGCAGTTGAAGGAGAATCTGGAAACGGTTTTATGTCTCCCTCTATAATTGAAATTAATTCAGAAGAATTTAAGGGATTAAAATGCGGTGAGATTTTAACTTATTCTTAGCGTTGTTAATTCAAAAAGATAGGAATATAATCTAATCTTGCTAATTTATCTAAGGGTTTGTTGTTTTTATCCCTAAAAATTAGTGGGCTACTAATAATAGATTTATTAGTGATAATTATAAGCTATTATCAATAGATTTTACAGAACCTCATAACAGAAGTTTTATTAATATTTATTTATTGTGTTATTTATGGTTAAAAGAAAAAGAGGCACTTTTTTAGCTGAAAATATTATTTTTATTGTTTTGAATCTGGCTTTTTTAATAATATTAATGCTGTTTTTGTTTAAACAAGGTAGTGGGGCTATTTTACTTGAACAAAGCTATGCAAAACAAATTGCTTTGCTGATTAATTCTGCTCCTGCTGGAACAGAAATTCAAATAAATATGCAAGAGGGTTTTGAGTTGGCTGATAAGAATAAAGTTAATAGAGCAGATGTAGTTAACATTTATGGCAATATAGTGAAAGTGAAATTAAGTGAAAAAGGCGGTTATGAATATTCTTTTTTTAATGATGTGGATGTTTCAGAATTCCCTGGCAATATCTATGATGATTCAATTAAAAATCTGCATTTTATTATTGTAAATCCTAAACAAGAATTCCTGCCCGAAAATTTAAACGAGGTTGAAAATGAAGAATAAAAAGGGCACTGATATGATTTTGTCAGTTTATTGGTTTGCAATTCTTGCATTAGTGGCGGCAGGAATTTTTGTAATGGTGTACCTTTTTTATGGGCATCCAAGTGATGTGAGGGAAATGGAAGTAAGCATACTTATTGATAAAATTGCAACCTGTTTTGCGCAAGGCGGAAGAGTGCTTGATAATGTTGGTGAAATAAATTCTGGTAATTTTTTAGAAAAATGCAATCTAGATTTTGATGTAGAGGAAGTTTTTAAGATTCGTGAAGGACAGTATTATGTCAATATTTCTTTTGATAAATTAGATAATCCTGAAAATATATTTCACGAAGTGATAGAAGTCGGAAATGCAAATTTTGTTTCAAGTTGTTTTTCTGATGATGTTGAGTATAAAAGACAGGCAATTTGTATTCAAGAGAAGTTTTATGCTCTTAGCCAGGATAATAAAAAAATTATGATTACGATTTTTGCCAGTGTTAGAAAAACAGAAAAAAATGCTAAATAATAGCAGAAAGCATGGGGAAGTTGGGGAAACAATGACTTGGGTAGTTGCAACCTTGATTATTGTTATTGTTTTGGCTATTTCTATTTATGCCACATCGATTCTTGCAAAAAAGAATCTAGATTCAGATGTTTTGCCAAAAGTAAAAGATGCAAAGACAACTGAACTATTGGCTGTAAAATCTGTTAGTGCTTATTTTTTAACTCATGCAAGTGATGAGCAAACTGTATTCAGCTATCTGCAAAAAGGGGATAACTTAAATGAAAAAACAGGGCTAATAGCTTACAAAATATTTGATAACATTTATGATTATCATGGAACATTGGACTTAAATCCAAATTTTTGGTTAAAGATTTTTTATAGCTCAAAAAGAGGCGTGATAGATACTGGTTATGCGCCAGATACATCTTATTTCAGCGAAAAATGCTTTGGTTATGCTGCAAATAAAAGAACAATTTTTTCATATAAAATAGATAATGATAAATCACTTAATATGTGCCTTTTATTATATACAGAGAGGTTGAAAAATGAAAAATAAAAAAGCAGACATACCAGTCACAATTTTGGTAATTGGGGTTTTTGCAATTTGCCTTATGGCTTTGTTTAGTTTTCTTTATGTTTCTGCTGTTAAAAAAAATAATTTTCCAGGAATTAACTTGATGGAAAGTTTAAATGTAGACATAGAGAAATTTAATTTTTATAATAAAGAAATGGAGTTTTCTCTTGTTACCATTAAGAATTTTGCGGATTTAAGTATTGCTGCTGATTCACGAGAAGATAAGATAATCTTTGAAAAATCAATCATGAAAACAGACAGGCATGGGTTTTTGTGGTTGCAAAAAAGAGAAGAGCCGGTTGTTTATATTAAGCATTTTTTAGAATTAAAACCCCAAAAGTGACTAGTGTTTGTAAGAAAATTTTCATAACTTAATTTTAATTTGCATAATTATGTTTGAATTTTGATTTAAATTATTAATGTTGACAGGTTTATGTTTGGTTATTAACTATGCTTTATCACCAATTCACTACTAACACTAACAAAACATTTTTAAACAAGTTTTACTTTGGTTAAATATGCAAAAAAGAGGGCAGGAGCTAAGCACAGCAACAATAATTCTTATTGTACTTGGGGTAATAGTGCTGGTTGTTCTTGCTTTAGGATTTTTTATTGGGTGGGATAAATTAACTCCATGGCTTTCAAGAGACAATGTTGACAGTGTTGTTAAGGGATGCGCTCTTGCATGCTCTACTGATGCTACTTATGATTTTTGTACAAAAGTAAGAACGCTAAAAGATGCTGAGAAAAAGGAGTTTAAAACAACTTGCGCAGTATTTTCAGCTGTTGATGATTTTAATGAATATAGTGTTACCAGTTGCCCTGCTTTGAATTGCAAAAAACCTTGTGAGGAAATTATGGTAAATGAAAAAGCCGGTGTGCTTTCCAAAGAAGGAGAAGTTGATAAATGCAAAATTACAGATGGAACTGAAATTTACGATGTTACATCCATAGCTACATTTCCTAATAAATAAACCCCTAAATTAATTCTGCGATAATTCAAAAAATAAAATAAATGCAATTTGGTGCAAAAATGGAGATAATAAGGATAAAAAATGGAATATGCATTTTCCCAAAAAAGAAATAAGCTCAAAGACAAATATAAGGATAAAAAGCGATATCCTTATAAAGTTGGAGGGCGTAGAAGGATTAGAATTGATTCTGAGAGAAATAAGACAGAGAATAAAAAATGAGCAAAAAAATATGTAATATTTGCGGAGATGAAATCGAAGATTTTGGAGCTGTTTCATTTTCACAAGACGAAGATGGAAATCCAAAAGAAATTCATTTATGCAGAAAGTGCTCTGTTCAAATTAGCGGAGGAGTGTGATTTTTAGTAAATTTGACTAATGAACTTAACTTATATGCCAAGGAGCTCTTAATCATTAGCAATATGTTCTAATTATCATTTATATCTCGGCAATTTTTCATAAAACATTTTTTAAACGATGCTTGCTATATTAAAACATGTATGAGGTGATATTCTTGCTGGTGTTGGCAATAATCTGGATTATTGCTGCAAGTGTCCAGGATTTAAAGCAAAGAGAGGTTGCAAATTGGCTAAGCTTTAGCTTAATTGCATTTGCTTTGGGATTTAGGTTTTTTTATAGTGTATTTAATGTAGGAAGCTCGGCTTTTTTTTATCAGGGTTTAATTGGTTTAGCAATATTTTTTATTATAGGAAACCTGCTTTATTATGGAAGAGTGTTTGCAGGTGGCGACGGAAAATTAATGATTGCTTTGGGAACTGTTCTGCCTTTTTCTGAGAGTTTTTGGTTTAATATGAATGTGTTTGTTTTATTTCTCGTAGTTTTTTTAATTACAGGCGCGATTTATGGCTTTATTTTTAGCGGTTTTTTGGCTTTGAGAAATTTACGCGGTTTTAAAAAAGAATTTAACAAGAGGATTAAGCAAAGTATCATAATGATGAATGTTATTACAGCAGTTGCAGTTATAATCATAGGGAGTGGGTTTATTATGCTTAATATTCTCATTTTTGCTTTAGGTGTTCTAGTGCTGATAATGCCTTATCTTTATATTTATGCAAAATCTGTTGAAGAAGCTTGTATGATTAAAAAAGTTGCAGCTAAAAATTTGACAGTTGGAGACTGGCTTTATCAAGATGTAAGAATTGGAAAAAGAACTATTAAAGCAAATTGGGAAGGGTTAAGTGATAAAGAGATTAAGTTGATTAAGAAGCATAAAAAAAGCGTCTTAATAAAGCAGGGGATTCCATTTGTTCCTGTTTTTTTAATTAGTTTTTTGGTTTTGATATATCTATATTTTATTTACAGGTTAATTTTAATTTGATTAGCCTAGTTAGGGAGTGGTTAATTTACAAAATTATTAATAGGGCGTTAGTTAGTTTAGGCAATTAATTAAATTTTTGAGATTATTAATTGTAATATATAAGCTACTGCTACTTTTAATTACCTAATGCAGATATTTGACATTTAACACTACTTTATACCTTATTTTAACTTATTAATTTCAAATCAAAATCACGGAATCCTTCTTGGCAATATTATTTTTTCCCCCTCTCTTATTTTTCTAATTTTCGGTTTTCTTGTTGTTTTTAATCCTGCTGGGGTTTTTGCAAGTTTTTTTTGGATTTTTGCAAGTTCTTCTTCACTGGCTTTTTTTCGTGCTGAGTTTAAATTTTCAGATTCATAAACAGGCAAGATATTCAGTATTGCATGCTCAAAAGCATTTGAGGAGATTATTGAAACATCTTTTGGCTTAAACTTTGTTTTGATCTTTTTCACAATTTTTTTTGCAAGGAAAAAAGCTGAATGGGGTAGTTTTTCTATATCAGAAATATGGGTTTTTGGGATTATTAGCACATGTGCTTCTGATACGGGGTTTATTTCCAGTACTGCTATTGCCTCTTTATTTTCATCTATTTTGCAAGAAGGAGTTTGGTTGTTAATAATTGAGCAAAATATGCATTGAAGGGGATGCTCACCAGTTTTATTATCAGTAGTATTGTTAGCAGAATTTTCATCCTCTTCATTATCCCCTGTAGATTTAATCAATTTATTCTGGATTAAAAACTGCTCAAGCTGTTCATTATTCATTGCATTTATTTGCTGAATGGCTTGTTCTTTCTGGAGCGAAGGAAAATTTTCCATTTGAGAAATAATTTGTTTTTTTATTTCTTCAGCTTGTTCCCCTGTTATCATATTATGGATAGTTTTAAATTTAATTTATGTTTTTATATCTAACCAAATTCCCTTCTCATGTCAATAATTTGTGCAGAACTGACATCTTTTATGGCGCTAAGGGCTTTCTCAATTGGGTCAAGTTCTTGGCTCTCTGGAATTAAAAATGTTAAAATAAGAGCTATTAATCCAAAAGCAATTGGCTCTTGTTTTGTTTCACCAAGAGTGCCATGGCTTTTTTTGATTATAGTTTCTGCTTTTAATTTTATTTTTTTTAAATCTACTTCAGTAGAGGTGGGCATAAGTTTTATCTTTACGATTGTGTTTCCCATGCTTAATTTTATTTTAAGAGGTTTATAAGGTTTCTGTATAATAATGCTTAAAAACAACTCTTTGTTTTTTGGTTTATGATTCACGGAAATTATGAAAGGATTTTAGAAAAAATATCTAAAGCTTCTGGTTTGGATAAAGAGGAAATTGACAGAAGAGTAGAAGCCAAAAGAGCAAAGCTTTCTGGTTTAATTAGTAAGGAAGGAGCTGCGCAAGTTACAGCGTCTGAGCTCGGAATAAACTTTGATAATGAAAAATTAAAAATCAATGAGCTGCTGTCTGGCATGAAAAAAGTTAATACTCTTGGCAAAATAATTGGTATATTTCCTGTGAGGGAGTTTGAAAGAAACGAAAAGAAAAATAAAGTTGTTAATCTAATTATTGCAGATGACACATCTAATATAAAAATTGTTTTATGGGATACTAACCATATTGAATTAATTGAAAAAAGCAAGATTAAGCAGGGAGATGTTGTTGAAATTGCCAATGCTTCAATGAGGGATAATGAACTGCATCTTAGCAGTTTTTCAGAATTTAAATTAAGCAGCGAGAACTTAGAAAATGTTCAGGAAGTGATTATGCTTAGAGAAAAGAATTTGAATGATTTGAAGCCAATGGATCAGGTAAAAATAAGAGCCTTTATTGTTCAGGTTTTTGAGCCCAGATTTTTTTATGTTTGCCCTGAGTGCAGTAAAAAAGCTGTTTCAGAAGGAGAGAATTTTGTTTGCGGGGTTCATGGCAAAATTATTCCTGAAAAAAAAGCTTTGATGAACATTGTTTTAGATGATGGGACAGAGAACATAAGAGCAGTTTTGTTTGAGAGGGCATTTAAATCCTTGGGACTGAACACTGCTGACATGGAAAGCACAGATAGTTTTATCCAGCAGAAAATTGATCTAATTGGCAAAGAATTATTATTTTCAGGAAATGCCAGGACAAACAAGCTGTTTAATAATTTAGAGTTTGTAATAGATAGTGCAGAAGAAATTAATTTGGTCGAATTGATTGAAAGTTTAGAGAAGATTTAAGGCATGTTTTTAAGGGAACTTTAGTTAATTCGGTAAGGTGTAGTATGCAATAGGTATCTATTTTTAGTAATTTATCCATGTTATATCCTAAACTAATCTGGCTCTAATCTAGATCTTGTTTTTTTATTAAAATTAGCCCAATATAAAAACGTGAAGTTTTTATACTCCTCTTTCTTATATTTTTAATGGCAAAAGAGGCGGAGAAACAAGATTTGTTTTTTGCAGTGGTTATTGCAATTAGCCTGACATTTTTTCTTTCTTTTTCACTTACAGGGCAGGCAGTAATAACTGAGAATGATATAAGGCTTATTTACAGATGCTATGATCCCGGAACAGGGCTTAGATTAGCAACTGCAGATCCAGGCAAAGACTGCACTGGAAAAATTGAAGCCGGAGGAAACGGGTATTTTAAAGAAACAACTATTGGTTATCTGCTTATAGGATATAGGAGAGGGACAAGGGGAATTTATGAGTGTTATGGTTCTCTTGATAAAAAATATAAAACTGATATATTTAGAGATTGCGAGAATTATGATAAAAAAGCTATTTTAGGTTATGCTTATCCTTTTGAACAAGAAAATACACATGCAGTATGGCAATGTGTTAGTGCTAAAACAGGGAGTTATATGCCTTCAGCAGATCCTAATATAGATCAAAATGAGCAGAGTTGTGAAACAGAAGAGTGGAAGAGCAAATATATCCTGGGGTATTTCTTGACAAATAAGCCTTAGAAAATGATGACCAGAACACATCTTGCAATTGTTGCATTTGCAATTTTGGTTTTAATTGGGTATGTTGAAAATAAGCTGGTTTTTGTAACTATCGCTCTCATAGCCACCCTGATTCCTGATATTGATACTGAGTTTTCCAGTCTCGGTAAAAAAAGAATCTTTAGATCCTTGCAGTGGTTTGTTAAGCATAGGGGTTTAATCCACAGCTTTACTTTCCTTATTTTAATAACGATCTTATTTACTTTGTTTATCCCCTTTTTGGCATTTGGATTTTTTGTAGGTTATAGCCTGCACCTATTTGCAGATAGTTTTACAATTGATGGGATACAGCCGTTTTTCCCTGTAAAGAAAAAAATTGCTGGTAAAATCAGGGTTGGTGGTATTGTTGAAGTTAGTGTTTTTGTATTTTTTGTTTTAGCAGACGCTTTTCTTTTGGTTATGAAAATTGTTGCTTATTTTTAATTGATTTCTTAATAAGGTTATTCTAGATTAGTTTATTGTGGATTTCTGGTTGTTTGTTTTTAAGTTAGCTACAAAGCCTCTTTTGGGCTTACTAACTAGTTGTTTAATTAGCTAAAATATTAAAGCTAATAAAAGACCATGAAATTAATTGTAGAAATACTCAATAATCATTAAATCTTGGTTTTTTTAAATAATATATTCAAGAGATATAAACCTTATAAATGCTGGCTTGTTTTTTTGTGTATGACAATTAAAAAAGATAATTCTGAAAGTGAAACAGAAACTAAAACAGAGCCTCAGCTTACTGATTTGCCTGGAATTGGGCCTGCTGTTGCTTCTAAGCTCGAATCAGCTGGGATCTATGATTTAATGAGTCTAGCTGTAATGAGTCCAAGCGAATTAGCTGAAATAGCAGGTGTTGGAGCTGCTGTTGCGAGAAAAGCTATACAGGCAGCACGCAAAATGCTGGATTTGGGTTTTCAGGAAGGAACAGAATATGCCAGAAGAAGAGAGGATGTCCATAATATTACAACAGGAAGTCAAAATATTGATGCACTTTTGGGTGGAAAAGGGGTTGAGAGCAGAGCAATAACAGAAGCATTTGGAGCTTATGGAAGTGGGAAAACTCAGTTGGGTTTAATGCTAGCAGTAAATGTGCAGTTGCCTTTGGATAAAGGGGGTGCAAATGGCAAGGCTGTTTTTATTGATACAGAAGGGACTTTTCGTCCAATAAGAATTAAGCAAATGGCAGAAGCAATTGGGGCAAATCCTGAAAAAGTTTTAAAAAATATATTTGTTGCAAGAGCATTTAATTCTGACCATCAGATTTTATTGCTTGATAAGATTTCAGAAATGATTAAAAATGGGGAGCCGATAAAATTGGTGGTTGTTGATTCACTTACTGCGCATTTTCGAGCAGAATTTGCAGGCAGGGGCATGCTTGCAGACAGGCAGCAAAGACTTAATAAATATCTACATCAGTTAATGAAAATTGCAGAGCAACATAATCTTGCAGTTTATGTTACAAATCAAGTAATGGCAAATCCTGCACAGATGTTTGGAGACCCAACAACAGCTATTGGGGGGAATATTGTAGGACACGCCTCAACTTACAGAATGTATTTTCGCCGAGGAAAAAAAGACTCGAGAGTTGCGAAATTAATTGATTCTCCTAATTTGCCTGACAATGAATGCGTATTTTTCTTGACACAAGCTGGCATTAGAGACGGGGTTGTTGAGGAAGATTGATTATTTAATTTATGTCTTAATCTTAGATATTTGTTGAAATTATTTGATTACCTAATCTTGGTTTAAACCATCTATCAATTTTATCCAGCTTTTTTAGTAATACCTTAGTTTTACTATTTTATTAATTAAGTTATTGTAAGGATAATATAAATATCAAAGTTTATGCTTCAGTATTCTTCACAAACATAACCTGCGGCTTGTCACTTGTAATTTCTTTTAAAGGGCATTGCATTCCTTCCTTTTTTGCAAAATCAGCATCAGAAATTGCAGAGTTTAAACGGCTTGAAATATATTCAGCTACTCCCATGTTACTTGCCCCAGGATATTCAATGCCTTCACACGAGTTATACAGCTTGTCAATTAGCCAGTCAGCCCCTAAAAAGATTATTGGTTGTTCTGAATTTATTGAATTTTCAAGTCCAGTTTTATTTATTGTTATTTCATCTGTTGGCAAAACTATGCTGGTTTCTGCAAAGACTTTTATTGTTGCACTTCTGCTTAAATTAGAGTCATCCGGTATTGTGGTGTTTTCTAATCTAATTTTTATGCTTAGGCTATATTCTCCTAGCAAGAGTTCGTGTTCTGAGTATAATTTGATTACTGGCATAGAAGTTATTTCAGAATATTCATTTTTCCAGCTAATTACCAGCATCCATGTATCTATTGATTCTTCTTGGTTGATTGTGAATGTATCTTCTGACGCTGTTGAGTTTTCATCGTTAGTGTATTTATACTCTGGGATAAAAGTTACTGAACCTTCATTAATATTGTTGGCCAATGAAATGCTCCTGATGTTAGAATCTGCTAAAATTGGCAGGTTTCCAGGACCAAACCCAATTTTGTCTTGTTCTTCAAATGTGAGCGTTAATTGGGACTGCGAAATCTTTTTCACAAAATTTGCCAAATCTGTCCTCGTTTTCTGTATTGCATTTGAATATCTATCAATTTCAGTTTGACTAGGGTTTCCATATACAAAAATTTTTTCATACGGGCTTATTATGGAATTTGCAGGGAATGCCAAAATAAATTGCGGGGGTCCTTCATATTTTGTTGCTTGTTCTATATCTATATTATTGCTCTGGTTTAAATTAGGTGTTAATGATTCATTTTGTTTTGGGGTTTGTTTGGTTAAAATTGCACCTTTATTTGAGAATATAAATGTGGCTAAGATGATGATTACTACTACTGTTATCATTAATATTATTGTCGTGCCTCTTTTCATGTTAATAAATGATCTTTTGGATATAAAAAGCATACTATTAGCACAAAAATATTTATAGTGCTTATTTCTTGATCTAACATGAAAGGTTTAAGGAAAATCTTAGCTAGTGCAGTTGCTGGAACTATTTTAGCGACAACTGGCTGTGCTGGATATAACATTAGAATGTCTTCTGTGATGATTGACAGGGAAGGAGAAAGAGATTTTTTAATTGGTTATGGTTGTTTAGCAAAAGGCGGAAGTTATACTGAAATTGGAATATTAAACTTAGCTGGTGACAATCATTGGTATGCAAAGGTAATCCCAATATTTAACACACATACAGCAACAGAAGCTGAAGAAAAAGAGAAAAAAACCACTTTGCAGGTTGGAAGCGTTGGTTATGCAGAAGGCAGTTGTTTTCAGTTAAATTATCTGACTTTTAGGGGAAATAAAAACCCATTTTGGAAAAAATTTTCTCCATTAATTGGTTGGCATAAAGGGGAAAAAGAAATTTAATTCTTGGCATTTAAAGATTAGTTTAGCAATGTTTTCTTCATTTAATTGTAAATTTGTTGTCTATGTCCAATCTTAAGAATTTTTATTGAATCTTTATCAAAAAGAAAAAGAATCCTGTAATCCCCAACCCTTAATCTGTAATCATTACTTGCCTTTAATTTTTTAATGTCACAAGAAGATGAATTTCTTGACATTTCATCAATCTTTTTTATTATTCTTCTAGAAATTGAAGTTTCTAATTTGTTTAATTCCTTTAAAGCCTCTTTTTCATAAAATATCTGGTATTTCATTATAGCCCAAATTTTGTTTTGACATCTGCGTGAGAAATAAAATCTTTGCTTTTTCTTCTCTCTTCTAATTCTTTCTTAGTTCTTTCATTTATATCTAAATCATCTTCTATCATTCTTTCAATTATATCATTGTAGGTTTCCCTTTCTATCATTTTCATTTTATCTAAAACTAATTTTACATTATCTGAAATTTGTATTGTGGTTGACATTTTTATAACTCCCTATAATTAGTTGTAAACAACTATAGTTTATAAATATTTTTGTTTTATGTAAAAGATTTAATCCTAAGGATTAATGCCCCCACGAAAGAATTAACATTAGGTTAATGTTATTTCAAAAAAGAAACATTTATATAATGCATTATAATGCATTATAATATGGAAACTTTAATAAAACAAACTAGGGAGGTTGGAACCTCTGCAGGAGTTTTGTTGCCAAGAAAATGGCTGAATAAGCAGGTAGTCGTAACTCTTTTACAGCCTTCAAAAGAAGAAATAGCCAAAGAAGTAATGGAAATAATCCTCAAAAACAATATAAATGAAGAAATAAAAGGAGTTTACCTTTATGGAAGCTATGCAAGAGGGGATTATGACCCTTATAGTGATATAGACCTTTTAATGATAACAAAAGAAACAAATAAGTTAATCAATCATGGGAATTATGAGGTTCTATTAATCTCAGAGGAAAATTTCTCAAAAAACTTGCCTGATAGTTTATATTATACATCTATGCTAAAAGAATTGAAAACTATAATCAATAAAGACCTAATTGAAAGATATTCCATAAGCAAATATAGATTGAACGTTAAAAGGGTATTGAATGAAATTGGCAGGGTATTGAAAATTAATAAAGACACTGTAAAGATATGCGAAGACAATAATAAAAAAATACCTGATGGAATAGCTTATTCGATTGTTTTAAGATTAAGGGAGTTATATTTGCTGAAATGCTTAAGATCCAATAAATCATATTCCAAAGAAGATTTCTTGAAAATTTGCGGGGATAAGAACTATTTCGCATATATCAGAATAAAGAGGAATGAGAAAGAATTAAGAGAAATAATTCCAAAGGAAATGGAAATTCTATTGGACTTATCTGAAAAATGGTTAAAAGAATTAAAAGATTAGAAAAAGGAATAGACAGTCTAAAAAAGGAGATAGAGGAACATTTCTCTAAATTAGAAAAAGACATTCAAGAAGGGAGAATAGAAAGAGGAAGATATCATGCAAAAGAAATAGATAAAAGCTTATTGCAAGCACTCGAGATAAAGATAGAAATTCTGGGGGCTGAAGATGATTCGCTCAAAAACTTTAGAGAAAGACTCAACAATCTCAAGAAAAAATTTGATAGATAAAGGGCTTTTGTCAGAGAAAGTAAACCTTAGATAATACGCCCAAACGAGGGCAGGAACTTAAAGGTACATGTTCCTTAAAGAAATCTGGCTATTTGCCAATCAGCCAGGGATTCCAAACAAGAAGTACAGCAACAGATACTGCAGTAACTAAGCAACTCCAAACAGCAGTTGTAAACTGCTCTACATCCGAAGCACTTCTAAAAAATATGATAAAGCTAACTACTGCAACGATTGCAAGTATGATGCTTAATATGTCTTTGATTTTCATGTTTATTATACTGCTGACATCATTAAAAAGTTATCTTCATTAAGCACTTTCTCTATTTTACTAGCGTGATCCTGTTTTCTTCCTAGCTCTACTCTAAACTTCATTTAATTCATATTGGGGCTGGAAATGGCACTTTTTTGTAGGCTTAGCCTACAAAATCAAAGATTGTATGCATAACATTTATGCTAATCTTTAACTGATTTTTGACATCTTTAACTATAACCCTCGCTATTAATTATTTAAACCGAACATTATTCGTTTCTGCATGAAGATTAGCATAATTAGGGGAGACATAACTAAAGTTAAAGTAGATGCTATTGTAAATGCTGCAAACTTTGGGATGCTTGGTGGCGGAGGGGTTGATGGGGCTATTAGGAGAGCAGCAGGGCATAGTTTGCAGGAAGAATGTGTTAGACTAAGAAAAGAAGTAATCCCTAATGGGCTTGAAACTGGAAAAGCTATTGTAACTAAAGCATATAATCTTCCTGCTAAGATAATAATTCACACAGTAGGACCAAGATACTATTCTGGAGATATTAACCTACTAAAAAACTGCTATACTAATTGTTTGAAATTAGCAGAAGAAAATAATTGTGAGAGTATTGCTTTTCCTGCAATATCTACTGGGGCTTATGGATGCCCTATTGAAAAATCTGCTGAGATAGTATCAGAGGTACTTGAGAATTTTAAATCAGATATCATTAAAGAGATTATATTAGTTCTGTTTGATGAAGAAGATTATGAAATTTATAAAAGAGTATTGGGGAATGGGATGAAAACAGATTTAAATGAGATTATAATGGATTAAGAATGATTGAACTACTAAAAAAATATTTTGGTCATAATGAATTTAGACCAGTGCAATTAGATATCATCGATAATGTTCTAAAAAAGAGGGATTCTTTAGTAATTATGCCAACAGGGGGTGGAAAGTCAATTTGTTATCAGCTTCCTACTTTAAAATTAGAAGGGCTTACAATAGTTATTTCTCCACTTATCTCTTTAATGAAAGACCAAGTAGATAGTTTAAGGGCAAATGGCATTAATGCAGAGTACATTAACTCTTCACTTTCTTTTGAAGAGATTCTATTAATACAGAATAAAATTCAAAAAAAAGAAATAAAGCTTCTTTATATTGCTCCCGAAAGATTAGCTTTAGAAGAGTTTAGAGTATTTTTGAGCACCTTGCAAGTGGATTTAATTGCTATAGATGAGGCTCATTGCATCTCTGAATGGGGACATGATTTTAGACCAGAATATAGAAATTTAAAATCTTTAAGAATACTTTTTCCAGATGCTCCAATAATTGCTTTAACTGCAACAGCTACAGAAAAAGTAAGAATAGACATCTTAAAACAATTATCTTTAAGAGAACCAAAAATATTCATCTCGAGTTTTAATAGAAAAAATCTAAATTTAATGGTTGTAGAAAAAAATAAAACTATTGAAAGAATTATAACTATGTTAAAAGAATATAAAGATGAATCTGTAATTATATACTGTTTTTCTCGTAAAGATTCAGAGAATATTGCAGAAAGATTAAGGGGGCGAGGATTTGGTGCCCTCCCCTATCATGCAGGGCTTGATAATGAAACAAGAAAAAAGAATCAGGACTTATTTATTAAGGATAAAGCTAATATCATTGTAGCAACAATTGCTTTTGGAATGGGTATTAATAAGCCAGATGTTAGATTGATTATTCATCATACTTTTCCAAAAACCCTTGAAAGTTATTATCAGGAAATAGGAAGAGCGGGGAGAGACGGGCTTTCAAGCGATTGTGTACTCTTTTATTCAAGGGGAGACAAAAGAAAACATGAATTTTTTATTGATAAGATAGAAGATGAAACGACAAAAAACAATGCAAGAAATAAATTAAGCCAAGTTATGAATTATTGTGAAGATGGTTCTTGCAGAAGAAAGCAGATACTGAAGTATTTTGGAGAGGATTTTTTAGAGGATAATTGTGGAGCTTGCGATTCTTGCTTAAAATTATCAAAACCCGAAAGAATAGAACAAAAAACATTAATTCCAAAAGAAAAAGGAAAAATTGAGGAGTATGATCGTGAATTATTTGAGAAATTAAGGATTCTACGAAAGCAGATTGCTGTTCAAAGAAATGTTCCTCCTTTTATTATATTTGGAGATGTTTCCTTAAGAGAAATGGCTAGCTTTTTTCCAAGTAATAATGAGGAATTTTTAAATATTAAGGGAGTTGGGCAGCAAAAATTAAAAGATTTCGGGGATTTGTTCTTAGAGACAATTAAAACTTATTTAAAAGAGAAAAGCATAGATAATAATGAGCTAGTGGGTTCTAATGAAGAAGATGGTTCAGAAACAGATTATCATAAAAGATTAAAAAAAATAAAAGAGAATTACGCAAATGCTTATGAACCTTGGAAAGAAGAAGATGATTTAAGATTAAAGGTTTTAAACTCTGAAAATAAAACAATTTCTGAAATTGCACAAATTCTAATGCGACAGCCAGGAGCGATTAGATCAAGATTGAGGAAACTTGGTTTGATAGATTAATTTTAAAGTTTATACTGAAAAAATAAAAATCTCATGACACAATATTTATTACACATTTTATGTCATTTGCCGTCGCTGTTAAGGACGCCCCCAACGGTGATTTGAACCTCTGACTCAATAATGTTATGAAGTTAATATGGGCACGCCAGGATTCGAACCTGGATTAAAACCTCCGCAAGGTTTCGTACTATCCATTATACTACGCACCCACCTACTTAAAAATGCCATCTTTAAAAGAATTAAATAATTATAAACTTATTCAACAAGCTCTTTTTTATCAAACCACAAAGCTATTTCTCTTTCAGCGCTTTCTTTACTATCAGAAGTATGAACAACATTTTCAAAGCAGTCTGTTTTACTGTGCACTCTGCCATATTTTCCCCTTAAGCTTGTTGGATGAGCATCTTCTGGATGTGTTGCTCCAGCTAATTCTCTTGCTTTTTTAATAGCATTTTCTCCTTTGTAAACAATTGCAATGACATTTTCCTTATTGTGAAATTCCCCTGTTATGTGTTTTATCAGTTTTTCAAAAAATGGTTTTTCTTTATGCTCACAATAATGTTGTTCAGCTAATTCTTTTTTAACATTAACCAATTTTAATCCAATCATTTTTAACCCCAAAGAATGCAGTTCTGTTATAACACAGCCAGCCAAACCCTTAAGCATTGCATCTGGCTTAATTAAAACAAGGGTTTGCTCTTCCATTTTACTATTATTCTTATTACTCATTAAAATTATTTGAAAAGTTTATTTATAAAGCTTTATAAATATAAAAGCTATTATATCATAATGAAAGATCAAGCTAGGCTAAAAAAAGAAGTATTGTTATTTCTAACTTGTTTTTTAGTATCTGGGGTTTTATTAAGCTTTGGTCCTATAAATGTTTTGGCAGATAGTGGTAGTAATGGAGGTGGTGATTCAGGAAGTGATAGCTCAGGAAGTGGAAGCTCTGAAGGTGGTAGTGGAGATGTGGATGGTGATTCAAGCGGTTCAGGTTCAAGCGGTAGTGATGGAAGTGGGAATACTGGTGATGATCCAGATAATTCAGGAAGTAGTAACGATGATAAGTCTGAATCTACAGAGATAATTATTGATGAGCAAGGAAGAGAAGTCACAGTTACAACAGAAATTGAGAAAAATGGAGATGGAGAAGAGGAGATAAAGGAAACAAGGAGTTATTTTGATGAAAATGGAAATGAAGTCGTTATTGAATCCAAAATAGAAACAGGGGAGAGTGGTGAAACAGAGACCGAAACAATTCACAAATTTATAGATGAAAATGGTAATGAGGTGAAAGTTGTTGTTAAAGTAGAGATGGAAGGAAATGAAATTGAACGTACAGAAAAAACTACAATTACAACTCCAGATGGAATAGAGATTATTCTAAAAAATAAAGTAGAAACAGAAGAAGGTGTGCAAGAAACTAAGAACTCAATTGAAGTCAAAGGTTTTTTAGTTACAACTAAATTATCTGTTAAAGAAGAAATTAAAAATGGTGCAACAATTATTAAATCTCAACTTTCTACAGGAGCTGAGCAGGACATAATTGTTATGCCAGATGAGGCCCACCAAATTGCATTAGATGCTATAAAAGCTCAGGGTATTTCAATAGAATTAACCGAAAGGGCAGAAGAAGGAGTTTTAACATCTGTTTTTATGGCAGAATCTGTAAAACAAGGAAAATTGTTTGGATTGTTTAATATAAATGTTGATTTGCAGGCATTAATTAATCCCATTACTGGTGAACTTATAGAAGTTAATAAACCTTGGTGGGCATTTTTAGTCGCAGGTGAAGATACTAATCAAGCACCAGTTGTGGAAGAAATCAGTCCAATTTCTGATACTCCTTAAATTCTAAAGCAATTAAACCACACCATTAAATTTTCTTTTTATTTATATTAACCATCATAGCAAACTATTTAACTTAATTTAATTGTGATTTTTAATCTAAAATTTTTGATATAAATTGGTTAAGTTTATGTAAGAATGATAGTTAACTTACTCTAGAATTGTATAGGTATGCAATTACAAGCTAATTTATTTATCATCATCTTCTATCTCAATTAATTATTATCAATATCTATCTCAATTATTATAGAAAACTATTTAATTCTTCTTTTTTATTATCAGGAATGGAAAAAAACTGGTTGATAGCTGATTTACAAATTCATTCAAAATATGCTCGTGCAACAAGTAAAAATATAAGCATAGAAAATCTTGAGAAATATGCGAAAATAAAAGGGATAAATCTTCTTGGTGTTGGAGATTTTCAACATCCTTTAAGAAGAAAAGAAATTGATGAAAAACTGACAGAAAATGAGCATGGAATTTTATATACTTCTAGTGGATTTCCATTTTTATGGCAAACAGAAGTTAGTTTGATGTATCGTCAAGATGGAAAAAGCAGAGCAATTCACCACTTAATTTTTGCTCCAAATAAAGAGGTTGCGAATCAAATAACAGAATTTTTAGCAAGCAAGGGGAGATTAGACTACGATGGGAGGCCTATTTTTGGAATGACATCTCCGGATTTGGTTGAGTCTCTTAAAAAGATAGATGATAAAATAGAGATAATTCCTGCTCATTGCATGACTCCTTGGTTTGGGTTGTTTGGGAGTAAATCTGGATTTGATTCGTTAAAAGATTGTTTCCAAGAACAAACAAAAAAAATTTATGCAATTGAATCTGGAATGAGTGCAGACCCTGAAATGCTATGGAGCTTAAATGAAAAAGTAAATATAGTCAGCTTTTCAGATGCACATAGCTTTTGGCCCTGGCGTTTAGGAAGAGAATCAACTATTTTTGAAGTTGATAAAATAATTTATGATGAAAAAAAATTAAGCTATAAAGAGATAATGAATTCAATAAGGACTGGAGATGGATTAATTGCAACAATAGAAACCCCTCCAGAATATGGCAAGTATCATTGGGATGGGCATAGATTATGCAACTTTTCCTGTTCTCCTGAAAAAACAAAAGAGCTTAATGGGGTATGTCCTGTTTGTGGAAAACCATTAATAATAGGGGTGGATTATAGGGTTAAGCAATTAGAAGATCAGCCAAGAGGGTTTAAACCTGCTAGTGCAAAACCTTATCTTAAGCTTCTTCCATTGCACGAATTAATTGCTTTAGCTTATTCGACTAAAATGGAAAGCAAAAAATCATGGGAAGTTTATAATAACTTAATCGAAAAGTTTGGAACTGAGTTTGAGATTTTGTTAAATGTTAAAAAAGAGGCACTATTGTCTAAAAAGATAGAAAACAAACTAATAGAGCTTATTTTAAAAAATCGTGAGGCGAAAATAAAAATAAAGCCAGGATATGATGGGGAATATGGTGTTGCACAATTTGAAGAAGATCAGAAGACGCTGGTTTGAATAACTTAATAAAATTTTGATAGTTGATGGAGCTTATATAACCTCTTTAATACCAGCCATTATACTCAATAATCTTTTGAATCTTAACAACATTTTGGCGTCTTTTATTATTAACTTTATCTTGCTAATGCCCCTTCTTTATCTCTCCTTCACACTGAACTCAACGCCAAGGTGTTTTGCTTGTTTTTCCAATTCACGGATTATTTCCTGCAATTTTTGATCTGCCTTTTTTAAATCAGTTGATTCTGTGCTTATTGAATATTTTCCTGCTGCGAGATATTTAATTTCAGCATCTTTGATTTTTTCAAGAAGTTCTTTTATTAATATTAAACCGTTGGATTTGGCTGTTCTAAGGCCAAACTCTTTTTTTACAACAGCCTTTTTCTTTTTTTCTGTTCTTAATATTCCTAGTATTTTTTTCGCATTTTCGTGACCCACAAGTTTTTCAAGCTCTTTTTCATTTTCTTTTGATTGTTCCAAAAATTCAGATAATTTATCTGCTTTGCATATTTCTTTAATAGCATTGTCAGCTTTATCACCTAAAACACTTCTAAGAATGCTTGCACAGCTTCTTTCTTGCTGGTATTCATCTATTACCTGCTTCTTTTCTTTTGAAGTAACTCTTCTTAAACTAAGCTCTATATTTTTGCCTTGAACTCTTAGAATTTTGCATACAATCTTCTTTTTAGGGATAACATAGTCCCTTAAATTGCGGATTCTTCCTGGCGCAATTTCTGCAGTAATTATGCTTCCTTCTGAATCTTCACCTTCTATTTTAACAAATACTGTTGTTCCAACTATTCTGTCTACTGTGCATAATACAATGTCTCCTTCTTCTAATGCCATGATTTAGATAGAAAAAAAGAGGTTTTAAAGGTTGTGATGATTGTGTTTATTTAAATTGCTAATTTAATAGTTCAAAAAAGTTGATTAATAATGGGCATTAATAGCGAGATTAATAATTAATGGGGGTTAACAGTAAGGTTTAACTGGTTTTTTATTGAGTAGACTATTATTATCCTTTAACATTAATCCAATCAAATCTTCACTAATTCAATTTCAAGGCTCTTTTGAATTTCTTCTATGAATAATTGCTCTTTTGATTTGTCTATAAGACAGCCAGCTGCAAATTCGTGCCCTCCGACCTCACCCCCAATTTTCTCAACAACTTCGTTTAAAACAGCCCGGACATTTCTTCCTTGCTTTCCAACTCCTCTTGCTGAAACTTTAATTTTATTTCCAGCATAAGCCATTGTAATAATCATTGTGCCATCCTCATAAAAAGGAGAGTTGGACAGGATGCTTGCTATTGTTCCAACTAATGTGTCTAAAATGCTTGATTTTGCGTTTATTATTACAAAGCTTTTTCCCTCTATCTTTTCAATTTTCGATGCGATTTCCAAACCTGAAATAATTAGCCTTTTGTATTTTACGTATAATGATTCTGATTTTTTTTTAGCATCTGGGATTTCCAAACAAAGTTGGATTGCTATGTGTGGCTCGCCTAATCTTCCGCATGCGTTTATCATAGCACTGATTTCCCTTGCATCCTCTAATTTGTTAAAGAGTTTAATAAGGAATATATCTCCAATGATATCACTCCCATTTTTTATTTTTGGGCTTCTTAACATTATGCCTGTTGTGATTTTTGACATTTCTTGTTCATCCAATTCCATAAGAGAAGGATATTTTCCGTTTTCACTGCATATTCCAGCTTCTCTTAGAAAATTTAAAACTCCTTTAGGGTTTCCAGTAATTCCTGGAATATAGGGATTTGAATTAAATTCCAACACCCTGTTTAACGGGCGTGTTGAAGGATAGATTAGCGGACCTCTTTTTGTAATTATCTCTCCTTCTTCAAGTATCTGTTTATTTAATCTGCTTATATTTTTTTCAAGTACATCTCCAATCATTCCAACAATTGCGAGTTTTGCCAAATCTTTGCTTTCTGGTAGCAGTTCCTTACAAAATAAGTAGGTTAATCCAGATGTGCTTATTTTTTCTTTGCCATGCAATTCAGGATTTATTATATTAACATTTTTTGGAATCTGCTGAATTATTTGGTGGTGGTCTATAATAAAAACATCTTCTAAACTAGACTGCTCGATGTATCCAAGACTATTAGAGCCTAAATCTAAAAAAATAACAACTTTGTCTTTTGGCAAATTGCTTATTATGGATTCTTCTAAATTTTTTACAATTTTTACAAAGAATTTTTTGTCAAGTCTTCTTAGTGTTTTAATCATTATTGCTGCAGAAGTTATGCCATCTGTGTCATAATGGCTTAGAATAATTATATCTTTGTCATGAACTGTTTCAAGAAATTTTTTTGCTATTTGTTCTATCCTCTTTTTCATTTTTTCAAGTATAAAATTTAATCTTGCTTAATAAATACTATTGTTCTCCGAAGTATTTCTTCAATTTTCGCAATCCTGCGGCAACTCTGTCTATCTCTCTTTTTACTCTTTTATCCTGCTTATTTTTTTCATAATGCTTTCTTATTCTCTCAAGTTTTTCCTTGACATTTTTTATATCTGGCTGAATATAAAGCTTGTTTTCTTTGAGAATTTGAGAAATTTTTTTGCTATGCTCCTTTGGATGAATGTTCTGCTGCCTTAATTGTTCTCCAATTTTTTCAGAGGTTATTCCTTTTTTTGCCAAGTCAATTACAGTCTTTTCAAAATCAGCCTCGCTAAGTTTTTGGGATGTTGGCTTTTCATCTTTTTTTTCTGGTTTTTTTCTGTCTGCTTTTTTTGGCATTTTTTTAATTGTGAAACTCGGTTTAAAAAGGTTTAGTTGTTTTTATTAGTTAATTATCCAGTATTCTCATGAATAATAGCCCTACCAGGATTCGAACCTGGGTCCCAGCCTATCTCCCAAGCTCACTCGATATTTTTCAAACATTTGCCTTGCGAGTTTGCTCGGCCAAAGGGCTGTATACTTGACCGCTATACTATAGGGCTGTAAAGGCAACCAAGGTTTCCTTTACTAAACCTTCCTTTAAGTTAGCCTCATTGGTGATTTGAATAGAAATTAGAGTTTTAAGTGATTTTTAAGGGTTTTGATTAATGTTTGTACCTCCCCCTTGCTTCAACTTTTTTAAGCTGTTCCAGCACCTTGTGCGATTGGCTAGATATTTTATAACCTTTGATGAAAGAACCAAATAACTTCTCCCAATTTCTAAAATGTTTTGCTTCTAGAGCTTGGCGTAGCAAATGAATATCAACTGCCTTATCCTCAATTTTTTTGCTTGTGTATCCTAAGCCAAAATCAATGAAATAGATTTTGAATTTTTGTTTTGATAAACCATGGTTATTAACTTTATTATTAAATGTTAAACCGAGGTTATCAGCATTATTACTGATTTTAGTATCAGCTAATCTTTTGTTAGGTATTATGCTGTTTGCCTTTTTATTATCTTTATTAACACCATCTTCCTTATTATCAATTTCATCGTCAACTAAGATCATATTGCTGGTTGTCAAGTCTCCATGTATGATATCTGCATCATGGAGTTTTGCAGTGTCTTTACCGATTTGTTTGCAGATTTTAAGCTGCTTGTTCAATGGAAGTTTATCTAAATTATCTGAGAGTTTTAAACCATTAATCAAAGGCATGGTTATGTTATATTTATCAGCTTTAACTGGTTGAGGTATATTAACAAGTTTAGATGCTTTTTCAAGCAATTTAGTTTCTGATTTTGTTCGTTGTTTTCTTATTTTTTTATCCAGCTCTTTTATTCTATAGCCTTTACTTATTCTTTTTTTTATTATGCTGATGCCTTGTTTAATTATTCTAGCTTCTGCGCCTTGTGCAATAATCTTCTGAGTTTGTAGCATTTTATTTGTTAAGCAATCTTTTTATTCGGTGCAAAAACAAGAATAATGAGGGCAATTAAAAGCGATATATCAATTATTAAGCAGTAAGTGCAGTACTGTTTTAAAACAAATTTTTGGAGATAAATGAAATATGACGCAATAATTGAGCCTGTAATAACCCCTATGGATATTATTTGTTTTTTTATCTTTGTTGGCTTATTAATGTGAAGAAAAATGACAATGGCTAAAAATGAAAAAATTACTACACCATAATACGAGTTGCTTATCCCTAGAAATTTTCCATATTGTGAATCAGTAACACTTTCACAAGTGTTTTGCACGCACATGCCTTTTATCTCTTTTGGCAGCATGATGAGTATTGAACTAAATAGGGATATTACCATAAGAAATAAAATTATTTTATATTTCATTTTCTTTATTTTTTTGCTCTAAACAAAGTTCTTTTAACTTTGTTGTTTAAAATGTCTGATATGCTGTATTTGCCGTTTGCTATAATAGTATTAATTCCTTCTTTTGTTGTAATTTCTGCTGCGATTATTTTGGAATTCATCCCACCTAATCCAAGCATGTTGTTTTCTTTTGTAGCAATTTTTTTTATTTCTTCAGTAATTTCTTTTACTTCCTCAATTAATGTTGCATTTAAATTTGTTCCTGGATTTTCACTATAGAGCCCATCAACATCTGTTAAGATGATTATTAAATCTACTCTAATCTCCTTTGCAATCAATGCAGCTAAAATATCATTATCGCTAAATAATTTGTTGGATTCAAATTCTTCTTTGCTTACTAAATCATTCTCATTAATTATAGGGATTATCTTTCTTTTGAGATAATTATTAATTATATTCACTATTGTTTCTTTTTCCTTTTTGGTGTCAAAATTATGGTGAGTTAGTAAAACCTGGGATATTTTAATACCCTCTTTTAAAAACAATTTTTGATAATGTCCAAGTAATTCTATTTGTCCTTCCCCGGACAGTAATTGCAGTTCTAATATATCCTGCGGTCTTTTTTGAAGATTTTCTATTTCCATTCCGCAAGCAACTGCCCCAGAGCTTACAATAATTACCTCGTTTCCTTGTTTATGCAATTCACTTATTTCTTTTATTTTTGATTTTAGAAATTTATGATCTAAATAATTTCCTTTGCTTAAAAGTGCGCTGCCTATTTTTATAAGAATTTTCATTTTACATTCTAAATTTTTTCTTCCCAAACTTTCTTGCTAGTTTAATAAGCTGTTTTTGGTCAAGAGTTCCTTCACCCACACCCATTGTTGAGCCTGATTTTATAACTTCTTTTAGCATTTTATACTGCTTGAGCAAATTGCGAACATCGCTGGTATGTGTTCCACTGCCTTTTGCTATTCTTGCAATTCTAGTTGTTTGTCTTTCTAATAATTCTGGATTGTTTTTTTCTTCCTGCGTCATTGATTTAATTATATGCTCCCACTTTTTTATTCTCTGCTCTTGGTTTTCAACTTTTAGTTCTGGAAGTTTTACTTTGCCTAATCCTGGAATCATACTCTTTATTTTATCAAATCCGCCGACAGAGCCAAGAGTTTTTACTTGCTCAATGACATCTTCTAAAGAAAACTGTCCTTCTTGCAGTCTTTTTGAAATTTCTTCTTGTTTTTTTGTGTCTGAGGCAGAATGGACTTTTTCAATTAAAATCTGAAGATCCCCCATGCCTAAAAGTCTTGATAAAAATGATTCTGGATTAAATTCTTCAATGTCATTTATTTTTTCTCCTGTTGTAATAAAATAAACAGGTGCTTTTATTTCAGCACATGCTGTTAATGCTCCCCCTCCTTTTGCAGTGGAATCCATTCTTGTGACAATAATTCCAGAAATTTGCAGCATTTCTTTAAAAGCTTGTGCCTGTTGTTTTGCCGCTTGTCCAATATCTGCTGGCATGATTAGGATTGTTTCAGTTGGCTCAATTAACCTATTTAATGCAGAAATTTCTGCTACAAGCTCTTTGTCCAAACTATGGCGTCCAGCTGTGTCAATTATTAGTACATCATAATTTGATAATTCTGGTTTGAAATTTTTATAGGTGTTTATTGGGTTTTTTGCATTAATATCAATTAGATAATTCAGTTTGTTTCTTTCAGCAAGCTGTTTTAATTGCTCTTGTGCTGCAGGCCTGTGTACATCTAAGCCAATAACAGCAGATTTGTTTCCTCTTTTAGCAAAATAATTAGCGAGTTTTGCAACTGTTGTTGTATTATGAACTATAAACCCTTCTGCAATAAAACTATGGTTATCTTCTACTGTTAGGTCATATACAAATTCCTTATCATTTGAGATATTTTTTATTTCTTTTACAGGCATCCAGCATACATTTGAATTAGCAAGCATCTCTAACATTTCTAATAGATAATCTGACTGGTTTTCATTTATCTGTTGCAGATATAACTGACCCTTTTGTGAAAGGATTAAATTTTTATTATCTTCGAGATTAATAATTCCTTGATCTTTTAAGTAATAAAGTGTCCCATTTATTAGTTCTTTAGAGTATTTATCCTTTAATGAACTTCTATTTTCTATGTCTTGCAACAAACTTAGAAATATCCCTCTTTTTTTAATTTGGTAATAAACTATAAGTCTTAGCAGGTTCTCTCTTGATATAAAACCTTTTTTTTCATGTATTCCATAACTACAAACAGCATTTTTTTGTATTTCACCTATAGAAAATCCAAGTTTTGTTCTTAGTTCTTTTAGAGATTTACCTAGAGGAATCATATCTTGATTTCCTGTTCCTTGAACTATTCCTATCCTTTTGTATCCTGCTATTATTTTTGTTTTTCTGTTTATTAAATATCCTATTTCACCAGCATAAGTTTCTGCATATCGCGCTTTTATAGAAAGTCTCCAATATGAAATATTTTTAATAATTTTCTTTGAAATTGCTGACAAAATGCCAAATCTTCTTAACAACAAGTCCATTTGTTTTATTAGGATATTGCTTTCAGAGATTAGCTCTATAAATCTTTTTCCTTTTGAAGGACTTGAATCACAATCAAAGTAAGCCCTAATAAATAACCTTATTGTATCTTTATTAGATTGTAAGATTTGTTGTGGAATTTTTAATTCTTTTCCCTTTCTACCTCTTTTTAGTCCAAATATTTTAAAAACTTCTATTAAAGATTTTGAACTTATTATAACTTTATACATTTTTTTTGTTCTAAAGTCTCTTTTAATTGAGGGAGTTATGTTAAAAAGAATTTTTGAGAGTTCATTTATTCGTTTTATTATCTCTGTATCTTCATTAGATATTTGGATATAATTTTTCCCTATATTTCCATCTCCCATAACATAACCAATAAATTCTGCAAATTCTGGCGTTAAGTAACAGGGCATTGTAATAATTTTGTAACTATTATATTCTTTTATTCTTAAGAGATTAAATCTGCCTTCTTCTATTAGTTCTATTGGGACTTGACCTCTCTTGATTCTTGAAGTAAAATGACAATAGTTTTTCTTGAATTTCAAATCTTTACAGATTTCCTTTAAATTTTTATTTTTTTCTTTCAAAATTAATTTTATTTCTTCTTGACTTAAATAGGTATAAAGATTTAATTTTTTAATTTCGTCAAATAATCCAATAATTTTGCCATCATTTTTTATTTCTCTAGGAATAGATATATAATCATTTAATGTTATTTCATCTGCTCTTATTTTAACAATTTTCTCATTTCTAAGGACAAAAAATGGATGTTCTGGAGTTACTTTAACTGAAAAATCGTTCCCATTATTTACTTTAATTTTAATCAGGTTATCTTTTGCTAATTTCCATAAATGCGTTACTTTTTTATTTTCTATTTTAGCGGTATTGGAATTAAATGAAGGAACAAACAGATTTTTACTAGATATATCTATTATTTTTCCTTCTTCTAATTCTTCTTCATTTTTATCTTTATATCTATTATAAAGATCTTCAATTTTAATAATATCCCCATTGCCTAATTGAATATTGCTTTCTGCGTGGACGCATTTTCCTGCCCCATACAAACCTAAAAGCAGAATTCTGTTTTGTCCTTTTTGTAATTTAAGCTGTTTATATTCTCCAAGCAAAGCAATTAGTTCATCATGTAAAACTTTGATAAGATGCTCTTTTTTTTCTATGCCTTTAATTCTTTCATCAAATGCCGCCTTTTTCAGTTTATCGCTTAATTCTTTTACAAGTTTAATGTTTACGTCTGCTTCTATTAAGGCTCTTTGTAGATCTTTGATTATCGAATCTACGAGGTTTTTATCAAGGAATATGGCATTAGCTATCTTATCTGTAGCTTTTCTTAAGACTTCTCCAAATTTCTCTAACATAAACTAAAAAGAAAATTAAAGGTTAATAAAGTTGTGGTTTTAGTCTTAAACAACTATTATCCCCTTTGAATTAACGCATCCTTATTTTGTTAATTATCTTTTATCTTCAATTTCACAATCCCAACCTTTCAATAAACTTTTCCTTGCTGAAAGGTTCAATCGCATTATATTCCTGCCCTGTGCCGAGATATAAAATGGGTTTTTTTATTACATAGCCAACGCTGAGAGCTGTTCCGCCTTTTTCATCAATGTCTGCTTTTGTTAAGATAATTCCGTCTATGCCAACACTCCAGTTAAATGATTTTGCCTGCTCCACCGCATCATTGCCTGTTATTGATTCTCCAATAAAAACTTTCAAGTCCGGCTTAGTAACTCTAACTATTTTTTCCATTTCTCGTAGCAGATCTTTTGCAGTATGCATTCGTCCTGCAGTGTCTATCAAGACAGCATTAATATAATGCCTTTTTGCATAAGCTACTGCATCAAACCCCACGCTTGCCGGATCACTGCCATATGAATTTGCAATAACCTTTACTCCAAGCCTCTCTCCGTGCTTTTGTAGCTGCTCAATGCTTGCTGCTCTGAAAGTATCTGCTGCTGCCAAAACGCATGAAAGGTTTTGCTTTTTGAGAAATTCAGTAACTTTTGCAATTGTGGTTGTTTTACCTGTGCCATTTATTCCGAAAAAAACAATCACATAAGGGGTTTTTTCTTTTTGGTTTTTTTCTTTGATTTTTTCAGCTACATCAAATGGTTCTATAAGTATTTTTCTAATTATCTCTTTAAAAACATCTTTAATCTCACCCTCAATTTCTTTTTTTAACAATTCTTTGCCAACAATTTCCTGCTTAAGTCCTGAGATTATTTTTTCTGCAACCTCAAATGCGACATTATTTTCAAGCAAAAGCTCTTCTAATTCATTTGCATAAATATCAAACTCGTTTTCAGAAATTTTAATCTTGGTGAATTTTGACTTTAATCTTGCAAAAAACCCCTGTTTTTCTTCTTCAGCTTCCTGCTTTTCTTTCTCATCAGCTTCTTCAAGCCTTTTTTCAATTGTTTTCTCTGGTTTTTTTATCTTTTCCTCTTTTACTGGTTTTTCTTTATCCTTTTGCTCAATTTTTGTTTTCGCCTTTTCTATTTTTTCTGGCTCTTTTTTCGCTTCTCTTTTTTCTTCAGCTTTGGCTATCTTTTTTGCCCAATTGCTTAGCTTGTCTTTTAAAAATTTAAACATTTTTTATGCCTTTGTTTATGTATATAGAACAGAATCGTTAGATATATATGCTTTTTCATTAGTATTATCCATTTTTATTTATTATTTATCACTACTAAAAATATATACAAATTTTTATAAAGAAAAATGCTTTGGTTTTTTTATGAAAGGCATACTTGTAATACTTGACGGAGCTGCTGATTTACCCCACAAATTGCTTGGAGAAAAAACTCCTTTGGAAGTTGCAAATATGCCAAATCTTGATTTTTTAGCTGCCCGCGGAGAATTAGGGCATATGTGGCCTGTTAAACCAGGTTTTATCCCTGAATCAGATGAGGCTATTGTTTCTATTTTTGGCAATGAATTAATATCGAGTACAAGGGGACAATTAGAGGCTGCAGGTGCTGGAATTAAAACCACTCGCGGAGATTTGGCTTTAAGAGTAAATTTTGCAACATTTGACCGCAAAACAAATGAAATTACTGATAGAAGAGCTGGAAGAACCCTTACTACAGAAGAGGCTGAAACTCTCGCAGAAACTTTAAACAAAAAGATAAAACTGCCTTTTGATTTTATTTTTAAGGTGACTGTTCAGCATAGAGCAACATTGGTATTCAAAGGGGGTTTTTCAGATAATATCTCTGGAAATGACATTTCATATTATGAGCAGGGGAAATTAAAACAATTTTCTAATCCAAAAAAGTGTCTGCCTTTAGATGAGCTCGAACTTACACAATATACTGCCAATGTTGTTAATGAGTTTCTTGAATATGCTCACGAAATTTTAGACAAGCATTCTATCAATGAACAACGAAGAAAAAAGGGTTTGGCACCCGCTAATTTCTTATTAGTAAGAGGCGCTGGCATAGAAATTCCTAAATTAAAACCCTACAAGAGATGGATTTCCATTGCATATATGCCTTTGGAAATTGGTTTTTCAAAATTATGCGGCATGGATGTTTTTGATTTGCCTTATCCTGTACTTGAGCAGTTAGATGCATATCAGAATTTGTATGATGGTTTGGCTCAGGCATGCAAGTTTTCTGTTAAGGTTTTGAAAAAAAATTATAAAAAATATGAGTATGCCTATATTCATATTAAAGAAACAGATATTCCAGGGCATGATAATAAGCCACTTGAAAAAAAACAGATGCTGGAATATATTGATTCTGTTTTATTCAATTTCCTAAGGAAATTTGCTCCGCCAAATAATATTAAAGTTGTTGTAACCTGTGACCATTCAACTCCCTGTAAGTTTAAATCTCACTCAGCTGACCCTGTGCCTGTTTTATATTATGACGGGCTTGAAAAGGTTCCAAAAGCCAAGAAGTTTTGTGAGAAAGAAGCGCAGATAGGCAATTTTGGGGGAATGAATGGGGATATGCTTTTGAAAAAGGCTGGATTTGTAAAGTAAGATAATAGTTAATCTATAAGACGTTAGCTACGTACTTAAATTTAATTTACTAAGTTCATGATTTTTAACTTTAGATTGATGAATAATACTCTCAAAACATATGCAAAATGCTCATTTTTCAATATAATAATCATTAAAAATAGGTGATTTATTTGATTAAGGTATAATATAAAAGATATATGCTTAAAGTATGGGGTTTTAGTTAAACTCGATTAAATTACAGTAGTACTAATTAAAGATGAGATATGGGCTTAAAAATTGAAAAATGATAACTTATAATGATATCTATGAGGCTTCGCGTAAAGAGAGATATAGTGAACAGCTTCAGCCATTGCCAAAAAACTTTATCCAAGAAATTGCTGATTATCTAAAAGAAAAAAAAGAAATTTCAGTCAAAGAAGATGATGTATTTTCAGATGTTGTTATAAAAACCAAAAAACAGCTTGAAAATGCTATGACTTTATTCAAAGAGTTAATGATTAGGAGAAGAAAAAAGTTGCTTAATCTAGTTTTGATTGCAGCTGAAACAGGGATAAGCAAGCAAGATTTTGATAATATGCTACCTTTTGAAAAAGAATTGTTTGAAGAATTGATGGCTTGTGTTGATAAAAGCGATAAAAAAATAAGCGAAACTTTAAATGGAAAAAAAGAAGAAAAGAAAAATGAGCTCGTTGTTTTTAATACAGATGTTGAGGAATTTATGGGATTAGAAGGCGAAAAGATGGGTCCTTTTAGCAAAGGGCAGATTGCCAACATTCCTTTCAAAATAGCTCAGATATTAATTGAAGATGGAAAAGCCGAAATTGTTGAAGAATGAACCAAGCATAACCTATTTTACCAAAAATGGATTGTATCTTAATGTTACAAATAGATGCGATAATAAGTGTATCTTTTGTTTAAGCAATTTTTCACAAGGGTTAAAGCAGTATAACTTAATGCTTCAGCAAGATCCTGGTCTAAATGAAGTGTGGCAAGATGTTTTTGATAAAGCTTCTGGTAGAAATTTTGAAGAAATAGTATATTGTGGTTTTGGAGAACCTTTACTGCGATTAGATGATATTGTTTCACCTTTGTCGCCAAGACTTAAGCAAGAATTTAGCAAGCCAATAAGAGTTGATACAAACGGGCATGTGCTTTATCACTATTCTAATAGAAACATTCCTAAAGAGTTAGTTGGTGTAGGTGTTAGTAGGATTTCAGTTAGCTTAAATGCTGAGAATTGTCAAGTATATAATAAGTTATGCAGGCCAAATTTTATTAAAAATGAAGAGGACAGTCAGGCTTATGAGCTTTTGCTAAAATTTATTTCTCAGTGCTTTAATCAGCCTGGTTTAAAAACAGAAGCAACTGCTGTTGATTTTCCAGAAGGAGTTTTGCCTCGCGGAATTCCAGTTCCAGACATGGAAAAATGCGAGAAAGTTGCGCATGATTTAGGTGTTAGTTTAAGAGTCAGGACATATCAGGGACCGAGGATTAGGAGGGTTTAGAAAGGGCGGACACGGGGGAAAGTTAGGAAGGCTGAGAAAGAATTAAAAGTTAGAAAGATTTTTATATTTAGAATTAGTTGGCGTTTAATGAAAAATCGTCAAATACTTTTGGTATTTTTGCTTATCTTTTTAAGTGGGTTTGTTTCAGCCTACCAAACAAATATTATAGTCCAAACTGAACCCGATAGGTTTGTATTTATTCAAGCTGATAATTCTTATAATCAAGAAAAAGTAAAATATGTTAACCTTTTAGCAGACGTTAGGGGGATTGCTCGTACAGAAATTTCTTCAGTTACAGATAGATTGGATATTTCTATAAAGATTACCGATAACCAGGGAATAATTATAGATACCGCACAATATAATAATTATCTTGTAGGGGGTGCACTCGTTGCTAATTTTTTAGGTGAAGCTTCAGTAGGAAATATATGTTCTTATCCTTCAAAGATTGATTGTAATACAGAAGATGAAGTGCATATCATTGAAAAAGAATGGCAAGATAGTTTATGCACTCGGGATGAAATGGGGATATGCTTAAGTGCTTGGGTTAAGTTTCAGGAAGAAAATAAATGTACTCCTTCATGGAATTGTGGAGATTGGTCAAATTGCGTAAATGGACAAAGAACAAGAAACTGTAATGATGGCTGTGGCAATACTAAAACAGAAAGAGAAGCTTGTTGTGTGTCTAATTGGGAATGTTCATATTTCAAATGTGTTAATCAAAGTTATACCTTGCTATGTAAAGATGGATGTGGAAAAAGTGAGATAAGAGATAGTGGAGAGAAATGCACTACTCTTGAAGAAAGTTATCAACAAAATTTAGATGAGCAAAGAAAAAGAATAAATGAATTAAACCTTTCTACTCATCAAGTAGTGAATATAAATGATTACCCAATAATTTTTGTTCATGGCTGGACTGGTAGTGGAAGTTCATTTGATGAGCTCGAAAAAAGCATAAAGTGGGATACTCAGATTGTTCAAACTAGTGGAACAGCAAAAGCAGAAACATATAATATAGATTATTCAGATATAACTTGTAGTAATTTAGCAGAATATGGAATTAGAGAGCATGCACTTCAATTGCAAAAAGAAATTGATAAAGCATTGTCCAACTCCCGTTATTACAAAGTTAATATAATTGCACATAGTATGGGGGGATTAACCGCAAGATATTATATTAATTATCTTGGGGGAGATAAAAAGGTACACAAATTAATTATGTTGGGAACACCGAATCATGGTGCAAATGGGAATCTTGGGGGTTTAATTGAAGCCCTTATTAAAAATGGATGTAATTATAATCAAGACAAATCATTAAAGGACCTTAACTTTAATAGCCAATTTTTGAATGACCTAAACTCTAATGATGAAACTTATGGAGATGTTGAATATTACACTATTTACACTAGTTCAGACCATATTGTTGGTTCTGGAGTTCAATTGAGCGGGGCTAAAAATTATGAAGACACTCAATGTACTAGTCATGCTAATTTAATAATTCCTTCTAATTGTAATAATGCATATAACCAAATATTAGACGCATTGATAATTAATCAATATTATGAGGAAAAAATTAATTCCGAATTCCAACAACAATCACAGTTTCCAATAACAGGAGATACTATTGTTTCTCAGGAAAAACTATGTATAAAAAGGCTCTTGGGGTTTTTATGGTGTATTAAATGGGAAATAAAATAATTTTTCTGTGAGGAGAGATTTATGTAAAAGCACCAATAATGATAAGTCCAACACCAACTGCCATTCCAAGCTTATTCTTCATTATTCCACTTACTACAAATACAACAATACCAATGACAGTTAAAAAATTTGGCATTTTTTATAGTCCTTTACCAAACTGGTAACCCACAAGTGCCATAGTAACATATTTTACTAACTCCCATACATTGTCTATGGCCTTCTGTTTAATTTTAAATTTTTTTTGTAATATAAACAATACGAATGTTCCAATCATTAAAATTACATCAATAATGATGATACTTGAAGTAATATAATCCATAATTTAATAAATACTTTGGGGTTTATATATTCTAACTAGATGATTAACAAAAAATTCTCCAATAAAACTAATACTTCAAAAAACGGACGTTTTAACAAAATCCAAGAAATTAGTTTAAGTCAATCTTTAATTACTCCTAAAAACATTTCTTTTTAGATAAATAAGCCTCCGGAGGGGATTGAACCCCCGACCTACTGCTTACAAGGCAGCCGCTCTACCACTGAGCTACAGAGGCTTAATTGAATAAGAAATAGTTTGCTTTTAAAATTTGTTGTTTCTATTTGTGCTTGGCATTATCAGTATGGAGAATTATTAATACAAAACTCTGATGACATATTATTAATTAGTTAATGGTAGGTATTATTGCATCAGATAACAAAAGTTTGATTAATCGTTGGTGACAATTATATAATCTTAGATGACAGATTTTTTGAATTAATACACTCTCGAATAAAATTTACCAAACTAATTAATTGCTAATCTAACTAAATAGCTTAAACACCTTTCTCCACTTTCATAATTCTTATTTCGCAAAGAGAAAGAGGATATATCTTTTTAAGTTTTAAGCTCAGAGTTTTTTGGAGCTTATTTTTGATTACTTCATCAAAAACTTCTTCAAATGTCATTTCTTTTATATATTCAGATATTTCATCTTTTGCTTTATTTCTAAGGCTATTCCTTACTGCTCTGGAAACTTTTTTTCTTGTTATGAGGAATGGTTTAATTCTTAACTGAGAATTTTTGCATTTTGCTGAAAAAGAACTTTCAATATAATTTGTTCCTTTTCTCATCATTCTCTGCAAAAAATATGGCATTAGCTTTATCTTGTAAGGAGTTGTTGTTATTTTGTCTCCTTCAACTACCACTTTTAATGTTATCTCCATACTTTTGCCCCTAAGAAGTCTGGTTAGATCATATGTAATATATTTATTTTGAAGTTCTTCAATATTGTATGCTTGTAGCTGTGTATCCTTGCTAACTATTGGCATTTCAACATCAAAAAACTTTTTTCTTTTCTTTATTTGCGCCATTTTTCATCTTTAATTATTCCTGTAATTGTTTTCCTGAACGTGTTCCTTTTTTTTGATAGTGTGACTTTTTGCATGTTTCACATGTGTACATTATATTTGTCTTTTTAGTTGTTTTTGTTTTTCTTTTGAATTTTGAGACAGCTGGTTTAGAGCCCCATTTTCCTTTATTTCCAAAACCTCTTCCCCTTCCTCGCTTTTTTCCTCTTTGTAGACTGCCCCTTCTTAAAGCTCCTCTTTTTGCTCCTGTAGACACTAATTTAATTTTGTGCTCTGTTTTTTTCTTGCAAAATGGGCAATACCTATTTGTTTTCTTTGGGATTTTCATTTTTTATAAATTGAGTAGAAAATCTGGCTTTAAAAATCTAATGTATGGCTTTTTATTTTTGACTAAATGGCCCTGCCCAGAATCGGACTGGGGTTTTGTCCACGTCAAGGACATGTTATACCACTAGACTACAGGGCCTATAAAGACAACCAAGGTTTTCTTTATCAAACTTTCCTTTAAATAACTACTTAAACTTAATTGGAGATTTATTCAATTTGTAAATATTTAAATATGCTCATCACTAATAATATCTATGTCAAGAAGAGATTATGGTTCTGAGATTTATGCTAAAAGTAAAACAGGTTCATTAATTTTTTTGTTAATTTACTTGGTCTTTGGATTATACTTAATTAACCTAAAATTCACATTTGTTAAAATCCCAGATGCTATAACTGCATTGAATGAATGGATTTTTGCTATTGCCGGGGTTTTGATAATTATTGGTGGAATTAATTATTTAAGAGCCAGTAGTAAGTAAATTTATTTGGTGCGTTTAATTTATGCGGTTTTTTCAATTATAGGTTTTAGAGTATATTTCTTATTTACTTTGTGATCAGTAGGTTATATAATAATAATCTCTATTAATTAATCGCAAATAATTCACTTAGTTACTAACTTAGTAACTAATTAAGAAACATTTATATATATAAAGATTTTATTAAAATTCATGGTGTGTAAGAAAGAGAATAGGGGTGGTTAGATGAAAAAATATTTGCTTCTTATAGAAGATGAGAAGCTTTGGGAGAAATTTAAAGGCAATCTTAAAAAAGATATTAATACAGAAATTATAGAACTAATAAAGAAAAAAATTGGGGTTTTTGGAAAAAAAGATGAAAAGCAATAATTATCAAAGAGGAAAGAGGGGGCAGATAACTTTATTTATAATAATCGCAATTATTATAGTTTCACTTGTTGTAGGAGTTTTTTTGCTTAAAGATGTGATTTTTCAAAAAAGACTTCCTGCATCTTTAGAGCCGGTTTATAACACATTTTTATCTTGTCTTGAACAAGATACATTAACTGGAATAGATGTTTTAGAATCTCAAGCAGGATATATCTATCTGCCTAATTTTGATACAGGAAGCGAATATATGCCGTTTTCTTCACAGCTTAATGTTTTAGGAAATCCTGTGCCTTATTGGTATTATGTTTCTGGAAATAATTTTCAGAAAGAACAAGTTCCAAGTAAAACCGAGATGGAACAGCAACTTGCTGATTTTATTGAATCTAAAGTAAGTGCATGTGTTTTTGATGATTATTATGAACAGGGATATGATATTATTATGCAAGAGCCAGAAGCTAAAGTGAGCATTAGTGACAAAAGTATCATGGTCAATTTAGATATGTTGATGGAAATTAGCAAAGCAGAGGAAACAGCAAAAGTAAGTTCTCATGAAATAAATGTTAATTCAAAATTAGGAGAATTGTACAAAGCTGCACTTGAAGTATACAATCATGAGCAGGATACTTTGTTTTTGGAAACTTACGGAGTTGATGTCTTAAGATTATATGCCCCTGTTGATGGAGTTGAAATTACATGTGCGCCTAAAATATGGGATGCAGAAAAAGTTTTTGATGAACTGGAAAATGCAATTGAAGCAAACACTCTTGCCTTAAAAGTTAAAGGAGGAGATGTGCAAGAAAAAGCTGATGATTATTTTATGGTTGATATTTCTCCTAAGGCAAATGTCAGATTCTTAACTTCTAAAAATTGGCCCCATAGTTTTGAAGTTGATCCAAGTGAAGAAAGTATCTTGATTGCAAGTCCTGTTGGAGACCAGCCCGGATTAGGCATACTTGGCTTTTGTTATGTTCCTTATCATTTTGTTTATAATGTAAACTACCCTGTCTTGATTCAGGTTTATGACGAGGCTGTGAGCGAAATTTTCCAGTTTCCAGTTGCAGTTGTTATTCAGGGTAATAAACAAAGAGAGGCTTTAGAGGGAAGCGGAGCAATAGTTGGTTTGCCAGAACTTTGCCAGCATAAAAATACTCAAGTAAGCGTTAATACCTATGATTTGGGAATAAATCCAGTAGATGCTAAAATTTCTTTTGAGTGTTTTGGAACAAAATGTTCAATTGGCGAAACAGAAAATGGACAGTTGTCTGAAAACTTCCCGCAGTGCGTCAATGGTTATATTTTAGCAGATGCAGAAGGTTATAGGCAGGGAAAAACTTTGTTTTCAACTACTGAATCAGGTGCAACAGAATTATTCCTTGAAAAAGTTTATGAATTGGATTTAAATTTAAGATTAGATGGAAGAACTTATACTGGGCAAGCAATTGTTAATTTTGTTTCTGAAAAATATTCAACATCAGTTGTTTATCCTGAGCAAAAAAGCGTGAAGCTAAGCGAAGGAGATTATGAAATAATTGTTCAGATTTACAGGGATTCTCAATTAAAATTAGAAGCAACTTCTAAATCGCAATGCATTGATGTTCCAAATCCTGGTTTAGGGGGAATACTTGGTATGACAACTGAAAAATGTTTTGACATTAATATTCCTGAGCAAACAGTTACAAATGCTTTGTCTGGTGGAGGCTCACAGCCGTATTATTTTGTTGAATCAGAATTAGCAGGGGGAAGGTTAGTTGAAATTGATGCTACAAGCCTGCCAATTCCATCAACATTAGAACAATTGCAGAGTAATCAGTTATTGTTTGAACAAAATAGTTTAATTGTGAATGTAAGATGAAAATGGATACAAACTTAAAATGAAAAAATGGTGGGGGTTAAAAAAGGTAAGTTGAATAAGAGAATGGTAAAAATAAATAAGGTGGGTAAGAATAATAATTTAGGCGTAATTAAAAGCGGTGTTAGTCTTAAAGTAGTTTTATTAATTAGCTTAGGCTTGGTTTTAATGATTCTTTTGGTGAGTATAATTTCTGCTGCTTACAGCAGAACAAGCACACAATACTCAAGGCCAACTTCATTTGATTATTTTGCAAGAAGTGGTGTAGATGCTTTTACAACTTTTAGCCAGGAAAAATGCGAAGCAGGGCAGGATTTTGTTTTGCAAATTGCTCCTGCATCTTGCACACCTGCTGTTGTAAGGAGCGATTTGCTGGAAGAGAGAAATGTTCCTGTATTCTGCCCGATTATGGCAACAAAGATAAACCCTTTAATTGATGTTAATTCAATTGACCACATTTCTTTTAAGGGAAATTACCCAAGAGAAATAAGCGGAGTTGGATTTCATCCTGCTCAGGCTGCACTTTCTCCTGGAGTTAATTTGATTAATACTCCTGTTGACGATAATATCGGGTATGCAGTTATTATATTAAAACAGCAGCCAAATGAGTCTGCAATGCCAGATTATGTTCAAGGAGAATTAACTGCATTTTTAAGATATGACATTCAAAATGCATTTGGAATTGGAAAAGCTGATTTTTCTCTGTCAGAATTAAGTGATTTGGATTGGGAGCAAAATTATGCACAATATGGTTTTTGGAGCGGCAGGGGATTTGTAAGAGCAGAATCAATTAGAGAAGATGGAGCAGTTATTGCAGTATATTCTGACAAGGAAAACAGGATTGGAACATTTACTTTAAGAAAAGGGCAGACGTCCAGCAAGATTTACATGCCTGGATTTTATTGCTTAGCAGGATTGCAAGTTAGATTAGATGGGTTTGTGGATCCAAAGGAAATGGCAAAATTCAGCATTGGTGGAGATAGTATGCAGGTTATGAAAGGAGACAAATTTTTGGATAATAGATGCACACTTTTAAAAGCAATTAATCGTGGATTAGACCAGGTAGTTGAGGTTTCCTGCAAGGAAGATGATAGCATAAGTGAAAAGTTTATGCTATCTAAACGGGCAAAAATAAGCTTGGAAGTTAATGGAAAACCAGCAGAAGATTATAATGTTGGGGACAGAATTTATACTGATAATAAAGACACTAATATTTTTATTGCAGCTGCTTATATAAAAGGGGATACTGGCAAAGAAAATGATTTAAATGTTATTTTTTTAAGTGCGCCTCAGATACACTCTGACAAATTAAGCGAATCTGATATGGAAAGGATTTACAAGCTGGCAAGGCAGTGGGAAATAACTAATCCAAATACTTTGTTAAGCACAATTGGAGAGGCAAGAACAAAGTTCTCTGCGTTTATAAAATCCTCTGCAGGATATATAGTAGAAGGAGAAGTTGTTAATTCTCTTACTGCTAAGGACCCCACTAATAATTTATTTCCAGGGCTTGCTGCAAGATTAGTTGGTGATCAATCTGCAGGTTTGATTGTTACACTCAAAGGTTTTGCAGAACCGAGAGACATAGAGATTCAGGATGCAAATGCTAAAATTTATTTTGAAAATGCTTTGGAAAATTACAGAATACTTAAAACTCAATTTGCTGGTGAAAAAGTTATTTTTGAAAATCGCGAATTGCCAGAAACTTATGCAGAAAGAGGATTATATGAAGCAATATTAATGGCTCATTTTGCTAATCAGAAATCTAAAATGGTTGAGCTTGCAAAAGAGTTTATTGAATTATACCCAGAATCTTCCAACCTTGGGGGTTCTGTTCAGGATGTATTAAATAATTTAGAAAAACTTTCAAATCAAGAACCTGTAACTCAGACTGTTTATGTTGGAGGGAGAATAAGAATGATTGAATTTGAAGGAGTTTCTGAACCTAAATTTAAAGATTACGGGGTTGAAGTGCAGATTAGTGGAGCAGCAGATGCAAATTACAATGGAAGAAAACCAGTGACGCAGAATCAAAAAGTTTTTCTTTCTGATAAAGGAGAGTATATTGAATTAAAAGATTTGGAAGCAGATTCTGCAACTTTTGATGTATATGTTAAGAGAAAACTAACCGATAATATTTTTGGTTCTGAAACTATAAAGGTTAAAGAAGGAGATTATAAAATTATTGGAGAACAAGAATACAGGATTGCTGTTAATAAGATTAACTTAAATCAATTTGCAAAAGTGCATGTTATGCCAAGCATTGACAATGCAGGAACAGAGGCAAATTTTACATTTAAGATTGGAATTGAGAAGCGGGCAATTCAATTAAGCCCTGATAAAATCAAGGAAAAAATTGCGAGCTTAGACAAGCAGATTGAAAAATGGGAAAAAATAAACGATAATATTGGAAGTTTGTTAAAAGGGTTTAAAGGAGCTTGTTTGGGTGTTGGAGCTTATTTAACTGTGAAAAATTATTTTGCCAATTTTGGAGGCAAAGGAATTGCAAGGCACGATATAATGAAAAATATCTGGTATCCTAAATGCAGTGGTGAGATTGGGCAAGGCAGGCAGTTTCAAACAATGGATCAGTGTCTGACACATTATTCCAGTGAAGTTGATAAAGATGTTGAGTTAAGATATAAAGCTATACAAAATGTTCAGGGAGTGTTGCAACCATTAGACAAAGACCCAGATAATTCCGAGATAAAGCTTGGAACAAGAATTGTTAATACAGAACAGGTGAGGAATCAATACCTCAATATACTAAATCCAAAAGTTCAGGATTATATTAGTTCTAATAATAATTTAAACACCGAATTTAGTAGCAATAATGTTAATAAATATTTGGATAAAGTTCCTCTAAACACTTTAAGAGACATTCATACTGACATGGAAACTTTGAATCAGCAAGGAATTACAAATGAGATGAAAGATGCAGTTGGCAGGAGATTAAATGAAAATTTAATTGAAATCAAAAATACATATGAAAGAGAAGTTCAGCAAGAAAACTTTTTGGGCAGTTTGGAAGATACTCAGAAAACCGAGAGTTTAGGCCTGGTTAAATATAATAAAAAAATAGATAGATATTATTATAGTAATGGGCAAACTATTGCTGAAGGATTTGGGAATATACCAAAAGATAGACAAATCCAGGCAGTAGATTACAATAATAAATTTTATGTTTTGGGTTTAAAGCAACAAGTAGCAAGTGGAGGAATAGTTTATACTGTTAGTGAGATTTATGATGAAGGTGGAACGCCTTTAGCAAGAAGGGACAGCGCTCCTGATTCACCTCCGGGAAATTGGATTATAGGACTAAGGAATATGGATGAGGCAGGAATAATAGAGCAAGATATAAACAAAATTGGAGAAATGACATTCTCTTCAATCCAAGAAGAGGATTGCACTAAAAATGGATTTAGCAATGCAGAAGTAATGTATTATGAAACAGAGCCATATAAAGGAAAAGCTGCAATTGTTCCATTTGATTTGGTTAATGGATGGTATGCTGCAACAAAGCAGACTGTGCAGGGATTTGGAAGCACTGCTTCATATGATGAGTCTGGCGCAGTAAGAAGTTTTTATTTATGCAATGTTGGGGCAAATGGAAGACAAGACTTTTTTGACGGCATTAGAGATGATATCTGTCATGGAATAAACATGGTTACAGGAGCGTCTTATGATCAGGTTTCTTGCTTAAAACCAGCAGAAGCAAGAAGAAAAATCAGTTCTGCTATAAGAGCTCTTGAAACAGCTGAGAACCAGTATAGGGCTGGAATTGATTATATAAGGATTCCAGGTGTTGCAGAGCCAATTAGAGTTGGAAATCCAGCAGCAGGTGTTCCTGAAATGCAATGCCAGGAATTTATGTCTCCAAAAGATTGCAAGCTTTTGTTTAATGTTTGTGACCCTGTAATCTGTCCTTCAAGCAGATGCAATTTAGGAGGAAGCTATACTGTGCCTGATGTTGTTCAGTCAGGAATTGTTGGGAGTATTGCATTATGCCTGCCAAATCGTAAGGAAGGGATTGCTGTTCCTGTTTGCTTGACAGGAATTCACGCAGGGCTTGATAATTTTGTAAGCATTATGAAGTCTTACAAAGGTTGTTTACAGGAAAATCTTGAAACAGGAAAAACAGTTGGAATTTGTGATGAAATTCAGAGCATTTATATGTGCGAATTTTTCTGGAGACAAGCAGTGCCATTTACAAAATTAATAATCCCAAAAATATTTGAAGCTGTTGCAGGGCAAAATGTCCGTGGAGGAGGAGAATATCTTGGTGTTGCGAATGCCTGGCAAAATGCACAAAACTCTGTTTCTTATTTCACGCAATATTATGCTAAAAATTCTATTAATGCATTTAAAGCGCGTTCTACAGAAGAAGCTGGCACAGAGGTTTGCAAGACATTTATCTCTGCAAGATATCCTGCAAGCGGGGAGTTTTTAGACAAATTACTTGAGCCAGACTCTCCTGTGCAGTTTTATGCAAGATTTGAAGAAATTCCATTTACAACTGCAACTGTGCCTGCAACTTCCCAGTATAAAGTATTTTTCCATATTTATGCTGGAAATGACAGGGGGGCTTATTTCAGAGTTTATTTAAGGAATCCAGAAGGTTTGTCATTATACCAGGTAAACCCAACTTATTCTGTTGCAAATGGGTATATTCCAAAAGGAGATACTGGCTCTGAAACAGTTGATTTTATTGCATCAACTGGATATAAAGAATTGTGCGTTAGTGTTAATGCCAAAACAGAGTGCGGATTTAAGCAGGTTACTACCTCATTCGCTTTAGATTATTTAGCAGAGTCTTATCAAAAAGAGCAGGCAACTAAAAAAGATGTTAAAACAGAAGCAGAGTGTGTTTCAGGAAGCCCGAGTTTGTATAGCATGATTAATCCAAATATTCAGGCAGGTGCAGAGGAGTTTATTAATCCTGAACTTTATAATAGCGGGATAATCAGAATTTGTGCAACTGCAAATCCTGGCACACGAGTAGGAAATGAACAAAGATGGACTGATGTTGGTTATTGTGATAATCAAAAATTAAGGTGCTGGCTTGACCAAAATTCTGTGAAAAATTCAATGGAAATACTTGAAGGCAAGACTTTAGGTGATTTGAATAAATATAACCTTAACAGATTAATGAATGAAGGAAAATATCTGAACAATGAGCAGTATACAGGGGTAAGAGAGGCATTAATAAAATTAGTTGGTACATCTCCGGATTTAAATGATGCAGAAGTTGTTAATCAAAATGCTTTACTTCACGCTTTAGAATCAATTGACTTAAATTACACAAAGGTATTTTACTCTTTCCAAAAAGCAGAGCTTACATGGTTTAGGGCGAGAGTTTATAATGCTTTGATTAGGAACGTTATATGGCTGGAAAGAGAAAGGCAAAGCTCGCAAATAGCTGATGTCATTTCACAAATAGAAGGTAGTAGTGAATTTGTGCTTGAACAACAATCTGGAGAAGTATTAATAAAAGATATTAAAGAAAATGAGCCATTCTTATTAGATATTTTACAACCTTCATCTGGAACAATGTCTGTTATTACAATCAAAGCTGTGAAAATTGAAAATGACAAACTAACACTTGAACTTTATCCTTTAATAAATGGAATTTTTGAATTGCAAAAGGGGATATCACAAAAGTTTGATGTTGATAATGATGTCGACAATAATAATGTTGAAGACATCTCTATAACTTTTATTGGCTTGAATAATGATGGCACAGCAAAAATTAGAATTGAAGAAGTAAAATCTGTTGATTCTGATAAAAAATTATTAGCATATAATCAAGGCGATTGTAATAATAATGGGGATTGTGAAGCAGAATTGGTTTGCAAATTTGGAGGTGGTTTTTTTGGCTTTTTAAAATTTGTTAATGACTATTGCTGTTATTCTGACCAAACAATTCAAGATGAAGGGTGTTATCCTGCTAAAAGAGGCGGTGGTGATCCTTCAATGGGCAACAAAGATGATGATTCATCAACTACTGGCACAACAACATCTTCACTTGCTGGCAAGATAATTGTTCTTGATCCTGGGCATGGTGGAAAAGGAACTGGTACGAGTGGCAATGGTATTGATGAAGCAGAGCTTGTTTGGGATATTGCATCGAGGTTAAAAGGAGAATTAGAGAATAAAGGGGCTATAGTTTACCTAACTAAGAAGGTTCTATCAGATGATCCAATCAAATCAGCAAGAACTGCAATTGCTAACCAAAAAAATGCAAATGTTTTTATCAGTATTCATGCAAATTCTTTTGGCGATCCAAAAGATGAAAATTTTATTAAAGATTCTGAAGCAAATGGTGCGGAAGTTTATCTTTTTTGCTTTGGTAAGCAAGGAGATACAAAGGGGGTAATCGATTATGTGTCTAATCCAGATAAAGATGATGAATGCAAAAAAAATGCTGGAGAAGACGGAAGAGCTGGTTTTGATGTGAGTTTTAATCTTGCCAGGCTAATGTTAGAAGCTGTTAGCAGTATTAACATAGCTACAACAAGGGGAGTTAAAGGGGCTGATATGACTGTCTTGCAAACAGCTACAATGCCTGCTGTTTTAGTTGAAGTTGGTTTTATTTCAAATTCCCAAGATGCAGCAATTTTAAAAAAATCTGCTTCAAAACAACTTCTTGCTGAGGAAATAGCTATTGGTTTAGAGCAATACTTTAAATAAATTGGTTAGATAAATTTAGTAAGATATGTTAGACAAATCATTATAGATTGCATATTTTAGATATTTAAAATACTAAGGTTTTTATATCAATGGATTTCTATTATGCTATTGACTTTGAGCAGTAAATTAATAGAAACATGCGGGAGTGCCAGAGTGGTCAAATGGGCTTGGCTTAGGACCAAGTGGCTTAGTGCCTGCGAAGGTTCGAATCCTTCTTCCCGCATTTTTTAATTATTTGTAAGATTGTGTTGGGGGTATTTAAGATAGAGAAGTAAGTTAAAATGGAAAGGCTGTTAATAAGTGTTAAAAGTGATTAAATATTAGTTATTATAACCTAAATCATGGTTATCCTGTTTACATTGCCAAAAAATGCCAAATAAAAAAGATAGATTTTATTTTGTTGAAGCATGTCCCCCAGAGCTTAAGCCAGGATTCAAAGCAACTGGCAGAAAGGAAATTGATGAGTTTAATTATCTGCAGGTTAAATTAGGACTTGAACAATTAGAGGGTTTAGATACTTTAGAGGAATTAGAAAAATCTTTAGGACTTGATCAAATTTTTAAAAAGAGTTAGTTAAAAATTAGTAAAGAGCAGTTATTGTTAAATTCTCAAATTATCTTATCTAATATAAGCCATTTATAATATTGTGCACTATTTTGCTAATTTATTATTTTTGGCTGTGTTATAGATAGCTATAAATTAAAAAATTATTTCTTTTTAGCTTTAACAGCTTTTGCTTCAAACTCTTTAATTTTTAACTTGTCTTCCAGTTCAAGTTTTTCAATTAATTCTTTGTACCTATTTCTGATTGTTACTTCTGTTATTCCTGCAATGTCTGCAACTTCTCTTTGTGTTTTTTTCTCATCATTCATTAAAGCTGCAACATATAATGCAGCTGCTGAAATCCCTGCTGGTCCTCTGCCAGATGTTAGTTCAGCACCTTCTGCTTGCTTTAAAACTTTAAGGGCATCATTTTGGGTTTTTGGTGAGAGCTTAAGAACAGAAGCAAATCTTGATATGTAATCTTTTGGAGAGCTTTGCTTAACTGTGATTCCAAGTTTTCTTACAACGAACCTGTATGTTCTTCCGATTTCTTTTCTTTCTACATCAGAAGCTGTTGCCATTTCATCCAGTGTTCTTGGTATATTATAACTTCTACATGCAGCATATAAGCAAGATGCAATTACAGATTCCATGCTTCTTCCTCTTACTAGTCCGCGTTGAAGAACATAATTGTATATTCTAGAAGCTTCGTCTCTCACAACATTTGGCAAATTAAGATAAGAAGCAATAACTCTGAGTTCTGCCATTGCAAGCCTCAAATTTCTCTCAATTGAAGTTGAAACTCTCTCTTGCCATTTTTTAAGTCTTAAGAATTTACGCGTTTGCCCAGGTTCTAATTTGTATATATCAGAAATTTCACCGACATTTGTGGTTAATCCTTTGTCAAATTTTTGTATGCTCATCGGAGCACCGCCACGCCCTTTTTTTTCGCTTTTATCAAATTTTCCTTGCAAGTCCTGACCTGTATCCACCATTTTTTCTTCAATAACAAGTCCGCAATCATTGCAAATTATCTCTCCATGCGCTTCATCATGCGTGAGGTTTATGCTGCCACATTCAGGGCATCTTCTTACAAAAGCCATTTTAAAATATTAAGTTTTTATAACTCTAAAGTTTAACAGTAAGTTTTATAAATGATTTGAGGATAAGTTTTATAAACCTTTCGCCTTTATAAAGCTTTTGCTTGGTTTGGCTTTGCCTTAAAACTATATGCCTTTTAAGGCAAAAGTGATTTCTGCCTAAGAAGTCGCAAGGGGCTTGAATTTGATGTTTATGCCATTCTGATAAATTTCCTCTACAAGCTGAGAAATGTTGTGGCAAAGGCATTTTAACAGGACTTCATTTCTTTGGGCTTCAAAATTCTTGCAGCGAAGGAATTCTCCGTATTTTCTTTTCAAAACACTAAAAGTTGATTCAACTAAACTTCTTCTGTGGTAAAATTTATCAAATTTTTCCTTGTACATCTGAAAATAAGTGAACATGGCATTCCAAATTGGGCACCCTTTTGAAGTTCCTGTTGCATTATCCTTAAATGGTATGAAAGGGATTGATTCAAGGCTTCCTATTAATTGCATATTTTTACGAGAACTATAAGCTTTATCTGCTGTCCATCTTTTTGGTTCAAAGTTTTTATGAGTTTTACTTACTAATAATGGAAGTTGTTTTGTATCTGATTCATTTCCAGGGGTAACTTCACAAGCAGTTATTATCTGTGTTGTTGTTCCTATAGCAATGTGTGCCTTGACATAATTTCTTTTTGAATATTCGCTTCCCAAAGCTCTTTGAAATCTTACCCTTACCCATTTTTCATATTCATAACTTCCGAAACCACTGCTGTCCAAAGCAAAGTCTGTTTCCATGCTTTTTAATGGAAGAGCAGTTATTGTTATCAGTTTACCCAACATGTCTGTAAGAAAATCATCATTCATAAAAGCAAGAAGTGTGTTGTAATGTGGAACTCTTTTTACAAATCCCATATTTTCTGCATGCCTTAAATCACTTGATATTCTTCTTGCTGAGAAGTTGTTATATGCTTTTATGCAGGAACAGAATAACAAATCTCTTATTGGAACAGGAGGTCTTCCATTATCATGATAAGGCTCTTGTATCATATTCAATAAATCATCTAATAACAAATAGAACATTCTTTTCTCATTGGTTTTTGCCTGATTGTATTTGTGCCAGTATTCTGTATCCTTAGGAATGAAATCCTCTATTTTCTTTTGAGGTTTTGGAGGAAGAGGAATATTCTTGTATATTTTTTCTTCTATTTTCCTGATAGCTTCTTTCTCTAGGTTATGCTCTGCTTGTGCTTTTAATACACTATATCCTTTATATCTTTTCATTTTATATTATTGTAATCTTATCATATTACTATATTACACCTTTATAAATGTTTCGTAATTGAATAGTTATAATATGATATACAGATATATTTATATAGAGGTAATAATACCATAATATATGAAAAAAAGCAATATTGGTGACGTATTAAATCCAACTATCAAAGAGCCTCAAGAGATATTAAAAGAGGTAAAAGTTCAACATACTGGAAGGCAATTAGTACTTCCCATTCCTTCTTTATTTGCGGAGATTGTTGGAATTAAAAAAGGAGATATATTTATATTTAAAGCTTCACTTAAAAATAAAGAATATTCAATAAGATGGCAAAAGAAAAAATAAGATTAGACCCAATAGATAGGGATATAATTAGAACGATAGTTCCATTAAAACTTGCAGTAACCCCATCAAAAATAGCTAAAACAATTAATGTGCATCCAGCTACTGTTCAGAGTAGATTGGGGAAGTTAGATAAAGCAGGAATAACTAATTGTAAAAAAGAGGGAAAGCATAAGATGATGAAATGCAGAATTAATCCTAATTGGAGAGAGAAAGTTAGAATTCTTTAATTGCAAACAGTCGTGATTCAAGAGATTTCTTCATTGGATTTTTATTTTCAGATAAAATATAGAAAGGCTGGTAGTAATAAATGGAAAAAATCTTCACCCCAGAAATTTGCTTATAATTTTAAGGAAAATCTTTTTTGGTTAAATGTATAGAAATATCTAATTAAGAATCTCATTTAGGGCGTTTTGTTGTTCTTCTTGAATTTTCTTTATCTTTAAATTATTTTCTTCTATTTCCTTGTTGATTTTATCAAGAAGGCTAACCATTTCTTCTTGTTTCTTTTCTGGGGGCAAAGCAATTTCCAAATTTCCAACAATAGTTGTGTTTAGATTCTTTTGGTTTCCTTCAGGTGCAATGCTTTCTAAATGCTCTTTCATAGCGTTAAAAACATAATATAAATAATTATTAGATATTTTCTTAGAAAGATTAAGGAAAGTTAGGTAACCATCATGGATACAACCATTAATCCCTAAGAATGCTGGAATTCCTACCGTTCCACTATTTGTTAAGACAAGAGACCCTTTCTCCAAGTACCTGCTCTTTGACTTACCTTCTTCTGTCAAAAATTCTATTGTATTAGTGATAAATTTACCTTTTTTATATCTCGTTAAATCAGATATAGAAATCCAGTGTATTCCCGTATCTTTTTTTGAGAAATATAATGGGCTACCTTTAGGTCTTGGCGACCCTCCTCTAACAACCTCACATAAGTTACTTAATTTTTCAGTAGGGTACTTATTTGTGATTATTTCTTTTAATTTTATTTCTTTATCTTTAATAAGATTCTCGTTAACCTTTTTTAATTTAATCAGTTCGCTACCCATTTTATCTAATTTATGCACTGCTTCATTTTGGATTGATATTTGAGGAAGAGGTATTTTCAGATTTTCTAAATCCTTTGGATAAACATGGGGTTGGGCATTTCCTCTTTTTAGATAATACATAGACTCTTGATTGAGGCTTAATAAATAATAAAGAAACTTGGTTGAGGCTATTCTTTCGTTAGTTGATTTGATGGTAGAACAATCCGAAGCAAATATTGGTTTATCAAAAAAGGAAACATACCCTGCGTTAGCTCCAGAACCACTTATAGTAATAGTATAGCCCTCTCTATTTGAGGAATTATGATAATAAGCTGGTTGTTTTCCACCCGCAATTACTGGTATCCCACCTTTTCTCGTTTGTTCTTCTGTTATTGATGTACCCTTTTCAACTTCATAATTATTTTTTAACTTAACCTTTTCATATTTACTTTCAAATTCTACTTTTGGATTTAGATTTATTGTTTTATTAAATTCGGTTTGTCTAAAATCAATTAAGCTACTTAATTTCTGATAGAATACTACTCCCTGTAAAGATTCTGCTATTTCTGTTTTTTTCCCTAAAAAATTATTCTTAATGTAATAGTTTACCTTTTCAGGATTATCTACTCCCTCTACATCATATAAACTTGTAGTTTTCTCTTCTTCATCTAAATATTTAAGCCCTTCCTTACCTCTTCTTTCTGAGAATTTATATCCCAAGAACTCTCTTTGTTTCCTTATTTCTCTTGGAATTTTTACTAAAACGGGGCTTTGAGCATAAGCTAATATGAAAAAATAAAGTTTCTCTTTTTCCTTTTCAGATATATAAGAACATAATCTTGCAGTTAGTACTTTTTTCTGTTCCTCTTCAGATAATTCATTAAAATCTCTCTTTCTTTGTAAGTCTTTTATTTCCTTTATTTTATAAAATTCACTTGCGTATTCTTTGTAAATATCTAATTTGATTATTTTCTCATTAGGTTTTCCGTTTAAAATAGACAAGAAATCAGAAAATTTAGAATTATAAACCTCTTTTAGATAAGTATCTATAGGATTCTTAATTCCATTTATAGTAACATCCCTTTTAGATTTAAATGCATTATCCAGATGTTCCTTTACTTCTAAACCTTTTAAATTATTTAGTTTTTTTAAGAAAAGTATTATTGTATTGGTGCCTGTTTTCATAAATGTTTTGGAACCTAATTCAATTATCCCCACTACTTCAAAATTTTTTAAGATAAACTCTCTTGTTTTTGTTTTAATTCCTTTATTAGAAAGTATACTGCTTGGTAAAACTATTCCTGCTACGCCTCCATTTTTTAATAATTGTTTTGCTCTCTCAACAAATAAACATTCTATCTCATCTGATTTCTCAGATAAAAATTCAAATAAATCAAAGCTACTTTTCCCATTTCTTAGAGTCGTTTTGAATCCATTTACAGAGTAAGGCGGATTAGTCACTATTACATCAAAGACCTGATTATCCTTACCCTTCCTTTCTGATTTAAGAAGTCCCATATAATCTTTAGATTCTGAAAAAGAATCTAACCCATCACCAAAAACTATTTGAGCTTCTCCATCCCCATTAAGAAATGTAGCAATTTTAGTAGTTTTTGCCAACCTATAATCTTTTTCAATTCCATAGATATACTCTTCAGCCCAAAGAAAATTATCTTTATTCCGATTAAATTCTTTTCTTGCATATGCATTATTGAAGAAGTTATCATCAATTTTGTCCATGTAATAATTAATGATTTCCATTATCTCTGTGAGGAAATGCCCTGAACCAGAAGCATAATCTAAAACATATGGTAAAACATGATTTTCTCTATTGGCATTTTTCTCTTTTATTATTTCATAGATTGGTAAGGAGCTACATATAAAATGGGTTATTGGAACTGGTGTAAAAAATTGACCAGTTTCTTGTTTGATTCCTGTGTTCAACAAACTTTCAAAGAAATCTCCTAAAAATTGTTGCTTGGTTTCATATTTTATTTTATACCTTTCTAATAGTTTAACAACTTCTTTTACGACTACACAATTGAAATCAAAAGTCTTTTTATCAAAGACTTCTTTAAATGCAAAATCATTACTTGTATAAAGTTTTTGCTCTATAAACATTTGTTTTATTATTTCTTTTTCTTTGTCAGTTGCCAAATTCTTCAATTGTTTATCAATTTTTTCTATGTCTACAGAAGAAATTTTCAAGTTTAGATATTCGTTCATTCCCTCCTTATATAAGTCATTTAGTCTCAATAATACCTCTTCATTAGTTTCACCCTCTTCCCATTGAAACTTAAGTTTGTCTTTTTCATTTGTTTTATACTCATCTACTATTTTACATAGGAATAAATTGAATATTTTATTGTAAGCATTTGTTTTATCTGAAACAACATTTTTCCTAAGTATCTCAGCGAATCTGTTAAAAATATCTCCTCCATCATCTTTTGTCAGAGATACAAGGTCTTCTTTTTTTAACCCTGTGAATTTTGGTTGATATGGTTCCGCAACATCTTCAAATAACCCGTTTGTTTCAAATACTTGGGGTTTCCATCTTTCAAATGCTTCTTGACTTGTTGCTGAGTCTCTCATATCCTCAGTTACTTTTATTATAGAACTTTTGTAAAAAATTTTTTCCCCATCCAAGTAAGAAGCGTAAAGGCAGAGGAATTTTGTATTTTTATCATTATTAAAGTAAGGGAATATTTGTGACCCATCCATATATGTCTCTTGTACATATTTCTTATATTCAGTATCCCATGTCTTGCATTCAATCATCAAGAAACTCTTATTGTTTTTATCCAATACTTGAATATCTAACTTTCCTCCTTCATTATGACCCTGCCTCCAATCTTTTTCCAGAAAGATTTTTTCTGGAGAATATCCCTTTTCTAATAATCTATCAACACACTCTAAAATAACAAAGTTTTCTGGTTTTGAGAAGTTTGTAATTGTTCTTCTACCGACATTAATCTTATTTCCATAATCAATTAAAGAAGACTTAAAATTTCTATTTACTTTTATTACAATCTCATAGGCATTATGTTTTCTATATTTTTTGGAATAGGTTTCTTCTTCGCCGTCTTTTAGTTTAAATTCAATCAAACTAAGAAAATTTGACAAGCTTTCTCTATTTATCTCCATCATTTTTTCTCCCTCGCCAAATACTCTTTTATGGCTATTTCTATTAAAGGAGACCTGTCGGGCTGAACTGGTTTTATTTTTTCCCGATAGTCGTCTAAATTTTTTAGAACCTCTGGGCTGATAGAGATGGTTATCTTCTCTTTCACAACCCCCTTTTTCATAATATAAATTATGGGGGTATGATTTATAAGACTTAGTATGATTAGTCATACTACACCATACCAAGTGGTATATTTAAATATTATGGTACCACTATATTTATATAGTTCGTCTCAATAGATTTATTATGAGATTAAGTAAAGTAAAGTCAACAAAAAGAGCAGATGGAAATGGGTACTATCACAAGTACACTATTTCTCCAATACCAAAGGAAGTCGCCGAAAAATCTGGACTTATCAATAAAAATCTTAAAGCTAAGATAGAGAAGGGTAAAATTATTTTAGAAAAAGAGTGATTATTCTAAAGTACTCGGAAAAGTATTTGTTCTAAACCCCTTCAGGATTATCAAAACTAATCTATTTATTGTGGTACCACAATATTTATATACTTTTTATGGTACCATAATGTATAAACAATGGAACAAACATTAAAAACAAACTGGAAAAAGCTTTCAAGAGAAGAGAGAGGAAAGCTTTTGGCTAAATCTACAAGAATAGTTAAAACTCCATATGGTTGGAGAGGCTTTGTTTAATAAGTCGGAGTTTGATTGACTTATTAAACAAAGCCCTAAAAAGGAGACTTATTAAACAAAGCCCCCTAGACATGAAAAGTAAGGATTTCTGAGGTTTTTATGGATTATGATATTTTATCCTGTGTAAAAAGTCGCCTTAAATCAGGACTTATTTAATAAAGCCAACTTAGCATAACACTCGCAATATTTAAGTTTATATGATTCAATAATCTTCTCACTTTCTTCTTGAGTCAAAAATGTCCAGTTTCTAGCTTCGCAATAATCATATGTTTCTTTATCTCTTGCATCTTTATTCCAAATAGAACAGGGGTCAGTAAAAGCTGGAACATCACAAAAACACTCTTCTTCTTTAAGTGCTTCCTTAAGATTAAATATTAAAATAGGAATCAAAAGTCCGATAAGGATTCCTAATGATAAAACAAGTATAAAATCTCTTTCAAGCCACCTTTTCATTTTTCTATAAATCTAATAACTTTAACAATAATTTAAGAATAATCTAATTTTTAACTCTTTACTTTTAGGACACAGTTAATAATAAATACTTTAAATTATTAGAAATAGAATGGAAGAAAAAAATGAAAAAAGATAAATTTTATTTAGTTGTTGGAATTTTAGAGCTTATTCTGGGAGTTTTTGTTTTCTTTAAAAATTCTTATATTCTTGGATTGGTTATTTTTTTTATTGGAGTTTTAATCATTATAAAAGATTATTTAAACTTGATTAGATTTAAAGGCTAATACCACTAAAAAGTTATACTAACAGGAACTTCTAATTTTTAACTATTTCCTTCTAATAGCTATTTACTAATGCTATTCTTTTTTGTGACAGAATTTCCCTCTTTTTCTATTTTAATCCACTCTTCTCCCTAATTTAGATAGTTTTTGTGACAGCAATATACCCTTTTTGTGACAGAATGGGGTTTAAGTGCAAAGCTGCTTGGTTTGGCGTTGCACATAAACTATTGGGGTTTTTGTGACAGAAGAATTTTTGCACCTAAACCTCTAAAGAGCTTAAATTTGGTGCAATCTAAAGAATAAACCTGTTTTTAAGAAGCATTTCAATTCAGATTATTGCTATTGCCTGTGCTTTTTTAATATCTAAAATCTCTGGGAAGCTGCTCTCTTTCCAAGCGTTCTTGTCTTTCTCTAAGTTCTCTTAATTCCTTATCCCTTTGTTCGTCTTGCACTTTGTCTCCAATTACATAACCAGCAGCGCCTCCAATAACAGCTCCTTTTTTTCCACCAATTACATATCCTGCTCCTGCTCCGCCAATTGTTCCTGCAAGGTCTGGGTGTTTCTGTATTGTTTCACAGCCAATCAAAGGAAGACTTACCCCAGCAGCAATTAAAACTCCAGTGACAGTAATAAATTTCTTTATTAATTCCATAGAATAAAAAGGGTTTTACACATTATAAAGGTTTTTATTGTTGAGGATTTGTCAATTAATCACTTCAAAATAAAGATAAGGAGATTATCAATTAAATGGTACAATAATGTTATGATTAAGCATTATTGTAGCAGATGCAAATCAAGGTTAATTACTATAATTCAAAAGGTTTTGATTTAGCATATTATTTGAAATAACTAAAAATTATGATTTTTCAATAATCATTCAATCAAAACCCCATTTACAACTCCTTCTTGTGTTGGCCTTGATGTAATCCTGGCTTTCCCGACTTCTGTTTGGATTATTGTCCCTTTTGTAATTATGTTTTGTCTGGCTAAAAAATGATTTGAAGGAGTTTCAAGAACCTTCTTTATCTCAACTTTTTTTGATTTTCCTTCTTTAGTGATTAAATTAACAAATTTCGACGCAAGCAAATAACTTTTTTTATTTCCTCCGGCCACTTTTTTAGTTTTTCTTTTTTCTTTGCCTAGTTTGGTTTCTTTTTTTTGTTTTCCAGACTCGTAAAGTTTCTTTTTCCTTCTCTGAATATATTTTCCACCAGATACCTTTCTTCCTTTTTTCATATTTTAATGTTGAGAAATTTGGTTTAAATAGGTTTCTGTTTTGTTTGAAGAAATTGTTAATTGTGATAAAAATCCTACCAGAGTGGCTTATACTGATTATATGTTCAACCTGATATTGTATGATTATTAATCTTATATTATACCAAACAAGTGATAAAAGACTAAATAACCCTCATTTGTCAAACAAAAACATTTAAAAAGCTATTCATCAAAAATTAATAATGGTTAACGGTATTGAAAGGCCTCTTGATTTGTTAAACAATTCAAAGGGCAAAGAAGTCTTAGTGCATTTGAAAGGAGACAAGCAGTTTGTTGGCACTCTGCTAGCTTTTGATATACACATCAACCTTGTATTAGACAATACTAAGGAGATGGAAAGTGGAGAAGCGAAAAGAAACATTGGCTTGACTTTTTTACGTGGAGATACAATTATATTTATATCTCCTGCATCAACAAGTTTGAAAAAAGAGTAAGATTTCTTTAGTAGGGGATTAGTTAGTAATCCACCTACTTAGAAGTTTGATATTAACACCCAGTTAATTTTTGAGATTAATTTCACAACTTATTTAAATCATTTTCTCTTGTTTAAAATATGATTAAACTGACATTTTTAGGGACAAGCAGCAGCATTCCAACTGCAAGTAGAAATCATCCGGCGATTTTACTTAGTTATGCAAATGAAAATATTCTAATTGATTGTGGGGAAGGAACCCAGAGGCAGTTTAGAAAAGCAAAACTAAGCACAATGAAGCTTACTAGATTGTTGATTACTCACTGGCATGGAGATCACGTGCTTGGAATACCGGGATTATTGCAGACATTGGCTTTAAATAACTATAAAAAAACTTTGTGTATTTATGGACCCACAGGCACCAAAAAGTTTATGCATCAATTATTAAACACCTTTGTTTTTGCAGGTAAGATTAATCTGAATGTCCAAGAGGTTTCTGGCAGGTTTTTAGAAACCCAGGATTTTTTTATTGAAGCTAAAAACATGTTTCATGGCCCCCCAACTTTAGCATATAATTTTGTTAAAAAAGGGCAGGTTAGAATTGACAAAAAAAAATTAGAGAGAGCTAAATTGCCAAATAGTCCATTAATTGGCAGACTGAAACAGGGAAAAGATGTAATATACAAAAATAAAAAATATCTTGCTAAAAATTTAGTGTATACCACCCAAGCCAAAAAAATCTCTGTGATTTTGGATACTGCTTTTGACAGCAGTATTGCAAATTTTGCTAAAGGGGCTGATATTTTAGTTTGTGCCTCGGATTTTAGCCATGAACTTAAAGAAAAAGCAAAAGAATACAAACACATGACTTCAAAACAGTGTGCAGATATTGCAAAAAAAGCTAAAGTCCAGAAGCTTGTGTTAACTCATTTAAGCCAGAGATATGACAAAAACCCCAAAGTCATCTTAGATGAAGCAAGAAAAGAGTTTAAACAAAGTTATTTGGTTAATGATTTAGATGTTTTAAGGGTTTAATTTTAGTTATTAAAGGCATTATATGTAAATTAAAATAATTTATGTTATCAAGAGTATCGCTTTCTCCGTCATGATACCCTTTGTCAATTGCTTCTTTTGCATATGATCCTCCTTTTTTCAGGCTATCTAAATTTTGTCCGCCAGAATTTTTGTGGATTTGTACCATAGATTCAATTAGTCTTGAACCAGCTTCTTTGATTTCTTGTTCAGTAATCATCTCGATTTCTAAATTAATCCTATTCATTTTGCCTTTTTTATTGGGTGTATGAACCTTTTAAATTTTGTTGTTTTAGTAAGACAAACACTTTTAAATAGACTTTTTTATTTATTATTATGAGCCCCTGTAGCTCAGCCTGGATAGAGCACTAGCCTTCTAGCCATTATGCATAGGTTTCGCGAGACACGAAAAAGGAAGAAAGCTAGGGGTCGCAGGTTCAAATCCTGTCGGGGGCATTTGGGATTTGTAAGATGGTTAAAAAGGTATGCATAATTCATGGTTGGGGGGGAAGTTCTTCCAGTGAACCTTGGTTTGATTGGTTGAAAAAAGAATTGGTTAAAAAAAGGTTTCATGTTGAGATATTTAATATGCCAAATACAGATCACCCAAAAATTGAAGAATGGGTTTCATATTTTGAAAAAAATATAAAAGATGTCGATGAAGAAACATATTTTGTAGGGCACAGTATTGGCTGTCAAACAATAATGAGGTTTTTGGAGAAGTTACATAAGCATAAAAAAATTGCAGGATGTGTTTTTGTTGCCCCGTGGTTTGATTTAATTAATCAAAGTGAAGAAGAATTAGAAATTGCACATCCTTGGATTCACGAAAAAATTGATTTCGAAAGAGTTTTAGATCATTGTAATAATTTTTTAACGATTTTTTCAAATAATGATCCTTATGTGCATTTAGATGAAGTTAATAAATTTAAGTCTAGACTTGACGCGAGAATAATTATAAAAAGAGGATTGGAACATTTTAATGAAGTTAATGAGATTCCAGAGATTTTAAAATTCATAAAATGAAAATTCTTTTTGTTTGCAGGCATAATAGGTTCAGAAGCAAAGTTGCTGAAGCAATTTTTAACAAGCTGAATAAAAATAAAGAAATTCAAATAGAAAGTGCTGGTTTAATTTTAGATGAGTCAAGACCTTATGTTGAACCAGTTGTTGTTTCTTTAATGAAAGAAAAAGGATATGATGTTGCAGGAACTCCAAGGCAATTAACAAGACAGCTGGCTGATAAATTTGAGATGATTGTTATTGTTGCAGACAATGTTTCCAAAGAGTTTTTTCATGATTTTTCTGGAAAAATAATTAAATGGGAAATCAAAGACGCTATTTCTTTGGATAAACAAGAGATAAGTAGGATTATTGATAAAATTGAAAAGAAAGTTAAAGCGCTAACAAAAAGCCTTTAAATGCGGGTTTCCTACTTTTTGCATGCGGAGGTGGCACAGCGGCTACTGCAATCGGCTGCAGCCCGGTTTTTCGTGGGTTCGAGTCCCACCCTCCGCTTTTGTTTATAGTTATCTTAAAGTCAAGATGGCAGGCTGGCTTTTATCACGGAAAAGTCAGCTATTTAAAATAAAAATAGTTAAAATTAACAAATCAATATTTTTCTTGCATCTTCACAACAATCTTTAAATATCTCATTCAGTTGTAAAACTCATGGGGATATTTCAAGAACAAATAAGGGTTGAACTTGCTAACAAAACAAGCTCAACTGCTAAATGGCTTGATTATATGTGTAAAGAAGTTATCCCGGAAAGAAGAAAAGATTGTGCAAGAGACGGACACAAACAACCGCGAGATTATTTTTCCTCTCAACTTCAGCTTGCTCGTGGATATGGCAGTTCAGTTACAGTCCATTGTGATTATTGTTGGACAACTTATGAAAGGCTTTTAACTCAAGAAGAGATAGAATATAAGAGCAGTTTTTGGAAAGGTTTGAGGGAACCCATGACTATTTAGTTATTTTAATGCGAGATTTCGTGCTTAAAAAATAATTTTTAATTAATAAAAAATGTGTTAACTGAATTTTGGGTCTAATTAATAAATAACTTGTTTATAATCGCGTTTTATCATTAACTTTTATCTTAATAGAAATTTTTTTAACAAGAAATTATTCCGCCCTTTTCCTGTATCTTCTTTCAATTGCAAGCAAAATCATTGCCCCAAATATAACAAGTATAAAAGCATAAACAAACTTATTTTGGAAGACACTTACATCTGTTGTTTCATCTTCTGGTTTGATGCCTCCTGTTAATACAGAACCCTTGCCAATATTTTCATTAAGAATGCCAATAGTTTTTCCTGTTAATTGGATATTTCCTTTTTCTAAAGTTGTTTTCCCGTCTGTTATTCTTATGTTGTATGTTCCATCAGGCGCAATTAACCGGTATCCCACACTTTGCCCAATATTGAGCTTTGGTTCTTTTATACCAATTGTGCCCCCAATGATAATCTGGACAGTTTTAGTATATTTTGTGTTACCAATATTTGTTATTTTTAAAATATCTTTATTTAATTCAAATTTGGCTAATTCTTTAATTTCTACAATAAAAATTGTTTTTGCTTCTTGTCCTTGGTAGTTAGCAGTTATTTCCCAATAACCATGTGTAGCTCCTTCTCCAAGGCTGATATCAACAAATTTATTTGACTGGATTGTTTTTTCTATTTTTACTCTTTTTTCTGCGTCTTCTAATACGATGTTTACTTCAGTATTAATTGGGGCATTGTTAGTATCGAATAAAGAAACCTTTAGTGTTACTAGCTCACCTGCATCAAAAGTTTCTTTTATTGTTGAAACACTTATCTTAGTCTGGGCTAAAACAGAAGAGGATAACAAAATAATTGTTAATGATAAGAGGATTATAAATGCATAGCTCTTTTTTGCCATATTTAACTTAATTAAAAGAGTTATTTAAAGATTTCTTTTATTCCTTGTTTTGTGATAATATTTAAAAAAGAGATTGTATTAGGGGAGATATGAAAAAGGGGAATTTTGTATTAGTTAGTCTTATATTTTGTTTTGTTTTAGTTCTGTTAATAGCATTAATTTATGCTGCGATGTTCTCAGATTTAAATCAAGATAATTTTGATTTAGGAACATATTCAAATACGACTTACAATGGAAGTGCGGTTGTTCTCTCTGGAAGCAATTTAACTGGAACTTATATAAGCAGGATTTTTGATGCTGGAACTGATGCTGTTTGGAATAATTTAAGTTACCTTGGCGTAACCCTCTCATTACCGGTCCTTTATGCAGTGGATGTTCAATCAGATTTTTGGAAATCTTCTGATTCTGGGATTAGTTGGAATCTTGTTAAAGATGATTATAATGGAGGAGAAGGAAATGGGGCCACTGATCTTGAGAAAAACTCAACGCGATTATTTTTGCTTTTTAATCAGGATTTGTGGACATCTTTAGACAGGGGTTTAACATGGGTCAAGATTAATGATGATTATAATGGGGCAGAAGGACAGAACGGGGATGTTTTAGGAATTGATAGCAATAATTATATTTATATTATAGAAGGAGACCAAGATGTTTGGAGATCCACTGACGGGGGGGTAACTTTTTCAAAATTAATTTCTAATTTTAATGGTGGGAATGGGGTTGTATTTGGACTTGTTATAAATAATTCTGGTGCTATTTCTGTAGTAGATGGAGCATCTGATGTTTGGAATTCTCTTGATCAGGGTGTTACATGGAATCTTGTTAAAGATGATTTTAATGGAGGCATAGGAAATAATGCAGATGATATGGCTATGGACTCAAATAACAATCTTTATATTATTGATAGGCAGGATTTCTGGAGCTCTACTGATAATGGGGTTAGTTGGACATTGGTTAATGATGATATTAATGGAGCAGGAGACAGCAACGATGGACTTGTCGCTTATATTGATGAGCAGAATAATATTTATGTAGTTGATGGAAGCGAAGATGTTTTAAGGTCTGTTAATGGGGGAGTAATATTTATAAAAGTAAATGACACTAATTTTAATGGGGGCAACGGAAATGTTTTTGGACTTAACTCGGTTTTAGACTATACGAATTTATCATTTCAGGTTAAAAATTGCACCCAGGTAGATTGTAGCGATGGGGGTTGGCAGGGCGTTAATCAGGCCAGTTTCAGCCTGCAGGGAAGATATTTCCAGTATAAAGTAGATTTTACAACTCCTAGCTCTTCTATAACCCCCTCAGTTTATAATGTTTCAATTGGATATGCATTGCTAAATTCTGCTCCGGCAATTACACTTATTGAACCACAAAATACTTTATATTTAGCTAATGAATCTTTGAATTTAACATATACTGTAAGCGATAGCGATGGTAATTTAGATGCATGCTGGTATTGGTTAGATAATGGCTTAAATATAAGTTTAACAGGTTGCGTGAATACAACATTTAGTACTTCTCAAGGAAGTCACAATTTAAAAATTTACACAAATGATACATATGGGAAGCTTGGAAGTGATAATGTGAGCTTTGATATAGATGCCACTGGCGTTGCTATAACAATAAACGAACCTTCTGGAGCAAAATTAAGCAGGACAGGAATTCCAATTAATGTTGGGGTGGTTGGTGACAATGTGAGTTGTATTTATAATGTTTACAGAGGAACAAACCTTGAAGTGGCAAACACAAGCATAAGTTGCTCTAATGGCTCTATAAGTGGAGATTTTGGTGTTACTATTGACGCCGATTTTGTGTTTAATGTTTATGCAAATAATACTTTTGGTTCTAAAGATAATGCAAGCTCAAGTTTTAGTGTTTCAACTTCTAGCGGAACTTCTGGTGGAGGCGGCGGAGGAGGTGGGGGCGGAGGAAGCACCACAATAATCCAGCAGACTCCAGAAGCAACAATCTCTTTAACTCTTGCATCAATTTATGATTTAATTGTTAACCCAGGAGATTCAAAGAAAATTACTCTAAGTGCCAAAAATACTGGAACTGTCTTTTTGAATGATTGTAAAATAGAGTCAACTGGTTCTTATGCTGATTGGCTTTCTGTTTCAGGTACCAAAAGTTTATCTGCGGGGGAAGAATATAATTTTGTATTTGACTTAAAAGTGCCTGATAATGCACGTGCAGATGAATATGAATTGGGGGTTGCTTTAACATGCAAAGAAATAAGTGATGGCGTGAGTTTTAATGCAGAGATTATTGAGCAAAAGATAGGGCTTAAACTTATTGATGTAAAAAGAGCAGGGGCAGATATGGTTAGGATTGTTTATTCTTTGGAAGAACTCTCAGGAACTGATCAAACTGTTGAATTGCAGTTTTTATTATATAATTCTGATGATGAAAAAGTTGCAGAGATGATAGAGCAAAGAACAATTTCAGCAAATTCTTTGGCTGAATTTGAAACCCTTCTTCCTATTGCTTCTAATTTGAAAGGGGATTTTAATCTGCTGATTAATTTAAACTCAGAAATTTATTCAACATTTATCCAGGAAAACATTTTTTTAACTCCCACTGGGCTTGCAATCTTTGGCGGTGAAGTAGGCACAAGGGATACATTTATAACTGGAGTGATAATTTTAGTGTTTGTTATCTTTGCATTTTTTATGATTAGAAGGATTTTGAAATTAAGGAGATATCATCTTGCAAAATTGGGGATTGTCAATAGAAAAAGGTTTAAGAAGTAACTATAATTTTATTTTTGATGAAAACATTTGTTATCTCTGGGTTAACGAGCTGTGGAAGTTCAACTATCGGAAAATTGCTGGCTGATAAACTCGCACTAAAATATTTTTCAATAGGCAAAGAATTTAAAAAAAGAGGAGAAGGAGCAGGAGAAACAGATAAAAACATCAACTTTACAAAAACCAAAGAAGCCAAAGATAAAAATTTTCATGATTATTTAGATAATCTGCAAGTTGAATTGGCTAAAAAAGGAGGCATTGTTATAGACTCTAAACTTGGAATTCATTTCTTGAAAGATATTGCTGACAAGTGCATATGGATTACAGCTTCTTTTGAAACTCGCGCAAAAAGAATAGCTAAAAGAGAGGCATGGAATATTGAAAAAGCAAGGAAAAAGCTTAAAGAAAAAGAAGAGCTTGAAATAAATCTCTTTAAAGCAGTTTATGGAATAGATTATCGTGAGCAGGAAAAAAAGGCAGATTTTGTTATTAATACAGAAGAAAAAATCCCTGAAGAAGTTGTTAATGAGATAATGGTTAAACTGGACTTATGAGATAGCACTTCTATTTTTTCCCATATTGGTTTGCAATCTCAGAAATCATTTTGTTCATGATTACTAATGCAATTAATATAAACAATGTTATAAAGAAATACAGAAAAATGTCCACGGTTCTTGAATAACCAATTTCCCTTAATATAGTTAAATTAATTGCAGAACCGGTTAAGGTATAAGCACCTGTTATGGCTGTTTTTATAGTAAGAACAATTGCAGCAGTAACCAAAATAATTGCCGTGGTCCTAAGTTTTCCTTCACATCTACCAATTACCCAAATTCCAGCTAAAATACTTGCTAATCCGAAAATAATGCTTATTATTATTATTGAGTCAATCATTTTAAGTTTTTATTTTTTTATTGTTATTTCCCCTGATAACATGCTGTCATTTACTTTATAATGATGTTTTAGATATTTTTTAATCTTTTGTATTTCATATAAAACAATTAAGATCATAACCATTAATATAGCAATTATAAGGTAGAGCACTATTGTTATATTCTCCAGTGGCTTTTTTCCAATAGAAAACCATGTGCTTGCGCTTGCTACTTCCCCATCGTATGTAACTTTAATATATAATATATAATCTCCAAAATCAGCATCTTCTGGTATTTGAAAATTTTTTGAAAGGCTTGTTCTTGTTTCTATGCCAACACTTTCTGATGACTGATATATACTTTTTCCTTCATAACTTCTTATATCATAATTAATCAAAACATCAACTCCTTTAGGAGCTCCTATATTAAAAAGATTTATGTTAGCAATTAATTCTTGCCCAGGAAGAACCCTTAAAGATTGTGTTGGGATTGTTACATCAATATCAAATAGGGATTTTGTTGATTCAACTTCTATTGTTATTGGTATTTTTTCCTGGGTTTTTTCAGTAGTAATAATTAGTTCTCCTTGGTACAAATTAGGAGTTGTATCTGGTTTAATAGTTATTTCAAAAATAACCTCTTTTGATTCTTTTGGAGTTAATTTGATTTTTTCATTTGATATTATTACGAAATCACTCAAACTGCTTGTTTTTATTTCAACAATCAGGTTCCTATCTAACTTATTGGTTATTATTTTTTTTATTGTTGTTGTTTCACCCTGCTTTAATTTTATATTAATCATTTGTTTGTCTACACTTATTTCATCCAGGGTTATGACAGTTGTTACTCCTCCACTTTCACTAACTCCGCCTGTCCCGCTGTCATCGCTTCCCCCACCTTCAGAAGGAGTCTCATCTGCTTGATATTCGCTAAATCCAGTTACATTAACTATTAAGCTTCCTCCTGAATAACTTTGTTGTGTGCAGATTGTTGAAGGGCATACAACACCATCTCTTAACATTCGTGGATTTGTGAAATTTAAACTATATAAATAAAGGGTTGCTGACATATTAAACTCTGGTAAATTAGTGGAATTGATTAGAATAGTATTATTATTAATATTAGAATTATCGTCCAAATCATCCAGCCAGCGGCTTATATTTAATGGAGTATTGAAAACAATTTTCCCGTAATTTGGGATTTCAAGAGTAAAGCCAGATATGTTTTGCATATATTCTTTTCCCATATTTTCATACCATGCCGTATAATTCTGGCTACTATCATTATTATAACTGTCATCATTGAAAGAGTATTTATCTGAAGTAATAGTCCATCCATAACTTTCATTTATAAAAAATGTTACTCTTGTGCTATTTAATTGCCCTAAACTATCATTCGCGTAAAGGATAATGGTGTAGCTTGCTTTATCATTTAAATTTATTGTTGTATTTTCTGTTATAGTTGTATTTGTGGTCCCATTATTTACAGTATACCAGACTTTGTTTACAGGTGATAAATCATCAACAATTGAGAAATTTAGGCTAATTTTTTTGTAATTGTAGGTTTTGTTTTTCGGTTCAACTAAGGTTATATTAGGAGGGTTGGCATCAAGAACTATTTTTAAACTTGCTTGCTGTGTTACATCTCCTGTAACTGACGCATTTCCTATTCTTTTTCCTGTTATTGTAAATGAAGCTGATATATTGCCTGATATAATTACTGCAGTTATTAAAAATAATGTCATTATCAAAACAAGTTTACACTCCATATTACTAAGATAGAATAAAAGTATTTAAAATTATATCTTTTTTAGAAGTATTTTTTATAAGCGTTTTGTTTATACCTGCTAACTTTGGTTAGTAACCTTTGTGGATTTTATGAATAATGCCAAACACTTATTAGCTTGCTGGTTATATTCAGTTATATATTGTTGTTGCCTATGTTAGAAATTAATAAAGGAACTTCAGCTTTAGCTGGAAAATAATTAATATTATTTATATATTGCTTACTGACTTCTTTTTTTAATTACAAAAAGTATGAGCAAGATTATAATTATTGTTAAAATTCCTATTGCATAAAGAAGAGTATTGGGCTCTTTTTTCTCTGGTTGCACAGCAGGAGCTGGTGTTTCTTCTTTGCCTACAATAACACTAAACTCTTGCACTATGCTTGTTCCAAATGCAAATCCTCCATCAGGAGCAGCTACTGCAAATGCCAATTTTATTTTATATACATCTCCTATCTGCGCATTACTTGGGATAGTTATTCTTGTATTTACTGAAGTTTTATCTCCAACTGGGATAGTATATGAATCAAATGCATCAGTTATCTGTATTATTTCAGTGCCTTCTTGAATTTGAACTGCTACATTAGTTTCTGCTGTTGCACCTGCATCTTGGACTGTGAACTCAATATTCCTTGAATCTCCTGGCATTAATTTAATTTGTTTTTCTTCACCCATATAAGGAGCTGAAATTGCAAAAGCAAGAATAGAGTTAATAAATAAAATAATTGTTAGTGTAAAAGCAAATGCTGTCAAAATTACAAATTTTTTCCTTATACACATTTTTTTATCAACCATTTTTATTCGTCATTTCATATTTATACAGCTTGGATTGTCCATGATTTTCCTAAGGAAGTTGAATATGATTGTTGGCTTAATTCTGAACCAACAATTGTCAAGCAAAGATACAAATTTGTTTGTCCTGCAGCGCCATTATTAATCGTGGAATTTCCTCTTGATAAATTTGCTCCGTTAATTATTACATAACTTGCTCCTGAAGTAACATTCATTCGAGATGATGTTGCTGAAGCATTAAATGTTGATCTTGATAAATCACACTGAATATTGCCCCCGCTTGTTGTATTACTTATTGTAAAGTTTCCAGAATAAAGCCCTATTGTTGTGGTTGTTTCACCCCATAATGTTGTTGCATTAACACTAATGCTATCAGAGGCAAAATCCTGGTTTCCTGTATTATTTAATCTCATATTTGTAGTAGGTGTTGAGTTTGCTGCTCCTGGATTTAAAGTTGCAAATGTTATGTTTCCTGGCCCAAGATTAAATCCTGTTAAAGTTCCAATAGTTACATTTATAGTGCTATTTTCAGCCCTATTCCCGCTGACATCTGATATTGTAGCATTTATTGTCCAGGTTCCACCTTGGTCAAACCACCATAAATCAACTCGACATGAATAGTTCGCATTATTTCCTGATGATTCATATCTTCCGCATGTGGTATTAATTCTTTGTGTTTCACCTACCCTGAAAAAACTCACATTAGCAATAGTCCTTAAATTTGAAATTCCATCTGCATCAGTAACTGAAAAATTTACTGTTACATTTACGTTTCCTGCTTCATTTAGAGTTACATCTGAAATGCTATGATTTAAAAAAACCCCCCCTATTTGTATAATTTGCGGTGCGTTTCCAGCCCCAACTGTGATATTAATACCAGTATAAGTTGTTGCTTTTCCTGTTGGTGTTAATTTTCCTCTAATCCAGTCAGCAAACCCTGCAGACGCAAAAGATAATGTTGATAATAAGATGATAATTAAAAATAGAGCAATTAAGAATTGCTTACCTTTTTTATTCATTTTACACCCTTTTTAATAATCTATAGAGGATTATTCCGCTTTTAAATATTTCTTTTGTTTTAAATCTATAATGGTTTATGGGTTTTTTTGTGGATTTTATGGTTTTGATATTAATTTTTAGTTTAAAATTTGTATAGAATGCTAAAACTCTAATATGCTATAAATTAGGGGCTGATATGTTTATTAGCTGTTAACATTAATTTGTCTGTTCTTTAGGTATCTTTTTTATCTGCTTATTTTTTCTGCCAGCTTATTTTTTAGACTTTTACTTTTCATTTGCTAATTTTTTTATTGCTCTTGAATAAGTTGTTTGAATATTTCTTGCATCCCTATTAAGCATTTTAGCAATTTCCTTATGCTTCATTTGTTTTTCTCTTAAATAAAGTATTACTGATTCTAAAATTGTAAATTTCCTGTTCTTTAATATTTCAATCGGCAGATAAAATTGTGTGGCTTTTATTTCTAATGCTTCTGGTTGTTTTTCTTTTGCTTTTTTATAAGAAGTCCAGATTGTTCTTTGGTCTCTTTCAAGAGCATCTGCAATTTCTTTATAAGTCATATTAAGATTTTCTTTCATGTATTTTGTCAGAGCTTCTAATGCTCCAAGATTTTTGTTGAAGATGGTTATTGGAATGTTTTCTTTTTGGCTTATTTCTAAAAACTGTGCAACTTCATTTTCTTTTAATTTATGTTTTTCTTTTAATTCTTCCATTAATAGTGTTATTGCTTTGGCAAGTTTGTCGCCTTTAAGCTTGGTTTCAATTTCAAGCCCCTGTTTTTTATCCTGTTGTTTTTTCTTCTGCTTTTTCTTCTTGACAACAACAGCAACCAACAAAATTCTTATTGTTAGTGAGGTTTCAAATAATCCAACAAATTCCTTAATAAGCGACAAAATATTTAATGCTTGAATTGTCCATGAGCCTGCTCTGTTAATAGAATATGACTGCTGAGTTAATTCTGCTCCAATTTGATAAATACACAGGTATAATTGCTCTTGCCCTGATAATCCATCATTTTTTGTATAATTGCCTCTTGAGATGTTTGCACTCTCAACATATCTCCATGATGACATACTTTCGTTCATTCTTGATGCCCATTTTCCAGATATATCACATTGGGCATTCCCCCCAGTTGATGTGTTTGAAACAGTAAAGTTTCCAGCATAAATGCCAATTGTATTAATTGTTTCGCCCCATAGTGTTGTTGCATTAATTGTAATGCTTCCATTTAAAAAATCCTGGTTTCCTGTGTTGTTTAATATTAAGATATTGTTTGCTGTTTGGTTTTGGCTTCCTGGATTTAATGTGGCAAATGTTATGTTTCCTGGCCCAAGATTAAATCCTGTTAAAGGATTTACTGTAATATTCTTGGTGCTATTTTCTGCTCTTAATCCATCTGCATCTGAAATAGTTGCATTAATAACCCATTCTCCGTCGTCATCAAACCACCATAAATCAACCTGGCATGAAAAATTTGCATTATTCCCAGATGCTGCTGTTTCTCTAAAGCATGTTGTATTGATTCTTGAATCTTCACTTGGTTTAAAGAAACTTACATTTGCTAATGGTTTAAGATTTGAAACACCATTGGCGTCTTCTACTGTAAAATTTATTGTTACATTAATATTGCCTGCTTCATTTAATGTTATTGCTGGACCCTCTGAAACTGTTAGATTAATAATTTGAGGAGCTGAAGTTAATTGAGCACTAACATCAACCCATAATTGGTCTGCTGAATCTGCCCAATCAGATGTATAGTTTTGGCTTCCTGAATAATATGCTGTTATGTTAAATGAGCCTAAATCAGCATAAGTTGTTAAGTTAGAAATTGTTGAGGCATTTGTTCCGATATTAATTGAAGTTCCATTATTATATAGGGTGATATTCCCAGAGTTGTCACCTGTTGTTAAGCTGGCATTTAGCAAAATGCTTTGCCCTGAGTTTATTGTTCCATTTGTCAGGGTATTATTTACATAAACAATTACTTTTCCTGCCACCTGCGAAACTACCAACAAATCGCTGTCTAAAAATCCAGATGAAGGATAGGAATAGTTTTGCCCGCCAGAAGCATTTAATAAGTAATGGTAGCTTCCAGCTCCCAATGTTACTGTTTCACCGGTTCCAATAGAAACATTGTCTCTGTAAAGTGTATAGATTACATCATTGTCTCCTGCATTTGATTCACTTATAGATATTATTGTTTCTGTCGGATAAGTTAATGTGAAACCGGCAGAGCTTGAAGTTGAAGCTGAAAGAGAGGCATTTGCAATTGTGTAATATTGTAAAGCAGTTACATTATACTTTTTTGCTGTGCCATTTCCCCAAGAAAGCCAGTAATATGGATGAACTCCTGCAGAAAGATCTGAAATAGAAACATTGAACTCAGTTGCATTTCCTCCCGCTGTTTGATTTGATGCTGTATAATTTACTGCCTTAAATTCTATTCCAACTGTTCCATTTGTTGAAATAATTGTTGAATTAAATCTGTAAAGGGCTGTTGATGAGTATGTTGTTGCATTAGAGGGATTTGCCCGCAAATTAGAGAAAATTGGGTATTCTTCATCAACTGGCTGGGTGTAAGTTATATTAACATAATTTAGGTCTACTGCAACGTTTTGATTTGCATCTGCATCTGCTTGATAAGCTCTAATTGATATTTGAACTGCACTCGCCCTTGCAATGTTGTTTATTACACTAAAAACATTATAACAACGGGTTGCTTCTGTTTCCCATGCAGTGCAACCAGTAGATGTGCAACTGTCTAATGAAGTGTAAGTCCAAGTTCCTGTTCCAGAAGAATCATTTTCTGCTACTTGTATATTTACTGTATCTCCTGCGTCATCGTCAAGCTTGCCTGAAAGCGAGAATCTTGAGCATATCCAGGTGCTTGTAATTGTTGCATCAGAAGGAATTGCATAAGTATGTGTAGAATTTACATATCCTGCTTCGCTTCCTTCAATGCTCATTGAATTCCCGCAATAAGTTGTGTCATCTACATCTAAGCTTCCTGCACCGCAAGCAGTATCAGAAATGTCTGTACTGCCATATGAGGCGGTTGTTGCATTTATTCTTTCAATGTCTGGGTCAATAATATGGTTGATTTGCAAAGAGCCAGAAATAATCTTTAAGTCAAAAACATCTTGTGATTCAGAAATTAAATTTGTGAGATAGATAGTACTGTATTGATTTGAAATTAAAGAAGAAAATTCTGCTATTTTGTTTGTTCCATCAACTTCATAAACTTCTATTTTTGGATTGCCAGATGTGATTCGTGGATATAGGGTTATATCTTTGTTGGATGTTAAATTTTGATTAAAAGTAACCCTGATATACTCCTTGTTGTTTATTGTCTCACTCCAGGTATTGTCAAGAGCCTTAACCTGCTCGTAAATATCTGAAATAAATTCCCTGTTACTATTGAGATGTTCTGCTTTGCTTATTTCAATAATAATCTCAAATGTTTGGTTTGATAATCTTGGAACAATAAACTCAATATAATCGTAAATTCCATTGTTGTTGGTATCATTGACTAATAACGGCTTGATATAGCTTTCATTTTCCAGCCACTTAATTTTTATACGAGAGGTGTCTTTTATGTTAAAGTTTTCTGATAAATTAGCAAATACCAAAACATTTTCATAATGAATTGTTTCTGGGCCAGTAATTGTTATTCTTTTGCCTCTTTCAATTTCTTCTTCAACTGCATAAGGTGCAGGAGTTTCATATTTAATTTCATAATCTGATTCAGCATCGTCAATTTCTATTTCAACTTCTTTTTCTTGTTCAGTGGTTTCATTTGTTGGTTTTTCAGATAAAGGTTCTTCTGCTCCAATTACTGCCCCTGTTATTGCTCCTACAAGTCTTTTGAACAATCTTGCCATTAGGCTTTCTTGATTTCCTCCTCCAATAACTCCGCCTGTTATTGTTGTTATTTCAGATGTTTGTGTTATATCTTCTTGTGTTTGGTTTTTTATCTTTGTTATTTCAATGTTTTCTGCTTCTTTTGGAAGTTTAACTTTGGCTATGCCTTTTTGTTCTGGATCTAAAATTTTTTTCCATTTAACCGGCTGTCCGAGAACAGCCTGGTATTGCTCTGTTGTTATTGTTAAATTTTCTTGTGTTATATTTTCAATGGAGGTTATGTTTATTTCTGTTATATTTTCTATTTGAGTTATATTAGGCAGAATAGTTATGTTTGCTTTTGGAATTGTCATATTTATTTCAGGAGAAATGGTTATGTTAGGTTCAGGCAGTATTGGTGTTATGTTTTGTTCTGGTTTTGTAATGTTTATTTCTGGGGCTATTTCTGGTTCAGGAAGTTTTTCTATTGCTTCTTCTGTTACGATTATGTTAAAAGCATTGCTTTCTATTTGCCCGTATACATTTTCTGCAATTATTGTTGTTTCTCTAATGCCTGTAAATTCTTGATTTGGTTGGAATCTTATTGTGTAGTCATAAGTTGTTGTTGATATGTCTTTTATCTGCAGGACAAAAAATTGTTCTGCATTTGAGAAATATTCATTTAAGTTTATTTCTCTAAAGCTGTTTTTTTGTATGAATATATTTGGAATTGTTTTTGTGTGTATTGGGTAACCTGAGATTAAGGTTTTATTTTCTTTTGTTATATTCATTTGAAGTTCTGGTTTTGTTATGTTAATTTCAGGGCCTGTTGCGTTGACTTCAGGTCTTGTTATGTTTGCTGGAATTTCTTTTGGTTCTTCAAGTGGCGCAATTATCATGCTGTATGCAATTTTGTCAAGGTAGAGTGTGGCGCCATCAATTTCAATTCTAATTTTATAAAAGGATTTGTTTAAATCAAATTTTGTTAAGTCGCATGTTTCATCGCAAAAATCTGTAAATGAAATCTCTAAAATTTCTGGTTCAGGCTTTGGTTTTTGCTCAGGTTTTTCATCTGGTTTTTCTTCAGTTGACTCTTGCTCTGTTTCATTTGCTGAAAATTCTTCTTCAGTTGTTTGCTCTATTTCTTCTTGCATTTCTGGTTGAGGAGTTTCAGAAGTTGGAGGAGACATCTCTTGTTCTTGGGAAGGGCTTTCTTCCTGTTCAGAAATTTGAGAAGTCTCCTCGCTTGTTTCTTCTGAATATGATTCTTGTGATGATTCACCCGCTAAATCTGATTCTGCTGATGCTTCTGGACTTGATTCTGGTGGTTCTTCTGAATATGATTCTTCTGATGAAATATCTGATGAATCAGGTGAACTTTCAGTTGATGATGAATCTAAGGAACTTTCACTTCCGGTATCGCTTTCATCAACAGATAAACCAGTAATTGTTAATTTTTTGCCAAGATTAGAAAAAAAACCACCAGAACTTATTGCGCTTCCTGTTATTCCTGGTTTTTGTTTTTGTAATGTATTAAGTATTAAAATATCATCGAGATAAATTTTAACAGAGCCTTTCTCATCTGAACTTTTAAAAGAGCCGGAGACTCTTAAAGAGGATAAAATTCCTTGGGCTTGAGGGATAAATTCATATTCACTTGATTCTGTTATTTTAAGAGCAACTTCTTTTACAAATGTTTGTTCATTTTCAACTCCTTTAATCGCAAAACCAATAAATCTTGGTTGGATATTAAAAAGCATTGTTACTAATATAATCAATATAATTGAAGAAATAAAGACTATTGGGATATTTTTTTTAAGGGTTTTTTTCTTTATCTCATTTTCACATTTTTTTATTTCTTTGTCATAAAATTCAATCCATTCTTTTATATCTCTGTCATCTCTCTTTTTAAGTCCTGTTTCAATATATGTTGCATAAGTAATTTTACCTGATGTATAGTTTAAATGAAGTTTTTTTAAATAATTCCTAAGAAATTGCTTTTTCTTTTCGCATTCCTCTAATCTATTCTTTAACTCATTTATACTTGCATCTGCTAATAAAGCCCTTCCCATTACTTATTAAGTATGTAATTATACTTATAAATGTTATTATAAATACTAAAAATACTTACTATATATGTATTAAGAATTTTAGGATAATTTAGGAACTACCAACTCTAAAAAAAATAATTTAATTCGTAGTACCTAATAAGTTTTCGATATAGCAAGTGATAGTGCCTAACAAAGGATTAAGATGATTTATTGCAGTACCTAAGAAGTTTTGATACATTAAGATTTGTATTTTATGCAAACTCCCTACTTTAGTTCATGAGAAAGTAAATGCAAATCTTGAGTGTACTCAAGATACCAAACACGCCACCTACTTCAGTGGGTGGTATCTTGACAAGAGAGATTGCAGTGCCTACCGAAAAGTTTAAATATCTTAATGTAGTGCCTACTTGTATAAAATCAAAATGGCGTTTATTGTTAAAAAAGAAATTCACGGGAATGAGTATTATTATCTTGTTGAAAGGCATAGAGACAAAGCAACAGGCAAAGTAAAGTCTAAAACACTTGGATATTTAGGAAAAAATAAAAAACAAGCTAAACAGAAAATGAAAGAAATGTTGAGTAAAGAGAAAAGCAATGGAGAAATAGTGAAAAAAGAAGTTATAGGGGTAAAAGAACTACAAAAGCCAGTGCAAACAATGCAAAAACAGGTTCAAAAACCAATAACAATAGAGGATTTGGCTGCATTTTGCAAGAGAAAAGGTTTTGTTTTTCAAAGCAGTGATATTTATGGCGGATTTGCAGGTTTTTGGGATTTTGGGCCATTAGGAGCAGTATTGTTTGATAATATAACTAAAGATTGGACGAACTTTTTTGTTCAGCAAAAAGAAAATATGGTATCCATTAATGCAAGTGTCATCTCTCATCCGCGAACATGGAAAGCTTCTGGGCATTTAGAAAGTTTTTCTGATATTGGCGTTGTTTGTAAAAAGTGTGGCAAGGCAACTAAAATAGACAAGTCTGAATTAGGAAAAATTAAATGCGAGTGCGGAGGGGAATATGAAAGTCAAGGCGAATTTAATCTGCTGTTTAAAACAAAAGTTGGTGCACTTGATGCAGAAGATGCTTATTTAAGAGGAGAAACAGCCCAGGCAATGTTTATGGATTTTAAACTTATTCAGGAAAATTCAAGATTGCAGTTGCCATTTGGCATTGCTCAAATTGGAAAGTGTTTTAGAAACGAGATTGCTCCCCGCGATTTCTTATTTAGAAGCAGGGAATTTACAATTGGCGAGTTTGAATTTTTTATTAATCCTGATGAAACTAAATGCGACTTGTTAACTAAAGAACATCTAAACTTAAAATTTAGGTTCTTAGATGCTGAAACACAATTAAAAAGAAGTGAAGAGATTAGAGAAACAACAATTAGTGATATGCTAAAACTAAAAAGACTTGATGAGTGGCATGCTTATTGGCTTGCAGAACAAATTATGTGGTTTTATTCTCTTGGACTCAATAAAATAAAGGTGAGGGAGCATACTAAAGATGAACTAAGCCATTATTCTTCTGCTACTTTTGATATTGATTATGCATATCCTTTTGGAAGCAGAGAAGTTGCAGGCATTGCAAACAGGGGGCAGTATGATTTGAACCAGCATATTAAAGAGAGCAGGCAAAAGCTTGATATTTTTGATGAAAAAACAAAACAAAAAGTTATTCCTCGCGTAATTGAGCCAACTTTCGGGATTGACAGGGTTTTTTTAGCTGTATTAGTTAATGGTTATCTTTATGATGAACAAAGACAGAATATTGTCTTGAAAATTCCTTCAAAATTATCTCCAATAAAAGCAGCTGTTTTCCCGCTGGTTAAAATTGACAAAAAACTTGTTAAAATTTCAAAAGAGATTTATAAAAATTTAAAGAAATATTGGAGTGTTTTTTATGATGAAGGCGGTAGCATTGGCAGAAGATATGCAAGGCAGGATGAAATCGGAACCCCGTTCTGCATAACAATTGATGGAGATTCTGCAAAAAATAAAGATGTTACAATTAGAAATCGCGATGATACAAAGCAAATTCGGGTTAAAATAAAAGATTTAAGTGATATTTTAAAAAAATTAATTAGCAATGGAATAAAATTTGAAAAGGCTGGCAGATTAATCAATTAGATCTTTTAAACTTGATAACATCTAATAACCAATAACCTGCAAGATTATCATTAATTTTAACTTTCTTATTTTCTGATTAACAAGATTTTTAAAATGGTTTATTATTAATATATTATGGAAAGTTGCATTTTCTGCAAGATTGCAAGAGGAGAAATTTCAAGTGAGAAGATTTATGAAAATGAAAACTTTTTTTCAATTAAAGACATACATCCTAAGGTTAAAGGGCATAGCTTGGTTATAAGCAAAAAACATCTTGATACTTTTTTGGAATTACCAGATACCTTCAGTTCAGGTTTTCTGGACGCTCTTAAAAATACTGCTAGAAAATTGTTAAAAGAAGAGAAAGCAGCAGGTTTTAACATTGTGAATAATAATGGCAAAGTTGCTGGACAATTAGTTAATCATTTACATTTCCATATTCTTCCTAGGAAAGAAAAAGATGCTTTTGGGCTAGGCGTTTAATCTTTTTATGGTGGGGGTAAAAGCATATATGGATAATTGAATATAGTTAATGGAGGTGTTAGCTATGAATATTTTACTTCTATATGGCTAATTTTTTGTTAGCCAACTTTGTTATTACTCTTATTTGTTTTTCTCTTTCTCCTTGCCCAAATATAAATTATTATTGCTGTGAAAATTCCTATTGTATCTGTGAAAATATCTCTAAAACTTGAATCCCTACCAAGAGTAAAAGATTGGTGGAATTCATCTAAAACTGCATGAATCATTGAAATAATTAAAACAATCATTACATGCCAGGGTTTTATTTCTTTTTGCCCTTTAATAAATGTGAAAAAGAAAAATGCAAACAAGAAAAATGCAACCATGTGATATATCCTTGCAGGCCAGTTGCTTCCCCCTGTTGCTGTACCTGTTCCTGTAAGCGTTGAAAACCAAAAAATCTCAATTGTTATTAGAATTACAAGTAGTAATGACAGCCATCTATTTTTTTCCAGCTCTTCTAGCATGGTTTTGATTATACGCAGGGGGTTTTAATGATTTGTATGCTTGGGTATAATTTATTTTAAAATAGTGATTTACGCAATAAATCATGTCTCTGGGACCCTCTTGTAATTATAGTAATTATTCGCTGTAATTAAATTAAAAAATATTAAATAAAATGAGCGATAACATATTAAAATTAGTTTATTGTTATCTTAGGATACCGAGAAGTTTAAGAATTATTTGGATGATAAGGTCTTTCCAGTTAATAAATAATCCATAAATTCCAAACCCCCACCAGACTATTGTTACAATTAAAGTTATCCCACTTCCATAACCTGCTAAAATCCCTATTAATACTGGAACTATAATTGCTTCAACAATTTTAATAAAAATTCTAAAATTTCTTGCTCTTTCAGAAGGAGTTATATTTACATACAAAGGAGATTTATTTTTTGTCATAAATTTCTCAATAATTAACATTTTTTATACTTATACTTTTTAAATATTTTATCCCCATTTTTCTTTTGAACAGAAAAGTATAAAATTGCATAAAACTTGTGTGATTTATGGGTTTAAAAGAGTGGCTAAACACAGAAATAAAAGAAGATTTTGAAGAAGAAATTAAGAGAGAGAAAAGAGAGTGGAAAAAAAGACAGAAAAAAATAGTTGCAATTCCCATTTGGGTTAAAATTTTCATTAGTGTAGGGGTTATTTATCTTGTTTTAATGCTTTTGAGCATTAATGACATAAATTATAAAGAAAGTGGTTGGACTAGCCCCGATAGTTTATTTGGAATGGATAGAGGAGAAGTAATTAGTTATAAAGAGCCAGTAAGTAAAGGAGGGTATGTTGGATATTTTTTGCCATCAGAAAAAGCAGTTGGATTTGGATTAGATATTTTAGCTTTGCCTTTAAGAGGGGTTGTTGGGATTACTGAAACTTTAATTAAAGAACCAACTCCTTCTGCATTATGGGGGTTTGCAAAGACTTATCCTTGGGAAATTTTAGCTTTTTTGTTAATGATCTTTTTGGGGTTTTGGGAATTGAGAAAACTATGGAAAATGTAAAACTGATTGAATATAAGATTTAAAATTTTTTAGTAAGGTTTAAATTCTAAGTTTCGTTGTAAATAATATGCAGAAAGAACATAAAAAATCGTTATTAACTTTTAAATGGTTTTTACTTTGGACTTTAATATATTCCATTTTATACTTAATTTCTTCCATATTCCTTCCAAGACTTTTTGGAAGCCAACATTTTTTCCAAGTTTGGTTTATTTATTTTTTAATTTTTGGGTTATTCTTCTCTATATCTGCAAGGATAATTCATTCTTTAATTCACAATAATACAATATATATAGGAAGTGATGTATTCTTTTTTTGGACTTTTGCCTATGGTTTTGCATTATGGTTATCTGAATTTTTGAAGGATTATTTTATAACTGATTTGGCTTTTTCTTTTTTGACAAACAAGTTTCTTGAAGCTCTATTTGTTGGTTTAGTGGTTTATGCTACAATAAAACTTATTAAAAAAATGGAGTTTGGAAAGGGGGGTATTAGAAGTTCATTCAGAAGAGCACCTTCACAGATATTTACGGGGGTTGTTTTATTTGTCTTAGGAGTATTATGTTGGAGATTTTCAACTATAGTATTCATAGATTGGCTTAATTGGGTAGAAGGAGTGAGTTGGAGTTTTTTAATAGGATTGGGGCTAATGATTGCTGGCTTTTTAGTTTTACTTGCTTGGTGGAGAAATAATGTCCTACAACATAGAATAGGTCTTAAATTTGGTCGTTGGTAATAAATTACCCCTATTATATATAATATAATGTGTGTCGTGTGTCCTTTTTGTAATCACTTACCATATGTAAGTTAAGTTAAATAGTGATTTTTTTGAGTTAATAAGGTTGATTTGGTTTAATTTACCTACTATTATATACCTTCTTCACAAATTCATATAGTATAATTGTAATTACAGTAAGTATTAAATATATATTTGACCCTGATTTCACTTCCATTTTTTGCGTTTTTGTAATTACATTAAGTATTATAGTATCTACTCATCACGTCTTTTCTTGGTTTTACCCTCGATTTAAAATAATAAATGTAATATAATTACACATTTCCATTTTTATAAGTATATATAGTAATAAAAACCGACTTTACTAAATTAAATTAATAGGGGTAGTTTTTGGTAATGGGAAAGATTTAAAAAAGTTAAGTTAAACAATAACCCACTGTTTTTAGGATACTAATACCCGAAGGATATTCTGGACTAAACTGTCCATGAGTACCAAAATTCCCAAGTACACCAACTAAGTTTCCATTTTCAAACTCGTAAACATATCTTGAACTATTTAATAAGGCTTCGCCAGCTTGCGGAGAAACTTTAACCTCTACCAGAGCAATAGCAGGAATATTCAAGTGATATTCCATTCTAATTGGAGGGGGAAAATCATTAATTGAAGTGATATAATAACAAACTTCTGTTTCGCTATCTTCAACTCCACTAACAAAAGATATAGACAAAGATAGAAGAAAAAACATCAAGACCACTCCAAATGACACTTTTCTCATATTTTACTTAGAGTGGTTTTATATTTAAATATTCTTGTGATTTAATACCATGTATACAGTAGAGGTTTACAGTTTAACTTTACTTTATAATTACACTATTTATCAGATATAAAAATAAATGTATTAATGTATTTGCCCGAAGTAAAGTAATATAATATATTGAAGGGGGAGTATCCCACTAAACACAATATATAACTAAATGTGTGTGGTGTGAGTGTGTGCCATTGTAATTACCTTATATTATGTATATTCTCGCAAATTCATACAGCATAATTGTAATTACATTAAGTATTATAGTATCTACTCATCACGTCTTTTCTTGGTTTTACCCTCGATTTAAAATAATAAATGTAATATAATTACACATTTCCATTTTTATAAGTATATATAGTAATATAAAACCACATTTGGTAAGAAAAAGGCTTTTAACTAGCAATAATTAAATTAATAAAGCAATTAGTTTTAATTACTGTAATTACTTCTTGTAATTTAATTAAAGAATATCCAAATAAAAGAAAATGTCTCTATATCATCTTATTAGAACCAAACAACTTGAAAAAATCATTTACAAACTTAGCAAGGGATTGGAACTTGATGACAAAGAAAAGAATATTGTTAAGAAAATTGTAGAGGAAAAAGAAAAAATAAAATGACTTGGAAAATTCAAAGAGCACCAGAGATATGGAAAGTAGTAGATGCAGAAACAGACACCATTATTGCAGAAGCTCTGACTATTGAAGAATTAAAAGTGCAATTACTCAAAACATTTAAACAAAATTAATGATTTATAACGTTGGTGATTTTCAGGGGTTTCGTTTAATTACTAAACCCCTTATGTCCCTATTGAAACAATTCCTTAATACTTCTACCTTTTTAGTCTATGTCTCTGGGGGGAGTTTAACCCCCGACCCCGAGCTCATGAGACTCGTGCTCTGACGCTGAGCTACAGAGACGAGTTTACAAAATATATGAGGTTTAAAAGGTTTAAGGTTGTTTTTTGGTTTGTGAATAAATGTGATAATTATTTACAACTAATCTGATAACTAATATGATAATTAAGCTATGAGGGGTTGCATGTTATTAAAGAATTAGTTATTGCCCTATTTCCCTCATATAATTAAAACTAAACTCTTATATACACTTTTTTGTTAGGTATATTATGGTTGTTGAAGAAGTAGTGAGCAGCATTCCCGAAGTAATTATAGGGCCTGTTCAAACTTTAGTCTACATTCTTCAGGCGGCAGGAATTCTTGCTATTTTTTATATAATCTTTACTATAGTTAATGCAATTTTAAATAGAAAAAGAGTAAATGAAATTAAGAAAATAAATGAAAATCTAGAAGATATAAAAAAATTATTAAAAAATAAATAGTCTATCTTTTAGTTAATGCTTCAAGTTCATTATACTTTATCACATTTCTTTCTGCTTCTCTTTTTCTTGAACTTTCCTTAAGGATTTCTTGCATATGTTTTACTCTGTATTTGTCTAGCTTGTCAAGGTATTCTTCTCTGGATTCATACAATCCGGTTTCATTTTGTTCCATTTTAACCTCCTGTAATTTTATTTGCACATCAGAATCATAAAACATAATTAATGCAAGGTTTCAAGAACAGAATAAATAAAAATAAGGATAAAGAAGCCCGAGAAACCTCATGAATTTAGTATAGGACTCTAATGAGGCTGATTGTACATAAATCTAGTGCGATATATTTTTCAGTTTCAAGCCTAAACTCATGTACTATAATCATATAATTACCTATACACTTCACATTTATAAATCTTCTTGAGAGTTGTTCTACGAAATAATTATTCTGATATCACTTTAAATGGCAAATACAATCTATCACAAAATATTTTTAGACTGTCATTGTTTTATTCACATGGTGGATAATACTTCCATAAATAAAAAAACAAAAATGAATAAAAAATCTAGATATCTACTTCTTAACCAAATTTATTTCAATTGTTGAAACATTAACCTTTCTGCCTTCTTTATTTTCAAATTCCTCACTGTCAATTTTTATGTGCTTTATCTCAATTTGGTTTACAAGAAATCTCTTTCTTGCAACCTCGACAACATCCACTGCTCTGGATATAAATTTTCCGCGGGCTTTCACAATAACTTCTTTGTTCGCGTTTTTCGTAAACTGCATTATTACACTTGTTACATAATTCATAAAAGGCTTAGTTCCAATGTAGACGACATTTTCATCATCTTTTTTTGTTTCTTTTAGTTCTCCAGTCATTTTTTTTACTCCTGTTGCAATTTAGCTTAGTTAAATCTTATCAACTAACAGCTGCTGTTTTGCCTTTTTTTCAGCTTGTTTTAATCTTATTGCATAACCTGCAATTTGATTTCTAAGTTTTTTGCTTGGCATTGTATCCCCCCCAAGAATTTTCTTATTTCTTTCAAAGCTTTCGCTGAATTCAATCCCTTCTCTAAAAAGGGCTTTTGCGGTTCTTTTGATTAATTTTGACTTAATTTTTCCCATGTTCCTGTGTTAGATTTTATAGTTATGTCTTTAAAAACTTTATGATATTATGATATTTTCCAATATAAGCTTCTGCTTTTTTATCGAGTTCTCCTGTTGATAAAATCAAGACTATCCGTCTATTTGACTGGCTTTTTTGAGCTGCTAAGGTAATATCATCTTCAGTAATTTTTTTCTTGTCTTTTGCTATAACAAACAGTTCTATTTTTCCCAAATCGCTGTTGATTCTGGCAATTCCTGTAAATTCTTTTTTCTTTATCTCTAATTCTGTTATTAGCTCAATATCATTGGCTTGCATAAACTTAAGGGTTTTTTCTATAAAAGCTGATTTTTCTTTTGGTTGTTTTGGCTTTTTAGCTTTTGGTTTTATTTCTATTATGGACTTTTGCTGTTCTATTGGCTGTAGTGTTGATTGAAGAGGCATTTTTTGGATAGGTGTTTGCATTGGCGTAATTAGTTGAATTGGCTTTTTAGTTATAACTGGCTCTTGCACCTGTTGTATTTGTTTTTGTTCAATCTTTTCTTCTGGTTTAAATTCTGTTTGCGGAACAGTAAAAAACCTCCAATAAATTTCTTCTTCATGCTTGAATGGAGCAGCAAAATCTCTTATTGCTCTTAATGCAACCCTGATTGCAGGCTCCTGAGCTTTATCTAAAAGAAACCCTTTTTGCTTTAGAATAAGATAGGCATCGCGTTCCTTGCTTTTTAGAAAATGCGAATATCTTTCCAATAAAGGCTCTTGGTTTGACAAAAGATAGATAGGGGAGCCTCCAACTTTCATATGGCTCATTTTGACTTCTTTTTCAGAAACAAGTTCTGCGAGAAAAGCAGAAGCAAACAACATGCTCATGCTGACTTCATGTGCAATATGCACTGGCAGTGAAGGGCCTTTTATTCTTAGAGCTAAGAGAATTTTTCTTCTTATTTCCTGGGCATCTTGTTGTGGCATGAAATTTAAAGAACTACATGGGTTATAAGTTTTTTGATGATTTTTTGGTTAGTAAATAATGAAAGAATCAGACTGGTGAATACTCGGTGTAAACAAGTATAACATTTTTATTCACGGCTTCAGCCATTTAACTTCATAATAGGATATATCTCCTTCTTCATCAACAATTGCGAGAAGCAGGTTTTTCTTTGTGCTATGGGCAACCCTGTTTTTTGCTGAAAATTCATGCCAGCTTAATTTTGAAGATTCATGCTCAACAAAACATACCCATTTTGCGTGGCTAGTTCCTGGTTTTTGCCCTTTGTCATAAATCCTGAAATCAGCTCCAAATTTTAAAGCTGTTTTAAGAATATAACCTCTGTCACGTAAGTCTTTGAAAACAGGATACTTTATTTGGATTTTTTTGTCAATTTTTCTGGCTTCATCAAAAATCTGTTTTTCTAATAAGGGCTTTGATTTTTGTAAAACTTCTAATTTTCCTTTTTCAACTAAGTAAAGAGCTTCTGTTAAAGTATATTGGATTTTCCCTTGTTTAACTTCACCAAAATAGCTTTTTGCATGCAATGAATGTGCCTCGCTATCATTGCTTGAAATTATCTGTCCTGTGATATATGCCTGGATTTTGTTCATAGTTAAAATAAGAGGGGAGATTATTTAAAGATTGTGAACTCTAAAATTTTATGAATTGTATTATTATTCATGGGTGCCCATCAGATGCTGAAAAAGCTATAAATCCTAAAACCAGAACCTATGATAAGCACTGGATTCCTTGGATTAAAAAAGAATTATTATCCAGAGGCATAAAAACAGAAACTCCGCTTATGCCAGAACCTTGGAAACCAGATTATGAAAAGTTTAAAAAAGAATTTGGAAAATATAAAGTCTCAAAGAATACAATTTTAATAGGGCATAGCTGTGGCTGTGCATTTTAGTTAGATGGCTAGGCGATAGTAAGAATAGAATTAATAAGTTAGTTCTTGTTGCTCCTTGGAAAATAGCATATAGAGAGGGTGGAATTGATAAAAATTTTTATGAATATGGGATTGACAAAAAAATTAAAGAAAGAGTAAAAAGTATAATAATGTTTACAGCAGATGATGAAGAGGAAGAGGGCAAGAAAAGTCTGAAAATTTATCATAATGCTTTAGGGGGTAGAGTAATTGAACTTAAAGGAAGAGGGCATTACACCTTAGAGGATATGGGAACAGATAAATTTCCTGAATTATTAAACGAGGTTTTAAAGATTAGCAATATTTAAAAGTTGTTAAGCTGTGTATTGTTTATGACTATAACTTTTAAGAAAATTGAACAAAAATGGCAGTTGGAATGGGAAAGAAAAAAAGCATTTGAAGTTAAAGAGGCAAGGGGCAAAAAAAAGTTTTATGTTCTTGAAATGTACCCTTATCCAAGTGCAGGAGGGTTGCACATGGGGCATGCTTTAAATTATACTATTGGAGATATACAAGCAAGATTTAGGAGAATGCAGGGCTTTAATGTCTTGTATCCAATGGGTTATGATAGTTTTGGATTGCCTGCTGAAAATGCTGCAATAAAAGCTGGCGAGCACCCTAAAAAATATACAAACAAGGCAATTGCAAATTTTATGAAACAGCAAAGTTATCTTGGATTAAGTTATGACTGGCAACGCAAGATTCAAAGCCACGATACTGATTATTACAAGTGGAATCAGTATTTCTTTTTAAAATTCCTGGAAAAAGGCTTGGCTTATAGGAAAAAAGCAGCTGTTAATTGGTGCAAAAAATGCGATAGTGTGTTGGCAAATGAGCAGGTTCATAATGGAAAGTGCTGGCGCCATACAGATACAGAAGTTGAAACAAAACAATTAGAACAGTGGTTTTTAAAAATAACAGATTATGCAAATGAGCTTTTAAACAATGTAGATAAGCTTGACTGGCCTGAAAGAATCAAGATAATGCAGAAAAACTGGATTGGCAAAAGTCATGGGACAGAGATTGAGTTTGAGGTTGCAAATAAAAATAAAGTCGTTTTGGTTGATGCTGTTCATTGTTTAGTTGATGCAGAAGGAAAAGTTAATCAAGAACTTAGAACTTATTTAGATGTTTTAGGTAATAAAAAGATAGTTTTGACAAATGCACCAAAAGAAAATCACAAGGTTTTTTTCAAGAACATTGATTATGAAATATTTACTCTTGAAAATAAACCAAATAAGAAGAATCCGGATTATTATGAGAAAGTTTTGAAGAAGTTTAATTTAGGTGCTAATGATGTTATTTATTTTGAGCATGATAAAGAGAGTGCTGAATCTGCCAAATCCGTTGGAATAAATACCTTGTTTTATCAGAATAAAGTTGGAGAAGTTAAGGAGTTTGTTAATAATGCTTTAAATCAAAAATGGTCCATCTTTACAACGCGCCCTGATACTATATTCGGAGTTACTTTTATGGTAGTAAGCGCGCAACACCCAAGGCTTTTTGAGCTAGTTACAAAAGAACAAAAATCAAAAGTTGAAAAATTTTTTAAGAAGGTTAAATCCATAAGACAAGAGGAAGTGGAGCAATTAGATAAAGAAGGGGTTTTTACAGGAAGTTATGCAATTAATCCTCTAACAAATGAAAAAATTCCTGTTTGGGTTGGAAACTTTGTGTTAGCTGATTATGGAAGTGGAATGGTAATGGCTGTTCCCGCACATGACCAGAGAGATTTTGAATTTGCAAAGAAGTATAACCTGAAGATTAAAGAGGTTATTAAAGGAGGAAACAGCAACATAAATGAAAAAGCATATGTTGGCGAGGGAGTTTTGGTTAATTCTGGCAAATTTAATAGCATAGACAGCAGAAAGGCAATTGAAGAAATAACAAAACATTTGCAAAGCAAAAAACTTGGGGAAAAACAAATTCAATATAAATTAAAAGACTGGTTGATTTCAAGGCAAAGATATTGGGGAACACCAATACCTGTTGTTTATTGTGATGAATGCGGTATTGTTCCTGTTTCTGAAAGCCAGCTGCCAGTAAAGCTTCCTGATAAAGTTAAATTTGGCAAAGGAAATCCATTAGCGACAAACAAGCAATTTGTAAATGCAAAATGCCCTAAATGCAAAGGAAAAGCTCAAAGAGAAACAGATACAATGGATACTTTTTTTGACAGTTCATGGTATTACTTAAGATATTGCGATTCAAGAAACAAAAAGCAACCATTTGATAAGAAAAAAGTTGAATATTGGATGCCAGTTAATCAGTATATCGGAGGAGCAGAGCATGCTTGCATGCATTTAATCTATGCAAGATTTTTTACAAAAGTATTAAGGGATTTAAAAATAATTGGAAAAATTGATGAGCCTTTTATAAAATTGTTTAATCAAGGAATGCTCCATGGCAGTGATGGTTTTGTAATGTCTAAATCAAGAGGCAACGTTATAAATCCTCTTGACATTATTAAAAAATACAGTGCAGACATCCTAAGAATTTATCTTATATCTGTTGCTGCCCCTGATAGTGATTATGCCTGGAGTGACAAAGGAATAGAGGGCGTGTCAAAATTTGTGAATAAAATTATAAATTATTTTAATAATATTAAATTTGGTAAATCATCAGCTAGAATTGAAAGTAAGTTGCATAAAGCAATAAAAGAAATTACCGATGATATAGATAATTTTAGATATAATCTTGCTGTAATTAAACTTAGGCAGTTATTTGAGGTGATTGAATCTGAAAAATATTTAAGTAAAGGAGATGCTGGAAATTTTCTTAAACTCTTAAGTTTATTCTGCCCGTATATAGCAGAAGAATTTTGGCATAAAATTGGCAATAAAACTCTAATTAGTTTGGAAAACTGGCCAAAAGCAGACGAAAAAAAGATAGACGATAAACTTGAGCATGTTGATAATTTAGTTGATAAAGTTATTGGGGATATTAATAACATTGTTAAATTGATAAAAGAAAAACAAAATAAAGTTGCTGAAAAATGCTATTTATACGTTTTGCCAAGCGAGTTTGTTAATTATAACAACAATCTTGAAAAAATAAAAAAAAGAACAAATATACAAGTGCAGGTTTTTGCAGTTAATGATAAAAACAAATATGACCCAAATGAAAAAGCCAATAAAGCAAAACCTGGAAAACCAGGGATTTATGTTGAATAATTTTTGTTTTGTAACTAATTATAAAGATATAATTTCAACATAATCTATACTCATTTGTTATCATTTATATTAGAAACCTATAACAGAGCTATGTAATTTAATTTAGGCAGATTGACAATTTAATACTTGAACATATTTTCTCGTTTTCTATCCAGCAAATTATAAAAGTTTTTTTCTAACTTTGCAATTTTTTCACAGGTTTGATCAATTTCAACACCATCGCTTTGTGCCATTTCTCTAATTATCTCTAAAGAGTTTTCAATTTGATTAAAATCTTGCTCAAACTTTGCATAGCCTCTTAAAGTAAAGTAAAGAAATCTTAAATGGCTTAGCCCTTTTTTGAGCATTTTTATATATGTTTTTTCATGAATTTGCTTTAAATTTTGTGCATAATTTTCTAATAGATTCATGTCTAAATGCAAACAATTTCAATTTTTAAGCATTTTTATAAAAAAATAGATGCTTCTTCAGGATTTTTTTGGGTAATAAGCTAAAAAAATTTATGTGCATAGAAATCAGGAAGCACACTGCATTTAACTTAATTAACTAACACTAAAAAATAAAAACAAAAAAACTGGTTTAAGATTCTATTTTTAATTAAAATCTTCTTCTTGGTTTTGGACTGTCTTCTAATGGTCTTGCTTCGCTAACTTTGATTTGTCTGCCTTGGATATCTTTGCCATTCATTTCTGAAACAGCTTTTTTTCCATCAGCATTGTCACTAAAAGTAACAAAACCAAATCCTTTGGATCTGCCTGAAAACTTGTCTGAAATGATTGTTGATTCTTCTATTTCACCGTATGATGCAAATAGCTTTTTCAATTCTTCATTAGTAACACTAAAAGGCAAATTACCAACGTACAATTTTACGCTCATATTCTTTCCTCCTGCTAATTTATCTATATTGTCTGCAGAATAAGTCTAACCTACTCTAACATTAATCAATTGACTAAAAGAGGGTATTTAAGCATTTCGGTTGTGAATTTTTGGGTTTTTTGGGGTGAGTAGGGACATTAAAAATTAGCCTAAAGTTTATCCAATAATTGCTTTGATTCTTCTTATTCCAGCAGCTGAAGATTCTTCTTTAATTATCTTAAATTCCCCAATTTCTCCTGTTTGCTTAACATGAGGACCTGTGCAAATTTCTTTGCTAAACCATCCTCTTTTTTCTGTCGGGTCTTCTATTGTGTAAACAGAAACAATATTTGGGTATTTATGACCAAATTCTCCTTGAGCACCTGAGGTTAAAGCATTATCTAAAAGCATTTCTTTTCTGACAACACTTAAATTTTCTTTAATTTTTTCATTAACAAGCTGTTCAATTTGCTTTATTTCTTTTTCTGTGAGTTTTCTGTCAAAAGAAAAGTCAAATCTTAACCTTTCTTGAGTAATGTTTGAACCTCGTTGTTTTATTCCTTTGCCCAAAATTCTTGTAAGCGCTTCATTTAATAAGTGCGTAGCGGTATGTAATTTTGTTGTTTGCTCGCTTTGATCTGCTAAACCGGATTTAAATCTTCCTCCTGAAAATGTTCTACTCAATTCTTGGTGCCTTTTTTCTTCTTCATGAAAATCATTTTCTGAAAAGTTAATCTTGTATTTTTTGCACTCTTCTACTATCATTTCTAATGGAAAACCAAAGCTTTGATATAACAAAAAAGCCTCTTTGCCTGAAATTTTTTTATCATTTGCAAATTGCTTGAATTTATTTAAGCCTTTATTCAAAGTTTGTTTAAATTGATTTTCTTCTTTATTAAGCCCAGTAACAATGAAATTTTTGTTTTGTTTTAATTCCGAGTAATCGTCTTGGTATATTGAGAGTATTGGTTCAACAAGTTTAGATGTAAAATCTTCAATTTCAATAAGCCTTCCATAGCGTACTGCTCTTCTTATTAATCTTCTTAGAACATATCCTTGTTCAGTATTGCTTGGTTGAATTTTTTCAGAAAGAATAAAAACAGAAGCTTTGATATGGTCTGCAATTATTCTCATGGCTCTTGTTTCATCTTTGTTTTTTCCGTATTTATTTTTTGAGAGTTTTTCAATTTGAGTTATTATTGGCAAAAATGCGTCAGTAAGATAATCATCATTTATATTATTTAAAATTGAGAGAGTTCTCTCAACACCCATTCCAGTATCAACATTTTTTTGTTTCAGCTCTTCATATCTATTGTTTATTGTTTTGTTATACTGCATAAAAACATTATTCCATATTTCAAACCCATTTACAAACATTTCTGTATCTGGACCACACGGGCCTGTTTTTCCTGCAGGACCCCACCAGTTATCTGCTTTTCCTAAAAATTTTATTTTATCTTTTTTTATGCCTAAACTTTGCCAGATTTTTGCTGACTCTGTGTCTTTTGGAGAGTCTTTGTCTCCAGCAAAGCAGGTAATATTAATTTTTTCTTTTGGGATTTTCAGGATTTTTGTTAAAAATTCTAGGCTGTATTCAATAGCTTCTTTTTTCCAATAATCTCCTAAGTTCCAGTTGCCAAGCATTTCAAAAAAGGTGTGGTGAGATTCATCTCCTACTTTATCTATATCCCCTGTCCTTATACATTTTTGCACACTGCAAAGTCTTTTTCCTAAGGGGTGTTTTTGCCCAAGCAAATAAGGGACTAAAGGATGCATGCCAGCTGTTGTAAACAATACAGTAGGGTCATTTTGCGGGATTAAAGAGGCATTTTGGATAACTTTATGATTTTTAGTTTTAAAAAAATCAAGATACTTTTGGATGAGTTGTACGTGTGTGATTATACTTTTCATATCTAAGGAAGATATAATAGATTAAAAAATGTTTTGATAGTTGTTAATTTAATGAACTACTAATAGTAAGCTGTCAATGCTTATAATTTTCTTATTTAATCTAATCTTCAGAATAAAAATCATCTCCTGCCCATTTCACTAAGTCTTTCCCTAATGTCCCTTAATTGCTCTTCAATATCAGAATCATACTTTTTATTAACTTTTTTTGACAACTCATCAAGCTCTTTTCTACCTTCTATCTCTCCTGTTTCCTCATCATGCCTTATAATTCTTGGTATCTCTAATTCTGGCAGTTCTGTTTTTAATTTCCTCATATCTTTAAGAAATTCGCTTATCTGGACTTTTAACCTTTTTTTCAGCCTTAATTCTTCAAGCCTTAGGGATTTGAATGTTTTTATTGCTCTTATTAGTTTCACTAAACTGAGCTCCAAAGAAAGCATGTCTTTTTTTGCTTCTCTGGCTTCCTCATAATCAAGTCTTACATGAATTAGGTTTTCGTTTTTGTTCATTCTATTCTAGAAAAAATGTCTTCGTTAATTTTTTCAATACCGGATTTAATCGCCTGTAGCTCGCTTTCCCATTCCCCAAGTTCGCGTTCTTCCTCTTCTTTTAACTTCTGCACGTTTCCGAGCAGTTTTTCAATTTCCCTTATTTTTTCTCTTGCTTTTTCAAATGCACGCAGGCTTTCCTGAAATTTATCAATTCTTATAAAAACAGGCGCAATTTCTCGGATTCTTTTTTCAGCTTCTACAAATTGCGGAGGAATTCTTGTTTTTCTTAAAGGAATTTCGCCTCCTGAAATTTCTCTGGTCAATCTGGTTGGTAGAGGCCTTTGCATCATTTGCAATTCCTCTGCTGCTGGAAATGTAAAATCATCTGCATTAAAAACCTCTTCACCTCTTTTAGTCCCAGAGATAGCTTCTTTTATACTGTTCTGAGCGAATTTGTTTCCAATCGGAGTAGTTGGAAAACTTGGCAATTTATATGGAGATTCTTGGGCTTCTATGCTCTCTAATTCCGGTAATTCTGGAAGACTTGGCAATTCTGGTAAAGAAGGTATTTCTTCTTCCTCTTTTTTATTTTTATCTTGTTTTTTACTAAACAACCCCATTTTGATATATATAATACAATATTACTGGTTTTAAAAATGTTGTTATAATGTAACAAAATCCTTGTGTGTTTGTTTGAATTCACCGAGAACTGGAAGTTCTTTGGTGCTATCAAGAATGTACTTACAACTATTCTTAAAGTTGTAAGGCAGAAAACAAAAAAAACAATTACACAGCAATTTGTTTTCTGTGTCACAACCGAAAGGTATTTATTTGAGGATTTTTTATGTATTCTATGCCAATAAAATTTCTTAAGGAAGTTGTCTTTCATGTTGTGGGAAAACCTTCGGAAGATATAGTAAATCACCTCGATGGTAACAAATACATAAACGAATTTCTTATTGCAAAAAAGATTAACCTTACTGTTAATCAGGTTAGGAATATACTCTATAAGCTGTCAGATCAGGGAGTTGTGTCTTTCATTAAAAAGAAAGATAAGAGAAAAGGATGGTACACTTTTTTTTGGAAAATAGAAGTTTTGAAGGCTTTAGAACTATTAGAAAACATTTTGCATAAAAGAATAACAGAGATGCACCACCAAATAAAAAGCAGAGAGACTAAGTTGTTTTATATCTGTAGCAGGTGCAATATAGAATTTAATGAAGAAACTGCCTTAACCCATAATTTTACTTGCCCAGAATGCGGTGGTGTTTTTGATGTAAAGGATAGCGCTCAAGTTGTTAAAGAGTATAAGAAGAATTTAAACAGATTAGAAAGTGAACTTAAGGAAGTCAATGTCGAGGTTAATAAAGAAAGAGTACGAATAGAAAAAATACAAATTAGAAAGGATAAAAAAGAAGCCAAACAAAAAAAGGCAGCCAGAAAAGCTAAAAGAAAAGCTACTGAAAAAGCACGCTCAAAAATTAAACCCCCAAAAAAGCTTTCTAAAAAAAAGGCTAAATACAAACCTAAAAAGAAATCCAAGAGCAAACCCAGGATTCAAAAAAGAATAAAAAAATCCTTTAAAAAGAAATTTAAGAAAAAGAAGAGAATTTGATTATGGTTTACAGAACTCGCCACATGGAGAATAAGCAATCATTTGAATATTTTAGAAATAGTCTCAGCGTGAATACTAATTTAATTTTATTGAACCTGCTTGCTTTTATTGTTTTTTTTATTTTAATTGCAACAAATGAGCGGTTTTTGGAATATATTGCCTTAAAACCTTCAAATATTTTACAGGGAAAATATCTATGGACTTTTCTCACAAGCATGTTTATGCATGCAGGTTTTTTTCATATCTTTGCTAATATGTTCTCCTTGCTGTTTATTGGTTCATTAGTTGAAAAACTTTTAGGTAAACGAAGGTATTTTTTTCTCTATTTAATTTCAGGTTTGTTTGCAGGCATTCTTTTTGTTTTATCTGCTCTATTTATTCCTTCTGACATGGGGGTTTATGCTGTTGGCGCAAGTGGTGCTTTATTCGGGCTTATTGGTCTGCTTGTTTTGCTAACTCCTAATTTGCCTGTCTATGTAATGTTTATTCCAATACCAATTAAAATGAAATATGCTGGTCCTGGAATTTTGGTGGTTTTGTGGCTAATATCTTTAGCAGGAAATATTCCAATAGGAAATGTTGCGCATTTTGGAGGGCTGATTATTGGAGTTGTGTATGGAATATACTTAAGAAAGAAATATAAAAGAAAAACAGCAATGATAAGTAGGTATTTTAGCTAAAATGATTAAAAAAAATACAATAAAGCGGAATTTTTTTGCAGATAATTACATTAAATCATGGGTATACTTAAAAGAGTCTAAAGATTTTTTTTATTTGATTATTGGAATTTTTTTCTTTTTTGTTTTATTCGCATTTTTACTGCCCCCTCCAAAAGAGATTTCAGATTTAATCCTAAATTTTTTAAAAGAATTAATTGAAGAAACAAAAGGAATGAACGCCCCTGAGCTGGCACAATTTATTTTTGTGAATAACATTCAAACTTCTTTTTTGGGCATGTTTTTTGGAATTTTATTTGGGATTTATCCAGTGATTGTTGCAGTATTTAACGGTTATGTGGTGGGTTTTGTCTCTTTAATAGCTGTTAATGAAGGGGGATTTTCAGTATTATGGCAGTTTTTGCCACATGGCATTTTTGAATTGCCAGCTGTTTTTATTTCTTTGGGGATGGGAACAAAGTTAGGAACTTTTGTTTTTGCAAAGCATAAAAAACGAGCATTCTTGAATTATTTTTCTAATTCTATAAGAGTTTTCTTGTTTGTTGTGCTTCCATTACTAATTATCGCTGCGATTATTGAATCTAGCTTTATTAGTTATTTAGGATAAGCTTTATATAGGATATTTTCTTATTATAATCTGCATACAAAAAGTGCTTAATAAAAAGGAGGTTTAAAAAATGAGTTGGTATGAGAATACAGCTTTGGTACTAGCTGCAATTGGAGCTATTAATTGGGGACTTGCTGAATTAGGGTGGAATGCAGTTGAAGCTTTGATTGGTAGTTGGGCAGGAGCAACAGTGGTTTCAGTTGTTTACTATGTTGTTGCGCTTTGCGGTATCTGGGCTCTAATTAAAGTATTTCAGTAAATTTTTTTATTATTTCTTATTTTAGTAAGAAGAAAACTTGAAAAATGGCAAAATTTACTGCCTAGGTTATAATCTTAATTGGTATACTATTAGTTAGCTTTTAATGTGTTAAGGTGCAACTGTTGCAGTTTAATCTGAAAATTATTTGATTAAACTAGCTAACTCTTAATATCTATTCAAACTATTAAATTTTAACAGGGTGCTAATAAAACCCCTTTTAGAATTAAATATGCTTCTTTAATCTTTTAAATCGCTTATTCCTAAAAGGATGAATAATGCTCCAATCATAACTACAAACCAGAAAATTCCACCTTTAAGGAAAGTCCATGCAGCATGCCAAAAGTTAAAGTCTTTGCCAAGAATTGGCGGCCAAAATTGAGAATACCATGCTACTAGAATTGCGCCTATTAAAAGGATTAAACCCGCAAACAATTCTGTCCACTTATTCATATTTTTTTCATGTAATTTTCTTTTAAAAAGATTTTGATGTTTGAATATATATCTCAAAATCGGTTAAAAGAAGGGATTTGTTGCTAGGGGATTAAAGGATTCGTGGGGGCATTAATCCTTAATATTAATTAATCGTGGGAACATACTACCCAAAGGTTTATACTTGCAAAAGCTTAAAAATTGGTATCCACTCTTTTTATTATGGATATTAATAAACTAGCAAAAAAGGTAGAAGAAGTTTCAAAAAGTTATTCTAAAGAATTTGGTATAAATCGCGATAATGATTGGTTTATCTTTAAAATTCAAGAAGAATTAGGGGAATTAACTCAAAAATATTTAATGTTAACTAAACGAGGTAGGCAAAAAAGATTTAGTGAGGAAGAAATAAGAAAACAATTCGAATTCGAAATGGCTGATTTAGTTTGTTGTGTACTTCTTTTTGCAAATCACAATAAAGTAGATTTAATAAAAAATATTGAAGAAAAATGGTTTAAGAGTCATGAACAAAGATTGAAGAAAGATTCTTTTAGGCACTGATAAGCTTATTATAAAAACGTCGTTAAATTAATTCTTATAATATTCAAGACACTCACTTTTAAAACCATAGATTTTTAAACAAGCTCTTAATTTTTAGGAAATGAAAGAGCTAAAAGAAATCAAGCATATTCATATCAAAAATGGCATGAAAGTTTCTGAGTTAGTTGGGCAAATGCATGATGTAGGATTTGGAGCATCTAAGATCGCTGAAGCGTCTAATATTATGGCAAATATGTTTAAGGATGAGGAATGCAAGGTTTTTCTTGGTGTTGCAGGAGCAATGGTTCCAGGAGGAATGAAGCAGATAATTATTGATATGCTGGACAAAGTCGATGTTTTTGTTACAACAGGAGCTACTTTAACACATGATCTAATTGAATCTTTAGGTGAAAAGCATTATAAATATGGTTATGAAAATGAACCAAATGATATTAAGTTAAATGAAGAGGGGCTTGATAGAATGTATAATGTCTTAATGCAAAATAAAGTTTATGAAGAGCTTGAAGAATTTTTTGAAGAAAATTATGCTCAGTTAAAAGATATAAGAAGTATAAAAGAATTTTTATGGAAGCTCGGGGAGTTGTGTCCTGGCAGAGGAATCTTGAAAAAATGTTGGGAGAAAAATATTCCAGTCTTTTGCCCTGGAATTGCTGATTCTGGCATAGGTTTGATGATGTGGGGTAGAGAAGCAAGCGGAAAAGGAGAAAGTGAAGCCCGCGTTTTTTGTGATTTAAAAGAAATAATTGATGTTGCATGGACTTCAAAGAAAAACGGGGTTATTTATGTTGGAGGCGGTTTGCCTAAAAATTTTATTCAGCAGGCTTTGCAATTTTCAAAAAAAGGGGCTGATTATGGCGTGCAAATAACAGGAGACAGGCAAGAGCTTGGCGGAAGTAGTGGTGCGCCTTTACGCGAGGGAATAAGCTGGGGAAAAATGGCCAAAGATGCTGAATTTGTTGATGTTTATTGTGATGCAACAATTGCTTTGCCTTTGATTTTTGCGGGAGTTTTGTAAAGGGAAGAGGTAATTATCTAACAGCTTGAAAAGCAAGTTTTAAACTCTAGCTTGTAACTTTATTTATCCATATAACCCCCTACTAATCTTGCGCATATCTATTATAACTTCAACTGAATTTTCAAAGTTTTTATAGAAAAGATATAAAAAGCAAGAAATGTGTTATTTTTAAATACTATAAATTTATATATTTTTACGTATTTTATTAACCATGGAACAAAAAACAGAGGCGGTTTCTCAAAATTCTGAACAAATTGAAAAAGCTGGGCAAAATGAAAAAACTAAGCAGCCTGAGCAGAAAAAGGCAGACGAGGAAAAAGAAGTCCAGAAACAAGAAAAAGAACTTAATTTCCTTGATGTACTAAAAATGCTTGCTCCTGGAACAGCTATTAGGGTTGCACTTGACGATTTATTGAGGGCAAATATGGGGGCATTAATTGTTGTTGAAAAAGAAAAACTTTTTGATATTGTTGAAGGGGGGTTTAAAATAAGTTGCAAGTTTTCACCTCAAAGGCTAATAGAATTTGCAAAAATGGATGGGGCAATAATTATCTCAAATGATTTTAAAAAAATACTTTATGTTAACACTCTTCTTGTGCCAAAGATAGACATTTCTACAAGAGAAACAGGTACAAGGCATAAAGCTGCAGAAAGAGCTGCAAAACAAATAAAGACAATTGTAATTGCAGTTTCTGAAAGAAAGAATAAGATAACTATTTATTATGGAGACGAACACCATGTTTTAGAAGAGAGTTCTGAAATTTTAAGAAGGGCAGCTGAAACCCTCCAGATACTTGAGAAACAACGGGAAATTTATGATGATCTCTTGGCAAACCTAAACATAATGGAAATAAATAATTTGGTGACTATTACTGATGTGAGCAATGTTTTGCAGAGAATTGAAATTGTTGGCAATGTTGCATCTATTGTTAAAAGATACTTGGTAGAATTGGGTAAAGAAGGCGCGATTGTAAGCATGAGACTTAAGGAACTTATGAAAAATATTTCAAGAGAAAAAGAGCTAATTTTAAAGGACTATTTTGCTAAAAAACATTTAAGGGCTGAAACCATTTTAAAGAATATGAATTTTGATTTTTTGCTTGAAACATCAAATATCTCAAGGTTGCTCTTTGGTGAATTGCATGACAAGCCAATATCCCCCAGTGGAGTGAGGATTTTGAGCAAGACAAACTTACTTATTACAAATAAAAAATCTTTAATAGATATATTCAAAACTCTTGATAAGCTTTTGGATGCAAATGAAGAAGCTTTGATGAAGGTATTAAAAAAGAAAGAATTAGTAGAATATTTCCAGCAGGAATTGCAAAGCCTAAAAGATAAAATTATGTCAAGACGAAAATTATAGCATCTATACTAAAAATGGGTTTTACAGAAAAACAAATTAAAGAAATTAGAGAATATTTAGAGCAGAGCCATAATCCCCTATTCTTTTTTGACAATGATGCTGACGGATTGTGCTCTTTTTTATTATTGAGAAGAGCTTTTGGAAAAGGAAAAGGCGTGCCGATAAGATCTTTTCCAGAACTAAATGCAAGCTATTTTAGAAAAGTGCAGGAATTAAAAGCTGATTACATTTTTATTCTGGATAAACCATTAGTAGCAGATGAATTTTTAAAAGAAGCTGAAAAATATAATATCCCAATTGTGTGGATTGATCATCATGAAATTCAAAATGCGAACAGATTTTCAGAGTTAGTTAAATACTACAATCCAACTCTCAATGAACAAAAAAGCACTGAACCCACAACTTTTCTTTGCTATCAGGTTGCAAATAAAAAGGAAGATATCTGGTTTGCTGTAGTAGGATGTATTTCAGATAGGCATCTTCCTGATTTTTATGAAGATTTTACGAAAAAGTATGCTGATTTATCAATAGAAAGTAAAAATGCTTTTGATGTATATTACACTTCTCAGATTGGAAAAATTGCAAGGATATTCAGCTTTGCTCTTAAAGATTCAATTACCAATGTGGTTAACATGCTGAAATTTTTAGTTCAGGTTAAAATGCCGTATGAAATTTTAGAAGAGGATAAAAGAAATTATACTATGCATAAACGATTTAGGCAGATTCATGGCAGGTATATGAAGCTTTTAATTAAGGCAGAAGATCATTACAAGAAAGGAGGGAAATTACTGTTTTTCCAATATGGGGGGGATTTGAGTATAAGCTCTGATTTATCCAATGAATTAAGTTACAGATTTCCGAAAAAGATTATAGTTGTTGTTTATGTTACAGGAATAAAAGCTAATATTTCAGTTAGGGGCGAGAAGATTAGGGAAGCTGTTTTAAAATCAATTGAGGATATTGATGGGGCTACTGGGGGCGGGCATGAAAATGCTGTTGGCGTTCAGATGAGGATTGAAAATTTGGGGAAATTCAGGAAAAGTTTAAAAGAACTTGCAAAATAGTTTCCGGCTGGATTAATCTAGGTTGTTCTACGTCAGTTAAGAGTGTGATAAAAAACCATAATCTTTTTAAGCGAGGAAATAAAGATATTAACATGTTGCCATTAAATCTAAAGTATAGTGATGCAGAGTATCCGTGTTTTTTATCTCCTGTTAGTCTCGACGAATTTCAAGAGTTAAAGAAGAAGAAAGCACTTGAAATTCCTGAAACGCATCAACCAGATGAAGACAAGTTTTCTATAGTTTACAATGAAAAACGGAATGCGTTAGGAGTCACTAGGACAAAAAAAGGGTTAAGTGAAGAATTAATTCTTTATGAATCAGATATACCTGATAAGGATAGAGGTAAGCTTATTACTATACTATCTGGATTAAATAGAATGTTATGTGATATGAAAGTGCAGAAAGAAAAATGGATGCACTAATATTTTAGCTAACCAAAAAATATTAAAACCCTGTTTTCTTTATTATTGTATGATTGGTAGACACAATATTAGGAGATGGCATTGTGCATCTTGCGTTTTTAACTGTGTTTACCCTACATCAATTAAAAGCCTCTCAATTTAATTCAAGCGTTTTCTTTCTTGGCTCTGAATTTTTGAGGGTGTGATTGATTATAATTCTAGGGCTTTGAAAGAATTCTCTTGTGTTTTAATTGACGGGCTTTTTCCAAAAAATGACAAAAGGAGAAAAAAATGGAAAAAGTAGTTGTTGAGCAGGAGTTATCTACTTTAATAGAATTAACTCTTCGCTTAGAAGATGAATTAAATAATATAGAAATGAAGCAGGAAGAATAGCAAAAATAAAGGTAATGCTTATCATGTTATTGGTAAGTGTGCTTGTTCTATTTTTTAGTCATGAGCTCTCAAAAAGGTATGAGCTTAATCGCAACATTTTATTCATCAATGATTAAGGTATTGTGTTACAGATTCTACAAACTTTTCTCCTGCTTTTTCCGCAGTTTTATATTCTCTTCCTTTTCTATCTCTTGGGTCAAAATTTGAGTTGAACCTTACTACTACATTACCTTCAAAATCAGTTTCAAAATATATTTTGGAATGCATGTCCCATTTTGAGCCTACTCTATACTCCCCTCTCCCATATTTTTTTAAATCTTGTAGAACTGTTTCTGGATATTGAAACATCGTATTTGCAAAATCTCTTCCTAATCCGCAATGTTTTTCATACAACCCCATGACTTTTATGAGATGTTTTTCTGTTAAATTCTCTAATTTCATAAAAGTTTGTTAATATTCCTATTTATAAATCTTACTTTAAAATTCTTTGAATCAACATTAATAACTTCTGCCTATGTACACAACCTCTTTTGCTGGTTTTTTACAGAACACACAATTCCCCTTTGGCTTTTCTTTTTCAAATTTTGTTCCACGCACCTCAGCGTTAATTTCTTTTTCAACAATCTCTGCGCATTGAATTCCATCGCTATTTGTTGAACAAAAATTACATCTTGCAATTTTGCCGGTTTCTATTGCAGCTTTTGCTTCTTCAGGAGATTTTGCATCAACTATCCTATCCTTAAATAAATCATCTGCGGACTTGAATAGGTTATCATTATATTGTTTGGAAGTTTTTTTGATATACTCTATTAATTCTGACTCGTTTATTTTATCTTTCTTATTAATGTCCCGCCTAAATATCATTAAAGTTTTGCTTTTAATTTCGTTTTTACCCAGCTCTATCCTTAATGGGACTCCTTTCATCTCCCAAAAATAAAATTTCTCCCCAGGTCGTGCGTCAGAGTTATCTATGATGGTATCTACTCCAGCTTCTTCTAATCTTTGTTTTAATTGTTCTGCCTTGTTTTTTGTTAATTTATCATTTCCAATAGTTGTTATTACAACTTGCTTTGGGGCTATGTGCCAGGGAAATTTAAGCCCCTTATTATCTCCATGAACAATTATTACAGACGCAAGTATTCTTGAAATTGCAGGACCATAACAGGTTAGAAATGCATATTTCTCTTTGCTGTCTTTGTCTTTAAATTTTACATCGAAGGCTTTTGAAAATTCTCTGCTTATTAAGTGAGTTGAAGGTTGTTGTACTAATTTTCCATCTGGGTTTAGCACATCTGCAGCGAATGTTCTTGCTGCTCCTGGAAATTTATCCCAAATAGGTCTTTCAAAAAATATAAATGGCAAACCAAAAATATCATGCAAAACTTCTTTTGTTGTTTCCATATCCTCTCTAACCTGGTTAATAGCATCTTTTTCTGTTGCATGTGCGCAATGCGACTCTATCCAGTAAAATTCCCTGTCCCTTAATAATGGGCGCGTTGCTTTTGTATCATGCCTGAACACTTGCGCTCTTTGATAAGTTTTAAACGGCAAATCTTTATAACTTCTAATCCATAAAGAAAACATCTGGTAAAAGGCTGTTTCACTAGTCGGCCTTAATGCTAATCTCTCTTCGAATTTTGTGTTACCTCCATGCGTTACCCAAAAGACCTCTGGGGTAAATTTGCTTATATGCGATGCTTCTTTTTTTAAGTTGGATTCAGGAATTAGTGTTGGAAAAAAATATGGCAGATGCCCTTTTTTCTGAAGTGCCTTTTCTATTTGCCTATACATTTTTTCAACAGCCAAAACACTCCATGGTTGGTGAACAAGAAAACCTTTGATATTATATCTTATATCTACAATCTCTGCTTTTTTAAGAATTTCAGTGTACCACTCGCTAAAATTTTTATATTTTGAAATGTTAAATGTTGCTTTATCCTGATTTACACTATCATTTTTTTCCTGGTTTATTCTTTTGCTGTTGTCTTTATCCTTTTTTCTGTTCGCCATTTTGACTTTATTCAGGTTTTAAGTAATGTCTGTAGCTAATACGTCATTGGCTATTTCATTGATAACCTGCTTTATATAATTTGATTCTAATGCAAATCCCAAGCCCTCGCTTCCGCCTATTTTAAAGTTATTCATTCCAATAACTTCCCCTTGTTTATTAATTAATGGCCCCCCTGAATTGCCTGGATTAAGGGCAGCATCAGTTTGTATGTAAGCATCTAAATTATTTGTTCCTTTCATGTGCAAGTTAGAAACAATTCCTTCTGTCACAGAAAATTGCAATCCAAGAGGATTTCCAATGGCAATAACTTTCTCTCCAACCTGGACTTCATTGGAGTCACTTAGTTCCAAAGCAGAGTATGTGCCTAAAATTTTTAGAAGCGCCACATCTAAATCCAGGCTGTATCCATAAAATTTAGCTTCATACACCTTTTGATCTGAAGTAACTGCATATATTTCTCTTCCTCCTGCTAAAACATGAGCATTTGTAACAATGTATCCATCTTTGTGAATTATAAACCCTGTTCCCTGGGCAACATCTGTTTTTATTGTTACAACGCTTGGAATTGATTCTTCAATAATATCAGAAAAGTCAGCACTTGTTTGCGCTTTTACCTGGTCAATCTGTTTATTTAATGAGCTTATTGTTGTGCCAAGATCTTCTCTAGTCTGCAAAACATTTTCAGAGAGCTCAATTATCTTATTTTCTGTTTCTGCCTGCATTTCTGTGATTTTTTTGTTTAATGCATTATAATTTGCATCAAGTTGAAGGTATAGCATATAAAGAAAAATGCCATTAATTATCATGTAAATTATGACTAAGCTACTAAGTCCCCCAATAAGGATTTTGTGATGTCTTTGCAATGGCATTTTATTTAAACTCTGTTATGTCATGTGGTTAGTTAAGATTATTTATTAAAGTTTGCATAGAGCCTAGAGTGTAGTAAATATTAAAAACCTGCTTTATCTTAATAAAATAATGGGAAAGGTAAATTTTACAAAAGTATTAAGAGTTAATGCCAATAGTGAATTCTTACAAATTATTGGAACAGGTGAAATTTTCCCGCTAATGGTTAATGTTCCTGTAACTGATTTTTTTCCTATTAGGAAGGTTTTTGATTTTGTGTCTTCTGATTTCTTTAAGCAATATATTGCAATTTTTTTTAAAGATAATGGTTACAGATTAGATGATACTTGTACTGCTTTTGCAAATAATCCTTATGAAAAATGTGAAGTAGCTAAGGCAACTGATTTAGAAGTAAAATCATTGGATAAATTATTGCTAGTAGTTGAGGATGTTACAAGAGATTTGCAAGATGAAGGTTATCATACTAAAGAAACTGTGCTTGCGATGATTCCGATTTATTTAGGGCAAAGAATGTTTGAAAACCATGAGATTCAAGCAGTAACTCTTTCTTAAAAAATTATCAATGTTTTCAGCTTAATCGTAATCATTAAAAACTAAGCATGCATTATAAAATCAGGGCTTGTAAGTCAATGGATAGACTCCCCGGCTTCGGTGATTTTGTTGAAGAAACCGGGAAATCGGGGTTCAAATCCCTGCAGGCCCATAATTATCTAATTATTCATTGAACTCTTTTTAGTAATGGTTAAATTATTTGTTTAGGAATATTTAAAAACTATGGTCATTTCAATTAATTAATGGAAACAAAGATGGTTGTAGCTCTTGTTTTGACTTTATTATTAGTTTTAGTTATTTCTTATGCAGGAGGATTTTTTAGCGGTAATACCATCTTTTATGAAGTGAAAGAATGTACTGATGATGATGTGAATGATAAATTTCCAGATGGAATAAATTCCGAAGTGAGAGGCACTACTAAATTAGGCAAAGCAGTATTTAGGGATAATTGTAATGCAGGAAGCGGAAATCTTGTCGAATATTACTGCACTAGTGACGGATTAATTGATAGTGTGGAGAGAACTTGCGGGTTTGGTTGTACTACTGGTAGATGCAGAGATTTTCCCTTCCAGTAGATTAATTCTTTGGGGTTTTAGAGAGTAGTTATTTATGTCTAGATATATCATAAAAAATAAAATAAGTGCAGGGTGTTAAACTCGTATGATTATAAGAGGATTTGCATGCTATATAGTCTAATGATGCTTAATATATGGTATAGCAATATTTATAAAATAAGATTATCTAACTAATGTATGGCAAAGAAAGAGTTGAATACAAATCAGTTAGCTTGGGTAGTTTTAATTGCCGTAGTGCTTGTATCTACATTGCTTGTGATTTCAGGGAACAACATTATTGGAAAGATTATTTACGGGTATACAGGTAGTGCTGAGTGCAAAGATTATGACGCAAATGACAGATTCCCAGATGGAAAGAATTTCGGCGAGGCATCATCTACCACGAAAGGCAAAAGTGCGTTTTTTGACCATTGTAATCTGGAAAGTGTTGTAGAGTATTATTGTGAAGATGGTGTTGTTAAAAGCGTAGAACAAAAATGCCCAGCTGATTGCGATGAAGGTAGATGTCAGTAATTTTAGGCAAGTGGCATAACCAAACTGAAGTTAATTAGACATCTTAAAAATAACTGGAAATTTAGTTTTAAAGGTAAATAGTCTATAAATTAGCTTAATTTAATTTTATGAATATTTAATTATAGTGTTAGCCTGTTAAATTGTTTTTTAATAATCTTTCTAATATAATCTTTGATGTCTCGTAATCTGCTCTTTTATTTGATTGTTTCATAACTTGCCCAATTAAAAAGTTTAAAGCTTCTTGTTTTCCTGATTTATAATCTTGAACAGCTTGCGCATTTTGTTTAATAACCTGCTTACAGATGTTTTCTATTTCTATTTTCCCAGATATTTTTTGGTGTTCTTTTGCATGATTTTTAGGGGAAAATGATTTTGGAACAAACTTATTAAGAATTTCTTTGGCTTTTAATTCTGTTATAACTTTGTTTTTTATGAGTTTAAGAAGTTCAATAAAATGTTCAACTTTAATTTCGACTTCATTAAGTTCTTTTTTATTATAGTTTAAAACTCTTAATAGCTCTACAGTTGTCCAGGGCACAGCAATGTGTGCAGGAATTTTGTCTATTACTTTTTCAAAAAATTCAACAATCTCTAATTTTTTAGTTAAAACTTCTGCATGTTTTTTTGAAATTTTATGCCTTTTTATCAGCTTTTGAAGTTTTGATTTGGGAGTCTCAGGTAGAGAATTTTTTATGCTTTGAATCTCTTTTCTTTTTATATTAACGACAGGCAAGTCTGGTTCTGATATAAATCTATAATCTTCTGCCTGTTCTTTTGCCCTCATCATAATTGTTATGCCTGTTTTTTCATCAAATGCTCTTGTTTCTTGTATTTTTGGCGTGGATTTTCCCTGTCTTGAAATCTCATAATCAATTGCAGTTTTGATATTTGTGAGGCTGTTAACATTTTTTACTTCAACTCTTTTACCTTTTGATACAGAAACATTTACATCTGCTTTTATTCCAGAAGATTTATCCAATGATTTTATATAACTTAAAGCATGAATTAACTGCTTGAGCCAATCTGTTACTTGTTCTGAAGATTTGAAATCAGGTTCTGTTACAATTTCCACTAAAGGAGAACCTGAACGATTATAGTCTATTTCTCCTGTTAAAGGATTCCAAGCAGCAGGATCTTCTTCTAAATGAACTTCTTTAACTCTTATATTTTCAAATTTCCCATTCACTCCAATAGGAATAGCATATGCTCCTGAGATTGTATTCTGGTATCCCTTTGGCAAATCAGGCCAATTATAATGTTTTCTTTGCCATACTAATCTATTATTTATTTTACAGCTTAGAACCAAGGCTATTTGAATTATTTTAGATATAGCTTCATTGTTGGGCAATAGTGGTTTTGCGCCTGGCTGTCCTGTGCAAATAGGGCAGATGTTTATATTTGGCTTGAAAAATTTTAATCCATGTTCTGCCTTGCATTTACAAAACAATTTTTCTTTTGTTTGAACATATCCATGGATTTCTAATCCAATTTTTGCCATGTTTGTTATATTTATATTTGATTAATCAATATAAGAGAAAGTTGTTTATTAATTTATTGATATATCCTTTTTATTATTCACTCATTATGCATTATTATAATAAAACTTGAAAAGGTTTTTATATGTGATTGATTTCTCTTTTTTATGGCAGAAAAGATTAGCGCAAAACCTGGGGACTATGTAAAAATCTCACTTATAAAATATGAATATAAAGGTGTATTCTTAGAGAGTCCTGAAGAAGAAAAAGGGCTTGTGCTGTTGAAATTAGATTCTGGTTATAATATTGGGATAAGTAAAAAGGAGATTGTTAATGTTCAAGTTTTAAGTAAAACAAAAATTGAAGACGAGGAGATTGAGTTAAAAAGAGATAAAGAAAAACCAAATATTGGGATGATTATAACTGGTGGAACTATTGCTGCCCGCTTAAATCCAAAAAGAGGAGGGGTTGATTGGCTCACATCTCCCTCTCAGCTTTTAAAATTTTATCCAAGAGTCTTTGATAAAGTTAATATTGTAAAGATTGAAGCTCCTTTTATGAAGGCAAGTGAAGATATGGATTATAAAGACTGGAAAAAAATAGCAAAGACTGCGCAAAAGTTGCTTAATGACTCAAACATCAAGGGAATTATAATCACACATGGAACTGATTTTTTGCATTATACTGCTGCTGCTTTGAGCTTCTTTTTAAGAAATTTAAACAAACCAGTTGTGTTTACATACAGCCAGCGAAGTGTTGATAGAGCTTCAAGTGACGCAAATTTAAATTTGCAATGCTCTGCTTTGGCTGCAATAAGTGACATGGCTGAAGTGATGATTGTTGGACACGCTTCAAGCAATGATGATTTTTGCAATGCTATATCAGGAACAAAAGTTAGAAAGCTTCATTCTTCAAGAAGAGATGCTTTCAAGCCTGTGAATGCAAAACCATTTGCTAAAGTTTATCCTGATAAAATTGTTAAAGTTTCAGATTATAGGACGCTCAACAATAATAAAGTAGTTGTGGAAGACAAATTTGAAGAAAAAGTTGCTTTGGTCAAGGTTTATCCTGGACATGATTCGTCTATTTTAGATTATTACATAAAAAATAAATACAAGGGGATTGTGTTGGAGTTAGCTGGTTTAGGGCACGGGCCAACAAAAAGAGCAAGAAAAGGTTGGACAAAAAAATTAAAACAGGTTCAAGACAAAGGCATGATTATCTGTGCTGCTAGTCAAACAATTTTTGGCAGATTAAACCCATTAGTATATAGCAACGGAAGAGAATTTTTAGAAACAGGGATTATTTATCTTGAAGATATGCTTTCTGAAACAGCTTTTGTAAAACTTGGCTGGGTATTAGGGCATAAAGAATGGGTTAAGCAAGGAAAAGAGAAAATTAAAGAGATGATGCTGAAAAATTTCAGCCATGAGTTAAACAACCGGCTAGAATTTGAAGAAGAATGAGAAAAAAATTTGATATTTTTGTTGAGTCTATTATTTATTATTTTAATAAGTGCGATTGTAATTTTTAGAGTTGGGTTTGATGAGCAAGGAGTTTCTGCTTCAACCTCAGAATATGTTAAAGAGCAGCAAGAAGCAGTAATATGCGCCAATAATATTTATCAGCAGGAAAAAGAAAATAATGCGGAGTTTAACAGCCAGTGTTTAGGGACTTGCATGGATTTTGCTGTTGATATTGTTCATGTTCCTCGCACCGACGAGGATAATAAATCTGAGAACCAATGCGAAAGTTATAGAAACGGAAAAGTCGGGCATTTTATTGAGCTGGATAAAGACGGGAAAATTGTGAGGCTTGTTTAGTCTTTTAAGTTATAACTTTATAGGGGCTACAAAATAGTAAGGTTTAAAAATCCTTAAGAGGATTATTCCATATGAACTATATACCAAAAGGATTAACAGAAGAAATTAGAAAAAAGGTAGCTGTTGCTAAAAATCCTAAAAATAGCCCCCTATTTGATTTTTTTTGTAGAAAAAGAAGAATAAAAGAAATAAGAAAAAATGCACAAATACACTCTTATAGAATAGAAAATCCAGATGGGGGAGTTCCTTATTCTGTTCCTAAAAAAAATGGTTCTGTTAAAAGGGGTATAAAATGTATTGAAAACGCATTTAATTGGGGAAAGGAAAACTTTGATATTAAAAAATTTGATGAGTCTTTTATAAAAAAATTAGCCGGCAAAATATTGCCTGAATTGTATTGTGAAAGCCCTATGAACTATAGACAGATGCATGAAGGGGTTAGGATAAGTGGATCAAAATTCCTACCCCCTTACCCCGCCAAAGTAAGAGAAGTAGAAATGCCAAGATTTGTAGACTGTTTAAGATACCAATTTAAAAATACTGAAGAGGATGTTATAGCCCAATTGATGGTCGCAATTTATGCTCATTTCCATTTGGTAAGAATACATCCCTTTACAGATGGTAATGGAAGAACTGCTAGGACATTACAGGACGTAATTTTAGATCACTATCACTTACCAATACCTTTAATTGAAGCTGGTGAAAGAATGACTTATTATCAATGTCTTGAACAAGCAGTTGAAGGATGGAAAGAAAAAGGCGCAAGTGATAAAAAAATAAATGGAGCAACAAGTGGTGAACAGATGTTCTACACTTTTATTGCTGGAAAGATTAATTCATCTTTAGACAAGATGATTGGATACCATAGCAAATTTTAATAATCCTATTTCTTTCTTGATTTCATGCCAGAAGAGATTAATTATCAAAAATTAGAGTTTAAAGCTGGCTTGGAAATACACCAGCAGTTAGATACTAAAAAACTATTTTGCAATTGTCCAAGTTTGCTTAGAAATGATGAACCTGATTTTATAGTCAAAAGAAAATTGCATGTTGTTGCTGGAGAAGCTGGAAAAGTAGATGTTGCTGCTGCTCATGAGGCAAGTCTTGGCAAAGAGTTTGTCTACCAAGGATATGACACTACTTGCCTTGTTGAGTTAGATGAAGAGCCCCCTCATCAAATAAATAAGGAGGCATTTCAAATTGCTTTGCATATCTCTTTGTTGCTTAATTGCAAAATTCTTTCTGCTACGCAAATTATGAGAAAGACAGTTATTGATGGTTCTAATACAGGAGGTTTTCAGAGAACAGTGCTTATCGCCAGGGATGGTTATGTTGAAACAAGTCAGGGAAGAGTTGGTATAAAAGGAATTTTTCTTGAAGAAGATGCTGCAAGACCTGTCAGCAAACAAAAAGGTGAAATTGTTTACAGACTTGACAGGCTTGGCATACCTTTGGTGGAGATAGCTACAGAACCAGATATAAAAACTGCTGAGCAGGTTAAAGAAGTTGCATTGCATATTGGAGATATCCTGCGGGCATGTAAAGTTAAAAGGGGCATAGGTACAATAAGGCAAGATCTAAACTTATCTATAAAAAACGGGCATCGGGTTGAGATAAAAGGTTTTCAAGAACCAAAAATGATGGTTATAACTGTAAACAAAGAAATCCAAAGACAGCTTGAACTGGCAAAATCTGGAAAAAAATTGGAACCAGAAGTGAGAAATGCTTTGCCAAATGGAGGTACTGAATTCTTAAGGCCAATGCCTGGAAGCGCTCGAATGTATCCTGAAACAGATCTGCCTCTGTTAAAAATTTCTCGCGAAAAAATCAATGAAGCTAAAAAAACCTTGCCAAGATTAAGAGCAGATATTAAAGAAGAATTGCAAAGAGGAGGGTTAAATGAAGAAATGGCAGGATTGCTTATGAAAAAAGGAAAAATAGAGGAGTTTAAAGAAATGAGCTCAATTTTAAAAATTCCTAGTTTGATTGCTAAAATTCTTTTGGTTTACCCAAAGGAAATTGCAAGTCATGAAAAGATTAGTGAAGAGCAAATTGAAGAAAATCTCAATATAGATGCCTTGCTTTTTATTGTTGAAGCTTTAAAAGACAGTAAAATTAGTGAAGGAGATGTTAAAGAAGTAATGAGATTAATAGCAAAAGGCACTGCAGTAGAAAATGCAATTAAATTGGAAAAAGCAGATGTTTCTGGAATTGAGGAGAGAATAATGAAAGTGATTAAGGGTAAACCCGGTTTAAATGTTAATGCCTATATGGGCTTAATTATGCAAAGCCCTGAATTTAAAAGCAAAATTTCTGGAAGGGAAGCTATGGAGATAATTAAAAAGTATGTGAGGTGATAGTTTTATATTGCAGTTTGGTATACAATTAACTTTAAATTCTGCTTCTAACGAAACATTTAAAAATAGGAAATTCTTACTTTCTTACAAGAAGTAAATGCATTAAGAAATATTGAAAAATGGAAATAACAAAAATAAGCTCAAAAGGGCAGATAGTAATTCCCCTTAAAATAAGAAATCAGTTAAAGATAGATGAAGGGAGCATTTTAGCTGTAGACACTGCAAAAGACATGGTAGTTCTTAAAAAAATAGATGTTGATTTAGTAAGACAATTTGAAGAGGGATTAGCGGACTTAAAAGCCAGAAGACTAAGAAGAGTTGCTTAATCTCTCTGCATATCTTCTATATTCTTCAAAATAAATTACAATCTTATCAATAGTTTCTTCTTGAAATTTTTTTCCGCCAATAGCTACTATCAAAACAATTTTTAGATTATCATAAACAAGATAATAAATTCTTTTTTCTCTTATTCTCTTCTCACGAAAAAATCTATATCTCATCTGTTGCCCAACATATGGATTTTCTTTAAGCTGTAAAAATATTTTTTGGATAATACTCCTCTCAAATTCTGGAAGTTTATTCATCTCTTTGTCAAAAACATTAAGAGCATAAACAGCATAAGTCATAGGATTATTATGCTTTAATTGTTTTTATTCCTTGATTTTTTCCCTTTTCCTCTAAATATCCAACAATTAACTTTAAATATTAATTTCTTATTGGTATATCATGTCTAAAACAAGCAAGGGAAATGTGAATGAGCTGGATTTAATGGAGTTCTATAAGGAAAGGACTTATATTAATGATATAAAATCCGGAAAGGTTGAGGTTGCAGGATGGGTTCATGATAAAAGAGATTTAGGAAAAATAAGGTTTATTCTTTTAAGAGACAAAACCGGTATAATCCAGGTAACTGCTATAAAAGGAAAAGTTGATGAAGGGGTTTTTAAGGCAATGGGAAGTGTTTCTGGAGAGAGCGTTATTTATGTTAAAGGTGAGGTTAAGCAGTCAAAGCAGGCTCCTGGAGGAAAAGAAATAGTTCCAGAGAAGATAATAATTCTTGCTCAGGCAGAAATGCCTTTGCCAATTGATGTTTCTGATTTCAGTAAAACAGAGCTGCCAAAAAGACTAGACTATAGGTTTTTAGATTTGCATAGAAAAAAGATTCAGGCAATTTTTAAAGTGCAAAGCACTATTCAAGAAGCTTATGTGGAGTTTATGGAAAAAGAAGGGGCTGTTTTTGCTCAGTTTCCGTCAATAATTAGTTCCAGCAGTGAAGGTGGAACAGAATTATTTGAAGCTAAATATTTTGAGCAAAAAGCTTATTTAAGCCAGAGCTGTCAGCTTTACAAGCAGATGCTTGCTTGTTCTATGGAAAAAGTTTTTGCTATTTTTACTGTCTGGAGAGCAGAGAAGCATAATACAATCAGGCATTTGAATGAATCAAGGCAGTTTGATTATGAGCAGGCATTTGCAGATGAATTTGTGGTTATGGATGTTCTTGGCAGATGTGTTCAGTATATTGTGAAAAAAGTTATAGAAGAGAATAAATCAGAATTGGAGTCTTTAGATGTTAAGTTAAAAGTTCCTGGAGTGAAATACATGACATTTAAAGAAGCTGCTGTGATTGCTAAAAAATATAAAGTCCATGTCGGTAAAGATGATTTAAGCGGAGATGCAGAAAAAAAACTGAGTGAATTGTTCCCAGATAATGTAATATTTGTTCATGACTGGCCATTAAGCGGCAAGCCATTTTATATTATGCCAAAAGGAAAAGAGCTTTCTTGCGGTTTTGATGCAATTTATAATGGAATGGAGATTTCATCTGGCGGACAAAGAATTCATCTTCCTGGATTGTTAATTGAGAGGCTTAAAGCAAAAGGATTAAATCCCAAGGATTTTAAGAAATATGTTGATTCTTTTAGATATGGAGCGCCGCCACATGGGGGGTTTGGGATAGGTGTAGAAAGGTTAACTATGCTAATTTTGAATTTGTCAAATATAAGAGAAGCTGTTTTGTTTCCAAGAGACAGGGATAGATTAGTGCCGTGAGGTTTTTGATTTTTGAGATGTTTTAAAAAGTTGTTTCTGTTCTTAAAAATATTAAAATGAAAATATTGGCTATTGGGGATCCGCACGGAAATTTAAAAACATTGAAGAAAATCCCACTAAACGATGTTGATTTAATTTTAATAACAGGAGATTTAGGTAAAGCCGATTTAGCAAGAAAAAGGGCATTTGAAAATATTGAAAGAAAAAGAAAAGGACTTAAGAAATTAAAAGACAGTGCCAAGAGTATAAAATCTGTTCATAATGAAATACATTTCTCTACAATTAATATACTAAAATATCTATCAAAATATGCTCCTGTTTATACAATTCAAGGGAACGTAGGAATTCCAAGTATATCTAATGTAAAAAAAGATAATGAAAAATACAATTTAAACCTAAAAAGTACACGAAAAGAAATTAATAAAATTAAAGATGTTACATTGATAAAAAACAGATTAAAAATGATTGAAGGTTTAAGAATAGGTTTTCTTGAATATTTTGTAGATACTAATTGGGTTATGGATTTTAAACCATCTGATTATCATAAAAGTTTAAAAAAAGCTAAAAAACAAACAAATAAAGCAAAGAAAATTTTGGAACGTTTTAAGGGAGTTGATATTTTAGTATGCCATCAGCCCCCTTACGGTTATTTGGACAAAGTAAGTGGGAAGTATGGAGCACCAAAAAAGTGGAGAGGGAAACATGCAGGAAGTAAAGTTATCCTTAATTACATTAAAGAGAAACAACCAAGATATGTTTTTTGTGGGCATATTCATGAAGGAGAAGGTAAGGCAAAAATAGGAAAAACAGAAGTTTATAACCTTGGTGTTTGTGGTTGGAAAATAGTTAATGTTTGATTTTCATTAATAATAACTAACTTTAAAAATTCCTTATTCTTATTTAAATCATGGCAGAAGACTTTTTGTGGCGTGCGGTTTCTGAAAAAAGATTTAAAGATAAAAAGAAAAGTTTATAAACATAAAAAATTATACAAGTGTATAAATAAAAATACAATTGTATAAAATGTTGAGTTCAAATAAAAACAAGGTGCTAGAAGTTTTCTTCAAAAAACCAACTGAAGCTTTTCATGTAAGGGAATTAGCAAGGCTTACAAATTTGAACCCCAATACTATTATAAATTTAATCAAAGAATTAAGCAATGAGGATTTAATTACAAAAGAGAGAAAAAAACATATTGTAGAAGTTGCTGCTAAAATTAATGAAAAATTTAAAAGGGAAAAGAGAATCTATAATCTTAAGAGTATATGCAATTCAGGAGTTATTGACTTATTAATCAAAGAACTTTCTCCTAAATCTATTTCAGTTGTTGGTAGCTATTCATTTGGCGAGGACATAGAGAATAGTGATATTGATTTAGTAGCCATATCTGAAAATGATAAACAAATTGATTTATCCAAATTTGAGAAAGTCCTCTCAAGAAAAATTCATTTAATTGTTACTAATTATAATTCAATATCTAAAGAATTTTATATAAATTTAATAAATGGAATTATTTTGCATGGATATTTAGATAAAAAATAAGATGGAACCTTTTGAATACTATTTGAAGGCAAAACTTGCTAGGAAAGTATCTCCAAACCAATGGAGGGCTAAATCATTAATTAATGATATTGTGTTAAGAGAAAAATTTTTAAAACAAATAAAAATTAAAGAATTTTCTAAAATCTTCTTTGAGCAATTATATGATATTATCAGGGATTTTTGCGATGCTATTCTTTTTATTGACGGTTATAAGTCTTATTCTCATGAAGCTTCTATATCTTATTTATCAAAAAAGGGTTTTGACTTTATTAGCGTTAATAAGCTTGATTTTTTTAGATACAAAAGGAACAGGTCAAAATATTATGGTGAGCCTATAACTGAAAGTGATGCACAAGACTTAAACGAATTCTATTTAAATATTAAAATTAGACTAAATAATGCCATTAAAGGATTAAAATGAGCGACTTTTTGTTTCACCAGGTTTCTGAAAAAGAAAAAGAAGAAATTAAGAAAGAAGCAAAGCAAATTATGAATTCTTTTTATGAAAAACTTTCTAAGATTAAAGTAAAAATAAAAGAACCTTTAATTGAAAGAAAAGAAAGTGAAAGGCAAGAGGGAGAAGGAAGTGAAGGAAATGAGGAATTTAGAGATTTAATGTTCAACAATGCTCCAAATAAACAAGAAGGTTTTATTATTGCGGAGAAGAAGAAATGGTAGAAGATTGGAACAAAACGAATTTAATGAACGGTAAAATTAAAGAATCAAAAAATGACTTAGAAAATTTAAAGTATTTTATTAAGAGATGGATAGAAAAAATTAAAGAAATTAAAAATGTTAATCTTGATAATAAGCAAGCTTATAATTTAGTTATGGATTATCTTAATGAATGGGATAAATTTATGTATAATGAAGAATTAAAAAATAGCCATACAATTTTAACTCAACTAACACACGATTTATATTTTGCTATTTGTCAAGCGAATAATAATTACCGAAAAAAATTCCCAAGTTTCTGGGATAGATTTCATAAACTAAAATTACCGGATATAAATTTAATAAAGACTCTAAAATGACAACCACACTTTCAAATCTCCAAAAATATCTCGTAGAAATTGCAAAAAATGACAAGCAGGGCAAAAAGATAAATGCATTTTTGCAAGTACGAGGCGAAGAGGAATTGATACGAGAAGCAAAAATTATTGACGAAAAGATTAAAAATGGCAAAGCTGGAAAGTTGGCGGGAAAGATAATTGCTGTTAAGGCAAATATTAATGTTAAAGGTTTAAATGCAAGTTGCGCTAGTAGGACACTTGAAAATTACAAAGCTCCTTATAATGCAACTGTTATTAAAAAAATAAAGCAAGAAGATGGTTTAATTATCGGCATGACAAATATGGATGAGTTTGCTTGCGGAGCTAGTGGAGAAACAAGTGCATTTGGGCCAACAAAAAATCCGCAAGTTTTGGAATTAATTCCTGGTGGGAGTAGTAGTGGAAGTGCAGCTGCTGTTGCTGCTGGTTTTTGTGACGTAGCTTTAGGAAGTGATACAGGAGGGAGTATAAGAAATCCTGCTTCACATTGTGGAATTATTGGATTAAAGCCAAGTTATTCTTCTGTTTCAAGATATGGTTTGATTGATTTAAGTATGAGTTTGGATCAGATAGGACCATTAGCGCGAAATGTTGAAGATGCTGCTTTATTATTAAGTGTTATCCAAGGAAAAGATGAAAAAGATAGTATTAGTCAGGAAATAAAAAGTGTTAATAGTAAATCCGCAAGGTTAGATATAAATAAATTAAAAGTAGGAGTATTAGACATTAAAATCAGCGATGATAGAATTCAAAATTTAATTAATGATAAAATTGAAAAAGTTGTTAAGAAATATGGCTGGAAGTTGGAAAAAATTAAGTTGAATTATATTGATTTAGCTGTTCAAACATATTATCCTTTAGTTTATGTTGAATTTTTTTCTGGAACTAGAAAATTTGATGGAAGAAGATATGGTAAGAGAATAGAGAATAGTGCAGGAGTGGAAGTTTTAAGAAGGATTCTTGGTGGAAGTGAAATAACAAAAGCGGAATTCAAGGGAAGATATTATTATTTAGCTTTAAAGGCAAAAAAGCTTATAGAAGAAGAATTTTCCAAAGCTTTTAAAAAATTTGACGCAATAGTTATGCCTGTTTATCCTATTCTGCCTTGGAAAATAGGCGATGTTAAAAAAATGTCTGTACAAGATATTTATTCTGCAGACGCTTTAACAATTCCTGCAAATTTAGCCGGCAATTGTGCTGTAAGTATTCCTGCTGGAAAAGTTGATAATGTTCCTGTTGGAATGCAAATTATGTGCGATAAGTTCCAAGACGCAAAGATGTTGCAGATTGCAGGGATGATTGAAAAGGTTTAAAGCTACAAGCTTTCTTTTAATTTGTAGCCTAATGAAGAGAGTGTTTCATTAATTTTTTTTCAAAAGGAGAGTTTATACCACTGATATCATTTTTATAAATAACCCCCCAAATTCAGCTAAGTAATATTAAACTGCTATTCCCTCCAAAACTCGAACAAATCCAAATCTCCCAATATCTCGACAAGGCAACCTCAATTATAACTTCAAACATAAACTACAAAACCGATAAACTTAAATATGGTAAAAATACCATAATACCATGGTAAAAAATAAGAAAACTAAAAATGAAGGCAAAGCAGGTATTAAGCTAAAGCCAAAAGAAAAGCTCTTGAAATATCTTATAGAACATAAAGAACCCCATTCAATTATGGGAGCTTCGGGGGCGATTGTTGTTGATTACAAGAACACTTATAACATAGTGGATGAACTAGTAGGTATTATATCTAAACAAAAAATAGGAAATACAAATCTAATAAAGCTAAATCTCGTGCCAAACCAAGAAATATATAATGTTGAAAATAAGAGAACAGAAGAGTTTTTATCTAAAAATCCAAAATTAATGTTAATTAAAAATGATATTGGAGAAATTGGATACCCATTTATGATTGTCTTAATATTTGGTTCTTATGTTAAAAATACCAAAACAGAAAGTTCAGATATTGATATTTGCATAATTTCAGACAATAAGGAGAAATCAAAAGAGTTAATAAATAAATTAAACTTACTATCTTTAAAACTTGAAGTTCATGAATTTACAACATATGAATTTGGTTCGATGATAGAAAAAACACAAAATAATCTTGGTCACGAAATAGTTAAAAATAATATTATTCTTTATGGAACAGAGAACTATTACAATCTTATATCAAGAACCCTTGGTTCTTGAGTACCTCGAAAACCAAAGGTTTTCTCAGTATCAAAATGGATGAAAAAAGAATAAAGCAGGCGGAAAATAATTTTAGAAATTATCTGAATGAGGGCAAGATAAAAAAAACAGATAAATTTGACAATCTCATTTATGAAACTTATTTAAGAAATGCCAGAGAAAGCTTGAATGTAGCCAATCAATTATTTGAAAATAAAACTTCCTCTTTATGGGTTGTTGTATCAAGTTATTATTCTATGTTTTATATGGCTTGTGCATATCTTTACAAATTGGGCTACAAACCTGGAGACGAGATTGTTCATCAGGTTGTAAATGAATCTTTGATTGTTCAAGGAAGAAATAAAATCAAAAATCATCTTTTGGAAAATTATGATGAAGAGAAAGAAAAAGCACTAATAATTGTTGATAATTATTTAGATAATTACGAAAGAGAGAAAGCTAAAAGGGCAAGTTTTCAATATCAGACAACAGAAGAAATAAAAGAATCCAAAGCTCAAACTTCTTTAAAGAGGGCAAAAGAATTTATAGAGTTAATAAGGGAGATATTGCAAAGATAAGTTATTAGATTTTCTCGTTATATTAATTCCCTCAACTTCTCCACAATCATAACCTCTGCAAGCGTATCCAACTCGCAGTATTTCAGTAAATCTTCTCAGGCTGATTAAAAGTAATCCATAAATGCCTTCTTGGGCATTCCAATCCTAAAATATACTTTGATTTCGTAAGTATTGGATTCATGTGTAGTTCAGAAACGTTATATTATTTATAAATAGTAAGATTTACTTATCACCCGCATTCGACTTAAGAATCATCACCCGCTATTGCGACAGAGAGATTCTTCATAATATTTAAAAGCTCTTCTTGTTTTCTTCTTTTATGCAGATTAATAATAGTGGTGTTGAATTAAAATGGCTTGGACATTCAAGTTTTCAGATTAAAACCGCTGATAATAAAATAATTTACATTGACCCATATAATATTTCTGAAGGACTTGCTAAAGCTGATTTAATTCTTATTACTCACAGCCATTATGATCATTGTTCTATTGCAGATATAGAGAGGGTAGTGCAAGATGGAACAACTATTGTTGTGTCTGCTGATAGCCAAAGTAAAATAACAAGGTTAAAAGTAAGTGTGAATATTCACATTATTGAACCTGATAAGGAAGTTTCTTTTGGAGATGTGAGAATATCAACTTTGCCGGCATATAATCTGGATAAGAGTTTTCATCCTAAATCAGAAGGGTGGTTGGGATTTCTTGTCAGGATTGGAGGGGTTTTGATTTATCATGCAGGAGATACTGATTTAATCCCGGAAATGCAAAAGCTTACTGGTTTTTGCGGTAAATGCGAGGAGTTTATTGCATTGTTGCCTGTTGGCGGAAGGTTTACAATGACTGCAGAAGAAGCCAGCGAAGCTGCTAAGCTTATAAAACCAACTCTTGCAATCCCAATGCATTATGGAAGTGTTGCTGGCAGTGAAGATGATGCAAAAGAATTTGTAAGTTTGTGCTCAGAACAGGGAATAAAATCTGAAATATTAGAAAAGGGTTAATTGTTAGGTGTTGTTTGTTATTTGAATAAGTAGAATTAATAATTATTTAATTTTATTAGCCTATACTTCCCTCTAAACTTACATTTATTAATTTTTGAGCTTCTACAGCAAATTCTAATGGAAGTTTTTTAAAAACCCCTCTACAAAATCCGTTAACTATCAAGCTAATTGCATCTTCTGTTTTAATTCCTCTTTGGTTGCAATAAAATAATTGATCTTCTCCAATTTTAGATGTTGAAGCTTCATGTTCTACTTGTGAAGTCGGATTTTTTGATTCTATATAAGGAAGAGTGTGGGCTCCACATTTATCCCCTATTAATAAAGAATCACATTGTGAATAATTTCTGGAATTTGCAGCTTTTTTGGCTACTTTGACTAAACCGCGATAAGTATTCTGCCCATGTCCTGCTGCTATACCTTTAGAAATAACAGTGCTTTTAGTGTTTTTTCCGAGGTGAATCATTTTTGTTCCTGTATCTGCTTGCTGGTAATTATTTGTTAATGCAATTGAATGGAATTCTCCTATAGAGTTATCTCCTAAAAGGATACAACTAGGATATTTCCAAGTTATTGCAGAACCTGTTTCAACTTGCGTCCAAGATATTTTAGAATTTTCTCCTTTACAAAGCCCTCTTTTAGTAACAAAATTATAAATTCCTCCTTTTCCTTTCTCATCTCCTGGATACCAGTTTTGAATAGTCGAATATTTTATTTGAGAATTGTCCATTGCAATTAATTCTACTACTGCAGCATGTAGCTGATTTTCATCTCTCATGGGTGCAGTGCATCCTTCTAAATAACTTACATATGCTCCTTTATCAGCTATAATTAATGTTCTTTCAAATTGTCCTGTAGAAGCTTGATTAATTCTGAAATAAGTAGAAAGTTCCATCTGGCATTTTACTCCCTTTGGCACATAGCAAAAAGAGCCGTCAGTGAAAACTGCTGAATTAAGAGAAGCAAAAAAGTTATCTGTTAGCGGAACAACTGTTCCAAGATAGTTTCTTACTAATTCAGGATGTTTTTGCACTGCCTCTGAGAATGCGCAAAAGATAATTCCCATATCTGCTAATTTTTCTTTAAATGTTGTAGCAACAGAAACACTATCAAAAACAGCATCAACAGCAACACCTGATAACATTTTTTGTTCATTTAAGGATATACCCAGCTTTTTGTATGTTTCAAGGAGTTGCGGGTCTATTTCGTCTAAACTTTTTAACTCTTTCTTTTTTGGGGCTGAAAAATAGCTTATGTCTTGATAGTTTATTTTTTCATGGTGGAGTTTTGGCCATGTTGGTTCACTCATACCAGTCCAGTATTTATAAGCTTTTAGCCTCCATTCAAGAAGCCAATCTGGTTCATTTTTCATCTTTGAAATATGGTGAATAACTCCCTCATCTAATCCTGGAGGCAATGTATCTGATTCTATGTCTGTTTCCCATCCATGCTCATATGGTTTTTTTAAAACTTCTTCAAGTTCTATCTTATTTGTCATAATACTCATTGTTAAAAGACTTATTTAAAAGTTACTGAGGAATAGTAGAGTAGTTGATAATTTTAAAAGATAAAACTGCTAAAATTACCAAAATAATTATATTTTTTTAGTACCAAAATATATTTAAATAGAAAGAGACTTGTTTTTTTATCATATTAATTTATCCGGTTCTACCAAACTGGATAAATTGGTTTTGTAAGAGGTGAATTCTTCGTAGTAGTTGAAAATGTTTCAACTATTTAAACCTTTCTGAAAAGAAAGGAGCAATTAAAAAATGGAAAAAATTGAAAGGAGGTAAAAAAAAAGATGGCATTAGATTTTGCAAAAGAAGCAATCCAACATGCAGATACCCATAGCATTAATTTTGATGAACTTAAAGCAGGAAAAGCTAACATCAAAGTTTTTGGCGTTGGTGGAATGGGCTGTAATGCAATAACATGGCTGTTTAATAAAGGAATTAACGGTGCTACAATAATTGGAACAAATACTGATGCTCTGCATTTAAGTGTTACCAAAGCTGATGAAAAATTGCTGATAGGAAAAGAATTAACTCGTGGCTTAGGTTGTGGTGGTATGCCTCAAAGAGGAAGAGAAGCAGCAAAAGAGGCAGTTGTTGACATTAAGAGAGCAGTAGCAGGAGCAGACATGGTATTTGTGATTACAGGTGAAGGCGGAGGAACAGGAACAGGTGCCACACCAGTGATTGCTCAAATGGCTAAAGAAACAGGAGCAGTAGTTATTGGAGTTGTAACAATGCCTTTTGAAGCAGAAAAAGCCAGACTTGACAAAGCTGAGTTTGGTTTACAGGAATTAAGAGAAGTAACAGATACTTGCATTGTGCTTGACAACAACAGGTTAGTAGATATTGCTGGGCAATTGCCTATTGAACAGGCATTTGCAGTTGCTAATGAGTTAGTATCAACAATGATTAAAGGTATTGTAGAGACAATTACATTGCCAAGCCTTATTAATCTGGATTATGCTGATGTTTCTGCAATTATGAAAGGCGGTGGTGTTGCTGTTATTGGGATAGGTGAAGCAGACACACAAGATCGTGTTAATGAAGCTGTTAAGCAAGCACTTACACATCCTCTACTTGACGTGGATTACAAAGGTGCTACTGGAGCTTTGATACATGTTACTTGTGGTCCCGACTTAAAATTAGAAGAGTTTGACAACATTGGTAGAATTGTTACAGAAAACATAAGTCCTGAGGCGCAAGTAATTATTGGAGCGAGAATTAGCAAGGAATTTACAGGCAAGGTCCGAGTTATCACAATTATGACTGGTGTTTCTTCACCATACATACTTGGAAAGGCTGCAGAAGAGCAACGGGTTACTTCTAATAGGCAAATGTCAGATTTAGGAATAGAAGTTTGGAGCTAATCTGGAATAATAAATAATATTTTTAGTTTGCCAGCATTTTGCTGGCTTTTTCTTTTTTTATTGGTTACTGAAAGTTTGTTTAAGTTAATTTTAATATCTTGTATAGAAATAATCTATTGGTTTAAAGTTAGTTAACTGTGGATACTTGTTTTATGATAACATTTTTTTTAGTTTATCAATTAGTTTTTGATTTTTTCCAAAGTGTCTTAAAGCTTAGCAAGAAATCTGTCTGCTTTAGCTGACAGATGAATTGCGTTACTTATTTATTTCTAATTTAGTTTGATTATGAATGGGCTGGTTTCTAGCCCATTGAAAGTCTAACGA